>Ga0208632_100005_pt1 | contig 162728 bp, 168 predicted proteins | sample LakWasMet49_LOW8_2_FD_183885 | JGI IMG/M metagenome (GOLD analysis project Ga0208632, IMG submission 183885) | Freshwater sediment methanotrophic microbial communities from Lake Washington under simulated oxygen tension - Sediment Metagenome... | ecosystem: Environmental > Aquatic > Freshwater...
CTTCCTTTCGTGCCAATATGACCCTGCCGGAGGGCGTTAGTGATAATGTTGCGTTTGTACGCGTGCGCGATGGTTATCTGGTGCAGGAACTGCCGTTCAGGGTGGCTTTGAAAGACTTTCGTATCGAACACTATGCAACCGGTCAGCCTAAGTCGTTTGAGAGTGATTTGGTGATTATTGACCCTGACCTGAAGCAGCCAATCACTAAAACAATTAGCGTGAATCATCCGCTGACATACAAAGGCATTGCCATTTATCAATCTGATTTTCAGGATGGTGGCACCAAGCTTAATTTTAAGGTGTGGAATCTGTTTGCACCAAATGCCCAAGCGCAGTCACTTGCGGGGGCTATTTTTCAAAACGGTGTTTTGGGTGAGGGTGATAATGCCTTAAAAGTTGAATTTAATGATTTCCGTAAATTCAATATCATTAATATGTCGCCGGATGGCAAGGGTAAGCCGCATAATGTAGGCCCTAATATCACCTATAAATTACGTGATAACCGTGGTCAGGCCATAGAGTATGTAAATTACATGCAGCCGATGCAGATTGACGGTAAACATTATTTCTTGTCAGGTATGCGTGAAACCGTGCAGGATGAATTCCGTTATTTAAGAATTCCGGTAGATAGCGATTTAAGCTTGAACGGGTTTATGAATTTCAGGGCCGTGATGCTGGATGCTTCCAAATATCCAAAAATCGCACAGAGAATCGCCAATAATTCTGTAGATGTAAAAAAAGAACCTGCGGTAAAAAAACAGTTTGAAGACAGTGTGGTGCAGTTACTCACTATCTTTGCAAAAGGTGGCTATAGTGGCGTGGCGCAGATCATAGAGAAAAGCGTGCCGGAAAAAGAGCGTGAAGCGGTGGCAAGAACGTACATCAAAATGATTAGCGTTGCAGCTTTTGAAGCGTACAACATGAGTCTGGAGACTAACAAAAAGCCTTTACTGGCTAGCAATGCCGAGACTGAATCATTAGTGCGTGATAGCTTGAATGCGTTTAGTGATATCTTCTTTTTTGGAACACCGTATTATCTGCAGTTGGAACAGTTTGAGCATAAAGAGGCCAGCGGTTTGCAGCTTACGAAATCACCGGGTCAAAAATGGGTTTACTTAGGCTCAGTTCTGCTGGTGTTGGGTATTTTTGCCATGATGTACATTCGTGAAAGACGCATCTGGTTGTCATTGCGGACGCATAAGCAGCAAGTGCATTTTGCAATGGCATCAAACCGCAAGAATCTGGATTTTGAAAAAGAGTTTAATTTATACCGCGAGCAGTTAAGAAACATTATTAGCTAGCGCATGTTAAGGATACATATGAATAATAGCTCACTGGAATATCAACAAAAAACGCTATTACAGCGTCTCAATTGGCAGGATTGGTTATATGCAATCGTTATTTTTGCAGGTTCTATTTTTGCCTATGTTAAGTACGCACAGTACATGGATATTTACGAAACTGTATTTTTGTTTGGCGCTGCATCACTTGCCAGTTATTTAGGTTGGCAATGGAAAACATTGGGTAAGTTAGTGTTGGCGGTTGGTGCTGTCAGCTTGTTTTCAATAAGTTTGTATAATGGCGAGCAGGCAAAAGCGACGCAACTGTTTTTGCTTAAATTCCTGATTTCCAGTCAATCTGCCATCATGTGGATGAATGTGCTGTTTGTGCTGGCGATGGTGACTTATTGGTTTGCTACGTACAAACGTAGTGATTTTGCCGGCAAGTTCGCATCTGCTTTAACATGGTCGGCAGTATTGTTTGGTTTTGTCGGCTTAATGGTGCGCTGGTATGAATCCTACTTGATAGCGCCGGATGTAGGCCATATTCCAATCAGTAACCTGTATGAAGTGTTCATCCTGTTTTGCCTGATTACCGCTTTGCTTTATTTGCATTACGAGCAAAAGCTGAATACCAAACAGCTGGGTGGTTTTGTGCTACTGGTAATCAATGCCGCTGTAGGTTTTATTCTCTGGTATACCTTCGACCGTCAGGCTAACAATATTCAGCCACTGGTTCCCGCTTTGCAAAGCTACTGGATGAAGATACACGTACCGGCTAATTTTGTCGGTTATGGTGCATTCTCATTGGCGGCAATGGTGGCTAGTGCCTATTTGCTAGCTAGCAAAGGAGTCTTGTCATCACGTCTGCCAAGTCTGGATGTGCTGGATGATTTAATGTACAAGGCTATAGCTGTTGGTTTTGCATTTTTTACTATTGCAACCATTTTAGGTGCCATGTGGGCGGCTGAGGCATGGGGTGGTTATTGGAGCTGGGATCCTAAGGAAACCTGGGCGCTGATTGTGTGGCTTAATTATGCAGCATGGCTACATTTGCGGATGGTTAAAGGTTTACGTGGTCCATTGCTGGCGTGGTGGGCGCTAATTGGTCTCTTGGTGACGACCTTTGCATTTTTGGGTGTAAATATGTTTCTAAGCGGTTTGCATTCTTACGGCACGCTTTAGAACATAATGTTGGTATTAAAATAGTAAAGGGCGAGATTTCTCGCCCTTTACTATTTTTAGCTACAAATGTTTTAGCTATAAATGTTTATTTGAATCTATCAGGTAGCCATCTCTAATCTAAATCGAACTTCCCCATCCTGATTGTCCGTCAAACTCAATTCATAACCAGATTGGCGAGCTTGCTGTGCTGCATGGTATAAACCAACTCCCAAACCATTTTTAGAGCTGACATTTGACTTAAATAGCTTGTCTGCGACTTCCGGGGAGATGGCGGAACCAGTATCGGTTACTTCCAAACAAAAATGCTTAGAAGGCATCAGCGTTACATTAATTCTGATGTTAAGTTCGCGCTTGGCTTTCTCCAGTGCGTTTTGCAACAAGTTATCTACAACGCTATCAAGCAGATCGCTATCGATGTCTGTTTTTGGAAAGTCTGCCGGCGCATCGAATTCCAGTTGATGATGTGCATTGGCCTGCTTAAAGTTCTTCCACCAGACGCTTACTTTTTCCTGATTTTTTCTCTCAATGCTAGGAAGTTCAAGCTTGGTGAGAGTGTTACTTAAACGCTGACTCAGTCTTGGCAGTTGCATTTTAATGAGTTCAATCAGTTTTGCATCATTGTCTGTATCGTGGTTCTGTTCTATGGCCGTAGATAAAGTGCCAAGTGATTGCAGAATATTTTTGATGTCATGTGTTAAGCGTGAGCCGGTTTCATATAGTGTCTGCATATAAGTATTTTTGCTGATGGTTTCTTCGCGCCGCTTGGCCTCGTAAAACTCACCCAGAATTTGCGTTAATAACTGCACGTGCAGGTACATGGCAGGGGTAAACTGCCAGCGCGAGTACAAGGTTAGATGCATCTGCTGGAAATTGTAGGTAGAAATATATTCGCTGGTTTCACCAAGTTGCTGTTTTAAGTTTTCAGTTTGCAGCATCAGGCCGCTTACCCAGCTAAGCTGTGTAAGCTCTTGGATTGCGGCTGCTAAAAAGTCATCCGCACTGGTTTCATTTTCGGCATGGGCGGCAATGTTTCTAATCCATTGCTCAAAAGGTAGGCCAATGCTCAGCAGGTAGCGTGACATTAGCAACCCCAGGCCGGAGAATGTTGTTCCCGGGTTCCACAGCCAGCTAAGCGCAACCAGTGTTGTTGCTAGCCCAAATACTACAAACATGAGTAGTTTGATATAGTGAATCTGCCAGATAACGCCAATGGCAAAACTACCCAGCACAACAATAATAGTTAGTAAGAAAATTAACAGGGTGTAAAAAAAATCGATATTACGTGTTTGGGTATCCGGCTTATTTTTGGCTGATAAAAATAAAATGGTGATGGGTAAGATTGGTAAAAAATAAATCAGCAAAAACTCCGCAGCAGCTAAGTCATCATTTGTATTAAGCAGTTTTGGCACTACCCATAATAAAAGAATAGCCAGCAAATAGGATGCGGCTAATATTTTAGGAAATCGTTCGTGTTGTGTGTTGCTTGAGAATACACGACCACCAATCAGTGCAAATAAGCCAGCTACCCAGAAAGCAATAAACCATAAGCTGGTAAAAAACGTTGTAGCGCTTGCTGCGAGCGCCACAATGACAGAGGTTGATTGCCATGAAAGTTTATTGTTTTGGTGCAGCACCGGCTGCCACAATAGAAAAAAACCGAAATGACATAAAAGTAATGCACCGAAAAGAGGTTTTGAACTACCCCAAACCAGTAATGTATGCAGTGATAAAATCATCAGCGCCATTAGACGATTATGGTCATTAAGTATTGTCTGGTAAGATTTATACAGTGGTTGCATTAGGTATTAACCTATAAAATAAATTAGATAGTGTCACTTAAATCGCTATTGTATTTTTGAAATCAGTGAGTAATATAGCTGATGTGTGGCTGTATTCGAACATACATGTTTGATTTTTGACAATAAATTATGCAATACTTGGCGGTTTCTTATAGAATGCTTGCACAATTTAAGTAATTTGCAATAAATATCGGCTGGTATGCGAATTGCTTAATTAAAAACAATACCTGTGCATTCATTGATAAATAATGGGTTTACTATAGAGGTTACTCAGTTCGGGGATTAATATGAAAAAGACACAAACGGGCTTCACATTGATTGAGTTGGCAATTGTGCTGGTGATTATAGGCCTGCTATTAGGCGGTGTGTTAAAAGGTCAGGAGCTGATTAACAGCGCCAAAGTTAAGAACATGGCAAATGATTTTAGAAATGTGCCTGTGTATATATATGGGTATCAGGATAAATTCAAAGCGTTGCCTGGTGATGATGGCGCAGCCGAGAATCATGTTACATCGGTAGATTCAGGTGATGGTGATGGTAAGATTGAAGGTGCGTGGAATAGCTCAACTGTAACTGTAGAGTCCGCAAAGTTTTGGGAGCATATACGTTTGGCTGGTTTGGCTCCAGGAAGTACTGTTATTACGGGAGCAACTTCAACATCTGGATTTTTTCCAACAAATGCTGATGGTGGTCGTATTGGTGTAACCAGTGAGTTGCCAATAGCGTCATTGCCTGGTGCGTATTTTATGTGCTCTGCTGGCATTTTGGGTAAGTATGCAAAGCAACTGGATCTAACTCTTGATGATGGTACTGCAAACGGCGGGTCGCTAAGAGCTACGACCGGAACGACTTTTGCAGTAGGAACGCCAGAGACTGCTGCAACCTCATGGGTGGATAGTGATTCCTATACAGTTTGTATGGGGTTCTAAAGATTTTTCTAAAAAAAGCCCACTTAAAAGTGGGCTTTTTTACGTATGTTAGAACTCTGTAATCAAGATAAGTACTTACATGATGGGTTAATTGTTTTAGAATAGCGGCTTAAGAAAAATATTACTTTGCTCATGACTTCAAATATTGTAGAAATAGACAATCTTTCCTTTGGTTACAAAGGTCGTTTGTTACATAAAAATATCAATATGGTATTCCCGCGTGGCAAGGTTGTGGCCATTATGGGCGGCAGTGGTAGCGGAAAAACGACTTTACTGCGATTGATCGGTGGGCAGATTAAACCTGTTAAGGGTCAAGTGCGCGTTGGTGGCCAGGTTGTACATGAGCAGAATCGTGACGGTATTTATAAACTGCGTCGCACAATGGGCATGCTGTTCCAGCATGGGGCTTTATTCACCGATTTAAGCGTTTTTGATAATGTAGCTTTTCCGATGCGTGAGCTGACGGATTTGCCGGAGTCGATGATTAGAGATCTGGTGTTAATGAAGCTGAATGCGGTTGGCTTGCGCGGAGCTCATCAGCTAATGCCGGCTGAACTTTCTGGTGGCATGGCTAGGCGTGTGGCGCTGGCACGCGCAGTGGCGCTGGATCCCAATATCATTATGTATGATGAGCCTTTTGCTGGCTTGGATCCGATTTCCATGGGTGTGATTTGTGATTTGATTCGCAGTCTAAACGATGCGCTTGGCGCAACATCCATTATTGTTTCGCATGATGTTAAAGAAACCTTCTTAATTGCGGATTATGTGTACTTTGTGGCAGATGGCGAGATAGCGGCGGAAGGTACTCCGCATGATTTAATGCAATCTACGTTGCCCTTTGTGCATCAGTTTGTACATGGCGAAAAAGACGGTCCGGTTCCTTTTCATTATCCTGCAGCTAATTATCAGGATGAATTGCTGAAGAGGCGTCACCCTAGAAAATAAAATTATACAAAATGCATATCATTCATTCAGTACTATTTAATAAATTAGCCAGATTGTTGCGTAATCTTGGCCGTCGCATGATAGAGCGTATTTGGCGCCTGGGTGCGGGGGCACGGCTTTTTCTTCTGACGATGCTTTATTCTGGGGAGAGTTTTAAGCGATTTAATCTTACCTTGCGCGAAATATACTTCACCGGCGTAATGTCGTTACTGATTATTATCGTGTCGGCTTTTTTTGTAGGCATGGTGCTGGGTTTGCAAGGGTATAACACTTTGCAGAAATATGGCTCATCTGAGGCAATAGGTGTGCTGGTGGCACTTTCTCTGGTGCGGGAGCTTGGGCCGGTTGTTACCGCCTTGTTGTTTGCCGGGCGTGCCGGTACTGCTATTACCGCTGAAATTGGTTTGATGAAAACTACTGAACAGTTATCCGCTATGGAAATGATGGCAGTTAATCCGATTGCCCGTGTAATTGCTCCCCGCTTTTGGGCTGGTGTGATTTCCATGCCGATTCTTGCTGCATTGTTTTCTATGGTAGGTGTATTAGGTGGCTATTTGGTAGCAGTGCCAATTATCGGTGTTGACGAAGGTGCTTTCTGGTCGCAGATGCAAGCCAATGTGGATGTTAGGGACGATATTATTAATGGCGTGATCAAGAGTTTTGTGTTCGGTGTAGCTTGTACCATGATTGCCTTGTTTGAGGGCTTTGACGCGCCACCAACTGCAGAAGGGGTTAGTCATGCTACTACCCGTACAGTGGTGATTTCGTCATTGACGGTTTTGGGGCTGGATTTTGTATTAACGTCTTTCATGATTGTTGTTTAACCGTATTGTTAAAAACGCATGAAAGAAAGAATGAGGGGATGTTAAGTGGATAGAACGACAATCGATTTATGGGTAGGTGTTTTTGTTGCGCTAGGTGTTGCGGCGTTGCTGGGTCTTGCCATGAAAGTGGGTAATTTGACATCAAACAAGATTGGTGAAACTTATAGCGTAAGTGCTGCCTTTGAAAATATAGGGGGCTTGAAACCAAATGCGCCGGTAAAAAGTGCCGGTGTGGTTGTAGGCCGTGTTGCGGATATTAAATTTGACACCAAGTTGTATGAAGCGGTAGTGACGATTAAAATTGATGAGCGCTATGAATTTCCGAAAGATACATTCGCTAACATCTATACGGCAGGTTTGCTGGGTGAGCAGTATGTTGGCCTTGAAGCTGGCGGTGACGATGATGTTTTGAAGAATGGTGATAAAATCGCACAAACACAAGATGCTGTTGTTTTGGAAAAAATGATTAGTCAGTTTTTATATAACAAAGCATCGGAAACAAAATCTGATGAGAGTGCCGCAAGTACTCCCAAAGAAGCTGCTCCATCTTCTGGGGGTAAGTCTGGCGGGGCTAAGTCAACTGAATTGGGTGACGCACCGTTCTAAATGTAGGTAGTAATGCTGCATTTATAATTAGCGGTAAGTTGTTTCACCAGGTTCAATATTAAGTAATGAAGAGGGTGCTAATGAAAACGTTTTTAGGCTTTTTGGCTAGTGTTGTTGTAACTGTAGGTTTGATGACAAGCTCCGGTGTTGCTGTAGCGGAAATTTCTGCGGAAGACTTGGTCAGAAAGACCGCAGATGACGTGCTGGCTACTATTAAAAATGATAAGGATATTCAGGCTGGGAATCAGCAGAAGATATTTGCGTTGGCAGAAGAGAAAATTTTGCCTAACTTTGATTTTGATCGTGTTTGCCGCATGGTGCTGGGGAAAAACTGGAAGTCAGCAAGCCCTGAACAGCAAGCTGTGTTTCAAAAAGAGTTCCGCAGTCTGCTGTTGCGCACTTATGCGGTTGCACTTGGTAAATATAAAAATCAGGTAATTGAATACAAACCTATGCGTGCCGAGCCGGACGCAAAGAATGTAAGTGTTAAAACGGAAATATTACAGCCAGGTGGTCAACCTATTGCGGTTGATTACAGTTTGGTAAGGGCTGAAAATGGCTGGAAAGTATATGACATCGTAATTGAGAGCGTAAGCTTGGTGACTAACTATCGTAGCCAGTTCAGTAATGAAATCCGCACTAATGGCCTGGATAGCTTGAATAAAAAACTGGCTGAGAAAAATAAAGCGGCAGGTGTATGACAAGCATTACATTACAATCCAATCAGTGGAATGTCACTGGCGACATTTTGGTAGATAACGCCAATGCGGTCTTGATTGAAAGTAATGCCTTGGAGATTACCGATGATTTGCAGATAGATTTTTCTGGTGTTACAGATGTTGATACAGCTGCATTGAGTTTGCTAATTGAGTGGCAACGACGCGCCTTGGCTGCCAATAAAAAAGTAGCATTCACACAATTGCCGGAAAGTTTAATCAGCCTGGCAACGCTTTATGGTGTTGCAGATTTTATACCTCTGAGTACAAGCTAGTTTTTTAGGTAAAAATATCGCTAGAACTTGATAAGGCCAATTTTTATTGGCCTATTCTTTTTCTAGTATCGTCATATTTAATTGTTTTAAATAAACACATCTAATCTTAAATGTTCATTTTTTAAATCGAAAGTGCAATTTGAGCCAGCCTGCAATTAAAATCAGTGGAGTGCATAAGTATTTTGGCACCTTGCACGCGCTGAAAGGTATTGATTTGACTATCGAGCCGGGCGAATTCTTTGCCTTGCTTGGCCCTAATGGCGCGGGTAAATCCACATTAATCAACATTCTAGCCGGATTGATTGCGCCTGATTCCGGCAACGTGTCTGTCATGGGTTTCGATGCAGGTAGTCAGTACCAGCAGGCGCGTCAGTTATTAGGTGTCGTGCCGCAAGAATTGGTGTTTGATCCATTTTTTAATGTGCGTGAGATGCTGCGATTCCAGGCTGGTTATTTTGGACGTGGCCGTGAAAATGATGCCTGGGTAGATGAGATTCTGGAAGGTCTAGGTTTGGCTGACAAGGCTAATACCAATATGCGCAGACTTTCAGGTGGCATGAAGCGTCGCGCTTTGATCGCGCAGGCTTTGGCACATAAGCCACCGGTAATTGTACTTGATGAGCCAACGGCTGGGGTTGATGTTGAGCTACGCCAGATGCTGTGGGAGTTTATTAAAAAGTTAAATCGCGATGGACACACTATTATTCTCACTACACACTATCTGGAAGAAGCCGAAACGCTATGCAGTCGCGTCGGCATGATGAAGCAGGGGCAGATCGTGGCTCTGGATAGTACAGCTAATTTACTGAATAAATTCTCAGGAAAGCATTTGCGTTTAACTTTGGGCGATGTTGTATTGCCGGCAAATATTGGTGAATTGGTTCGCCATGTTGAAAATGGCATCTATACCTTTGCCTTGGATGATATGGCTCAGATTGAGTTTGTACTGTCTGCTTTACGCACGGCCAATATTAAAGTGCTTGATATGCAGCTGAATGAGGCAGATTTGGAGGATGTATTTTTGTCCTTGGTCGGAAATTCCGGGCAATCTGCCGCAAGGGGTACATTTTGATGAGACATTTGGAAACCGACCCAGCTTCGACGTGGGCATCAAGCCTGAGGGGCCCGTGGACGCTGCTGAAAAAAGAGTTGTTAAGATTTTGGCGTGTTGCGTTTCAAACGGTTGCGGCACCTGTGATAACGGCGTTGTTGTACCTGCTGATTTTTTCTCATGTGCTGGAAAGTCATGTGCAGGTTTATGATGGCGTGCCTTACACGGCATTTCTGATTCCAGGATTGATTATGATGTCAGTGCTGCAGAATGCTTTTGCCAATAGCTCTTCCAGCCTTATACAGTCAAAAGTGATGGGGAATATTGTATTTATATTGCTTACCCCACTGACCCATATGCAATTTTTTCTGGCATTTTTAATTGCCGCAATCATTCGTGGTCTGGTGGTGGGGCTTTGTATTTATCTGGTGGCGATGTGGTTTGTTGATTTGAGTGTGGCAAATCCTTGGCTTATTATTGCGTTTGCCTTGCTGGGCAGTGCTTTACTGGGTACTTTTGGCATTATCGCCGGCATTTGGGCTGATAGATTCGACCAGATGGCGGCATTTCAGAATTTTATTATTATGCCGCTCACATTTTTATCCGGCGTATTTTATTCAATCCATTCGTTACCGCCATTCTGGCAAAAAGTGTCGCAGTTGAATCCATTTTTCTACATGATCGATGGATTTAGATACGGTTTCTTTGGCAAGGGTGATGTTTCACCAATGTTCAGTCTACTAATCGTGGGCGGCGCATTCTTAGTGTTAGCACTGATTACCCTAAAAATGCTAAAATCCGGTTATAAACTAAGATCTTAAGATCAATCTGGAATCAACAAGGTAATCTTCAGTGTTAAGCGCACAGCAATTAGAAGCATATATCACACAAAACTTAGCCTGTGACTACATTAAAGTGCTGGGGGATGATGGTACCCATTTTGAAGCAGTTATTGTTAGCTCCGAGTTTATTGGAAAATCAATGGTGCAGCAGCATCAGTTGGTATATGCGGCATTAGGCGACAGAATGCGGGCAGAGATACATGCGTTATCAATGCGTACGTTGACGCCAGAAGCATGGCAAAAGCTGAATAACAAAAATTAATTACGGCGTTTATATTTTTACAACAGCTGTAAAAGGCATTTTGAAATAGGAAATATAATGGATATACAAGCAGTTATTAAAGAACAGGTAACAAGTAATCCGGTAGTGCTTTATATGAAGGGTACGCCAAAGTTTCCACAATGCGGTTTTTCTAATCTTGCTACACAAATTCTAAAAGCCTGTGACATAGATTATCTGGCGGTTGATGTGCTGGCCGATCAGAATATTCGTGAAGGCATCAAGGTTTATGCAAATTGGCCTACGATTCCACAACTATATATTAGCGGTGAATTCATTGGCGGCTCAGATATTATGCGCGCCATGTATGAAAGCGGCGAACTGCAAACCTTATTGAATGCGGCTAAATAATTGGATAAATTACTAATCACAGGCGGTAACCGCCTAAATGGCGAAGTGACGATATCCGGCGCCAAGAATGCTGCACTACCGATTTTGTGCGCATCCTTGCTGGCAGAAACGCCATTGCACCTGAGTAGTGTTGCAGCGTTAAAGGATATAGATACCACCATTAAGTTGCTGGACACCATGGGAGTCAAGATATCCCGTAATGGCGACAAAGTAACGCTGGATGCCAGTGAGGTTGCCTCTTTTGAAGCAACTTATGAAATGGTTAAAACCATGCGTGCGTCTATTCTGGTATTGGGGCCGCTATTGGCGCGCTTTGGTACTGCGCGTGTATCATTGCCGGGAGGCTGTGCTATTGGTTCGCGCCCGGTTGATTTGCACATCAAAGGCTTGCAGGCAATGGGTGCCGCGATACATATCACGCATGGCTATATACAGGCGAGTACTTTGCACTTGCCGAATCGACGTTTGCAGGGTGCACGGTATTATATGGACTTGGTAACAGTTACCGGTACGGAAAACCTGATGATGGCTGCAGCCTTGGCCGAAGGTACAACTGTGCTGGAGAATGCGGCCAAAGAACCTGAAGTAATCGACTTGGCCGAGATGTTGATCAAAATGGGTGCAAATATCACTGGTGCAGGTACTGATGTGATTACGATTGTCGGTGTGGAGAAGCTCAGCGGCACAACCCATAATGTAGTGTGCGATCGCATTGAAGCTGGTACCTATATGGTGGCAGCCGCAATGACTGGTGGCGAAGTTAAATTACTCAATGCCCGTGCAGATTTGCTGGATGCCGTGATTGAAAAGTTACGTGAAGCGGGTGCTACTGTTACATCAGAAGCTGACACAATCACTGTGAAAAGTGACGGTAAATTAAAAGCTGTGAATATCCGCACAGCACCGCACCCGGCTTTCCCAACCGATATGCAAGCACAGTTTATGGCGCTAAATACGGTGGCAGAAGGAGTGTCGAAAGTTACTGAAACGATTTTTGAAAACCGGTTCATGCACGTACAGGAAATGCAGCGTATGGGTGCAGACATTAGTATTGATGGTAATACCGCGTTGGTAAAAGGCGTGTCTTATCTTGATGGTGCAACGGTCATGGCCACTGACTTACGTGCTTCTGCCAGCTTGGTTTTGGCGGGCTTGGTGGCGCGTGGTGATACTGTGATTGAGCGCATTTATCATCTGGATCGCGGTTATGAAAACCTGGAAGAAAAATTAAACGCCTTGGGCGCCAACGTTAAGCGTATTGCTTAAATTAAAAAATTGACGAATAAAATGATTACGATTGCACTCTCAAAAGGCAGAATTTTCGAAGAAACTGTACCCTTGCTGGCGGCAGCAGGCATTCATGCAGCTGAGGATCCTGAGTCATCACGTAAGCTTATCATCGGAACTAATCGCGAAGATGTACGTTTGATTATTGTACGTGCGACCGATGTGCCGACTTATGTGCAGTATGGCGCAGCGGATTTAGGCATTGCCGGCAAGGATGTGCTGGATGAGCATGGCGGTGAAGGCCTGTATCAGCCAATAGACCTGCAGATTGCCAAATGCAAAATGATGGTAGCGGTGCGCGAGGATTTTGATTATTTCGGATCTGTTCGTAGTGGTGCGCGCTTAAAAGTAGTGACCAAGTATGTAAAAACTGCACGTGAGCATTTTGCTGCCAAGGGCATGCACGTTGATTTGATTAAATTATATGGTTCTATGGAGTTGGGTCCGCTGGTTGGTTTGGCCGATGTTATTGTGGATCTGGTAAGTACTGGCGGAACTTTGCGTGCCAACAACCTTAAAGCAGTAGAAGAAGTCGGTGACATCAGCTCACGTCTGGTGGTGAATCAGGCATCACTTAAGCTGAACAGAGCGAAATTACAGCCGATTATGGACGCCTTTCAAACCGCGATTGCTGCTAGAAAATAAATTCAGGGTATAGGTTCAATTGTATGAAAATTAGACGTTTTTCTACTTTAGATAGTGATTTTGATTCTAATCTAAAAGACTTGCTCGCGTTTGAAACGGCGCAAGATGACAGTGTCGATGTTGTGGTTGCAAATATATTGAAAGATGTAAAAGCGCGTGGTGATGCCGCTGTGCTGGAATACACCAATCGCTTTGATAAAACGAGCGCTAGTAAATTAAGTGAGCTTGAAATCAGTCAGGCCGAGCTTGCTGCAGCACTAGATAATCTGCCTGCGGGTCAACGTGCTGCGTTGCAGACTGCTGCTGACCGTGTGCGTAGTTATCATGAAAAACAGTTGATGAGTTCATGGAATTACACTGAGGCCGATGGAACATTGCTGGGTCAACAGGTCACCTCTCTTGATCGCGTAGGTTTATATGTGCCAGGCGGTAAGGCGGCATATCCTTCATCTGTGCTGATGAATGCTATTCCTGCCAAGGTAGCCGGAGTGCGGGAGTTGATTATGGTGGTGCCTACGCCGAATGGTGAAAAAAATCAGCTGGTGTTGGCTGCTGCTGCAATTGCAGGTGTTGACCGCGTGTTCTGTATTGGTGGTGCACAGGCTGTGGGTGCTATGGCTTATGGTACGGAAACCGTGCCGCAAGTTGATAAAATCGTAGGCCCCGGTAACGCTTATGTAGCTGCTGCTAAACGCCGTGTATTCGGTGTGGTTGGCATCGATATGGTGGCTGGCCCTTCTGAAATTCTGGTGATCTGCGATGGAAAAACCAATCCGGACTGGATTGCTATGGACCTGTTCTCTCAGGCGGAACATGACGAGTTGGCGCAATCCATACTGCTCAGCCCAGATGCAGCATTTTTGGATCAGGTTGCAGCCAGCATTGAAAAGTTGGTAACAGAGATGCCGCGTAAAGACATTATCACTACCTCGTTAACAAACCGCGGCGCATTAATCCATGTACGCGATTTGGATGAAGCGGCTGAAATTAGTAATTATATTGCGCCTGAACACTTGGAATTGTCATTAGAAGAGCCGCTGGCTTTTAGTAAAAAAATTAAACATGCCGGCGCTATTTTTATGGGTCGTAACACCTGTGAGGCGTTGGGTGACTATTGTGCTGGACCCAATCACGTGTTGCCTACGTCGCGTACAGCACGATTTTCATCACCGCTTGGCGTTTATGATTTCCAAAAACGCTCCAGTCTGATTATGGTGTCTTCTGCGGGCGCGCAAGTATTAGGTAAAGTGGCCGCAACCTTGGCATATGGTGAAGGCCTGCAAGCCCACGCGCGTTCGGCTGAGTATAGATTAAAAAATGAGTAAATTCTGGAGTGATATCGTACATAAGCTCACCCCTTATGTACCAGGTGAACAGCCAAAGTTAACCAACTTGGTAAAATTAAACACCAATGAAAACCCATATGGGCCTAGCCCTAAGGTGATTGAGGCTTTGAAGGCTGAGGCTGCTGATAGCTTGCGCTTATACCCGGATCCAAATTCAGACGCCTTAAAAGCTGCGATTGCAGATACTTATCATTTGAATCCAAATCAAGTGTTTGTTGGTAATGGTTCGGATGAGGTGCTGGCGCATGTGTTTCAGGCTTTACTGAAGCATGATAAGCCACTGCTGTTTCCTGATATAACTTACAGTTTTTACCCTGTGTATTGTGGTTTGTATGATATTGACTATCAAACCATTCCATTGGCAGAAGATTTCTCTATCAATATTGATGACTATGCCCGACCAAATGGCGGCATTATTTTCCCTAACCCCAATGCGCCGACAGGGATACCGCTACCTTTGGCTGAAGTTGAGATGCTATTACAACGAAATCCGGAATCAGTAGTAGTAATTGATGAAGCCTATGTGGATTTTGGTACTGAATCTGCGGTTGGCCTGATTAATCAATACCCTAATTTATTGGTTACGCATACCTTGTCCAAGGCGCGGTCGCTGGCAGGCTTGCGTGTAGGTTATGCCTTGGGGGCACCAGATTTGATTGAGGCATTGATTCGCGTGAAGGACAGCTTCAATTCTTACCCTATCGACCGCTTTGCTTCCGCCGGTGCAATCGCGGCGATACAAGACGTTGAGTATTTTAATAAAACTTGCAGTCAAGTGATGGCTACGCGTGATACTTTAGTCCAAGACTTGACTGAGCTGGGTTTTGAAGTGTTGCCATCAGGTGCTAATTTTATATTTGCAAAACATCCCGCTTGGGATGGGGCAGAGTTAACTGCCAAGTTGCGTGAGCGCAGCATCATTGTGCGTCATTTCAAATCCCCAAGCCGTATTTCACCCTATTTGCGCATTACGATAGGTACTGATGAGCAATCAAAATTATTGATTGCTGCCTTGTCAGACATTCTGTAAAAACAGTTGTTTAGTGATAAAACCCTAAGTTCGGAGCGGTTTAGGGTTTTACGGATATGAATGTTGTAAAAAACCGTGAAAATAAACACGAAAAGTTTGAAATTTCTGCAGAAGTGCGGTTATCATAGCGAAATGTGCGTTTTGTGCACAATATAATAATTAATTTCAATTTCGTATTTTTAACCTAAGTAAATCATGATTTGATTTATTATTCGTTGGAGGATGTATCGTGGCACAAACCCAAATGGCTTTAGACTCACTAGATTTTGATGCAACAGTTGCTTTAGCAACTAAAGTTGCTCCGCATGTTGATATTTTAGAAATCGGTACTCCATGCATTAAGCATAACGGTATCAAATTGTTGCAAACACTTCGCGCTAAATTCCCAAACAACAAAATTCTGGTTGACTTGAAAACAATGGATGCTGGCTTCTACGAAGCTGAGCCATTCTTCAAGGCTGGTGCAGATATCGTTACTGTATTGGGTACTTCAGATATCGGCACAATCAAAGGTGTGATTGATGTTGCTAACAAATACGGTAAAAAAGCTCAAGTTGACTTGATTAACGTTGCTGACAAAAAAGCACGTACTCAAGAGGTTGCTAAATTGGGCGCGCACATCATTGGTGTGCACACAGGCTTGGACCAACAAGCAGCAGGTCAAACACCATTTGCTGACTTGGCATTGGTTGCTGGTTTGAACTTAGGCGTTGATATTTCTGTTGCTGGTGGCGTTAAAGCTGCTACAGCTGCACAAGTACGTGACGCTGGTGCAACTATCATTGTTGCTGGCGCTGCTATTTACGGTGCTGCTGACCCAGCTGCTGCTGCTGCTGAAATCACTGCAATTGCACATGGTGGTTCAACAGGTGGTTTGTTCGGTTGGATCAAAAAATTATTCAGTTAATTTTTTAAGTAATTGAAAAAACCCCAGCCTTAAAACTGGGGTTTTTTTATGTCACATTTCAATTTAGTTATGTAAATATGCGTCATAGCCTTTTAATGGGTTAAAATGCCGTTAAATAACATTCAATATACATTTTATGCGTACAGCCAAAGTTAATAGAAATACCTTAGAAACTCAGATTACGGCCAGCATCAACTTGGATGGCACTGGCGTATCCTCATTTAGTACAGGCTTGGGCTTTCTGGATCATATGCTTGATCAAATTGCGCGCCACGGCATGATGGATATCGAGGTAAATGCCAAGGGAGATTTACATATTGATGCGCACCATACGGTTGAAGATATTGGCATTACTTTGGGTCAGGCGTTCTCTCAGGCTATAGGTGATAAAAAAGGCATCCGTCGCTATGGTCATGCTTATGTACCACTGGATGAAGCATTGTCACGTGTGGTGTTAGATATATCAGGTCGCCCAGGTTTGGAGTTCGGCTGCACATTCACACGCGCAGCAATCGGTGAGTTTGATGTTGATCTCGTGCATGAGTTTTTTCAGGGCTTTGTAAATCATGCCAATGTCACTTTGCATATTGATAACTTAAAAGGTCATAACGCACATCATCAGGCTGAGACCATTTTTAAAGCTTTTGGCCGTGCTTTACGCATGGCGGTAGAGTTGGATAGTCGCATGGCGGGAATTACACCATCAACAAAAGGTAGTTTATAAGACCGTTATAGCCTGCTGATGATTTTTATCATCAGAAAAATAAGTCACAGCAACGCCAAAGAATAACATGAGCAAAATAGATATCGCGGTAGTTGATTATGGTATGGGCAATTTACGCTCAGTATCAAAAGCACTAGAGCATGTTGCACCAAACAAAACCATACTGGTTACAAGCAAGCCTGATGAGATTTCACAGGCTGAGCGTATTGTCTTTCCTGGCCAGGGGGCTATGCCTGATTGCATTCGTGAACTGGATGCCCGAGGTTTGCGTGATGCGGTAATTTTCGCTGCGCAAAATAAGCCATTTTTAGGTATTTGTATCGGCCTGCAAATGTTGTTTGAGCATTCAGAAGAAGGTGATGCTGCCGGTTTAGGTGTATTTAAGGGAAGTGTGAAGCGCTTTGCAGTCGAGGATATGGTGGACAGTGCGGGTGGTAAGCTGAAAGTGCCACACATGGGTTGGAATCAGGTATATCAAGTCCACGGCGCTAACTCGCAACCACATGCTCTTTGGCAAGGTATTGATGATGGCGCCAGATTCTATTATGTACACAGTTATTATGTGCAGCCGCAAGATGAAGCTATTATCTCTGGCTACAGCAATTACCCTGATAAGTTTACCTGTGCAATTGCAAAGAACAATTTATTTGCAGTACAGTTTCATCCAGAAAAAAGTGCTGATGCAGGTTTGCAATTATTAAGCAATTTCGTAAACTGGTCGCCAAAGTAAGTGATGGTTTACATTGTCGTTGAGCCTTACTTTCATTAACCATTAATTTTTTGTCCATTATATTTCTTTCACTATGTTAATTATTCCAGCAATTGATCTCAAAGACGGCCAGTGTGTCAGACTTAAACAAGGCTTAATGGAGGAATCAACCGTATTCTCCGAAGATCCAGGTGCAATGGCTCGCCATTGGGTGGATCAAGGTGGTAAACGTTTGCACCTTGTAGATTTGAATGGTGCCTTTGCCGGGAAACCTGTGAATGAAGGCGCTATTAAATCTATCGTCACGGCTGTTGGCGGTGAAATACCGATTCAACTGGGTGGTGGTATCCGTGACTTGGAAACGATAGAACGCTATCTGGATAATGGCATTGATTATGTGATTATTGGTACAGCTGCCGTAAAAACGCCGGGCTTTCTGCATGAAGCATGCTATGCGTTTCCGGGACAGATTATGGTAGGTTTGGATGCTAAAGACGGCAAAGTGGCGATTGATGGTTGGTCTAAGCTGACAGGTCATGATGTAATCGATTTGGCGAAAAAATTTGAAGATTACGGTGTTAACTCAATTGTATATACTGATATTGGCCGTGACGGCATGCTGACGGGCGTTAATATTGAAGCGACAGTTGCTTTGGCGCAGGCTTTGACTATCCCCGTGATTGCTTCCGGCGGTGTGACTAATTTGGATGATGTGCGCAAACTTTGTGCAGTAGCTAAAGAAGGTATTATCGGCACTATTACAGGCCGCGCAATTTATGAGGGTACGCTGGATTTTGCGGCAGCACAAAAACTAGCCGACGAATTAAGTTAATGGAACAATTTTGATGGGACTGGCAAAGCGAATTATTCCGTGTCTGGATGTGACCGATGGCCGTGTTGTAAAGGGCGTCAATTTCCTTGAGCTTCGTGATGCTGGCGATCCGGTTGAAATTGCCAGGCGTTATGATGATCAGGGAGCTGATGAACTGACCTTTTTGGATATTACCGCGAGCTCTGATAACCGTGGCTTGATTTTAAATATTATTGAGCAGGTCGCCAGCCAGGTTTTTATTCCGCTGACAGTGGGTGGTGGTGTGCGCGAGGTTGAAGATGTGCGCCGTTTATTAAATGCCGGTGCCGATAAAGTGAGTATCAATACCACTGCGGTATTAAACCCGCAGATGGTAAAAGCCGCAGCGGATAGATTCGGCTCGCAATGTATAGTTGTGGCGATTGATGCTAAAAAAGTCGATAACCAGCCGTTTGAGTGGGAAGTATTTACTCATGGTGGTCGCAAGGCAACAGGTCTGGATGCTGTTAAATGGGCTGAATACATGGTGAGTCTAGGTGCAGGTGAGTTGCTGGTAACCAGCATGGATAGAGACGGCACTAAGATCGGTTTCAATAATCCGCTCAATAAAGCCATCAGCGATGCCGTAGAAGTGCCTTTAATTGCTTCCGGCGGTGTTGGCAATTTGCAGCACTTGGTAGATGGCGTAAAAGAAGGCGGCGCTGATGCGGTGCTTGCTGCGAGCATATTCCACTATGGTGAATACACGGTTAGAGAAGCCAAAGAGTATATGGCCAGGCATGGTATAGAGGTAAGGTTGTGAGTTGGTTAGACGAAGTTAATTGGGATGCCAACGGCTTGGTGCCGGTAATTGCGCAAGAGCATGATACAGGTGATGTTGTGATGTTCGCTTGGATGAACCGCGAAGCATTGCAATTGAGCGCAGATACAAAACAAGCCGTATATTGGTCTCGCTCACGTAATAAGCTGTGGCGCAAGGGTGAAGAATCGGGCCATGTGCAGAAGATACATGAAATCCGTATTGATTGTGATGAAGACGTGATTTTGCTTAAGATAGAACAAGTAGGTGACATTGCATGCCATACTGGACGTCATAGCTGCTTTTTCAAAAAACTGGATAATGAAAGCTGGCTGGTTGATCAGCCTGTCATCAAAGACCCAGAAGAGATTTATAAACATGAGTGATTCAATGAATGATGTTTTAAGCCGTTTGTCCGAATTGTTGGAGCAGCGTAAATTCGCTGATCCTGCGTCATCTTATGTGGCTAAGCTGTATGCTAAAGGCATGGACAGCATTCTAAAGAAAATAGGTGAAGAGGCTACTGAAACAGTTATTGCCGCTAAAGGTGGTAATAAAGAAGAGATCATTTATGAAACTGCTGATTTGTGGTTTCATACGCTGGTGATGCTAGCTAAAGCTGATTTGAAGCCTGAAGATGTATTGGCAGAATTAGCAAGACGCGAGGGTTTGTCTGGTATAGCTGAGAAGAATGCCAGGCCGAAAGAATAGTGAGGCAGAATGAGCGCAGACTGTATTTTTTGCAAGATTGTTAAGGGTGAGATTCCTTCAAAAAAGATATATGAAGATGATGATGTCATTGCTTTTCATGACATACACCCGATTACCACAGTACACTTTTTGATAGTGCCCAAGTTGCATATTGAGAGTTTGGCAAGTTGCCAAGCGCCACAGCAGGCATTGTTGGGCAAGATATTATTGCTGGCACCACAGTTAGCCAAAGAGCAGGGTTTGAAAGGCTTTCGCACTATGATTAATACTGGGCGAGAAGGTGGTCAGGAAGTATTTCATGTGCATGTGCATGTGTTCGGTGGTGGCGAGTCATTACCAAGGATTTAATAGTATCAATTTGCAGTCATTACTCAGGAGAGCAACATGGGATCATTAAGCATTTGGCATTGGTTGATTGTGTTATTGGTAGTGGTGCTGATATTTGGTACAAAAAAACTGCGCAATCTTGGCGGCGATGTCGGTGGCGCTGTTAAGGGTTTTAAAGATGCAATGAATGAAGAAAAGAATGTTTCTGCTACACCTGCTGTAGCTGATAAATCTCAACAAGTTGGTGTAGCCGAGACTAAGTCAGTAGAGGTTCCTGTAGCTAAAGTGCCAGCCAAAAAGCGTACAGTTGCTGCAAAAAAACCTGCAGCAGCTAAATCTGCCACAGCTAAAAAAGCAGCAGCTAAGCCGGCGGCCGAAAAACCTAAAACTGCGGCTAAAAAAACATCAACGACAAAACCTAAAGTCGCTGCAGCTAAAAAAGCTGAGTCTTAATTGGAATGGTTAATTTAAAGTGAGTTTTTGCTATGTATTCAGCCTAAGTTAACTTAACCTCATCATGTTTGATATTGCTTTTTCTGAGTTGGTGGTCATTGCAATCGTGGCGCTGATTGTAATTGGTCCTGAAAAATTACCCAAAGTTGCACGCACATTGGGTGCATTAACAGGGCGTATGCAGAAATACATGGCGCAGATTAAAGAGGAAGTGAATCGGGAATCGCGCTTTGCTGAACTGCAAAAGCTGCAAGAAGAAATCCAATCGGCCACTATTGTGAAACAAGCGAATTTGGAATCTGGTATTAATGAAATCACACAGGATTTAGCAGTAGCGGCGACTGATAAAAATATTGTTGCAGAAGTAAATAAACTGACTGAATCTCATCCAAGCAAAGAATAGTCCCCGCACGTGACGCCTACAGAGAATTTCATTTCACATTTAATAGAGCTACGTGGTCGCTTATTGCGAATGGCTGTAGGTTTACTAATTGTTTTTGTCGCTTTATTTCCATTTGCTAATAAGATTTATGCCTTACTTGCAGCGCCATTGATAGGCAAGTTGCCACTTGGCGGACAGATGATAGCAACAGGGGTTACTACACCGTTTTTTGTGCCGATGAAGGTAGCAATGATGGCGGCATTTCTGGTTTCATTGCCGCATACACTTTATCAGGTGTGGGCGTTTGTTGCCCCCGGATTGTATGCTCATGAAAAGAAATTCATGATTCCAGTGATTGTTTTCAGCAGTTTGCTGTTTATGCTAGGGATGGCATTCGCTTATTTTCTGGTGTTTCCGGTAGTATTTGGTTTTATCGTTGGTACCGCACCTGAAGGTGTGGCCGTGATGACGGATATTGGCAATTATCTGGATTTCGTCATAACCTTGTTTTTTGCGTTCGGCCTTGCGTTTGAAGTGCCGATTGCTGTGGTGATGGCAGTACGCTTCGGCTGGGTAAGTGTAGCTGCACTTAAGGATGCGCGGGGCTATGTAGTTGTGGGCGCATTTGTTATTGGCGCGATATTCACGCCCCCAGATATTATTTCTCAGTTTATGCTGGCTGTTCCTATGTGGTTGTTGTATGAGCTGGGCATTGTTGTCGCTGCATTCAATAAGAAAAAACCAGAACCGACAATTCAACCACCGGCTAAATAGTCACTGATCGCTAACAACTTCCGTAGGTTTCGGACGTTTTCCAATAATAATCGAAATATTTGTGATTGCTTCAGCACGTGCTATTTGAAGTGTGGCTCTTTGGCCGGGCTTGAGCGCCGCAATTAAATTAAGCATGGCGCCGCTGTCTATTACCGGTTTACTTTCAATTGCCAATAGAATATCACCAGCGCGCAATCCTGCTTTATCGGCTGGACTATTGCGTAAAACACCGGCGATTAGTGCGCCTTGCGGACGTTTTAATCTAAAGGATTCCGCAAGTTCAGGTGTAATGTCCTGTGCTTCTATACCAATCCAGCCGCGGGTTACATTGCCTTGAGCGACTATCTGCTCTGTAATTTGTTGTGCTAGCGTTGCTGGGATGGCAAATCCGATACCCATTGAGCCACCGTTGCGTGAGTATATTGCGCTATTAATGCCTACCAAATTACCTTCGGTATCAATGAGTGCGCCGCCGGAATTGCCTGGGTTAATGGAGGCGTCAGTTTGAATGAAATTTTCGTAGATATTAATACCAAGATGTGAACGGCCAAGTGCGCTGACAATGCCCTGAGTTACCGTCTGGCCTACGCCGAACGGGTTGCCGATAGCTAATACCACATCACCAACACTCAGTTTGTCCGAACTGGCAAAAGTAATTGCTGGTAAGTTATCAGCATCGACCCTGATTAGCGCGAGATCTGTATCAGGATCTGTTCCGACAACTTTGGCAGATAACTTGCGACCATCTGATAATGCAACTTCAATAGCATCTGCAGTAGCAATCACATGGTTGTTGGTTAGAATTAAGCCTTTTGCGCTTACAACAACACCAGAACCTAAACTGTTTTCTGGCTGCGAAGGTGTTTCCATATCATCGAATTGATCGCCAAAAAAATGACGAAACACCGGGTCATCCAAGAATTTTTCATGAGGATTTGTTCTGGGTGTCTTGCTGGTGAAAATATTGACCACGGCAGGCATAGCTTTCTTGGCCGCGTGGCGGTAAGAGCCCACTGGCGTCGCATCAAGCGACTGATCACTTTGATTCACTACAATCGCATGTTCTTTTTGATTCAAAAAGTCTGGGTTGAAAATGCGCAATACAAATAGCAAGGCCATGCACACGGTGGCGGTTTGTGCAAAAATAAGCCATATTCTTTTATGTAGCTGATTGTTCATAAGTTAAATGTAAATATTCAGTAGTTTTGATATCGGGTTACAGTAATTAAAAATCAATAGCGTAAATTTAAAGGTCGCAAGCTTATGGTAAAAATCAATGACTTAACACATTATACCCAACAACTCATGCAAGTAGAGCGTTTCAAGGATTACTGCCCAAACGGATTGCAGGTTGAAGGTCGAACTGAAATTCGCAAGATAGTAACAGGGGTTACGGCAAGCATGGCATTGCTGGAAGCTGCACATCAAGCTAATGCTGATCTGATACTGGTTCATCATGGTTATTTCTGGCGCAACGAAGATGCCAGAATAGTTGGTATTAAACGCAATCGCATTGCATTCCTGATGAAGAATGATTTGAACTTGATGGCTTACCATTTACCCTTGGATGCACATCCGGAATTAGGTAACAATGTACAGTTAGGCAAAGTGCTTGGTATAGATGCGATTGATTATGCAGGTGATGATAACTTGGTGGCTTACGGTGAGCTGGAGGTTGCAATGACGCTTGGTGAGTTTGCTTTGCAATTAGAAGTAGGATTGCAGCGCAGACCTATGCTGATTGGAGATAAAGAAAAGTTGGTGAAAAAGGTGGCTTGGTGTACCGGTGCAGCCCAGGGCTACATTGATACAGCTGCCAGTCTGGGTGCAGATGTGTTTATTAGTGGTGAAATTTCAGAGCAGACGACACATCAGTCACTGGAATCGGGGGTAGCTTATATTTCTGCCGGGCATCATGCAACTGAACGTTACGGGATTCAAGCACTAGGTCAGTATCTGGCTGAGAGATTCAATTTGCAGCATGAATTCCTTGATATTAACAATCCGGTTTAGTTGTTTTATTTCATATACTTAATAAATAAAGCTTTAATTGGATGTCAAAAAAATGTATAATTCAGCCGATTAAAAATAGGTCAAATTTTTGCTGGTAATATCAAGGTAAGCGGCGCTACTTTTAATATATATGATGGCATCGGTCTCAAAAGGATTGGGTGCTGAATTCGGTCAATCCTTTCATGCATGAGGAAAACATGTCAGACAACCAAAATGACAAGCAGCAGGCTGGCTCGCAAAACTGCGGGTGTTCTCAAGTAGATCAAGATAAGCGTAATTTTTTAATAGCAACGTCAGCAGTAGGTGCCTTAGGCTGTGCAGCCGTGGCAGTGCCTTTTGTGAAGAGCATGACACCTAGTGAGCGTGCAAAGGCGGCCGGTGCCCCGGTAGAAGTTGATATCAGCAAAATCCAGCCCGGAACCATGATGACCGCGGAATGGCGCGGTCAACCGGTGTGGATTATTAACCGTACTGATGAAATGACTGCGGAATTGGCCAAGCATAATGATCAGTTGTCAGACCCGGGTTGTGATGTAACTTCTCAGCAGCCTGTGTACTGTAAAAATGCAAGTCGCTCAATTAAACCAAATATCGCTGTGGTGGTAGGTATCTGTACGCATCTGGGTTGTTCTCCGACTGAGAAAATGAAATCGGGTGGTGATATGGGAGCTAACTGGACGGGTGGTTTTTTCTGTCCTTGCCATGGTTCTAAATTCGATTTGGCCGGGCGTGTGTTTAAAGGTTCTCCTGCGCCAATTAATCTGGTGGTGCCGCCTCATAAATATCTAAGCGAGAATGTTCTGCTTATTGGTGTAGATACTGAAGAGAAAGCCTAATTATGACTAATAAAAATAAATCAGCATTAGCAAGTGTCTTGAATGACACGTTGAATTGGGTCGATGCCCGTTTCCCTCTTACCAGCAATGTTAAGGCGCATTTGACTGAGTACTATGCCCCTAAAAACTTCAATTTCTGGTATTTCTTTGGTTCGTTGGCTTTGTTGGTGTTGGTGTTGCAGATCGTAACCGGCATCTTTTTGACCATGCACTATAAGCCTGATGCAGATCTGGCTTTTGGTTCCGTGGAATATATTATGCGTGATGTGCCGTGGGGCTGGTTGATTCGTTACATGCACTCTACCGGCGCCTCTATGTTCTTTGTGGTAGTTTATCTGCATATGTTTCGTGGTTTGATCTATGGTTCATATCGTAATCCGCGTGAGCTGATTTGGTTGTTTGGCGTAGCCATTTTTCTTGCGTTGATGGGTGAGGCGTTCTTTGGTTACCTGTTGCCATGGGGTCAGATGTCTTACTGGGGCGCGCAAGTGATTGTGAATTTGTTCTCTGCAATTCCATTTATTGGTCCGGATGTTTCAGAATGGTTGCGTGGTGACTATCTGGTTTCTGATGCTACTCTGAATCGCTTCTTCGCATTCCATGTGATTGCTTTGCCGTTTGTATTGGCTGGTTTGGTAGTTGCACACTTAATAGCTTTGCATGAGGTTGGCTCCAACAACCCTGATGGCGTTGAGATTAAGAAATTAAAAGACAAAACAACCGGTATCCCGTTGGATGGTATTCCATTCCATCCTTATTACACAGTGAAAGACCTGGTTGGTGTGTCTGTGTTCTTGATTGTGTTCTCGGCCATTATTTTCTTTGCGCCTGAGATGGGTGGCTATTTCCTTGAGGCTAATAACTTTATACCGGCTGATCCACTTAAAACACCTGCACACATTGCCCCGGTATGGTATTTCACGCCTTACTATTCAATTCTGCGTGCTGTTCCACCAATCCTGAATTCGCAATTCCCGGGTGTTGCTGCGATGGGCTTGTCTGTTGTGGTGTTTGCATTCTTGCCTTGGTTGGACAGAAGTCCGGTGAAATCTATTCGTCAGCGTGGTGCGTTGTATAAGAAATGGCTGGTAGCTTTTGTGGTGAGTTTCCTGGTGTTGGGTTATCTGGGTACGGTGCCTTCAAATGTATGGGGTCAATTCGGTGCATGGATGGGTGGTGCAGATCGCGCTACGGTAGTTGCACGATTCTTTACGGTTGTTTATTTCGCGTTTTTTGCCTTGATGCCTTGGTACACCAAAAAAGACAAGACTAAACCAGTGCCAGAAAGAGTGACAGGATAATAGCCATGAAGACAATAGATAATATGAAAAAGGTTTTATTGACCGCATTGATGGTGCCATTTTTTGTGTTGCCTGCGGTTGCGAACGAAAGCTTGCAGTTGGATAAGGCGCCAGTTGATGCTTCAAATCACGAGTCGTTGCAACGCGGTGCTCGCACATTTGTAAACTACTGCTTGAATTGCCATAGCGCCAACTACATGCGCTATAACCGTTTGCTAGAAATCGGCTTAACCGAAAAGCAAATTAAAGACAATTTGCTGATTGCCGGTGAAAAAGTTGGTGATACCATGAAAGTGGCTATCAATAAAAAAGATGCGAAGAAATGGTTCGGTGCAGCGCCTCCAGACTTGTCGGTAGAGGTGCGAGCACGTGGTGCCGATTGGGTGTACTCATATATGCGCGGTTTTTATCGTGATACTTCGAGTCCTACTGGTTGGGGTAACTGTGTTTTTGATCCTGTGTATTGCAAAGTTTCAATGCCACATGTGCTGTACGAGTTGCAGGGTGAGCAAGAGCTGAATCATGAAACGCATGAGTTGAAACTGGTGAAACCTGGCCGCCTTTCTGTTGAAGAGTACGATGTGCTAGTCGGTGATTTGACTAATTTTATGGCTTATATGGCTGAACCTGCAAAACAACAGCGCAATCATTTGGGCTGGTTTGTATTGCTATTTTTGAGTGTATTGCTGGTACTTACCTACAAACTCAAAAAAGCTTATTGGAAGGATATACACTAAATTATGATGACTTTATACTCAGGGACGACTGATCCCTACAGCCATCGCTGTCGAATTGTTCTGTTTGAAAAAGGCATGGATTTTCAGGTAATAGATGTCGATTTGGCTAATAAGCCGGAAGATTTGGCAGTTATTAATCCTTACAATCATGTGCCGGTATTGGTGGAGCGTGATTTGGTATTGTCGGAAGCTAATATCATTAATGAGTACATTGATGAGCGTTTTCCTCACCCGCAATTGATGCCGCCTGACCCTGTGATGCGTGCACGTGCCAGATTGTTCTTGTACAGCTTTGAGAAGGATTTATTTAGCCATATTGCTGATATTGAATCCGGTGATGAGGTTAAGGCGGATAAGGCTCGTGCAACTATTCGTGATAACTTGACGCAATTGGTACCTATCTTCTCTAAGCAAAATTACTTGCTGGGTGATGAGTACTCAATGCTTGATGTTGCGGTGACTCCGTTGCTATGGCGTTTGGGGCATTATGGTATCGAGTTGCCTAATCAGGCTGCGCCGATTCTTAAATATGCAGAGCGTCTGTTTTCAAGACCGCTATATGCTGATGCAATGACTCCATCTGAAAAAGCAATGCGTAAGTAATAGCCATAATGGCTGTTACTTGGAAAGTAAGGTTGTACTTATGGCTCAATTGATTTCTACCAAGCCTTATATGTTGCGTGCTATGCATGAATGGTGCGTAGACAACAACCTTACGCCGCATCTGGTGGTTGTAGTGAATGCTCAGGCGCGTGTGCCGATGGCGTATGTGAAAAATGGCGAGATCGTATTGAATATTAGCTATGGTGCAACTAAAGATTTGCATATGGATAATGACTCTGTAGTTTTCTCTGCTCGTTTTGGCGGTGTTTCGCAAAATATTTTTGTACCAATGAATGCGGTGCGAGGCATATTTGCACGTGAAAACGGGCAGGGTATGTTTTTTGAGCCAGAAGATGAGGTTGTAGAAGGTTTGCAAGAGGTTGATGATGAATCTTCCTCGGTATCTGATATTCGGGATGACGATCTGTTAAAAAAACAAAATAATAAAAAACCTACGCTGACTATCGTAAAATAGCTTTGCATTTTTAAAAATCTCAGTATAATACGCAACTCAAATTTAACGCCGGATTAGCTCAGTTGGTAGAGCAGCGCACTTGTAATGCGAAGGTCGTCAGTTCGATTCCGACATCCGGCACCAAATTCTTAGCAAATTCCCTTTTATACATTTGACAGCAAGTCAAATTATCAGCATAATTGCGGGTTCGGTGAGGAGGGGTGGCCGAGTGGTTAAAGGCGACGGACTGTAAATCCGTTCTCTCAGAGTACGAAGGTTCGAATCCTTCCCCCTCCACCAGTTTGTACAAAATAAAGTATTAAGTAGTGATTGAGCTTTAGGCGTTTGTGTTGTTTAGGCAAGTACGCGGGTGTAGCTCAGTTGGTAGAGCACTTGCCTTCCAAGCAAGATGTCGCGAGTTCGAACCTCGTCGCCCGCTCCAAGCAACTGGGTAGTAGATTTAGCGCCCATGTGGCTCAGTGGTAGAGCACTCCCTTGGTAAGGGAGAGGTCGCGGGTCCGATTCCCGCCATGGGCACCATGAGTTGTAGTTTGTTTAGTTGTTGGTGTCGAGTATGGCGCCACTTAAAATTTAAACAAGTTTTAATTTGAACAAGTTTTATTAATTCTAATAAAACTTATGGTTAATAAAATATTGTAAAGGACTGAAGCAATGGCAAAAGGTAAATTCGAACGGACCAAGCCGCACGTAAACGTAGGCACGATTGGCCACGTTGACCACGGTAAAACAACATTAACAGCAGCGATCACTACTGTGTTGACAAAAAAATTCGGTGGCGAAGCAAAAGCCTACGATCAAATTGACGCAGCACCAGAAGAAAAAGCACGTGGTATTACCATCAACACAGCACACGTTGAGTACGAGACTGCAACACGTCACTACGCACACGTTGACTGTCCAGGCCACGCCGACTATGTTAAAAACATGATTACCGGCGCAGCACAAATGGACGGCGCAATTCTGGTTGTATCAGCCGCTGACGGTCCAATGCCGCAAACGCGTGAGCACATCCTATTGGCACGTCAAGTTGGCGTACCATACATCATCGTATACCTGAACAAAGCTGACCTGGTTGACGACGCAGAACTATTGGAGCTCGTTGAAATGGAAGTGCGTGATCTGCTAAGCAAATACGACTTCCCAGGCGACGACACACCAATCATCACCGGCTCAGCACGCGCAGCCCTTGAAGGCGACCAATCAGAAATTGGCGAACCATCAATTTTCAAATTGGCAGACGCATTAGACAGCTACATTCCATTGCCAGAACGCGCAATTGACGGCACATTCCTGATGCCAGTTGAAGACGTATTCTCAATCTCAGGCCGTGGTACAGTAGTAACAGGCCGTATCGAACGCGGCATTGTTAAAGTCGGCGACGAAATTGAAATCGTTGGTATCAAAGACACACTGAAAACAACCTGTACCGGCGTTGAAATGTTCCGCAAATTGCTGGATCAAGGTCAAGCAGGTGACAACGTAGGTGTATTGCTACGTGGTACAAAACGTGAAGAAGTTGAACGTGGTCAAGTGTTGGCAAGAGCCGGCTCAATCAAACCGCACACCAAATTCACGGCAGAAATCTACGTGTTGGGTAAAGATGAAGGTGGTCGTCACACACCATTCTTCCAAGGTTACCGTCCACAATTCTACTTCCGTACTACAGACGTAACTGGCGCAGTTGAATTGCCAGCAGGTACGGAAATGGTAATGCCAGGCGACAACGTATCCATCACCGTAACATTGATTGCACCAATCGCGATGGAAGAAGGCTTACGCTTCGCTATCCGTGAAGGTGGCCGTACTGTTGGTGCTGGTGTTGTAGCAAAAATCATCGAATAAGATGGTTTTGAAAAGTGATTATTGAGTAACAATAATCTAGTATTAAGTTAGATTAAGTAATTTGTAGTAAGAGAGTCGCGCTAACAACCCAGTGCGGCTCTTGGTAAGGCTGTTTATGTACAGGCCAATAGCTCAATTGGTAGAGTATCGGTCTCCAAAACCGAGGGTTGGGGGTTCGAGACCCTCTTGGCCTGCCAAGTTTAAATGTGGATTTTATATCTATAGAATAACTAGAAATTTAACTATTTCTAGTTATTTGCGTTATTAAATTCGATTAATTATTTGAGTCACTATTAAGTAGATTATGGTCAACAAAATTAAGTTGCTGGTGGCGGTTCTGCTGCTTGTCGCAGGTCTTGCGGGTTTTTACTTGCTTGCAGACAAGCCTACTGTAGTGCGTATTCTGGCTGTTCTTGCTGGTTTGGGTGCGTCTGTTGCGGTGTTGTGGTCTACTCCGGTGGGTCAGAGTTCGCTGGGTTTTATAGGTGAGTCTATAGTTGAGGCGCGCAAAGTTGTGTGGCCTACGCGCAAAGAGACGATACAAACTACCTTGGTGGTGTTTGCTTTAGTAGTGGTAATGGCGGCATTTTTAGCTGTTGTTGATATCGGATTTGCATTCATGGTGCAGTGGTTAATGGGACGGGGCGCGTAATGAGTATGAAATGGTACGCGGTGCAGGCTTTTTCAGGCTTTGAGAAATCCGTACAAAAAGGTATAGAAGAACGTGTGGTGCGTTCTGGTTTACAAGATCAATTTGGTCAGATTCTGGTGCCAATTGAAGAAGTGATTGAAATGAAGAACGGTCAGAAAACAATTTCTGAGCGCAAGCTTTACCCAGGGTATGTGCTGGTGCAAATGACCATGTCTGATGAAAGTTGGCATTTGGTAAAAAGCACGCCGCGTGTAACTGCATTTATTGGTGGTAGTGCGCAGAAGCCTACGCCAATAAAAGATAAGGAAGTCGAAATTATCCTGCAGCGTATCGACGATAGTAAAAGTAATCCAACACAAAAACTCACCTTTGAAAAAGGTGAGTCTGTACGCATTATTGACGGTCCATTTAAAGACTTCTCCGGTAACGTTGAAGAGGTTAATTACGAGAAAAGCAAATTGCGTGTTTCAGTGGTTATTTTTGGACGTTCTACACCTGTTGAGCTGGAATTCGGCCAGGTAGAAAAAGAAGTTTAGTAAGTAGTAGTTTGTTAACGGGGAGCTTAAAACTCCCAATTTAAAATTTCTAAGCCAAGCAAGGCGCAATTGTAAAAATTGAGTGCGGCATACGGGTTTGTATGTAAGCAAAAATTTTTACAATCGTAACGCAGCATGGCAACGAAATTTTAGATTGGAAAGCGTTTGTACCCATTTTAGGAGTAATAACATGGCAAAGAAAGTTATTGGCTATATCAAGTTGCAGATTCCTGCAGGTAAAGCTAACCCAAGTCCTCCAGTTGGTCCAGCATTGGGTCAACGTGGTTTGAACATTATGGAATTCTGTAAAGCATTTAATGCTGCTACACAAGGTGTAGAGCCAGGTCTTCCAATCCCTGTAGTGATTACTGCATTTGCAGATAAGAGCTTCACATTCGTGATGAAGTCGCCTCCAGCAACTGTGCTGATTAAAAAAGCTGCTGGTATTACTAAAGGCTCACCACGTCCACATACAGATAAAGTTGGCAAGATTACTCGCGCTCAAGCTGAAGAAATCGTAAAAACTAAACAGGCTGATTTGTCTGCTGCTGATATGGATGCTGCTGTGCGTACTATCGCAGGTAGTGCTCGTAGCATGGGTATTGAAGTGGAGGGTGTATAACATGGCTAAAAGAATCAATGCACTGCGTGCAAAAGTTGACCGTAATAAATTGTATCCAGTAACTGAAGGTTTAACTTTGGTTAAAGAGAATGCAACGGCTAAATTCAATGAGTCAGTAGACGCTGTGATCAATTTAGGTATTGATGCACGTAAATCAGACCAATTAGTGCGTGGCGCTCTGGTATTGCCAAACGGCACAGGTAAAACAACGCGTGTTGCTGTGTTCGCTCAAGGTGCACAAGCTGAAGCTGCTAAAGCGGCAGGTGCTGACATTGTTGGTTTTGAAGACTTAGCTGAACAAGTTAAAGCTGGCGTAATGGACTTTGACATTGTGATCGCGACACCTGATGCGATGCGTATCGTTGGTGCATTAGGTCAAGTGTTGGGTCCACGTGGTTTAATGCCAAACCCGAAAGTTGGTACTGTAACGCCTGATGCGGCAACAGCGGTTAAAAACGCTAAAGCAGGTCAAGTGCAATACCGTACAGACAAAGGCGGTATCGTACACTGCACAATCGGCCGTGCTTCATTCACGGTTGAGCAATTGCAAGGTAACTTGGCTGCGCTGGTAGAAGCTTTGAATAAAGCAAAACCAGCTTCAAGCAAAGGTGTATACCTGAAGAAGTTGTCAGTATCTAGCACCATGGGTGCTGGTGTACGTGTAGACCAGGCTAGCTTGGTTGCATAAATTAGTAATTGAGCAGGGCTAAAGCCTTGCTCGCAAAGAACTTTGGGCTCGTGTCATAAATAAACCCCGTTTAAATATGACACGAGGTTATCAAAGACCGTTAGGTATCGTTTGATTTAATGTAAGTTTTTTGATGTGGGTGTAAAGCAGATTGCTTAACCTCTGCAGAAAAGAAACTTAGGCCTACGCAGATGGCGCATCCCTAAACAGGTTAATTCCTATTGAAAGGTCGCCGTAAAAAGTGGTTTTTATGATTTTATGATCGTAGAAGCTGATTCTGTTTTAGCAATAAAACAGAGATTTTAACGGAAGGAGAAAGACCTTGAGTCTAAATCTTACAGAGAAAAAAGCAGTAGTTGCTGAAGTTAGTGCGCAAGTTGCACAAGCGCAAGCGATTGTTCTGGCTGAGTATCGTGGCATCGGCGTGGCTAACATGACCGTATTGCGCGCAGAAGCTCGTAAATCTGGTGTGTACTTGCGTGTGTTGAAAAACACTTTAGTACGTCGTGCAGTTGAAGGCACACCGTTTGCAGCTTTGGCTGACGCTATGGTTGGTCCGCTGCTGTTTGGTATTTCATCAGACGCAGTTTCAGCAGCAAAGGTTATCAATAACTTTGCTAAAACTAACGATAAGATTGTTATCAAAGCTGGCGCAATGCCAAACCAAGTGATGGATGCCGCTGGCGTTCAAGCATTGGCTTCAACATTGAGCCGTGAAGAGTTGTTAGCTAAATTTGCATGTACCCTCAACGAGGTTCCAACCAAATTTGCACGTGCTATCGCAGCAGTTCGCGATGCTAAAGAAGCAGCTTAATTCATCAAGATAACCAATTTAAGCAACATTAATTAATTTTAGGAAATATTCAAATGGCAATTTCAAATGCAGATATTTTAGACGCAGTTGGCTCAATGTCAGTTTTAGAGTTAACAGCATTTATTAAAGAAATCGAAGAAAAATTCGGCGTTTCAGCAGCAGCTGTTGCTGTGGCTTCTTCAGCAGGTGCTGCTCCAGCAGCTGCAGCTGAGCAATCAGAATTCAACGTTGTATTGACAGCAGCTGGCGAAAGCAAAGTTAACGTAATTAAAGCAGTTCGTGAATTGACAGGCTTAGGCTTGAAAGAAGCGAAAGACTTAGTTGACGGCGCTCCAAAAGTGATCAAAGAAGGCGTTTCAAAAGCTGACGCTGATGCAGCACTGAAAAAATTGATCGAAGCTGGCGCAACTGGCGAACTCAAATAATACATTGTTAAATGTATGAATTAGGCTGACGGGTAACCGTCAGCCTTCGCCATTTCTGATGGCGCAAATGTGTTACAAAATGTAATGGTGCTATCAGTAGTTTGATAGCAATAACTTTCAGTTAAATCTTGACTGAGGTTAGAGGTGAAAATACTTACGTAGTGGATGTAGTGCAAAAAAGTATTTTAATTTCTGCCCTCAAACATTAGGAGATGCAATGAGCTATTCCTTCACCGAAAAAAAACGCCTTCGTAAAAGTTTCGCCAAGCGCGAAAAAGTACAAGAGATTCCTTATTTGTTAGCAATGCAATTGGAGTCTTACAAGGCGTTTTTACAGGCGGACATTCCTGCGGATAAACGCACGGAAGATGGTCTGCAATCAACATTCAGTTCAGTTTTTCCAATTGTCAGCCACTCAGGTAATGCACGTTTAGATTACGTGAGTTATCAACTGGGTGCCGAGCCTTTTGATGTTAAAGAATGTCAGCAACGTGGCTTGACCTATGCTGCACCTTTGCGTGTAAAAGTACGCCTCACTATCATGGATAAAGAGGCATCAAAGCCAACAGTTAAAGAAGTTAAAGAGCAAGAAGTCTACATGGGTGAATTGCCTTTGATGACTAATAATGGTTCATTCGTGATCAATGGTACGGAGCGTGTGATTGTTTCTCAATTGCATCGTAGCCCAGGCGTGTTCTTTGAGCATGATCGCGGTAAAACACATAGCTCAGGTAAGTTGCTGTTCTCCGCACGTATCATTCCTTACCGTGGTTCATGGTTGGATTTTGAGTTTGACCCTAAAGATTACCTGTACTTCCGTATTGACCGTCGCCGTAAAATGCCGGTTACTATTTTGTTGAAAGCACTTGGTTATACTCCTGAGCAAATCATTTCAACATTCTATGATTTTGATACTTTTCACATTGGTAAAAACGGTGTTGAATTCACTATCGTGCCTGAGCGTTTACGTGGTGAGGTTGCAAAGTTCGATATCGTAGGCAAAGACGGTGTGGTAATCGTTGCTAAGGATAAACGTATTACGGTAAAACATATCCGTGATATGGAAAAAGCTGGCGTAAATCAAATTGCTGTTCCACAAGACTTTATTCTTGGTCGCGCAGTAGCCAATGCTATTGTGGATAAAGAAACAGGTGAAGTTGTAGCAAATGCCAATGACGAAATCACAGAATCATTGCTGGAAAAATTGGTTGATGCAAATATTGTTTCAATTAAAACACTGTATTCTAATGATCTGGATCATGGCGATTACATTTCACAAACTTTGCGTATTGATGAAATTCCGGATCAATACAGCGCACGTGTAGCGATCTATCGCATGATGCGCCCTGGTGAGCCGCCAACAGAAGAGTCTGTTGAAGCTTTATTCCAAGGCTTGTTCTTTAATGAAGATCGCTATGATTTGTCTCGCGTTGGCCGTATGAAGTTTAACCGCCGTGCTTTTCCACAAAAGGCAGAAGAGCGTCAATCTGAATGGATTAAGCGCTTCTACGAAGCTGTAGGCTCACGTGGTGACGAAGGTTCAAATATTCTTTCCAACGAAGATATTCTGGCTGTTATCGCTGTACTGTTAGAGTTGCGTAATGGTCATGGCGAGATTGACGATATTGACCACTTGGGTAACCGTCGCATCCGTTCAGTCGGTGAGTTGGCAGAAAATCAATTCCGTACCGGTTTGGTTCGTGTTGAGCGCGCTGTTAAAGAGCGTTTGTCACAAGCAGAGTCTGATAACTTGATGCCGCATGATTTGATCAATGCGAAACCGGTATCAAGTGCGATCCGTGAGTTCTTTGGCTCAAGCCAATTGTCACAGTTTATGGACCAAACTAACCCATTGTCTGAAATTACGCATAAACGTCGTATTTCAGCACTTGGCCCTGGTGGTTTGACACGTGAGCGTGCTGGTTTTGAAGTTCGTGACGTACACTCAACCCATTACGGTCGTGTATGTCCTATTGAAACGCCAGAGGGTCCAAATATTGGTTTGATTAACTCATTGGCGCTGTATGCACGTACTAACGATTATGGTTTCCTGGAAACACCATACCGCCGTGTCGAAGGTAACAAGGTTTCTGACACGATTGACTACCTCTCAGCGATTGAAGAGAGTCAATACATGATTGCGCAAGCAAACACAGACCTTGATGCTAAAAATATGTTTGTTGATGACTTGATTTCTTCACGTCATCACAACGAATTTACCATGACACAACCTGAACGCGTTCAGTACATGGACGTGGCGCCAGGTCAGATTGTTTCTGTGGCTGCATCACTGATTCCATTCCTGGAACACGATGACGCGAACCGTGCATTGATGGGTGCAAACATGCAACGTCAAGCCGTACCGTGTTTACGTGCCGAGAAGCCAGTGGTAGGTACTGGTATCGAACGTACAGTGGCAGTTGACTCGGGTACTGTAGTTACTGCATTGCGTGGCGGTGTAGTGGATTACGTAGATTCAGGCCGTATCGTGGTGCGTGTAAACGACGATGAAGCAAAAGCTGGTGAAGTTGGTGTTGATATTTACAACCTGACTAAATATACGCGTTCTAACCAGAACACTAATATTAACCAACGTCCATTGGTAAAAATCGGCGATAAGTTATCACGCGGTGACGTGATTGCTGATGGTGCATCAACTGACATGGGTGAATTAGCGCTTGGTCAAAACATGTTGATTGGCTTTATGCCATGGAATGGCTATAACTACGAAGACTCAGTGTTAATTTCAGAGCGCGTAGTAGCTGATGATCGTTATACTTCAATTCATATTGAAGAGCTGTCTGTGGTTGCCCGTGATACTAAACTGGGTGCTGAAGAAATCACTCAGGATATTTCTAACCTAAGTGAGCGTATGTTAGCTCGTTTGGATGAAGTAGGTATTATCCATATCGGTGCTGAAGTTGAAGCTGGCGACGTACTGGTTGGTAAAGTAACACCAAAAGGTGAAACTCAGCTGACGCCGGAAGAAAAACTTCTGCGTGCTATTTTCGGTGAAAAAGCCTCAGACGTTAAAGATACATCATTGCGCGTACCTTCAGGTATGAGCGGTACCGTAATTGATGTGCAAGTGTTCACACGCGAAGGTATTGACCGTGATCCACGTGCTCAGCAAATTATCGATGACCAGTTGGATCACTACAAGAAAGATCTGGCTGACCAGATGCGTATTGTGGAAGACGATGCTTTTGGTCGTATTCGCCGCCTGATTGAAGGTAAAGTAGCGACCGGTGGTCCTAACAAGCTGAAAAAAGGTGAAACACTGTCAGCTGAGTATCTGGAAAGTGTTGGCCGCTATGACTGGTTTGATATTCGTTTATCAGACGAAGATACTGCGCGCCAATTAGAGCAATTGAAAGATGGCCTATCACAAGCACGTGTTGAGTTCGATAACCGTTTTGAAGAGAAAAAACGTAAATTGACCCAAGGCGATGAGTTGCCACCTGGCGTACAAAAAATGGTTAAGGTTTACCTTGCTGTTAAACGTCGCATTCAACCTGGTGACAAGATGGCTGGTCGCCACGGTAACAAGGGTGTGATTTCAAAAATCTGTCCGGTAGAAGATATGCCACATATGGCTGACGGTACGCCTATGGACATCGTGTTGAACCCGCTAGGCGTTCCTTCACGTATGAACATCGGTCAGATTCTGGAAGTGCATTTGGGCTGGGCTGCTAAAGGCTTGGGTCTGCGCATTGAAGAAATGCTGCGTCAGGAAGTTAAAGTTGCTGAGATTCGCAAGTTCCTGGAAAAAATCTACAACGACAGCACCGGTAAAAAAGAAGATATTAAATCGTTTACTGATGTTGAGATTCTGGATTTAGCACAAAATCTTACCAACGGCGTGCCATTCGCAACGCCTGTGTTCGACGGTGCTGCAGAGTCTGACATCAGAGAAATGCTTGATTTAGCATTCCCTGATGATGATGCGCGTACTAAACAATTGCAATTCCATGCTGGTAAAACGCAAGTGACATTGTTTGATGGCCGTACTGGTGATGCATTTGAGCGTCCAGTGACTGTTGGTTACATGCACTTCTTGAAATTGCATCACTTGGTTGATGACAAGATGCACGCGCGTTCAACAGGTCCATACTCACTGGTTACCCAACAGCCATTGGGCGGTAAAGCGCAATTCGGTGGTCAGCGTTTTGGTGAGATGGAGGTTTGGGCACTTGAGGCTTACGGTGCTTCATATACCTTGCAAGAGATGCTGACAGTTAAGTCTGATGACGTAACTGGGCGTACCAAAGTATATGAAAACATCGTTAAAGGCGAACACAAAATTGATGCAGGCATGCCTGAATCATTTAACGTGTTAGTGAAAGAAATTCGTTCACTCGCTATCGACATTGACCTAGACCGCAATTAATTCAGGAGAGAATTCACATGAAAGCTCTATTAGACTTATTTAAACAGGTAACGCAAGAAGAAGAGTTTGACGCAATCAAGATTGCGTTAGCTTCACCTGAAAAAATCCGTTCATGGTCATATGGCGAAGTGAAAAAGCCAGAAACCATTAACTACCGTACTTTCAAGCCAGAACGTGATGGCTTGTTCTGCGCCAAGATCTTTGGCCCTATCAAAGATTACGAGTGCTTGTGCGGTAAATACAAACGCTTGAAACATCGTGGCGTAATCTGCGAAAAATGTGGCGTAGAAGTAACCTTATCAAAAGTACGTCGTGAGCGTATGGGCCACATTGACCTGGCATCACCGGTTGCGCACATATGGTTCCTGAAATCACTACCAAGCCGTTTAGGTATGGTGTTGGATATCGCTTTGCGTGATATCGAGCGTGTGCTGTACTTTGAAGCATTCATTGTAGTTGATCCAGGCATGACACCGCTGACACGCGGTCAGTTGTTGACTGAAGATGACTACCTGGCAAAAGTTGAAGAGTACGGTGATGAGTTCAACGCGGTAATGGGTGCTGAGGCTGTGCGTGAGTTATTACGTACTATGGACATCGAGCGTGAAATCACGACTTTACGTCAAGACTTAGGTGCAACAGGCTCTGAAGCTAAAATCAAGAAAATTGCTAAACGCTTGAAAGTATTGGAAGCATTCCAGAAATCCGGCATTAAGCCAGAGTGGATGATTCTTGAAATCTTGCCAGTATTGCCACCAGAATTGCGTCCATTGGTACCATTGGATGGTGGCCGTTTTGCGACTTCAGACCTAAACGACTTATACCGTCGCGTGATTAACCGTAACAACCGTTTGAAACGTTTGTTAGAGTTGAAAGCACCGGAAATTATCGTACGTAATGAAAAACGTATGTTGCAAGAAGCGGTAGACTCATTGCTGGACAATGGTCGTCGCGGCAAAGTGATGACTGGCGCTAACAAGCGTCCGTTGAAATCATTGGCTGACATGATCAAGGGTAAAGGCGGTCGTTTCCGTCAAAACTTGCTTGGTAAACGTGTCGACTACTCAGGTCGTTCAGTGATCGTGGTTGGTCCGCAATTGAAATTGCATCAATGCGGTCTGCCTAAGAAAATGGCTCTGGAATTATTCAAACCATTCATTTTCCATAAACTGGAAGTGTTAGGCTTGGCGACAACAATTAAAGCGGCCAAGAAAAAAGTAGAAGAAGAAGGACCAGAAGTATGGGATATCCTCGAGGATGTAATCCGCGAGCATCCAGTACTGCTGAACCGTGCGCCTACATTGCACCGTTTGGGTATCCAGGCGTTTGAACCTATTCTAATCGAAGGTAAAGCAATCCAGTTGCACCCGTTAGTTTGTGCGGCATTCAACGCCGACTTTGACGGTGACCAAATGGCTGTTCACGTTCCATTGAGCTTAGAAGCGCAAATGGAAGCACGCACCTTGATGCTGGCATCAAACAATGTATTGTCACCTGCAAACGGTGAACCAATCATCGTGCCTTCACAGGATATCGTGTTGGGTCTCTACTACATGACGCGTGAGAAAGTAAATGCGCGCGGTACAGGCATGCGTTTTGCTGACGTTAAAGAAGTGCAACGTGCATATGACCAGAATCTGATCGATTTGCATGCAAGAGTTACCGTACGTATCAAGGAATTTGACCTTGATTTAGATGGTGTTAAAACTGAAAAAACCACGCGTTACGAAACAACCGTTGGTCGTGCTTTATTGTCAGAAATTCTGCCAGCCGGTCTGTCTTTCAGCAACATTGATAAAGCATTGAAAAAGAAGGAAATTTCAAAACTTATCAATACCAGCTTCCGTAAGGTTGGCATCCGCGAAACAGTTATTTTCGCAGATAAGTTGATGTATACAGGTTATTCATACGCGACTAAAGCCGGTATCTCTATTAGCATTAACGATATGTTAGTACCAACAGAGAAAGAGCAGTTAATTGCTGCAGCAGATGCTGAAGTGAAAGAAATTGAAGACCAATATGTTTCCGGTCTGGTGACTCAAGGCGAGCGCTACAATAAGGTGGTGGATATCTGGGGTCGTGCCGGCGATAAAGTTGCTGATGCAATGATGAAGCAATTGCGTGAAGAAGACGTGCTAGATGCTGACGGTAATCAGATGAAAGATGCTGCCGGTAAAGTAATCCGTCAAGAGTCATTCAATGCGATTTACATGATGGCTGACTCAGGTGCGCGTGGTTCTGCAGCACAAGTACGTCAGCTGGCAGGTATGCGTGGTCTGATGGCGAAACCGGATGGTTCTATTATTGAAACACCGATTAAAGCGAACTTCCGTGACGGTCTGAACGTGTTGCAGTACTTTATTTCAACCCACGGTGCACGTAAAGGCTTGGCTGATACGGCATTGAAAACAGCGAACTCAGGTTACCTGACACGTCGTCTGGTTGATGTTACACAAGACTTGGTAGTGACTGAGCACGATTGCGGTACCGTTGACGGCTTGGTAACTAAAGCTCTGGTAAAAGGCGGTGAAGTAATCGAGCCGTTGCATGACCGTATCTTGGGTCGTACTGCAGCTTTAGATGTGATCAATCCTGAAACACTGGAAGTGATTTACCCAGCAGGTACTTTGCTGACTGAAGATGAAGTTGAAAATATCGATGCTTTGGGTATTGATGAGGTTAAAGTGCGTACAGCGCTTACTTGTGATACTCGCTACGGTATTTGTGCTAAATGTTACGGTCGTGACTTGGGTCGCGGCAAACTGATTAGCATGGGTGAGGCTGTTGGTGTGATTGCTGCGCAATCTATCGGTGAGCCTGGTACACAGTTGACCATGCGTACGTTCCACATCGGTGGTGCGGTATCACGTGCGGCTTCAGTATCTCAGGTTGAGGGTAAATCAAACGGTGTGTTGAACTTTACTTCAACCATGCGTTATGTGACGAATGCGCGTAACGAGCAAGTCGTTATTTCACGTAACGGTGAAGTGATTATTGCGGATGAAAATGGCCGTGAGCGTGAGCGTCATAAAGTGCCATACGGTGCTACATTGCAAATTACTGACGGCAAAACGATTAAAGCCGGTCAGCCAATCGCAACATGGGATCCGCATACACGTCCGATTATTACCGAGTACGCAGGTTTCGTTAAATTCGAAAACGTTGAAGAAGGTATCACCGTTGCGAAACAGATCGATGATGTGACTGGTTTGTCATCATTGGTGGTGATTGATCCTAAACAACGTGCAGGTCAAACTAAAGGTCTGCGTCCACAAGTTAAATTGCTGGATGCTAACGGTGTGGAAGTTAAGCTTGCGGGTAGTGATCAGTCAGTAAACGTAACGTTCCAGATCGGTTGTATTATTAACGTGAAAGATGGTCAAGAAGTGGGTGTGGGTGAAGTATTGGCCCGCGTACCGCAAGAATCATCTAAAACACGTGATATTACCGGTGGTCTGCCGCGTGTAGCTGAGTTGTTCGAAGCACGATCACCTAAAGATGCTGGTATGTTAGCTGAAGTTACCGGTACAGTGTCATTCGGTAAAGATACCAAAGGTAAACAACGTTTGGTAATTACTGATTTGGACGGTATTTCTAACGAGTACCTGATCCCTAAAGATAAACACGTGACTGCGCATGATGGTCAAGTGGTGACTAAAGGTGAAACGATTGTTGACGGTCCAGCTGATCCGCAAGACATTTTACGCTTGCAAGGTCGCGAAGCTTTGGCACGTTACATTATTGACGAAGTGCAAGACGTGTATCGTTTACAAGGCGTTAAGATTAATGACAAACATATTGAAGTAATTGTGCGTCAAATGCTGCGTCGTGTTCGTGTGACTGATGCTGGTGATACAAGCTTCATCTTGGGTGAGCAAGTTGAGCGTGCTGATTTGCTGGCGGAAAATGAAAGAGTTATTGCGCAAGACCAACGTCCTGCACAATTTGAATATGTATTGCTTGGTATTACTAAAGCATCATTATCAACAGACTCATTTATTTCAGCAGCTTCATTCCAGGAAACAACACGCGTGTTAACCGAGGCTGCAATCTTGGGTAAACGTGATGAGTTACGTGGTCTGAAGGAAAACGTTATTGTTGGTCGTTTGATTCCAGCAGGTACTGGCTTGGCTTATCACGAAGCGCGTAAGCGTGCCGCGGTTGCCGGCGGTGTGCCAGCAAAAATACCAGCAGAACATGTAGTTTTAGAGTCTGAAGAAGTTGCAGTAGAAGTAGTAGCAGAAGTGAATAGTGAAATAGACGCAGAATAAAATCAGATAATTTATGTCTTGACAATAAAAGTCAGGCTAAATAGAATGCTGAGTTTTTCAGGATGGTGTTATTGTGTTTAATGCCATCCTAGTCTATTTGTATTGTAGATTTTGAAATAAATTAATTTTAGAGAACAACATTAGAGGTTACAGGCAATGCCAACCATCAATCAGTTAATACGTAAGCCACGCGCTAAAGTGGTTACAAAGAGCAAAGTGCCTGCACTTGAAGCTTGTCCACAAAAACGTGGTGTTTGCACTCGCGTTTACACAACTACACCTAAAAAACCTAACTCGGCTTTACGTAAGGTTGCAAAAGTTCGCTTAACCAATGGCTATGAAGTAATTAGCTATATCGGTGGTGAAGGTCATAACTTGCAAGAGCATAGCGTGGTATTGCTACGTGGTGGTCGTGTAAAAGACTTACCAGGTGTGCGTTACCATATGGTGCGCGGTAGTTTGGATACTGCAGGTGTTAAAGATCGTAAGCAATCACGTTCTAAATACGGTGCTAAGCGCCCTAAAGAAGCTAAAGCTAAGTAATTTGAACATAACCGAGCCGTTATCGGTTCAGTTTTATTAATGTGCGGCTAACCAAAAGCCTTGCTTGAGCAGTTGCTAGCAAAACATAAAAGAGAATAGAGAAGATTATGCCAAGACGTAGAGAAGTCCCCAAACGCAACATCCTGCCGGATCCAAAATTCGGTAGCCAAGAAGTGTCAAAATTTGTAAACGTACTGATGACAGGTGGTAAAAAATCTGTTGCTGAGCGTATTTTGTACGGTGCTTTCGACCAGGTAACTAGCAAGACAAGTAAAGATGCGCTGGAAGTGTTTACACTCGCGCTTACAAACTTGCGTCCATTGGTTGAGGTTAAGAGTCGTCGTGTTGGTGGTGCTAACTACCAAGTGCCGGTTGAAGTTCGTCCAAGCCGTCGTAGTGCTTTGGCAATGCGTTGGTTGCGTGATGCAGCGCGTAAGCGTGGTGAGAAATCAATGGGCTTGCGTTTGGCAGCTGAGTTGATTGAAGCTTCTGAAGGTCGTGGTTCAGCGATGAAGAAACGTGAAGAAGTTCATCGTATGGCAGAAGCGAATAAAGCATTCTCACATTTTAGATTCTAATGCTTGGAATGTACCTTTTTCACAAAAGGTACATTTGTTTTTAGTAAGCTGTTCTTTAAGAATTTTAAGCAATAATATTTAAGCAAAGGTAATAACCGTGGCTCGTCAAACCCCTATTAACCGCTATCGTAATATTGGTATCTCTGCGCACATTGATGCAGGTAAAACAACTACGACTGAGCGTATTCTTTTCTACACAGGCGTTAACCATAAGATCGGTGAAGTGCATGATGGCGCTGCTACCATGGATTGGATGGAGCAGGAGCAAGAACGCGGCATTACGATTACTTCTGCGGCTACTACCTGTTTCTGGAAAGGTATGGCTGGTCAGTATGAGCAGCATCGCTTCAATATTATTGATACCCCAGGCCACGTTGACTTTACTATTGAAGTAGAGCGTTCAATGCGTGTGCTTGATGGTGCTTGTATGGTCTACTGTGCTGTGGGTGGTGTTCAGCCTCAGTCAGAAACTGTATGGCGTCAAGCAACAAAATATAAAGTGCCGCGCTTGGCATTCGTTAACAAAATGGACCGTTCTGGTGCTGACTTCTTTAAAGTTGTTGACCAAATGCGTACGCGTCTAAAAGCTAATCCAGTGCCTATCGTTATCCCTATTGGCCGTGAAGATACCTTCACTGGCGTGGTTGATCTTATCAAGATGAAATCAATCATTTGGGATGAAGCTTCACAAGGTATGAAGTTCGAATACGGCGATATTCCAGCTAACTTAGTTGAAGAGGCTAATAAATGGCGTGAGAATATGGTTGAGGCTGCTGCTGAGGCTAGCGAAGATCTGATGAATAAGTACCTTGAAGAGGGTGATTTGTCAGAAGCTGACATTATTTTAGGTTTGCGTACTCGTACCATCGCGACTGAAATTCAACCTATGCTTTGCGGTACTGCATTTAAAAACAAAGGTGTTCAACGTATGTTGGATGCTGTGGTTGATTTCTTGCCATCACCAGTGGATATTCCGGATATTGAAGGTGAAGATGAAGATGGTGAGCGCATCACTCGTAAAGCTGATGACAAAGAAAGCTTGTCAGCATTGGCATTTAAATTGATGACGGACCCGTTTGTTGGTCAATTGACATTTATCCGCGTTTACTCAGGCGTTCTGAATAAAGGCGATACTGTGTATAACTCAGTAAAAGGCCGTAAAGAGCGTATTGGTCGTATTGTGCAAATGCACGCGAACACCCGTCAAGAAGTGGATGAGGTTGTAGCCGGTGATATTGCGGCAGCTATCGGCTTGAAAGATGTTACTACTGGCGAGTCTTTGTGTTCAGTTGATAATCCTATCATTCTTGAGCGCATGGTGTTCCCTGAGCCTGTTATTCACGTTGCTGTTGAGCCAAAAACTAAAGCTGACCAGGAAAAAATGGGTATTGCTTTGGGTCGTTTGGCTCAAGAGGACCCTTCGTTCCGTGTGCGTTCAGATGAAGAATCAGGCCAGACCATTATTTCTGGTATGGGTGAATTGCACTTGGACATTATTGTTGACCGTATGCGTCGTGAGTTTAACGTTGAGGCTAGCGTGGGTGCTCCTCAAGTTGCTTACCGTGAAGCGATCAAGAAGAAGGTTGAAGTTGAAGGTAAATTCGTTAAACAATCTGGTGGTAAGGGTCAGTACGGTCACGTATGGTTGATCATGGAGCCAAACGAAGCTGGTAAAGGCTTTGAGTTTGTTGACCAAATTAAAGGCGGTACAGTGCCACGCGAATTTATTCCTGCTGTTGAAAAAGGTCTGCGTGAAACAATTCCATCAGGTATTTTGGCTGGCTTCCCGGTAGTTGATGTAAAGGTAACCCTGTTTGACGGTTCTTACCATGATGTTGACTCGAATGAGAACGCATTTAAAATGGCTGCTTCTATCGGCTTTAAAGACGGTATGCGTAAGGCTGATCCTGTGCTGCTGGAACCTATCATGGCTGTTGAAATTGAAACGCCTGAAGACTATATGGGTGATGTGATGGGTGACTTATCATCACGTCGCGGTATGATTCAAGGCATGGAAGACACAGCAGGCGGCGGTAAGGCAATTCGTGCTGAAGTGCCATTGTCAGAAATGTTTGGTTACGCAACTACTGTGCGCTCATTGTCACAGGGTCGTGCTAGCTACAGCATGGAATTCAAGCACTACGCTGAAGCACCAAGAAATGTGGCTGAAGCCATTATGAACAAGAAATAGTCCATAACTAATTAATTTTTAAAGTTTAGATAAAAGGAAATAATCATGGCAAAAGGTAAATTCGAACGGACCAAGCCGCACGTAAACGTAGGCACGATTGGCCACGTTGACCACGGTAAAACAACATTAACAGCAGCGATCACTACTGTGTTGACAAAAAAATTCGGTGGCGAAGCAAAAGCCTACGATCAAATTGACGCAGCACCAGAAGAAAAAGCACGTGGTATTACCATCAACACAGCACACGTTGAGTACGAGACTGCAACACGTCACTACGCACACGTTGACTGTCCAGGCCACGCCGACTATGTTAAAAACATGATTACCGGCGCAGCACAAATGGACGGCGCAATTCTGGTTGTATCAGCCGCTGACGGTCCAATGCCGCAAACGCGTGAGCACATCCTATTGGCACGTCAAGTTGGCGTACCATACATCATCGTATACCTGAACAAAGCTGACCTGGTTGACGACGCAGAACTATTGGAGCTCGTTGAAATGGAAGTGCGTGATCTGCTAAGCAAATACGACTTCCCAGGCGACGACACACCAATCATCACCGGCTCAGCACGCGCAGCCCTTGAAGGCGACCAATCAGAAATTGGCGAACCATCAATTTTCAAATTGGCAGACGCATTAGACAGCTACATTCCATTGCCAGAACGCGCAATTGACGGCACATTCCTGATGCCAGTTGAAGACGTATTCTCAATCTCAGGCCGTGGTACAGTAGTAACAGGCCGTATCGAACGCGGCATTGTTAAAGTCGGCGACGAAATTGAAATCGTTGGTATCAAAGACACACTGAAAACAACCTGTACCGGCGTTGAAATGTTCCGCAAATTGCTGGATCAAGGTCAAGCAGGTGACAACGTAGGTGTATTGCTACGTGGTACAAAACGTGAAGAAGTTGAACGTGGTCAAGTGTTGGCAAGAGCCGGCTCAATCAAACCGCACACCAAATTCACGGCAGAAATCTACGTGTTGGGTAAAGATGAAGGTGGTCGTCACACACCATTCTTCCAAGGTTACCGTCCACAATTCTACTTCCGTACTACAGACGTAACTGGCGCAGTTGAATTGCCAGCAGGTACGGAAATGGTAATGCCAGGCGACAACGTATCCATCACCGTAACATTGATTGCACCAATCGCGATGGAAGAAGGCTTACGCTTCGCTATCCGTGAAGGTGGCCGTACTGTTGGTGCTGGTGTTGTAGCTAAGATTATTGAGTAATCAGTAATCTAAACATGGGACTTATTGAGTAATTTTTGTAGTTAAATCAAGCGGCAGGGTGAACTCTGCCGCTTCGCTCTTTTGAAAGGCAGTAAAATGACAAACCAAAAAATCCGTATCCGTCTTAAAGCATTTGATTATCGTTTGATTGATCAATCAGCTCAAGAAATCGTAGAAACTGCCAAACGTACTGGCGCGGTTGTTAAAGGTCCAGTGCCATTGCCAACACGTATCGAACGTTTTGACATCTTACGCTCACCACACGTTAACAAAACATCTCGTGATCAGTTCGAAATCCGTACTCACCAACGTTTGATGGATATTGTTGACCCTACAGATAAAACAGTTGATGCATTAATGAAGTTGGACTTGCCAGCTGGTGTTGATGTTGAAATTAAACTGTAAAGAGTTTAGCAGTAAATTATAGTTGTAAAAAAAATGGAGGTTCGGTATAATCCGGCCTCTTTCATGGAAGTCGGTCAATTGTAATCGGCTTTTTAACTAAAAATAAAGGAAACGATCATGAGCTTAGGGCTTATTGGTCGCAAAGTGGGTATGACCCGCGTGTTTACCGAGGATGGCGCAAGCGTTCCGGTAACCGTGTTGGAAGTTGTACCTAACCGCGTGACACAGATCAAGACGACCGCAAGCGATGGCTATACAGGCCTTCAAGTTGCTTACGGTACACGTCGTGCTAGCCGTGTAACCAAGGCTTTGGCTGGGCATTATGCCAAGTCAGGTTCTGCTGCAGGTGCTGGTATTCAAGAATTCTCAGTTGGTGACGATGTTTTAGCTAATTACACGCCTGGTGCAAATATCACAGTTGATATTTTTGAGGTGGGTCAAAAGGTTGACGTTACAGGCACTTCTTTAGGTAAGGGCTTTGCTGGTGCTATCAAGCGCCATCACTTTAAGTCTAACCGTGCTTCTCATGGTAACTCACGTTCACATAACGTACCTGGTTCTATCGGTATGGCGCAAGATCCTGGTCGCGTGTTTCCAGGTAAGCGCATGCCTGGCCATTTGGGTGCTGTTAAGGTAACTACTCAAAACCTTGAGGTTGTTCGTGTTGATGCAGAACGCAATTTGATATTGATTAAAGGTGCAATCCCTGGCTCTAAAGGTGGTGATGTCGTTGTGCGTCCAGCTATTAAAGCTAAAGCTACTAAGGCACAGGGAGGTTCTAAATAATGGAACTTAAACTAATAGATAAAAACGGTAAGGCTGCTAAAAAAGGCGTGACTGTATCTGAAGGTACATTTGGACGTGAGTTCAATGAAGCTTTGGTGCACCAGGTTGTAGTTGCTTACATGGCAAATGCTCGTACAGCTACGCGCGCCCAAAAGGGTCGTGATACTGTTGCGCATACAACTCACAAACCATACGCTCAAAAAGGTACTGGTAACGCTCGTTCAGGTATGAGCTCTAGTCCAATCTGGCGTGGAGGTGGTCGTGCATTCCCTAACTCACCTAATGAAAATTTCAGCCACAAAGTAAACCGTAAGGCTTACCGTGCTGGTATGCAAACGATTTTGTCTGAATTGGTGCGTCAAGAGCGCTTAAGCGTGGTTGAAGAATTCAACGTTGACACTCCTAAGACAAAGGCATTGGCAGAAAAAATTAAAGGTTTTGGTTACACCGGTGGTGTGTTGGTTTTAACTGACGGCTTCGATGAAAACCTTTACTTGTCTTCACGCAATCTCACTAATGTGATGATAGTTGAAGCGCAATATGCTGACCCAGTTAGCTTGGTGCGTTTCCCTAATGTAGTGGCAACTGCTGCTGCAGTGAAGAAACTTGAGGAGATCTTAGCATGATGAGCGCTATCACTAAAACTCAAGATCGTTTGCTGCAAGTTATTTTAGCTCCACAAATCACTGAAAAAGCGACTTATATTGCTGATAAGCATCAGCAAATCGCATTTAAAGTGCGTACTGATGCTACTAAACCTGAAATCAAAGCTGCTGTTGAGCTTGTTTTTAAAGTTGAAGTGGATAAAGTTGCTGTGATTAATGTTGGCGGCAAAGTAAAGCGCGCAGGCAAACGCATGGGTAAACGTAACGACTGGAAAAAAGCTTACGTTAGCTTGAAACCAGGTCAAGAAATTAACTTCGCAGCGGGCGAATAAGGAGAGAAGATATGGCATTAGTTAAAGTCAAACCAACTTCCCCCGGTCGTCGTGGCGTACTTAAGGTGGTTACACCTGATTTGTACAAAGGTAAACCACACGCACCGCTGTTGGAAAGTCAAAGTAAAAATGCTGGCCGTAATAATAACGGTCGTATTACAACACGTCACCAAGGTGGCGGTCATAAGCAGCACTATCGTTTAGTTGATTTCCGTCGTAATAAAGATGGTATCCCGGCGAAAGTGGAGCATATTGAATATGATCCAAACCGTACCGCGCACATCGCATTGTTGTGTTATGCGGATGGTGAGCGTCGTTACATTATTGCGCCGCGTGGTGTGGTAGCTGGTACGCAGTTGATTAGCGGTTCAGATGCACCTATCAGAGTTGGTAATGCGATGCCGTTACGCAACATCCCAGTGGGTAGCACAATTCATTGTATTGAGTTGCAACCTGGTAAAGGTGCGCAACTAGCTCGCTCTGCTGGTACTTCAGTGCAATTGCTTGCTCGTGAAGGTAGCTACGCTCAATTACGTTTGCGTTCAGGTGAAGTTCGCCGAGTACACGTTGATTGCAAAGCAACTTTGGGTGAAGTAGGTAATGAAGAGCATTCATTGCGTTCTATCGGTAAAGCTGGTGCGATGCGCTGGCGTGGTGTTCGCCCAACCGTTCGCGGTGTGGTAATGAACCCGGTTGATCACCCGCACGGTGGTGGTGAAGGTAGAACAGCTGCTGGTATGAATCCGGTCAGCCCATGGGGTGTTAAAACTAAAGGTTATCGTACACGTAGTAGCAAGCGTACAGATAATATGCGTATTAGTCGTCGTCCGAGAGGCGTAAGGTAATCATATGGCACGTTCACTTAAAAAAGGTCCATTTATTGATGGTCATTTGGCTAAAAAAGTAGAAGTTGCGGCTGCTTCGCGCGACCGTAAACCAATTAAAACTTGGTCACGTCGTTCTACAATTTTCCCAGATTTTATTGGTCTTACTATTGCAATTCATAATGGTAAGCAACACATTCCAGTGTTGATTTCTGAAAACATGGTAGGTCACAAGCTTGGTGAATTTGCGTTAACGCGTACATTCAAAGGCCATGCGGCTGACAAGAAAGCTAAGAAGTAGGAGCTGATGATGCAAGTATCTGCAATATTAAAAGGTGTACATCTCTCTCCTCAAAAGGCTAGATTGGTGGCAGACCTCGTACGCGGCAAAAAAGTTGATCACGCACTTAACATCTTGAACTTCACACCTAAAAAAGGTGCTGAGATCATCAAGAAAGTTGTTGAGTCTGCAATCGCTAATGCTGAACATAACAATGGGGCTGATATCGACGAGTTGAAAGTTACTTCAATCTACGTTGATAAAGGCATTGTGCTGAAACGTATTCGCCCACGCGCAAAAGGTCGCGCTGGTCGTATTACTAAACCAACCTGTCACATTCATGTGACTGTCGGTAACTAAAGGATAATCATGGGTCAGAAAATTCATCCAATTGGTTTCCGTCTGAGTGTTCAGAAAAACTGGGCCTCACGTTGGTATGCCAATAGTAAAAACTTCCCTGCGATGTTGCAAAGCGACATTAAAGTACGCGAGTTTCTGAATAAGAAATTGGCAAGTGCTGCAGTGAGCCGTATTTTGATTGAGCGTCCTGCTAAGAACGCAAAAATCACAATCTACAGTGCCCGTCCAGGTGTTGTGATTGGTAAAAAAGGTGAAGATATCGAGTCATTGCGTGCTTCACTTCAAGGTTTGATGGGCGTTCCAGTTCATTTGAACATTGAAGAAGTGCGTAAGCCAGAACTTGATGCAACTTTGATTGCACAATCAATCGCGCAACAACTTGAAAAGCGTGTGATGTTCCGCCGTGCCATGAAACGCGCTATGCAAAATGCAATGCGTTTAGGTGCTCAAGGTATCAAGATCATGAGTTCAGGTCGTTTGAATGGTATTGAGATCGCACGTACTGAATGGTACCGTGAAGGTCGTGTGCCACTTCATACATTGCGTGCTGATATTGATTACGGTGTAGCTGAAGCTTCAACTACCTACGGTATCATCGGCATTAAAGTATGGGTATTCAAAGGTGAGATATTTGCAGGTAATGCACAAGCGGCGGTTGCTGCTGTTGCACCAGCTGCTGAACCTGAAAAAAGAGTAAGAAAGGCGAGGGCTAAAGATGCTACAACCGTCTAGACAAAAATACCGTAAGATGCAAAAAGGCCGTAATAAAGGCATTGCAACTACGGGTAATAAAGTAAGCTTTGGTGACTTTGGCTTAAAAGCAATTGGTCGCGGTCGTTTAACTGCGCGTCAAATTGAAGCTGCGCGTCGCGTTATGACTCGTCACATTAAACGTGGTGGTCGTGTATGGATTCGCATTTTCCCTGATCAGCCAATTTCTAAAAAACCTGCTGAAGTTCGTATGGGTAATGGTAAAGGTAGTACCGAGTACTACGTAGCCCAAATCCAACCAGGTAAAATGTTGTACGAGATGGATGGTGTAAGTGAAGAGCTTGCACGCGAAGCGTTCCGTTTGGCTGCTGCTAAGTTGCCAATCGAAACAACATTCATGACTCGCCAACTTGGCAGTTAAGGAAAGGTGAGCTAAATATGAAAGCAACCGATTTAAGAGCAAAAAGCGTTGATGAGTTAAATGCTGAATTGATTGAATTGCGCCGTGCGCAATTCTCACTTCGCATGCAATTAGCTACTCAACAGTTAAATAAAGTAGATCAGCTAGGTAAAGTACGCAAAGATGTAGCGCGTGTTAAGACTGTATTGGCTGAGAAAGCAAAGCAGGCATAATATGACCGATACAACAAAAGTAGTGCGTAGTCTTACTGGTCGTGTAGTTAGCGACAAGATGGACAAAACTGTTACTGTTTTAGTTGAGCGTAAAGTGAAGCATCCTTTGATTGGTAAAGTTGTTCGTCAATCCAAGAAATTTCATGCGCACGATGAAACAAATAGCTGTAAAGAAGGTGATTTGGTGACTATCGTTGAAAGTCGTCCATTATCAAAAACAAAAACTTGGGTAGTTAAGCAAGCCTAAGTTGCATGTTGCGCAATTACTGTCAAAAGTAATTGCGCAATTAGTATTAGCTGTATATAATGTTTTGTTTTTCGGCGAGCGACTTATATAAGTCATAAAGCTCTCGCCCCAATACTGACCGTGGTCTGTCGGCCTAAATAGTTTTTAACTATAAATGGCCGGTGTTGGTTTTAACGGATTAAGTTGGAGATTATTCTCATGATTCAAATGCAATCAAGGCTTGAAGTTGCCGACAATACTGGTGCCCGCTCTGTGCAGTGCATTAAAGTGTTGGGTGGCTCAAAGCGTCGTTACGCTGGAATAGGCGATATCATTAAAGTAAGCATTAAAGATGCTGCTCCGCGTGGTCGCGTAAAAAAAGGCGAAGTTTATAGTGCTGTGGTTGTTCGTACTGCTAAAGGTGTTCGTCGTCCAGACGGTTCTTTGGTTAAATTCGACGGCAATGCAGCTGTTCTGTTGAATAACAAATTGGAACCGATTGGTACCCGTATTTTTGGGCCAGTGACTCGTGAATTGCGTTCAGAAAAATTCATGAAAATCGTTTCATTAGCACCAGAAGTATTGTAGGAGCTCACATGAGTAAAATTCGCAAGGGTGATCAAGTCATCCTAAACACAGGTAAAGACAAAGGTAAGCAGGGTACGGTATTGAGTATTCTTGATTCTGGTCATGTTGTTGTAGAGGGTCTTAACTTAGTTAAGAAACATGCAAAAGCTAACCCGATGAAAGGCATTGCTGGCGGCATCATCGCTAAAGAAATGCCTATCGATATTTCAAACGTTGCTTTATTTAACAGTGCGACCCAAAAAGGTGATCGCGTAGGCTTCAAAACTTTAGATGATGGACGCAAGATTCGTGTGTTCAGGTCTAACGGCGAAGCAGTGGACGCATAGGAAGAATTATGGCGCGCTTAAAAGATTATTATAAAGACTCAGTTGTTAAGGCTATGACTGAGCAATTTGGTTACACTTCAGTGATGCAGGTTCCTCGCATTGAAAAAATCACTCTGAATATGGGTGTTGGTGAGGCTGTTGCTGACAAGAAGGTCATGGAGCATGCTGTTGGCGATATGGAAAAAATTGCTGGTCAAAAGGCAATTGTTACTAAAGCTAAAAAATCAGTTGCTGCATTTAAGATTCGTGATGACTATCCTGTTGGTTGTAAAGTAACTTTACGTCGTGAACGTATGTATGAATTCCTGGATCGCTTGGTTACTGTTGCGATTCCACGTATTCGTGACTTCCGTGGTATTTCTGCGAAATCATTTGATGGTCGTGGTAATTACAACATGGGTGTTAAAGAGCAGATCATTTTCCCTGAAATTGAATACGATAAAATCGATGCAATCCGCGGGATGAATATCACTATTACTACTACTGCGAAAACAGATGAAGAAGCAAAAGCTTTGCTTGCTGCATTCAGTTTTCCTTTCAGAGGTTAAGACATGGCTAAAACCTGTATGACAGAGCGCGAAATCAAACGTCGCGCAACTGTAAGTAAATTTGCTGCAAAACGTGCAGCACTAGAAGCTGCAATGAATGATGTTAATGCTACTGCTGAAAGCCGTTTAGAGGCGCGTATGAAATTTCAAGCGCTTCCACGTAATTCAAGCCCGGTGCGTTTGCGTAATCGTTGTGCTTTAACTGGTCGCCCACGTGGTGTGTTTAGTAAATTCGGTATTGGGCGTAGTAAACTGCGCGATTTGATGATGAGTGGCCAAGTGCCAGGCGTCACCAAGGCCAGCTGGTAATAGGAGAATAGATCTATGAGTATGAGTGATCCAATTGCCGACATGTTGACGCGTATTCGTAATGCGCAGATGGTCAATAAAGCGGTTGTAACTATGCCTTCTTCAAATGTTAAGTCAGCTATTGCTAGCGTACTTAAAGATGAAGGTTATATTGAGGATTTTGCTGTTCAAAAAGATGGCAGCAAAGCAACATTAAACATTAGCTTGAAATATTATGCTGGTCGCCCTGTTATCGAGCGTATCCAACGTATTAGCAAGCCAGGTTTGCGCGTTTACAAAGGAAGTCAAGAGATTCCTAAGGTAATGAATGGCCTTGGTGTGACAATTATGTCTACATCTAAGGGTGTAATGACAGATCGTAAAGCTCAAGCTGCCGGTATCGGTGGTGAAGTGCTGTGCGTAGTGGCTTAAGGAGAAGCAAATGTCACGTGTTGCTAAAAATCCAGTAGCTATCCCTGCTAAAGTAGAAGTTGTGTTGAGTGCTGATGCAATCAACGTAAGCGGTCCTTTAGGTAAGTTAACTCAAGCTTTGACTTCAGCAGTAGTGTTGAAAAAAGAGGGTGATGCAATTACCTTTGCTGCAGCAAATGATGCTCAACATTCACAAGCTATGTCAGGTACAGTGCGTGCCTTGGTAGCTAATATGGTAAAAGGTGTTTCAGAAGGCTTTACACGTAAATTAACGCTGGTCGGTGTTGGTTACAAAGCTGCTGCACAAGGCGCTGTATTGAACTTGGAGTTGGGCTATTCACATCCTATTAACCACAAAATGCCAGCTGGCGTTACCGTTGCTACACCTACTCCAACAGAAATTGTGTTGACAGGTGTTGATAAACAGGTGATTGGTCAAGTTGCAGCACAGATTCGTGCTTATCGTGCTCCAGAGCCATATAAAGGCAAGGGTGTACGTTATTCTGATGAAGTTGTTGCAATTAAAGAAACCAAGAAGAAATAAGGCTTAAAAAATGAACAACGTAAATAATCGCTTGCGTCGCGCACGTAAAACCCGTGCCAAAATTGCAGAGCTAAAAGTTACCCGTTTAAGTGTGCATCGTACTAATACGCACATTTATGCGCAAATTATTGCTGAGACTGGTGATAAAGTAATTGTTAGTGCTTCTACGGTTGAGGCTGACGTTCGTAAAAACATTAAAAATGGTGGCAATGTTGAAGCTGCTGCCGCAATCGGTAAGCTGATTGCAGAAAAGGCGAAAAAAGCAGGTGTTACTACTGTTGCTTTTGATCGTTCTGGTTACAAATATCATGGCCGTATTAAAGCGTTGGCAGATGCCGCTCGCGAAAACGGCTTGTCCTTCTAATTGGTCTGATTGCTAAAGAGGTTAATGATGGCAAAAGAAATTGAACAGCAACAGCAGCAGACTGATGGTTTGCGCGAAAAAATGATTGCAGTTAATCGTGTAAGTAAAACGGTTAAAGGTGGTCGCATTATGAGTTTTGCTGCACTTACAGTTGTAGGTGATGGCGATGGCGCTGTAGGCATGGGTAAAGGTAAGGCGCGTGAAGTTCCAGTTGCTGTGCAAAAAGCAATGGATGAAGCACGTCGCGGTATGTTGAAAATTAATTTAACAAACGGTACTTTACATCACGCTGTTACAGGCGTTCATGGTGCGGCTAAGGTTTTCATTCAACCAGCTTCTGAAGGTACCGGTATTATTGCTGGTGGCGCAATGCGCGCGATCTTTGAAGTGATGGGTGTAACTAACGTTGTGGCTAAATGTATCGGTTCAACTAACCCTTACAATTTGGTTCGCGCTACATTAAACGGCTTAGAGTCTATGAATACGCCAGCGGAAATCGCTGCTAAACGTGGCAAATCAGTCGAAGAAATCAGAGGCTAATCATGGCTAAAGCAAAAAAAGATACATCAACTATTAAAGTGACGTTGGTAAAAAGTCCAATTGGTCGTATCGAGGCACATAAAGCTACTGTTAGGGGTTTAGGCTTACGTCGTATGCACCATACAGTTGAGTTACAAGATACACCTGCAATTCGCGGCATGATCAATGCTGTTAGCTATCTCGTAAAGGTAGAAGCATAATGCAATTAAATACTATCAAGCCTGCAGAAGGCGCTAAGAAAGAACGTCGTCGCGTTGGTCGCGGTATCGGTTCTGGTTTGGGTAAAACAGCTGGTCGTGGCCATAAAGGTCAAAAATCACGTACTGGCGGTTTTCATAAAGTTGGTTTTGAGGGCGGTCAAATGCCAATTCAACGTCGCTTGCCTAAACGTGGCTTTAAGTCAATGACTAAAGCTGATACAGCTCACGTACGTACTAGCGAATTAGCTTTGATTCCTAACGAAGTAATTGATTTGTTGGCATTAAAGGCAGCTAATATCGTTTCAGGTACTGTTACAAATGCAAAAATTTTCCTGTCTGGTGACGTTGTTGCTAAGTACAACATCCAAGGTCTGCTTTTGACTAAAGGTGCACGTGCTGCAATCGAAGCTGCTGGCGGTAAAATTCTAGAAGCTGCATAAGAGATATTATTTTGGCACAAGAAGGCTTATTAAAAACAGCAGCAAAAATGGGCGAGCTTAAAAGTCGCCTGTTTTTTGTTTTGGGTGCTTTAGTTGTTTATCGATTAGGTGCGCATATACCTGTACCAGGTATTGATCCCGATGTGTTGGCTAAGTTGTTTGAGTCGCAAAGTGGTGGTATTTTGGGAATGTTTAATATGTTCTCAGGTGGTGCCCTTTCACGTTTTACCGTGTTTGCGCTTGGTATCATGCCGTATATTTCTGCATCTATTATCATGCAGTTGTTAGCGGCTGTATCACCGCAACTAGAGCAACTGAAAAAAGAAGGTGAAGCTGGACGTCGTGCTATTACTAAATACACGCGTTACGGCACGGTCGTATTAGCCACGTTTCAGGCTTTGGGTATTGCAATTATGCTTGAAGGACAGGCTGGTCTAGTTTTAGATCCTGGCATGGCTTTTAGGTTGACAGCTGTGATTACTCTGGTTTGTGGCACTATGTTTTTGATGTGGTTGGGTGAGCAAATTACAGAACGTGGTATCGGCAATGGTATATCCATCATCATTTTTGCCGGTATTGTTGCTGGTTTACCACATGCGATTGGTTCAACAGCTGAGATGGTGAATACTGGTGCGTTTAGTATTCCTTTAGCTTTCTTCTTGCTAGTGGCTACAGTTTTGGTAACTGCGCTTGTAGTGTTTGTAGAGCGTGGTCAACGCAAGATCACAGTTAATTATGCTAAACGACAAGTCGGTAACAAAGTTTATGGTGGTCAAACGACTCATCTGCCTATGAAGTTGAATATGGCCGGTGTTATTCCGCCAATTTTTGCTTCAAGTATTATTTTGTTTCCAGCAACGTTGGCTGGTTGGTTCGGTGGCAGTGAAGGCACATTCTGGTTAAAAGATGTTGCAGCAGCTTTGTCACCAGGTCAGCCAATCTACATCTTGTTATTTGCAGCTGCTATTGTTTTCTTCTGTTTCTTTTACACTGCGTTGCAGTTCAATCCAAAAGATACGGCTGATAACTTAAAGAAAAGCGGTGCTTTTATCCCTGGAATTAGACCAGGTGATCAAACTGCAAAATACATAGACCGTATTATGGGTAGGTTGACTTTGGTTGGTGCCGCTTATATTACCTTGGTTTGTTTGTTGCCTGAATTTTTGATACTGAAATTTAATACACCGTTTTACTTTGGTGGTACTTCTTTGCTGATTATCGTAGTTGTAACTATGGATTTTATGACGCAAGTGCAGTCTCATTTGATGTCTCATCAATACGAGGGGTTGCTTAGAAAAGCTAATTTTAAAGGTAATGCGCTAGGGCGCTAATTAGTTCTAAGAATGGCTAAGGAAGATAGAATTGAAATGCAGGGCGAGATTCTAGAGAATCTCCCTAATGCAACTTTTAGAGTTAAGTTAGAAAATGGCCATGTGGTTTTAGGCTATATTTCTGGGAAAATGCGTATGCATTACATTCGTATTTTGCCTGGTGATAAAGTCACCGTTGAGATGACGCCTTATGATTTATCTCGTGCGCGAATTACCTTCCGTGCGAAATAGTTTTAGAGCGTTGTAAATGCATACAGTTTAGTAGTATTGGAGTGAAATATGAGAGTTCGTGCATCAGTAAAGGCATTATGCCGTAATTGTAAAGTTGTTCGTCGTCGTGGCGTTGTACGCATCATTTGTACAGATCCACGTCATAAACAACGTCAAGGTTAATTGATTTATTTCAATAAACCCGAATTAGTAAAGGTCTTGACCGAATACTAATTTAAGTTGGTCAATAATTTGATTGATCAGAAGATTAGCTAATTGATAAAAAATGGTTTTCCTGTTAAAATCATCGGCTTTTTTAAAGCAAGTGATTTAGGTAAGCCTAATTTGGAGTAAAGTATGGCGCGTATTGCAGGGGTAAATATCCCGAATAATAAACACACGGAAATTGCATTGACTGCGATTTACGGTATTGGTCGTAATACAGCACAAAAAATCTGTGCCGCAGCTGGTGTATTGCCTAATGCAAAAATTAAAGATTTGAATGATGCGGACGTAGAAAAATTACGTGACGAAGTTGGCAAATTCAAAGTTGAAGGTGATTTACGTCGTGAAGTATCAATGAACATTAAGCGCCTGATGGACTTGGGTTGCTATCGTGGTGTTCGTCATCGTCGTGGTCTGCCAGTGCGTGGTCAACGTACAAAAACAAATGCCCGTACACGTAAGGGTCCAGTTAAAGCGATTAAACAATCTAAATAACCTGTTAAGGCTTAGGTAGTTTTCAAATTTTAGTAAGTTTATTGGTAAGGAAAAATGCAACATGGCAAAAGCTAATGTACGCGTAAGAAAGAAAGTTAAAAAGAATATTGCTGAGGGTATTGCCCACGTGCATGCGTCTTTTAACAACACCATCATCACCATTACAGACCGTCAAGGCAATGCTTTGTCATGGGCGACTTCAGGTGGTCAAGGTTTTAAAGGTTCACGTAAGAGTACTCCTTTTGCTGCACAGGTTGCTGCGGAAGTTGCTGGTAAATCGGCACAAGAGAGTGGTGTAAAGAATTTAGAAGTGCGTATTAAAGGCCCAGGTCCAGGTCGTGAATCTGCCGTGCGCGCACTTAACGCTGCTGGTTTCAAAATTACCAGCATTACTGATGTGACGCCAGTACCGCATAACGGTTGCCGTCCACCTAAAAAACGTCGCATTTAAGCGAAAAGATTACTGGAGAACTATCTTGGCTAGAAATTTAGATCCTAAATGCCGTCAGTGCCGTCGTGAAGGCGAGAAACTGTTTTTGAAAGCTGAAAAATGCTTCTCAGACAAATGTGCAATTGAAAAACGCAACTTTCCACCTGGTCAACATGGCCAACGTAGAAATCAACGCTTGTCAGATTATGGTGTGCAATTGCGTGAAAAACAAAAAGTTCGTCGTATCTATGGCGTGTTGGAAGCTCAGTTCCGTAGTTACTATGCTGAAGCAGACCGCAAAAAAGGTATTACTGGTGAGAACCTGCTTCAATTGCTTGAGTGTCGTTTAGATAACGTTACTTATAGAATGGGTTTGGGTGGTTCACGTACTGAGGCACGTCAAATCGTTCGTCATAACAGTATTTTAGTAAATGGCAAGCGCGTTAACATCCCTTCATACCAAGTTAAAGCTGGTGATGTTATTAGCGTGGCTGAAGCAGCTAAAGCACAGTTGCGCATTAAAGGCGCATTAGAGGCTGCTGAGCAACGTGGCTTCCCAGAGTGGCTGGAAGTTGATGTTAAAGCTTTGAAAGGTACTTTTAAAGCTAAGCCACAACGTGATGAATTGCCGCCAACAATCAATGAATCATTGGTGGTTGAGCTATATTCTAAGTAATTAAGTTGTGTATCGCGCAGTTAGCAAATCTTGATCGGTTTGCTAACTTGGCGTTTATAGGCGTCTAGTCTATAAAATTATTATAAAAATTAAAGGTATAACTATGCAAAACAGTCCTACCGAGTATTTGAAACCACGTGTTGTTGATGTTGAGGTTTTATCTCCATTACGCGCACGTGTAACGCTTGAACCTATGGAGCGTGGTTTTGGTTACACATTAGGTAATGCGCTACGCCGTGTGTTGCTTTCATCAATTCCTGGCTTCGCAATTACTGAAGTTAAGATTGATGGTGTTGTTCATGAGTATTCAACTTTAGATGGTGTTCAAGAAGATGTTGTTGATATCTTATTGAACCTTAAAGGTGTTGCGCTTAAATTGAATTCAAAATCAGAAACTATCTTGAAGTTGAATAAATCAACTGAAGGTGTTGTTACTGCAGGTGACTTTGAAACAGGTCACGATGCTGAGATTGTGAATCCAAACCATGTGATAGCCCACCTTACTAAAGGTGGTAAGTTGAACTTGGAAGTTAAAGTAGAGATGGGTCGTGGTTATCAACCTGTTCCTGTACGCCAAAAAGCTAATGACGAAGACCGTGTGTTAGGTTTTATTATGGTCGATGCATCATTCAGCCCTATCAACAAGGTTAGTTACTATGTTGATAGCGCACGTGTAGAGCAACGCACTGACTTGGATAAGTTAGTCATGGATGTTGAGACTAATGGTGTGATTGAGCCTGAGCAAGCTATTCGTGATGCAGCTCGAATTCTGATGGGTCAACTATCAGTATTTGCTGATCTGGAAGGTGCTCCAAGCGAAGTTGAAGTTAAATCAGCTCCGCAAGTAGACCCAGTTCTATTGCGCCCAGTTGATGATTTGGAATTAACTGTTCGTTCGGCTAACTGTTTGAAAGCTGAAAATATATTCTACATTGGTGATTTGATCCAACGTACTGAGAATGAGCTATTAAAAGCGCCTAATCTTGGTCGTAAGTCATTAAATGAGATTAAAGACGTTCTGGCAACTCGTGGCTTAACATTGGGCATGAAGTTAGAAAATTGGCCACCAGTTGGTCTGGAAAAAGCTTAATTAAGCTTGATATTGAAGTTATAGAAACCTTAAGGAATTACTATGCGTCACGGTAATAGCAATCGTAAATTAAATCGTACTAGCAGCCATCGTGCAGCGATGTTCCGTAACATGACAGCGTCATTGTTACGTCATGAAATCATTAAAACTACTTTGCCTAAAGCAAAAGAGTTGCGTAAATTCGCAGAGCCTTTAATTACTTTAGGTAAAACTGCAACTTTAGCAAATCGTCGCTTAGCTTTTGATCGTTTACGTGATCGTGATATCGTAGGTAAATTGTTCGGTGAACTTGGCCCTCGTTACAATACACGTAATGGTGGATACTTGCGCATTTTGAAATGCGGTTTCCGTAATGGCGACAATGCACCTATGGCATTGGTTGAATTAGTGGATCGTCCAGACACTTCAGCAGAGGTTGTAGTTGCAGAGTAAGTGATTTATTAAGTTTTAATTAAAAAGCCAGCTATATGCTGGCTTTTTAATTTTTGAGAGTAAATATTAAGCCAATTAAGCAGAGATGAATTTAATGATGTCATTTGTAGTAAAAGGCCAATTAATCTCAGTTTGAGTGTCTGAGCGTTTGATGACTGGAATTGTAAGGCCATACTTTTCGATAAGCCTGTCGTTGTTGCTAATTTCTACGGTAAGCCAGTTGAGTTCGTATTGATTTTTTAGGCTTAGAAGTAATACTTCTGCTTGTTCACATAAGTGGCAGTGTGAGGTTGTGTAGAAAACTAATTGTGTCATTAACTTGTAAGCTCCTGATTATAGGATTCGCTATTTATTATTTGAATTAAATCTAACTAAATTTATACCAAATATTTCTATTTTTTATTAAAAATAAATCATAATGGCGTACTAATAAACATAAACTGAAATAGCGTTAGCGCGGGTCATTATGGCAGAGAATCCAGATTCCAAAGAAAGTTTAAGCGAAAGCCTGCAACAGGTTATTGCTTTGCTTGATAAGCATCGATTGGTAGAAAGCTTGGTACACAACCAAGACATGCCTAACCATGATCTGGTTGAGTCATTAGTGCATAAGCAGAATATTTATGAGCTACAAAAGAAACTCGATGCATTACATCCTGCCGATGTGGCATATATCCTTGAAGCCTTACCTCTAGAACAACGTTTAGACGTATGGGAACTGGTTAAGGCCGAACGCGATGGTGAAATTCTGCTGGAAGTGTCAGATGCCGTACGGCAAACACTTATTGCAGATATGGATTCCGACGAGCTGCTCGCCGCTGCCGAGCAGCTGGATACGGATGAGCTGGCTGACTTAGCACCGGACCTCCCAAAAGATGTTTTCCAGGATTTGCTAGATAGTCTGGATGCACAGAATCGAGCTAGATTGCAATCAGCATTATCTTATTCAGATGATGCAGTTGGTTCTATCATGGACTTTGATATTGTCACTATCCGCGAAGATATTTCGCTTGAGGTGGCCTTGCGTTATATGCGACGCCTGGGCAGTTTGCCTGATCATACAGATAAACTATTTGTTGTGGATCGGCATGACATTTTACGGGGCGTTCTGCCGCTTAAACGTCTGGTAGTGAGTGATCTGGACGCCAATGTTGCAGATGTGATGTCTGAGGATGCTGTAGTGTTCCATCCAGAAGACGTTGCCGATGATGCCGCAAAAGCATTTGAACGTTACGATTTGGTAACTGCACCAGTGGTGGATGAGAATGACAAATTGGTCGGTCGTGTGACGGTTGATGCCGTCATGGATTTGATTCGCGAAGAAGCTGAAAGTGACATGCTCTCCATGGCCGGTTTGCGTGAAGAGGAAGACTTTTTTGCCTCGGTATGGAAATCAGTGCAAAACCGCTGGGCATGGCTGGCTATTAATTTAGTGACTGCGTTGGTGGCATCGCGCGTGATTGGTTTGTTTGAAGGGTCTATTGAGAAAATTGTTGCTTTGGCAGCACTCATGCCGATTGTTGCGGGTATAGGCGGCAACTCGGGAAATCAAACCACTACGATGATAGTGCGCGGTTTGGCGCTGGGGCAGGTGTCCACACATAATATGCAATCATTGATTACCAAAGAACTAGGTGTTTCGCTATTAAATGGCCTACTCTGGGGTGGGGTGTTAGGTGGCATTGCCTATGCGCTGTATGGCAGTTATCAATTAGGTTTGGTTATGATGGCTGCAATGACGCTGAATTTATTGTTGGCGGCACTAATGGGCGTAATGATACCACTGGTAATGAATAAGTTTGGGCGTGATCCAGCCGTAGGTTCCAGTGTGTTGATTACAGCAATGACAGACAGCGGCGGCTTCTTTATCTTTTTAGGTCTGGCCACGATATTCTTGATTTAGAATTCAGCGCATTATTCTGACCTATTGCTTATAGGATTAATAAAAATATGAATCAGGATAACTTTCACCTAATCTGGCAGGAAATACTCGCAGATATATCCACGCCGGCAGGCTTATGGCAGTTGTTTGTAGTGATTGCAGCTTGCACCATGGCTTGGGCGGTTAACGGGGCGCTACGCGCTTATGTGATGCGTCGCGCACCTGAACACTGGAAGCTTGGTATAGGTGGAATTAATCGTGTTTTATTCCCGCTCTCCAGTCTCACTTTTGTTTTAATTGGCAAGTTAATACTGGCTTATTGGCAACATACTAGCTTATTGTTACTTGCCAGCAAGTTGCTATTGGCAATGGCAGCGGTTCGCCTGATAGTCTATACCGTTCGATATATTACAGAGCCAGGTGGAATGCTAAAGGTGCTGGAAAATAGTATTTCCGGCCTGATTTGGATTGTGATGGCTTTGCATTTAAGTGGTGTTTTGCCAGAGATACTAAATGTGTTGGAAGATATTAAATTCAATGTCGGTAAAAACCCGGTCAATCTATTGTTGATGCTGCAAGGTATATTGACGATAGTCGTTACAATCTTGATTGCACTCTGGTTTAGCCGCGTAATTGAAAACAAGCTGATGCGTGTGCAACACATTAATATGAATTTGCGTGTTGTATTAACCAAGTTATTACGGGTGTTCTTGTTATTTATCGCAGTACTCATTGCGCTATCAGCTGTCGGTCTGGATATCACCATGCTTTCAGTGTTCGGTGGCGCATTAGGCGTTGGCCTGGGTTTTGGCTTGCAGCGCATTGCCAGCAATTATGTAAGTGGCTTTATTATCCTGTTGGATAAATCCATGCAAATTGGCGATGTTGTGACGATTGATACCCATTATGGCGTGGTGAGTGATTTGCGTACACGCTATCTGGTGTTACGTAAGCTGGATGGTACCCAAGTGATTATTCCTAATGAAACCTTGATTGTTAACCCGGTTATTAATCATTCCTTTACAGACCACAAGGCTAGAGTGCAGATGCCTATTCAGGTGAGCTATGACAGCCCTTTGGAATTGGCAATGCAATTGATGGTAGATATTGCCGTGGGCAATTCCCGTGTGTTGGTTGAGCCTAAGCCAGCAGTACAGATTAAAGGTTTTGGCGAGAGTGGGGTTGATTTAATGTTGTCTTTATGGATTCCTGATCCGGAAGAGGGTTCAGGCTCACTGCAGTCTGATATCTATTTGGAGATATGGCGTGCATTTCAGATTAATAATATATCTATACCATTTCCGCAGAGAGAAGTGCGTATCTTAGCTAATTAAACTGATAACTTCATTTGGGTATTGGTTGTATTTCATCAGTAATAAAAAAGCCCACTTCAAGTGGGCTTTTTTATTACTGAAATAATGATTATTTCAATTTTGTTTCTTTGTACAAAACGTGTTTGCGTGCAACTGGATCAAATTTTTTGATTTCAAATTTGCCAGGCATAGTACGTTTGTTTTTAGTAGTGGTATAGAAATGACCTGTACCAGCACTAGATTCCAGTTTGATTTTTTCGCGCATGATAATCTACCTTATTAGATTTTTTGACCAGCTGCGCGCATTTCTGCAAGCACTGAATCAATACCGTTTTTGTCGATGGTACGCAAAGCGGCATTAGTAATACGCATGCTTACCCAGCGGTTTTCACTTTCAACCCAGAATTTGCGGTTTTGCAAATTAGGTAAAAAACGACGTTTTGTTTTGTTTTGTGCGTGAGAAACATTGTTACCCACCATTGGCTTTTTGCCTGTTACCTGACATACACGTGCCATGGTTATCTCCAAGAACTCTATTTTTGAGAAAGAGCGTGATTATAGACTATAAAGTTTAATTTGTTCAAGCTAAATGTGTGATTATTAATACATCTGGTGTATTAATGTTTTCCAGTGCTGCCAAAACCGCCTTCGCCGCGTTCCGAAGTATCAAAATCATCGACTACATGAAATTCAGCCTGCATTACCGGCACTATTACCAGCTGGGCGATGCGTTCCATTGGATTGAGCTCAAACGCTGTGTTGCCGCGGTTCCAGCATGACACCATAAGCTGACCTTGATAATCTGAATCAATCAACCCTACTAGATTGCCCAGCACAATACCATGTTTATGCCCAAGGCCGGAGCGAGGCAAGATTAAAGCTGCGTAATAGGTGTTATCAATGTGAATCGCCATGCCTGTTGGAATCAATGTAGTTTCACCTGGCTGCAAAGTAATAGTGGTATCAATGCAGGCGCGCAGGTCTAGCCCAGCAGAGCCTGGTGTTGCATAGGTTGGAAATTGACTGCGCAGGCGGTCGTCTAGAATTTTCAGGTCGATGAGGATAGACATAATGTGATGTTGGTTGTTTTGATTAACGTAAGGTCATATTAAACACTAAATACGCGTAATAAAAAAGCCGGTAGGTTATTCATCTGCCGACTTTGATAGTTCACTTCAATTACTTATTAAAACTTATACTGAGCGCCTAGACCCAATAGATAGTTTCTGCCAGCGGCTGGTTCAAAGAATCTGTTGTTGCTGTCGTTGATGCGTACCGATCCGATATATTCCTTATCGAACATATTTTCTACGCGAACGTATTCACTTAGGCGCCAGTGTGCAAGATTCTGTTCAAATCCTGCACGTAAATTGAATATCGTATAGGAACTGGCGGAATCCGAATTGATATCATTTACATAAACTTTACTGTTATGGCGTCCTTCAAATGCTGTTTTAAAGCCAAGTGGGGAATATTTCCAAGCAACTTCACCATAAATCTGACTACGATATGTACCTGGAATTTTATTTCCAGACTGAATAATGGATTGGCTACCGTTTGACAGCGTACTTGTGAAATCTGCATCGAATTTTGCATCAAGTAAAGAGTATGAGAAATATGTACTGATATTATTGCTGTAGCTAGAGTCTATTGAAAACTCTACACCTTTGCGTTTGGTTTTTTTTGCATTGGCATATACGCTTCTATTAAAACTGTTGGTTTCTTTAGTAACGATTTCATTATCTGTATCAATTTTAAATACATTGAAATTGATTTGGTGGTTATCACTGATAAGTGTTTTGGCGCCTAATTCATAGTTGCGGCTTTCACTTGGTTTTAGCGTTAAATTTGGTGCGCCGTTGTTAACAGTATTGTAAGCGGCTTCAATAAAGGTCGGTGTTTCAAACCCTTTTCCGTAATTTGCATATAAATTAAATGTAGGAGTTACTTTCCATACCGTACCTATAACAGGAGTGGTTTTTTGGTACTCTACAGAGCCGCTGTTGTTACCGTTATTGCCCGTGCCGGTCAGGAAATTATCCTTTACCTTGAGTTTTACTTTGGTATGTCTTGCGCCTGCATGAAAATCTACATTGTCTGTAAGTGAGAGTTTCCCCTGAATATATTGATCAAAATTCCGGGAGATATTGTCCTCGTCACGGTTTAGGGCAGAGTTTGTATTGCCGGTAGTTAGCGTGCGTTTAACGCCATTGTCTGTGTTAATGTCTAATCTGGCGTCATTCATCTCGCCATAGGTTAAGCCAAGTGAAATGTTGTAAGGTAAACTTAGTAGGTTGCCTTTGTTATCCCACCGCAGGTCGGTTCCCCAAAAATCACGTGCTATTTCACTTGCTCTGCCGGCTGTAGTTGTTGTACTGGTAGACAGATACTGTAGGTTGTTTCTATTTCCTACATAGGTCATGAGGTTGATCTTGTTGTCTTCATTAAGTGCATGTTCAATATTAAAGCCTGCCTGGGTGTGTCTGCGACTTACTCTGGTGTTTGCTCTGTTTGCACTATTAGGCACCGCTTTAGGGTTGCTAAAGGCTGAAGGGTCATTTGCCGTAGCTACACGAGGTAAGCCCAGTGGATCTTCCGCGTCCTGTTCGAACCAGTTGACCAGTGCGTTGATTTTTGTTGCATCGCTAATGTTGATTTTAAACTTTGCAGTTGCTTGTTGTTTGTCGCCGGAGCTGTGTTTGCGATAACCGTCCGTTTCAAAGTTCGAAACATTCAATAGATATTCAATATTTTCAGATGTGCCAGTCGTGTTTAGTATCTGGCGTTTTGTGTCATCACTGCCAAACATCACGCTCCCGCCGATTTCCGGAGTTTTGGGAGCATCTTCGGTCAACATTTGGATAACGCCACCTGAAGAGTTGCCATAAAGGGCAGAAAATGGGCCGCGCATTACTTCTATACTTTTGATTGCAGATAAATCAACGATGCCAGGCTGACCTTGCCCATCTGGCATGGAAAGCGGGATGCCATCTACATAAACACGTATTCCTCTAACGCCAAAACTTGAGCGTGAGCCAAAGCCGCGGCTGGAAATTTGTGGGTCTTGTGACTGATTGGTGCGACTTTGTGCGGTAATGCCGGGGATGCGAATCAAGCTCTCGGATAGCGTCATTTGCAATTGTCCGTCCTGAATATCTTTTCTCTCGACCACATCAATTGCTACTGGTAAGTCAAAACTGTTTTGTTCAGTACGCGTAGCGGTAACTACGATTGGAGCCGTTACAATTTTTTCTACAGGTGTGTCATCAGCAATGGCTTGTTGACTGGTGCCAAGAACGCTTAATACGGCGAGTGATATTATTTTTCTTTTGTAAGTATTCGGGTATGACATAAACTAACCTTGGGTGATGATTGAGTTGAAAGTATTTCGGTTCGAATTTTAAGTGATCAGTAAAGAGTGGTCATCAGTATTTCCATGAATTTAATATAGATTTGCTCGAAATTGGCTCTAAGACCTGTGGTTTACATCAGATTTTGCGAATAATGATATAGGCTTATTTTTAGATTTACTGCATATTGGCAATATGAAGCAGTAACATTTCAGCCACTAAATCTTTAGGTGATCTGGGCAGTGTATGCGCTCCTTTGTCATCAAGCAGTGTTACGCTGTTTTCATCCTGCCCCATGCTGTTACACATTAGATTGGCAACGATTAAGGGTAACTTCTTTGATTGACGTTTAGCTTCAGCATACTCTAATAGATTCTCGGTTTCAGCTGCAAATCCTACGCAGAATGGTGGGCTGGGTAAACTGGCGACTTCGGCCAGTATGTCCTTGTTCGGCTTTAATTCCAATGTAAGTGATGATTTACTTTTCTTGATTTTTTGGGTTTGGCTAACGGCTGGGCTGTAGTCTGCCACGGCGGCAACGCTGATAAAAATATCTTGCCTGGCGATGTTCTGCATCACGCTTTGATACATGGCATCTGCACTGGTTGCCGACAAAAGTTTTACACCCATCGGAGGTTTAAGTGTAGTTGCGCCACTTACCAGTGTTACTTCAGCACCCATTTCAAACGCAGCCTGCGCGATAGCGTAGCCCATTTTTCCTGAGCTTAAATTGGTAATCGCACGCACCGGGTCTATCATCTCCAATGTGGCACCTGCAGTAACCAAGATTTTTTTACCTTTGAGTATTTTGGGCTGGAAGTGCGCCTGAATCATATTAAACAGGTCTTCAGCTTCCAGCATGCGACCCAAGCCTACTTCGCCACAGGCTTGTTCGCCACTGTCTGGTCCCAGTATATTTATGCCATCGGCTTGCAGTTGTGCAATATTGCGTTGTGTTGCGGGATTCTCCCACATTTGTTTGTTCATGGCAGGAGCAATCAGTAAATCGCAATCACGCGCCAAACAAAGGGTGGAAAGTAGATCGTCAGCTCGTCCGTGTACAAGTTTGGCCATGAAGTCGGCACTGGCTGGCGCAATCACAATTGCATCAGCAGTACGGCTTAATTCAATATGTGGCATGCCGTTAGAAGTAGATTCATCCCACATTTTCGTAAATACCGGCTTACCTGAAAGTGCCTGCATGGTGACAGGCGTAATGAATTGGCAGGCGGCCTCAGTCATCACAACCTGTACATTAACCTTGGCTTTCACCAGCAGGCGTACAAGTTCAGCCACCTTGTAGGCTGCAATGCCACCCGTAATGCCGAGTACGATGGATTTGTTTTTTTGCATAATTACCATAATTTATGTAATGCTTTCATTTTAATATGAAAACAACTATAAAAGATTGATTATCCATGTGGCGGAACCTAAGAATTGTCGTTTTATTATTGATCTTGGCAACAGTAGTACAACAACTTTGGCTGGATAAAGCTGATCTGGCATGGAAACGCAATTTTTACGTTGCGGTATATCCAGTGAATGCAGATGGCAGTGCGAACGTGAGTGCATACTTACGTACACTGACAATAGAAGACTTTGAGCCGGTTGCAGAATATTTTGCTGAAGAAGCCTCGCAGTATAAGCTTGGTTTACGACGTCCTATAGAGTTGCAACTGGGCGCTCAAGTGGTTGATATACCCCCAGCTCCTCCCACAGGCCAGAGTGTCTTGAGCAGCATGGTCTGGAGTTTAAAATTCAGAATGTTTGCCTGGGCTAATAGCCCTAAAGTGAAAGTAAAGCCGGACATTCGGCTCTATTTGCTTTATCACGACCCTGCAAATAATGGCGTGCTGAGTCATTCAACCGCATTAAACAAAGGGCGTATCGGACGTGTCAATTTATTTGGCGATAGTGCTTATAGTCAGCAGAATCTGGTGATACTGGCACATGAACTGTTACACACACTTAATGCAACTGATAAATATGATTTAAGTACGACTTTGCCTAAATATCCAGAAGGTTTTGCTGAGCCGGACAAGGCATCATTGTATCCACAGGATTTTGCAGAGTTAATGGGTGGACGCATTCCCCAAAGTGAATCAACCGCGGCCATACCAAAAAGTTTAAAGCAGACTTTGCTTGGTGAAGTGACAGCACGTGAAATTGGCTGGTTGAGATAGGAGAAAAAATGGCAATAACCGACTGGCCTGAGAGTGAGCGTCCGCGCGAGAAGCTGATGGGACAGGGAGCCCCGACGTTGTCTGATGCTGAGTTACTTGCAATTTTTCTGCGCGTAGGTGTTGTAGGGAAGAGCGCGGTTGATTTGGCACGTGATCTGCTAAATCAATTTGGTAGCTTGAATGGGATTTTTGCAGCAACAGAACCAGAGCTTAGTCAGGTACATGGTATTGGCAGTAGTAAATATGTGCAGTTGCAGGCCATTTTTGAAATGAGCCGCCGTGCTTTAAATGAGCAGTTACAGCAAAGGGATGTTTTTCAGTCCCCGCAGCAGGTGCGTGATTATTTAGTGTTGAGGCTGGGTGCGTTGTCAAGAGAGGTGTTTATGGTATTGTTTTTAGATGCACAGAATAGACTCAATGCCACTGAAGAAATGTTTAGTGGTACGCTTACACAAACCAGCGTTTACCCGCGTGAAGTTGTGAAGCGCGCCATGCACCACAATGCGGCCAGTGTTATCTTTGCACACAATCATCCATCAGGCGTGGCACAGCAAAGCACTGCCGATGAGTTGTTGACCCGGCAATTAAAACAGGCTTTGGATTTGGTGGATGTGCGTGTACTGGATCATTTTATAGTTGCTGGCAATCAAACATTATCTTTTGCCGAACGCGGCTTGCTGTAAGTGATAATTTAATTAGCGAATAGGAAGTATGCATGGTCATTGATAATGCACATTGGTTAAATCTGGCAGTGGCTTTAGGTATAGGTTTGTTGATTGGTTCTGAACGAGAGCGCAGAAAAGCAGATACCGGAGAACGTAGAAAAGAGAATTTCGGCACCAGCTCAGTGGCCGGTGTGCGCACCTTTACTATTGCATCATTGCTGGGCGCGGTAAGTACGGCAATTGACCCCTGGTTGTTGATGGTCTCTATTGTATGCGTGACCATTTTTGTAGCGGCCGCTACCTTTGTCAGCAAGGATGATAATCCTAGCTTAACAACCGAAGTCAGCTTGATTTTTACGGTGATTTTAGGCGGTCTGGCGATGAGCTCAGCCGGTTTGGCTGCCAGCCTGGCTGTGGCTGTGGCCATATTGCTTGCTGCCAAGGAGCCTATTCATTGGTTTGTGCGCGGCGCCATTACCAAAGATGAAATGAATGATTTTTTCATTCTTGCCGCAGCAACACTCATTGTTTTGCCAGTTGTGCCTAATGAGTTGGTTGGGCCATTTGATGCAATCAATCCACGTAATTTATGGCTGATTGTAATATTGGTCATGTTTATTGGCGCGCTCAGTCACCTTGCATTAAGGTTGTTGGGCAACAAAGCCGGATTACCTGTTGTTGGGTTTGTGTCCGGCTTTATCTCTAGCATCGCCACGATAGGGGCCATGGGTAGCCGTGCGCGTAAAACGCCGGAGTTAATGGGATCATCTGTCGCCGGGGCTACCCTTTCCTGTTTATCCACGGTTTTGCAATTGAGTCTATTGCTGGCGGCAATTCACCCAGCTACTTTATATGCGCTTGTTTGGCCTTTGGTTTTTGGTGGTGTGTCCATCTCAATTTATGGGCTTGTTGTGACCTTGAATTCATTTCACCATAATGGGATTGAAATAGATAACCTTGGCCGCTCTTTCAGCGTTAAAACGGCAATGATACTGGCAGCCATCATCGCATTAGCGTTGCTAGCTTCAGCTGCGCTTAAAATATGGTTCGGGCAGGCCGGTTTGGTTGTTGCGTCAGGGGTGGCCGGGCTTGCTGATGCCCATGCCGCTACAATTTCTGTGGCATCGCTTGCCTTGGCGGATAAGCTTGCGGTAACAGATGCTGTAATACCAATACTCGTTGCATTCTCAGTCAATGCTACATCCAAGGTTGTAGTCGCAATTATTACCGGTGGCCGCGAATTTGCGCGTCACGTAACTTTGGGCATCATTCTTCAGGTTTCTGCAATCTGGATAGCATGGTGGCTGTTTTAATGTCCCGCGTTACATTTCATTAATTTTCACTTTAATAAATCGCTATGAATAAAAATCTAAAAATAATTGGTTGGTTTGCTGTTGCCTTAATTGGTGCTTATGCTCTGGCTGGCATCGCTCTTAACCGTGGTGAGAGCATCAATGCGTTATGGATTATCTCTGCGGCGGTTTGTGTTTATGCGATAGCTTATCGCTTTTATGCCGCTTGGATTGCTGCCAAAGTGCTGGTGATAGATCAAACAAGGGCAACGCCTGCGGAGCGTTTGGACAATGGTCGTGATTTTATTCCTACCAATAAATGGATTGTGTTCGGTCACCACTTTGCGGCAATTGCCGGTCCTGGCCCGCTGATTGGGCCAACACTGGCAGCACAGTTCGGTTATTTACCAGGCACGTTGTGGATATTGATTGGTGCAGTACTGGGCGGGGCCGTGCAGGATATGGTCACTTTGTTTTTCTCAATCCGGCGTAACGGCCGCAGTCTGGGGCAGATGGCGCGTGATGAGATCGGCGCAGTGGGCGGTACGGCAGCACTGGTAGGTACTTTTCTTATCATGATTATTTTGATTGCCGTGCTTGGCCTAGTGGTGGTCAACGCCATGAAGCACAGCCCATGGGCAACCTCCACTGTTGCCGCAACCATTCCTATCGCCATGTTCGTTGGTATTTACATGCGTAATATTCGCCCGGGTCGTGTGCTTGAGGCTTCCATTATCGGTGTTGCATTGTTGCTGCTCTCGGTGTGGGGCGGTGGTTGGATTAATCAACATGAAACTTTACGCAACTTGTTTGATCACGATGGTTTGCCGTTGGCCTATGCGATCATTGTGTATGGTTTTGCTGCAGCGGTGTTACCAGTATGGCTGCTGCTGGCGCCGCGTGACTATTTATCCACTTTTGTTAAATTAGGCACGATATTTCTGCTGGCAATCGCCATTGTGATTTTGCGCCCAGAGATCCATATGCCGGCTGTTACCCAGTTTGTAGATGGCACTGGGCCGATCTTTGGCGGCAAGTTATTTCCATTCGTATTTATTACCATCGCCTGCGGTGCGATTTCCGGTTTTCATGCGCTGATAGCATCCGGCACTACGCCTAAATTGCTGATGAATGAGCGTGATATTCGAATGATAGGCTACGGTGGCATGTTGCTGGAAAGCTTTGTTGCAATCATGGCAATGATTGCTGCTACTGTGCTGGAGCCGGGCATATTCTTTGCCATCAATAGCCCTGCCGGTGTGGTTGGTAAAGAAGCCATTGATGCAGTTGCTAAAATCAATAGCTGGGGGTTTGCCGTTACGGTAGAACAAATGCAGCAGCTGGCGAGCGACATGGGTGAAAGTACATTGTTTGCCCGTACCGGTGGGGCGCCTAGCCTGGCGGTAGGTATGGCGAGTATATTCGGCAGTGCATTTGGCAAGCATCTATTGGCTTTGTGGTATCACTTTGCCATTATGTTCGAGGCGATTTTTATTCTGACTACGCTGGATGCCGGGACCCGCGTCGGACGCTTTATGCTACAGGATATGCTGGGCAACTTTAATAAAAAGCTGGGTGAAACTTCGTATATGCCATCTGTGGTGTTGACCAGTAGTCTGGTAGTGGCGGGTTGGGGTTATTTCTTGTATATCGGCGTGATTGATCCGAACGGTGGCGTGAATATTTTATGGCCATTATTTGGTATTGCGAACCAAATGCTTGCTGCGATTGCCTTATGTGTAGCGACAGGTATTTTAGTGAAATCCGGTAAGCTGAAATATGCATGGGTGACAGGTTTGCCTTTGTTGTGGCTGGTGATAGTCACGACTACAGCCGCCTATGAAAAGATATTTAGTGCCGATATTCGTGTCGGTTTTCTTGCAGCGGCAGATGATATGGCAACAAAACTTTATAGCGGAGTATTACCACCAGAGAAAGCAGCCGTGGCGCCGCAGCTGATATTTAACCAGCATCTGGATGCCTATTTGACGCTGTTTTTTGTGGTGGTGCTATGGGTGGTAATCGTTGATATGCTGCGATTGTGTGCGCGTTACTTGATGGGTAAATCAGTGCATAAGCTGTCTGAGGTTCCTCACGAACCAAGCAGACTGGTAGAGGGTTGGGTTCGAGACTGATGCTGAAAAAATTGAAACATTTGTGGCATATCATCCGTCGTCTGACGGGTGATGATGCGTATGAGCAGTACCTGAAACATCACGCTGAGTTTCATCAGGCCACTATTGATGCACCACCGCCCTTATCACGTAAAGAATTTTTTAAGTTATGGCAGGACAGTAAGTGGAAAGGTATAAAGCGCTGTTGCTAAAACAGGTGCAAGGCAGGTATAAATGCCGCGAATGTTTTTGCATCAGATGTTGAAAAATACAACGGTGGTTGGCTTTGCGCCAAATCACCGCCTTAAGTGATTCTAACTTTTCTGTTTTTTATAACTTTTCTGGTTTATTGCACGCTTATTTTTTTACTGCAGATAAACATCATAACAACGCCAAGTACTATCATCGGCAAGCTTAGCCACTGCCCCATGCTAAAGCCCATTGAAAGCAGTCCCAGATAATCATCAGGCTCACGTGTGAATTCCGCTAAAAATCTAAAGCTACCGTAGCCTATTAAGAATAATGCCGAGATTGTGCCTGTTGCACGTGGTTTGGATGAGTAAATCCATAACACCAAAAATAGCAGCACACCTTCAAGCCCAAATTCATAGAGTTGTGATGGGTGGCGCAAAAGATTATCAACGCGCGGAAACACCATGCCGTAATCAGAGTTAGTAACTCTGCCCCATAACTCACCATTGATAAAATTGCCCATGCGACCCGCGCCCAAACCAATCGGTACTAGTGGTGCGACAAAGTCCATGATTTTCAGCCAGCTTAGACGATATTTTCTGCTAAATAGCCACATCGCTGCCAGCACCCCCAGAAACCCGCCATGAAAGCTCATGCCGCCTTGCCAGACTGCCAGAATATCTTTCGGATGTTCAATAAAATAATCAAGCTGGTAGAACAGTACGTAACCCAGGCGGCCGCCGATAATCACGCCGAGCGCACCAAAAAACAAGGCGTCATCCAGCATGGCCACATTCCAGCCGTGCCATCTACGGTGGCTGATTTGCCATTTACCTAACGCTAAAAATGCCAAAAAACCGGTCAGGTACATTAATCCATACCAATGGATACCAAAAGAACCTAAATGAATTGCAACGGGGTCAAACTGTGGGTGTACAAACATGGGAGGCTAACTTCAATTGATCAGGGTGTGATTTTACCTAAAATTTCTGTAAAGACTAAATTTAGATGTAATTGTGGCTTGTTTAAAAGTCGCGTGCGGCATTCCGCTCCAATTCAACTAGGTGTGGCAGCAGTTCCGAGTTTCTCTGTATATGAAAAATGAAGCGCGGCACGTCGTGCTGAGTAGTTTGTGCCATAAATGGCTCACCCCAAAAGCTCAACAATGCTTCGGCATCACCGTTAATCTGGTTGTCTGCGAGAATAAAAGAAACAGTCTTGCTTAAATTGCGCCAACGAGGCTCCCTGACTTTGGTGCTGCCTACACAAGCTGCGATTTTTGGTTGTATTTTTTGTTGCCAAAGTTCTTTTTGGCTCTCATCAAGCACGAACTGAATCGAGGATACCAACGGGTTTTCTATAGCCGGGCGTAATAATGCATCAAAAAGCGGTTGGGGTGTATACATAGATAGACAGAGGTTATACCAAATCGTGTCGCCGCTCATATGTTGTATAAATTGCTCATTTCTTGACCGTAAATGACGTGGGCCAATTAGAATCACGTCAGGAACTTTCAGTGCAGATTGAATATCAGTGACTGCGTGCGCTATATGTTCTACCTGTTCCGCCGTCAGCTCGTTGTTTCTGGTGTGGCGCATGAAATTAGTAAATAACAGTGCCATCAGTGCAAGCACTATGGGCAGTATCACATGTTCATCTACTACATGTAGAAAGTGCAGAATGATGGCCACCATCGCAGCCAGAATCCCGGCTACAGCATCCCATTCAACGCGGAGAAGTTTTTTTATTTTCATATCAGACCTGATGTTTAAAGGTAAGAATGCATCTGCTTGAATTGTTCGCTATAAGCGTTAAAAATGCAAGATAGCACTCAATTTCATATTTCTTTGGCTAGTTAGCTCTAGCTAGTCTAAAATTACACTTTTATTTATTCTTCAAATAATTACGGATTTTTATCATGCCTGTTTATCGTTCACACACTACTACACACGGTCGCAATATGGCGGGTGCACGCGCTTTGTGGCGCGCTACCGGGATGAAAGATGGTGATTTCGACAAGCCTATCATCGCAATTGCCAATTCTTTTACACAGTTTGTACCTGGTCATGTGCATTTGAAAGACATGGGGCAGCTGGTGGCGCGTGAGGTTGAAAAAGCAGGTGGTGTGGCAAAAGAGTTTAATACGATTGCGGTTGATGATGGTATTGCGATGGGCCACAGCGGCATGCTGTACAGCCTGCCTAGCCGTGACTTGATCGCAGATAGCGTGGAGTACATGGTAAATGCACACTGTGCAGATGCATTGGTTTGTATTTCTAACTGCGACAAAATCACCCCTGGCATGCTGATGGCTGCATTGCGCCTGAATATTCCGGTAGTGTTTGTTTCTGGCGGCCCGATGGAAGCGGGTAAGGTAAATTGGGGCGGCAATACACATAAGCTGGATTTGGTTGATGCAATGGTTGCCGCCGCTGATGATAAGGTAAGCGATGCTGAAACTGACGCGATTGAGCGCTCAGCTTGCCCTACTTGTGGTTCGTGCTCAGGAATGTTTACTGCCAACTCCATGAACTGTTTGACCGAGGCGCTAGGCTTAAGCCTGCCTGGTAATGGTTCTACATTGGCAACACATGGCGCCCGTAAAGAGTTGTTTTTGAAAGCCGGTCGTTTGATCGTCGAGTTGGCTAAACGTCATTATGAACAAGACGATTACAGTGTGCTGCCACGCAGCATTGCCAATATGAAGGCGTTTGAAAATGCGATGAGTCTGGACGTGGCGATGGGCGGCTCAACTAATACCGTTTTGCATTTGCTGGCAGCCGCGCACGAGGCGGGCTTGGACTTCACCATGAGTGATATTGACCAGATCTCACGCAAGGTGCCATGCGTAAGCAAAGTAGCACCGGCTACCGCCAAATATCATATGGAGGACGTACATCGTGCCGGTGGTGTGATGGCGATTCTGGGTGAGTTGGACCGTGCCGGTGTCATTCACCGTGACACGCCTACAGTGCATGCGCCAACGTTGGGCGACGCACTGGATAAATGGGATATCAAGGTTACTCAGGACGAAGATGTGAAGAAGTTTTACCGTGCAGCGCCTGGCGGTATTGCTACTACCATTGCGTTTAGCCAAAGCATGCTTTATCCAACGCTGGATGATGACAGAAGCGAAGGCTGTATTCGTGATAAAGCGCATGCTTATTCACAGGATGGCGGTCTGGCAGTGCTTTATGGCAACATTGCCCAGGATGGCTGCATTGTAAAAACAGCAGGTGTGGATGATAGTATTCTGAAGTTCACCGGCCGTGCGCGTATTTTTGAAAGCCAGGATTCTGCAGTTGAAGCAATTCTGGCAGACAAGATTGTAGCGGGTGATGTGGTGGTGATTCGCTATGAAGGCCCACGCGGTGGACCTGGTATGCAGGAGATGCTGTATCCGACTTCCTATTTAAAATCCAAAGGTTTGGGCAAGCAATGTGCGCTGTTAACCGATGGCCGCTTTTCAGGCGGTACTTCCGGTTTGAGCATTGGTCATGCTTCACCTGAGGCAGCTGAAGGCGGTGCAATTGGTTTGGTGCAGGAAAACGATACGATTGAAATCGACATTCCTAACCGCACCATCCATTTGGCGATCAGTGATGAGGAACTATCACACCGCCGCATAAAAATGGAAGATAAAGGTAAGGATGCCTGGAAGCCGCTTAACCGCGAGCGTGTGGTTTCACCGGCCTTGCGTGCCTATGCGGCAATGAGCACCAGTGCTGCGCGTGGTGCTGTGCGCGATGTTTCTCAAATCGAAAAATAAAGAATCCAATAATAATTGGCCGCCAACTGGCGGCCAATTGAATCAAAGCCAGTTTAGAGTAAATTCAAATGACGCAAATTAGTGCAGTAAAAAAAATCAACCCCGTAGCCGAAGCTGAAAATCATCACCTGCGCTTTATTCGTGATGAAAGCGGCTTGGACTACATTGAAATCGATAACGATTTCGCCACCGCTAAAATTGCTTTGCAAGGCGCGCATGTGATGGCATGGCAACCTAAATCACAGCAACACCCAGTGTTGTGGTTGTCCAGCAATGCGCGCTATGTACAAGGTCGTTCTATCCGTGGCGGCATTCCTGTCTGCTGGCCATGGTTTGGTGCGCATCCAACAGATAGCACCTTATGCCCACATGGCTTTGCGCGCGTGATGCCATGGCAGTTAGTTGATGCTGAAACGATTAACAGCGGTGCAACCCGCTTAGTGCTACAAATGCTGGAACCAGCGGAATCAAAAAGGCAGCTTTCATACCCTCACTTGCTTACGATCACGATTACGATAGGTGATACCTTGCGAGTGGATCTTGCTACAACCAATAAAGCGGATCATCCATTTATGGTGGGTGAGGCATTGCACACTTATTTTCAGGTGAGCGATGTTGCTTCTATCCACATTCAAGGTCTTGATGACACGCTCTATGCGGATAAAGTGATCAATTACGAGCGCAGAGTAGAGCGTAGTGATGTTCGTTTTGATGGCGAGTTTGATCGTGTGTATTTGAACACCACCGCCGATTGCCTGATTCATGACGCTAACTTGAATAGAGAAATACGCATTTCAAAATCTGGCAGTGAATCAACTGTGATCTGGAACCCGTGGGCAGAGAAAGCGCAGCAAATGGCTGATATGGGCGCCCCTGATGAATGGCGCCAGATGATTTGTGTAGAAACTGCCAATGCACTGGAAAACTCAGTGGTGATTAGTCCCGGTAGAACGCATACCATGTCGGTAGAGTACCGCGTAGAGAGTTTGTGATTTTATTTGGACGCATTGCTGGGGCCGGATTTCAGAAAATTTTGAATGTTGTCAACGTATGTTTATGTTAGGTCGTTGATTGCTTACAAAGTATTGTAGATTTTTCGAGTTTGCTTGATCAAATTAGTTTTATTGATATGGTGATTATTTGATTTTGCTCACTTGTTTAAATTTAAATTATGGGTATCATAATGTCGTTGTATACCTTAAAAACTATTATTATTAAGCGTTAATTCAAGGAGATAGCATGAAAGCTTTATTAGTAACAATCGCTGCTGCCGGTTCTATGTTTGTTGCAGCGCAGGCAAATGCGGTAGATGCTGCTGCAGCTCAAGCTTTAGCACAAAAAAGCGGCTGTTTGGCTTGCCACAGTATCGACAAAAAAGTATTAGGCCCATCTTATAAAGATGTTGCGGCTAAATATAAAGGCGATAAAACTGCTGAAGCAAAACTGGTTGAAAAAGTTAAAAAAGGCGGTAGCGGTGTTTGGGGTCCTATGCCTATGCCGGCAAATAGCCCGCAAGTTAAAGATGCTGATATCAAGACAGTTGTACAATGGGTATTGTCACTGTAATTTAGTTTTCGGTTTTAAAAAGCCAGCGATTAAGCTGGCTTTTTTTATGGCCGTGCCAAGATTGCATTTTATTTTATCAGACCGAACAGATATAAAAATACAGCAGCAATTGCAATTGGTGAAATATAGTTATTGGTAATTCGCCAGAGTTTAAATCCCCGCTTATCAAGATTCAATTCATCTTGCACGTGATCTTTTTTCATAAAATAGCCGGCAAAAATCGCCATTAGCAGGCCGCCAAGAGGCAGTAGTATTGTAGAGGTGAGTTTATCAAGCGTTTCAAAAATGTTGAGCCCGAATACGATTTTGATATGCTGCCAGTCGTTGAATGAAAGCACAACGCTAATACCTAATAGCCAGACTAACAAGCCCAGCACCGTTGCAGAAACTTTGCGCGAAATTGTTGTGTTTTCAACGATCCAGGCGATAGTTGGCTCAACCAGCGAAATGGCGGATGTCCAGGCGGCAAATGCAACCAGCATAAAGAACAGCGTAGCAATTAAGCTGCCCCACGGCATGTGACCAAAAGCGATGGGCAGTGTCTGAAAGATTAATCCGGGGCCTGCGTTTGGCGCTAGATTGTTGGCAAACACTAATGCATAAATCGCCAGCCCCACTAGCAGGCCGAGCATGGTGTCTGCCAGCGCGATATAAATGGTGGTACGCGCTATGGAAACATGTCGTTGCAAGTATGAACCATAAACCATCACAGAACCCATGCCCAGACTCAGCGAGAAGAACGCATGGCCAAGTGCAGACAAAACAGCTGCCGGTGTAATCTTGGAAAAATCCAGACTAAACATGAAGTGATAAGCAGCTTGCATATCACCTACTGACATACTGTAGCCCAGCAGGATGAGCAGAATGACAAATAGTGCAGGTATTAGAATGTTATTAGCTTTTTCCAACCCTGAGTTTACGCCGCGGGCTATCACACCCATCGTCAGGCACATAAAAACAGTATGCCAGAACAGCAGGGTCAAAGGTGAAGCCAGCAGGTCATTAAAATTAGCGGTAGATTGCGCGGCCTTGATATCTACAAATGAGCCTCTTATGGCTTCGGTAATGAAATACAACACCCAGCCACCAATCACACTGTAAAAACTCAGGATCAGCAGACCGGTCAGCATGCCCATGCCGCCAAGCAGTTTCCAGTAAGGTGAGGCTTTGGCTTCGATAGCCAAAGCTTCTATGCCGTTAAACGGATTTTTTTGAGCGCGTCTGCCCAGCAGGATTTCCGTCATCATCAGTGGAATGCCTACAATCAATATGCAGGCAATGAATACCAGTACAAAGGCACTGCCACCATTGACGCCTATCATGTAGGGTAATTTCCATATATTACCCAGGCCGATAGCGGACCCAGCAGTTGCAAGCATAAAGGTCCAGCGGTTGCGCCAAGTGCTGCGATGATGCGTCATGTTGGTCTCTTGGTTCTATTCCTGAATCATGTTTATCGAAATGCTATTTTTTAATTTCAGAAAAATAGCGTTCGGTTTCAGATTTTACGACCTTGGCTAGCAATAATAAACCGATGAGATTCGGGATCGCCATCAAGCCGTTTGCCAGATCAGAGAAGTTCCATACAAACTCAAGGCTGGTAGTCGCGCCTACAATCACAGCGGCGGTAAATAATACGCGGTAGGCAGCAATTGCACGGGGACCGAACAGGTATTCAATCGCTTTCTCACCATAATAGTTCCAGCCAATGAGCGTGGAGTAGGCGAATAAAGCCGTAGCAACTGCAACAATAATCCTGCCCGATTCACCTAAGGTTTCTGCAATGCTGGCGCTGGTAAGCTCGCTTGCATTCACACCCTGAGTCCATGAATTTGCAGTAAGAATAATAAGCGCCGTCATCGTACATACAACAAGCGTATCGATAAAGGTTTGTGTCATGCTTACCAAGGCTTGCTTTACCGGGTCATTGGTACGGGCTGCGGCTGCCGCTATCGGCGCAGAGCCTAAGCCGGATTCGTTGGAAAATACGCCGCGCGCAATACCATAACGCATCGCTGCGGCAATGGTTGCGCCAACGAAGCCGCTGGTAGCAGCAATTGGATTAAACGCATGGTAAAAAATCAGGGAGAAAGCGTGTGGAATTTTTTCTACGTTCATTGCCAGTACAACTAATGCACAAGCAACGTAGCCCACAATCATGAACGGCACCAGTAATGAGGTAAATCTACCGATAGAGCGGATGCCACCGAGTATAACCATACCAGTAAGTATCATGAGTACCCAGCCAGTAGTGAGCGGTGCGATATGAAATGTACTTTCAAATATTTTTGCAGTGGCGTTTGCCTGCGTCATGTTGCCGATGCCGAATGCCGCACATGCTGTAAATATTGCAAATAGTGTTCCCAGCCAGGGTAACCCAGCGCCGCTGGCAAGGTAGTACATTGGCCCGCCACGCATGCCATGCGGGCCTTTTTCTCTGTATTTAACTGCGAGTACCGCTTCGGCATATTTGGTGGCCATGCCCACCAAGCCAGTCATCCACATCCAGAATACCGCGCCGGGGCCACCAAGGGTAATAGCCGTGGCAACACCGACGATATTGCCGATACCTACAGTTGCGGCCAGCGCAGTCATGAGTGCTGCAAAGTGGCTAATATCGCCTTCGTGATGATGGTCTTTGTGGAAGATGAGTTTGAATGCGAGCGGTAATGCTCTGAACTGCATGCCTTTAAGTAATATGGTGAGATACAAGCCGGTGCCCAGCAGCAGGGTTAGCATCGGTGGTCCCCATACCCAGCTTGATAAGGTGGCGATGGTCGATTCTATTGCTTGCATGGTGTACCAGTGATAATAGTTAGTTATTACGGATTATAGACACAAGCTTTGCCATTGTGTGTTTTTGATTAAATTCGGCTGAGTATTGATTATGAATTAAATAGTTCGCGCAGCACTGCCACCATGTAGCTCTGGTCAAGCACGCCTGCACTTTCTCTAATGCTATGCATTGCCCACATGGGCGAACCAACATCAACAGAAGCGATACCTAAACCGGATGCAACAATGGGGCCAATGGTGCTACCGCAGCCTAAATCGGTACGATGTGCATATTGCTGGTATGGAACACTGGCACGTTCGCACAAGGTGATAAAGCGTGCAGCGGTATCGGCATTGCTAGCATAACGCTGGTTGGCATTGGTTTTAATGACCGGGCCTTTATTCACCAGAACATGGTGGCACGGTTCGTAAGCGCCAGGATGGTTAGGGTGATACGCATGTGCCATGTCTGCGCTGACAAAAAAACTTTGTGCCAGTGTGCGCAGGTGTTGCTCCTGATCGAGTCCGGCACTCACTGTGATGCGTTTAATGACATCAGCCAGAAAGCTGCCGTTGGCACCGGTAGCGCTTTCGCTACCTACTTCTTCGTGGTCAAATAATGCACATATACTCGTTGAGTTTTGCTGTTTGCTTGTAAGCAGGGCGGTAATGGCCGCATGGCATGAAGCAAGGTTATCAAGTTGGCTGTTGGCAATAAATTCCTGATTTGCACCCCACAGTGTGCCTTTTTGCGTGTCGAATACATTGAGTTCAAACGTCAGAATATCTTTGGCTTCAACTTTAAGCGCCTGTGCAATGTAACTTAAAAACTGTTTTTCAGCTTCAATCCCGTCTTCACTCTCTGCAAAAAGCAATGGCAGTTCTGTCTGCTTGTTCAGTACCAAACCTTTGTCATTGACTTCACGATTCATGTGAATTGCCAGATTTGGCAGGCGCATCAGTGCATCATCAAATTTCAGCAATTTTGTATCATGGCCCTTGGCGGTGCGTACAGTAATACGTCCGGCAATGCTTAAATCACGGTCGGTAAATGTTGCCAGAATTGGCCCGCCGTAAACTTCTACACCAATCCGCACCAGACCATCACTACTGAAAGCTGCCTGCGGTTTTAGCCGTAAACCGGGGGAGTCGGTATGTGCGCCGACAATGCGAAAGCCGCTGTCGGTGAGTGCCTGCTTGCCAAGCGTAAACGCAATGATGGATGCGCCGCCACGTGTTACAAAGTAGCTGCTACCTGCTTGTAACTGCCAGGCAGCGGTTTCATTGAGCTGGGTGAAACCTGCGCTTATCAGCTGTTTTTCAATGCTATCGACCGCATGCCAAGGGCTTGGACTAGCGTCAATGAAGTTGAGCAAGTCTTGCGCTAAACTGCGGGTCTCGGCTGAGATTTTCATGGATATGGATTATGACTTTGGCGCTAGCGATAGCCAATCTTTTTCAATTAAAAAGTCCATATATAGTTTTGCTTCCGGGCTACCGGCTTCCGGTTTCCAGTCATAGCGCCATTTTACGATAGGCGGCATGGAAAGCAGAATAGATTCGGTGCGTCCGTTGGACTGTAGGCCAAAAATAGTGCCACGGTCGTAAATCAAATTGAATTCAACATAGCGGCCACGGCGGTATGCCTGGAAGTCGCGTTCACGTTCACCAAAAGGCGTGTCTTTGCGGCGTTGTACAATCGGCAGGTACGCTTGCAGGAACACATCGCCCACCGCACGGTGAAAATCAAAACTGCGCTCAAACCCCAGTTCGTTGAAATCATCATAGAAAATACCGCCGATACCGCGCGGTTCCTGGCGATGTTTCAGGAAGAAATACTCGTCACACTCTTTTTTGAATTTAGGGTAATAGCTGCTATCAAACGCATCAATTGCAGTTTTGATGGTGCGATGAAAATGCTCGGCATCCTCTTCAAAGCCATAATAAGGCGTCAGGTCCATGCCACCGCCAAACCACCAGATGTCTTGCTCTGAGGTATTTTGCGCTTTGGCAACAAAAAAGCGCACATTCATGTGCACGGTAGGCACATACGGGTTGCGTGGGTGAAATACCAGTGACACCCCCATTGCCTCCCAAGGGCGGCCTGCCGCTTCAGGATGCGCCACGCTGGCTGCGGGCGGTAATTTGGTGCCTAATACATGAGAAAAGCCTATGCCTGCGCGTTCAAATACATTGCCATTTTCCAGCATACAGGAGTTACCGCCACCGCCTTCCGGGCGTTGCCAGCTATCCTGTAGAAAGTTTTTGCCATCAACCAGTTCAATGGCTTCTACTATTTTGGCTTGCAGGTTTTGTAGGTAAGTTAAGACATCATTGGTATTCATGATTCAACCTTGGCTATTAACCTTTAATGGCACGATAGCCAATATCTTTACGGTACTGTGCGCCATCAAATTTGATGTCATCCAGAATTTTATAAGCTTGCTGCTGTGCGAACTTCACGGTTTCACCCAAAGCAGTTACGCAGAGCACGCGGCCACCACTGGTAAGCACTTTGCCATCTGTCATTGTGGTACCGGCATGGAATACATGCGCATCGGTCAGGTTTTTAGGCAAGCCGGTAATTTCATCACCCAATCTTGGCGTGTCCGGGTAGTTGGCTGAGGCCATGACTACGCCCAGGGCTGTTCGTCTATCCCATTCAGCTTCTACTTGATCTAAAGTACCGTTAATTGCATGGTCAGCCAATGTAACCAAATCGCTCTTTAGGCGTAACATAATTGGTTGAGTTTCCGGGTCGCCCATGCGGCAATTAAACTCCAGAGTTTTTACATCACCATTCGGAGTAATCATCAAGCCGGCATATAAGAACCCAGTATACGGAATGCCGTCTTTGGCCATGCCTTCCACTGTAGGTTTGATGATTTCGCGCATTACTTTGGCATGGATGTCAGGGGTTACTACCGGAGCCGGTGAATAGGCTCCCATGCCGCCGGTGTTAGGACCCTGATCGCTATCCAGCAGGCGTTTGTGGTCCTGGCTGGTGGCCAGCGGTAATATGTTTTTGCCATCTACCATGACAATGAAACTGGCTTCTTCACCGGTCAGGAACTCTTCAATAACGACACGCGCACCAGCATTGCCCAGCTTGTTATTAGCAAGCATGGCGTCAATTGCGGCATGTGCCTCGTCTTCATTCATCGCAACTACCACACCTTTGCCAGCTGCCAGGCCATCGGCTTTAATCACGATAGGCGCGCCCTGCTGGGTAACATAATCATGGGCAAGTTTGGCATCGGTGAATGTAGCGTAAGCAGCCGTAGGAATGTTATGGCGCACCATAAATGCTTTGGCAAAATCCTTGGAAGATTCCAGTTGGGCTGCTGCTTTGGTTGGGCCGAATATTTTTAGGCCAGCAGCACGGAATGCATCAACTACACCTTGAGACAATGGCGCTTCAGGGCCGACGATAGTGAGGTATATATCGCTGTCATCCTGCACGAACTTGACCAGATCGGGTACTGATGAAATTGGCACGTTCATCAAGTCAGGGTCAAGCGCAGTGCCTGCATTACCAGGTGCTACATAAACACGGCTAACAGCTTTGTTTTGAGCAACTTTCCAAGCAAGGGCATGTTCGCGACCACCACCACCTATTACTAGTATTTTCATGGCAGGTTCCTTAATTTAGTGTCTAAAATGACGAATGCCAGTCAGCACCATCACCAAACCATGTTCATCAGCGGCTGCAATCACTTCTTCATCACGCATGCTGCCACCCGGGTGGATTACACACGCTGCACCGGCTTCTGCCAATACATCAATACCGTCACGGAACGGAAAGAATGCATCGGAAGCAACGACTGAATCTTTCAGCGTCAGGCCGGCGTTCTGTGCCTTGATGGCGGCGATACGGGTGCTGTCTACACGGCTCATCTGCCCAGCGCCTACGCCCAATGTCATGCTGTTGCCACAGAATACGATTGCGTTGGATTTTACGTATTTGGCAACACGCCATGCGAATAGCATGTCTTCCATCTGCTGTGGTGTCGGTTGTTTTTTTGTCACCACTTTCAAGTCAGTCGCACTGATTTCATGATTGTCTGCTGTTTGAATCAAAATGCCTGAACCCACGCGTTTGATGTCCTGTGCATTGCGGCCTTGTTCCCAAGGTGTGTTGCCACCTTGTGGCAGTGCAATTTTAAGTACGCGCACATTAGCTTTTGCGCTGAAAATCGCTAATGCATCATCCGTGTAATCCGGCGCAATCAATACTTCTACAAATTGTTTGCTAATGGTTTCAGCGGCTGCTTTATCTACAATGGTATTGAACGCGATAATGCCGCCGAAGGCTGAAGTCGGGTCGGTCTGGAATGCCTTACTGTAAGCTTCAAGAGCATCTTTACCCATGGCTACGCCGCATGGGTTGGCGTGTTTTACGATCACGCAGGCGGTCATAGCGCCAGCGGCGCCATTATTTAAAGGGCCAAAGCTCTTTACTGCTTCCCAGGCTGCGTCAGAATCTGCAATGTTGTTGTAGCTGAGTTCCTTGCCTTGCAACTGCTGTGCAGTCACCAGTGAGCCAGGTGCCGGGTTCAGGTCGCGGTAGAATGCCGCGCTCTGGTGCGGGTTTTCGCCGTAGCGTAAATCCTGCAGTTTTACAAAGCGGCTGTTTACCTGTGCAGGATAAGGGTTGCGCGTGCCGTCATTATTGAAGCTCGACAGGTAATCACTGATAGCGCCATCGTAGTTGCTGATGCGGTTAAATGCGGCTACTGACAGTGCAAATTTTGTTGCCTGTGAGGTTGCGCCACCGGTACTTTGCATCTCGCGCAGTACTTCAGCGTATTGGCTGGCATCGGTTAATACGGCAACGTCTTTCCAGTTCTTGGCTGCGGAACGCACCATTGCGGGGCCGCCGATGTCGATGTTTTCAATGGCATCTTCCAGTGTGCAGTTCGGGTTAGCTACTGTTGCTTCAAATGGATACAGGTTTACTACTACCATATCAATGTTAGGGATTCCTTGCGCTTGCATGGCAGCAACGTGTTCTGGCAAATCGCGACGGCCTAAAATGCCGCCATGCACTTTTGGATGCAGGGTTTTAACACGGCCATCCAGCATCTCCGGAAAGCCAGTGTAGTCACTGACTTCAATCACCGGGATATTGTTATCACGGAATAATTTAGCGGTACCGCCGGTAGATAATATTTCTACGCCGAGGTTGCTTAAGCTTTTAGCAAAGTCAATGATGCCGGTTTTGTCAGAAACGCTGATGAGCGCACGTTTAATAGTTGCCATTTGAAAACTCTTAAAGAAAGGTTGATTATTCGAGGTTGTACTGCTGAAGTTTTTTGCGCAAAGTATTGCGGTTGATATCTAGAATGGCTGCTGCTTTACTTTGGTTGCCACCGACTTTATGCATGATGTACTGCAATAAAGGTTTTTCCACGCAACCCAATACCATGTTATACACAGCATGTGGCGGCTCCCCGTCCAGATGTGTGAAGTAGTCATCCAGTGATTCTCTAACGGCTTGGCTTAATTTGCAATCTGCTGACATAGTCTACTTAGGCGGCTAATGCTTGTGACGCATTTGATTCTGCGTCATCTGCGTCGTTGTCGATGTATACCAGGCGATCATTTTTAGCTTTCAGTTCAGCAAAAAAGTCGTTAATGGCCTGTAATTGCAATTCAATGGTTTGCAATGTGTTCATGCTATGGCGGAACTGGGCAGAACCGGCCAAGCCCTTGGTATACCAGGAGATATGCTTACGTGCCATACGCATGCCGGTCAAGTCACCATAAAAGTCGTATAAGTCGTGCAGATGTTCCAACATGACGGCATGAATTTCATCTACAGTAGGCGCCAGTAAATGCGTGCCGGTTGTCAGGTAGTGTTCGATTTCACGGAAGATCCAAGGGCGGCCTTGTGCGGCGCGGCCTATCATCACGGCATCAGCGCCGGTGTAATCGAGAACGAATTTGGCTTTTTCCGGGGTGGTGATGTCACCGTTGGCAATCAGTGGAATGCGAATTTCCTGTTTGACGGCGGCAATCGTGTCGTATTCGGCTTCGCCCATGTAAGCGCAGGCGCGGGTGCGGCCATGCATGGCCAGTGCCTGGATGCCTATGTCTTCAGCCATCTTGGCAATGGCAATGGCATTGCGATTGTTTTTGTCCCAGCCGGTGCGAATTTTGAGTGTTACCGGCACATCTACCGCGGCGACCACTGCTTTCAGAATCTGCGCCACTAGTGGCTCATCTTTCAAAAGTGCAGAGCCTGCCATGACGTTACAGATCTTTTTTGCTGGGCAGCCCATGTTGATGTCAATAATCTGTGCGCCGTTATCTACATTATGTCTGGCGGCTTCTGCCATCATTTTCGGGTCGGCGCCGGCAATCTGCACGGAAATCGGGTTTACTTCACCTTCGTGGTTGGCGCGGCGTTTGGTTTTTTCACTGCCGTAAAGTAAAGAGTTGGATGTCACCATCTCGGACACAGCCAATCCCGCGCCCATCTTTTTGCAAAGCTGACGGAAAGGCCTGTCAGTCACGCCCGCCATGGGTGCGACTACCAGATTGTTTTTTAAGATGTGATTACCGATTTGCACTAGCTGATTTTCTCAAACGCGAAAGCTGCCTATTTTATACGCAATCGCTCTTCGAGAAAACCAAAAAATGTATTATTTATGACTTACAATCGGGATAAGTTTTGTTATCGAATTGATTAAATATGCAAAAAGCATCTACCACTCACATTGCCTTTGCCAGCTTTATTGGCACGGCTATTGAGTTTTACGATTTTTATATCTATGCCATGGCGGCTGCGCTCGTCATCGGTCAGGTGTTTTTCCCCGCCAGCGATCCGGCAACGCAGTCATTGAATGCTTTTCTGACTTTTGGCATCGCTTTTATCGCGCGCCCAGTGGGAGCGGTTGTGTTCGGCCATTTTGGCGACAAGATCGGGCGTAAAGTAACATTGGCAGCATCGCTGTTGCTGATGGGGATTTCAACGCTGTTGATTGGCTTATTGCCGGGCTACGATGTGTTGGGCATCTGGGCGCCAATCGCTTTATGTATCTTGCGTTTTGGGCAGGGCCTGGGTCTGGGTGGCGAATGGGGTGGCGCTGCATTGCTGGCTACTGAACATGCGCCGGAGGGCAAGCGCGCCTGGTTTGGCATGTTTCCGCAGTTGGGGCCTTCGGTTGGGTTTTTACTGGCTACCTTGAGCTATCTGGCTTTGTCACTATGGCTGACTGATGCAGAGTTTAAAGCGTGGGGTTGGCGGCTGCCGTTCATCGCCAGTGCTTTGCTGGTAGGTGTTGGCCTGTATGTACGCTTTAAACTGGCAGAAACCCCGGCATTTACGGCTGCTTTGGCAGAAAATAAAACCCATGCAGTACCGATCAAGCCCTTGTTGAAAACACATTTTCGCCCGGTATTGCTGGGAGCGCTGGCAATGGTAGTGTGCTACAACCTGTTTTATACCGCCACGGTATTTTGCCTGAGCTATGGCACTACTCAGCTGGGCATAACTCGGGTGGATTTTCTAGGCATGTTGTGCGTTGCAATTTTATTTATGACACTGGCTACGCCGATTGCAGCAAGTTTAAGTGACCGGCTTGGTAGGCGTCCGGTATTGCTGGTGAGTAGCGCGCTGGCGGTGCTGGCGGGGTTTACGCTTAGCCCCTTGCTGGCAAACGGCTCGCTCTTGCAGATTACAGTGTTTTTATCGCTGGCTCTATTTTTGATGGGGGCGACATTTGCACCGATGGGCGCTTATCTGCCGGAGCAGTTTCCGGTTGAATTGCGCTATACGGGTGCCGGTTTGGCATATCAGCTGGGCGGCATTTTAGGAGCATCGCTTGCCCCTTATATTTCGCAACTGCTGGTAACAGCCGGCGGTTTGGCGTGGGTGGGTGCTTATGTTTCGACTGCTGCAGCAGTGAGTTTTGTTGCAGTATTGTTATTGGGAGAGAGTTGGCGCAGTAAGCCGCTCTAGCCTGGTTAACCAAGCGATGGCTTGTTCCCGTGTGTCACCACACATTTCCGTGCTGGGTTGCAGCCCGGCACAAAATGCCGGCCTTTCCGGCTTGCCGAAGATCATGCATTTATTATCAGCGTCCAGCTGAATACAGCGCACCCCGGCGGGTTTACCTTGTGGCATGCCGGGAATGGGGCTGTTGATGGAGGGGGCGATGCAGCAGGCGCCGCAAAAATCTCGACATCCCATGATGTGAGTTTAAAGCTCAGTCCACGGGAAATTAAGCGCACTGACAGCAACTTTAATTTCGTCTATAGCTGTTTTAGCAAGCTCTGTAGGGCCTTTGACGCCAACTTCAGTGGTGCGCCGGTTATCCAGTTTTGGCAGGCTGAATAGTTTTAGTTCAGGGTATTTTTTTACAATAGTGTTCATCATGTCGATGAGCTGGCTCTCGCCGGCATCCATGACCAGAATCGAGACTTCAATATAATCCTGCTGATGGAATAAATGCCGGTAATGCGTATCGAGTACCCATTCAACCATTGGGTGCGCCATCTGCGGGAAGCCGGGCACAAAATAATGCTGGTTGACGGAGAAACCGGCTACGCGGTTAACCGGGTTAGGAATCAGCTCTGCACCCGCAGGAAAATCTGCCATCAATACACGCTTGGGGTAAGCGCTTTCACCATATTGTGCTTCAATTTCCGCCACGGCACCCGGATGGCGTGCGATTGGCAAGCCAGCTGCATCTGCCGCACACTGGCGAGTGTAGTCATCCGGCGTGGCACCTATGCCGCCAAAACTGAATACGATGTCGCCGCGCTGCATGCTGGCTTTGAGCAGACTGGTGATCTGTTCGGGGATATCGCCCAGATAGTGTGCCCACGCCAGTTGTAAGCCACGTGCTTTCAGAGCCTGGATTACAAAATTCAGGTGTGCATCCTGCCGCTTGCCGGAAAGGATTTCATCGCCGATGATATAAATGCCGATGGATGAGTTGGTTTTCTGCATGATATTTTAACGAGTCTTTGAATAATTCCGGCGATTAATGTGCGCTTTCCCAGTTGCTGCCTACGCCGACTTCTGCCAGTAAAGGCACATCCAGTTTTGCCACATGCTGCATCAACTCAGGTAGTTTTTGTTTTACCAGTTCCAGTTCGGTTTCGGGGACTTCCAGCACCAGTTCATCGTGTACCTGCATGATGAGTTTGGTTTGCAGTTTTTCGTCTATCAGCCATTTGTGTACCGCAATCATGGCCAGTTTAATCAGGTCTGCTGCGGTGCCTTGCATTGGCGCGTTGATAGCGGCACGCTCGGCGCCGGCTCTTCTCATGCCATTCGGGCTGTTGATTTCCGGCACCCATAATCGGCGGCCGAAGTAGGTTTCTACGTAGCCTTGCTGTTTGGCGATTTCACGTGTGTTCTGCATGTATTCACGCACGCCTGGGTAGCGGGCAAAGTATCGTTCGATATAGCTTTGTGCGGCGCCGCGTTCGATATTCAGGTTTTGCGCCAGGCCAAAGGCGCTCATGCCATAGATGAGGCCGAAGTTGATGACCTTTGCATAGCGGCGCTGTTCGTTATCGACAATCTCGCGTTCCACGCCAAAAATCTCGGCAGCGGTGGCGCGGTGAATGTCCTCGTTGTTAGCAAAGGCATCCAGCATGCCTTTATCTTGCGAGAGATGCGCCATGATGCGCAGCTCAATTTGTGAATAGTCAGCTGAAACAATCACGCTGCCTTGGGGGGCAATAAAGGCTTCGCGGATACGGCGGCCTTCTTGTGAGCGTACAGGAATGTTTTGCAGGTTGGGGTCTGAGCTGGCAAGGCGGCCAGTAATGGCAACGGCTTGGTTGTAGCTGGTATGCACGCGCCCTGTAGACGGGTTAATCATGCGCGGCAGTTTGTCGGTATAGGTGGATTTGAGTTTTGCGAGTCCGCGATACTCCAATAGCACCTTGGGTAGCGGGTGGTCTAGTGCGAGCTCCTGCAATACGTCTTCATCGGTAGAGGGTGCTCCGCTGGGGGTCTTTTTGAGCGGTTTGATGCCGAGTTTGCCGAACAGGATTTCCTGCAACTGTTTTGGCGAGCCTAGGTTGAATGGCTGGCCGGCAAGTTCGTAAGCCTGATTTTCCAGCGCCACCAGTTTCATGCCGATTTCATTGCTTTGCAGGTTCAGCATGTTAGCGTCTATCAGCACACCGTTGCGCTCAATGGTGAATAAAATGTCAGAAACCGGCATTTCAATCTGGCTGTAAATGTAGTCCAGTTTTGCATCGGCAGCGATTTGCGGGTACATGGCTTCGTGCAGTTGCAGGGTAATGTCAGCATCTTCTGCTGCATATTCGGCAGCAACTTCAACGGTTACCTGGTTAAAGCTGACCTGCTTGGCACCTTTGCCGGCAACCTCTTCAAAGGTAATGGTTTTGATACCCAGATGGCGTTCGCTCAGGGCATCCATGCCGTGCGTTTTATGAGATTCAAATACGTAGGATTGCAGCAGCGTATCGTGTGCAATACCATTTAGCGCGATGCCGTGGTTAGCCAGTACATGCTGGTCGTATTTAAGGTTCTGGCCGACTTTTTTAATCGCCGGGTTTTCTAGAAGCGGTTTTACTTTAGCCAGCGTTTGTGCAAAATCGAGCTGTTCAGGCGCATCGAAATAATCATGTTTTAACGGTAAATAAGCCGCTGTGCCGGGTTGGGTACTGAACGACATGCCGACAATCTTTGCCTGCATCGGGTCTAGTGAGGTGGTTTCAGTATCAAAGCAAACCAGGCTGGCATTGGCGATTTTATTGAGCCAATTATCCAGCTGCTCATGGTTTAAAATAGTTTCATATTGACGTGAGTTATTTGCAACATAGGCGCTTGCGGTTGTGTTGTTAGCCGCCGTTTGATTTGCCGTCGTCTCATTGGCGGCGAACATGTCTATTGTTCCTGCTGCTGGTGGTGTTGCCGGCTGTGTGCCGGTTGGTTTTACATCTGTACCTGCATCTGAGCGGCCATCCGGCATGTTCTCCAGTTCACGTTTCCATGATTTAAAGTCAAAATGGTCAAACAGTTCGGCCAGTTTTGCCTTGTCTGGCAGTTGCGGGGCCAGGTCGTTTAGGCGTTCCTGAATGCCGACATCGCAGCGTATGGTAATCAGCTCACGTGCAGTAGGCAGCCAAGGCAGGGCTTTGCGCAGATTTTCACCGACTACACCGCTGATTTCGTCGGCATTGGCTATGATGTTGTCCAGAGAGCCGTATTGTTTTAGCCATTTAACCGCAGTTTTTGGGCCTACTTTTTCTACACCCGGTACGTTATCCGAGGTGTCACCAATCAAAATCAGGTAATCAACGATCAGGCTGGGCGGGACGCCGAATTTCTCTTCCACGCCGGCAACATCAAGTTTTTCATCGCCTCTTCTAAAGGCATTGGGCATGGTGTTCACGATAGTGACATGCTCATTTACCAGTTGTGAAATATCTTTATCGCCGGTTGATATGATGACGCGCATGCCTTCGCGTTCGGCCTGCTTTGCCAGCGCACCGATTACATCGTCGGCTTCTACACCTTCTTCAATGATCAGTGGCCAGCCCATGGCGCGGATCGCCTCAAGCAGAGGGCCAACCTGGCTGCGCAGGTCATCCGGCATTGATGCACGGTTGGCCTTGTATTCCGGGTAAATGTCATCCCTGAAGGTTTTGCCTTTGGCATCAAAGATACAGGCGCTGTAATCTGCCGGATAATCCTTGTGCAAACGCCGCAGCATGTTAAGCACGCCCTGAATCGCTCCGGTAGGCTCGTTAAGGTGATTTCTCAAGTCAGGCATGGCGTGAAAGGCCCGGTAAAGGTAAGAAGAGCCGTCCACTAATAACAATGTTTTCATGTAAAAATCCAAATTTCCAGAGCATGTGCAGCAAGGCCGGAATTCCAGCGTAGCCTGCTTTGAGCAAATAGTTGCAATTTGTTGTTGCCAACAGGTTTTTAATTGCTAACATGATAAAACATATAGATGAAATAGATGGAAATTTTGGCCAAATTTGTTTTTGTAAAAACTCTACGAAGGTTATGAATGATGACAGTTGTTAAAAAACTTCCTAAATTCAGTGCATCTGAAGCTAATGATACACAGCAGGGCGGTCATGCCTCGTGGCAGGCTTTTGAAATCATGGCGGAATTTGTAAGTGCGACCGAGCGTTTGAAATCAATCACACCGGCAGTTTCTATCTTTGGTGGTGCGCGTATCAAGCCGGGTACACCTTACTATGAACTTACCGAGAAAATTGCACGCATGCTTTCCGATGCCGGATTCAGCGTGATCTCAGGTGGTGGCCCGGGGATTATGGAAGCGGCCAATAAAGGTGCCTTTGCCGGTTATTCGCCGAGCATAGGCCTGAATATTGAACTGCCACATGAGCAGCACAGCAACCCGTATCAGGATATTAGCCAGAACTTTAAGCACTTTTTTATGCGCAAGGTGATGTTTGTAAAAAATGCCAGTGCTTATGTGGTGTTGCCGGGCGGTTTTGGCACACTGGATGAATTAATGGAATGTATTACGCTGGTGCAAACCGGCAAGACATTGAAAATGCCGATTATTCTCGTATGTGAGCCATTCTGGCGCGGCATGATCGACTGGATTAAAACTACGCTGATAGATGAGGCCATGATCTCCCCTGAGGATCTGGATCTGATCCAAGTGATTGATGATCCGGAAATGATTGTGGCTGCGATATTCAAGCATTATGAAACCAGAGGCTTTAAACTGTCGCCAGAAGAAGAGAGCATTCAGCTTTATTTATAAAGAAAAGCCTTATATCGCGTTATCTTTGATAGAATATTTGCTAATAAAGTCATACTTCAGAATAGGCGTTAAGCGTATGTTTAAAAGTCATAAAATAATAGGCGTGTTTTTGGCGTTGATGCTTGCGCCGTTGTTGGCACACAGTAAAGAGCAGCCTGCAGACTTGCAGCCGCTGGAAGAGATTCCGCCGCCTACAATTGCAACTGAAGGCGACCCAGATGAGCCTGAAGTAACCATTGTTAAAAAAGGCAATGGCGAAACGGTTGAAGAGTACCGTCTCAACGGTCAGCTTTATATGATGAAAGTCACGCCATCAAATGGTGTGCCATATTATTTACATAAAGAAGATCAGGAAGGTGGCTGGACGAATGACGGCCCTAATCCTCCGCTGAGTATTCCTAAATGGACGATATTCAGGTTTTAATCATCAAGTGTTAAATTGCTGGCTGAATTTAAAGAGGGTGACTCCCTCTTTAATTATTTAAGATTCCGCTAGCATCCATTCTTAAATTTTCAATTAAATATTTCATCTATGTCTGTTTTTACCTCAGTTAGCATTCCAGAATTACAAGCATGGCTTCAAGATTACGCAATCGGAGAAGTCGTTGAGCTGAAAGGTATTTCTGCAGGCATTACCAATACCAATTATTTCGTTACCACTACGAAAAATAAGTATGTGCTTACATTGTTTGAGCATAACTCAATTAATGAATTACCGTATTTTATTGACCTGATGAGTCACCTTTCGGCGCATGGCGTACCCTGCCCACAACCTATCAGTAATCAGGCGGGTATCAGTTTGCATATGTTGAACGGCAAACCTGCGGTATTGATCAGCTGCCTGAATGGCAAGGATATTCAGGTGCCGGAAGCGAAGCATTGTGCCGAGGTTGGCATGGTATTGGCAAAAATGCACCTTGCCGGCCAAACTTTTGTGGAAACCGGTACCCCGCGGCATCGCAATCCGCGTGATATGGATTGGCGCACCGGAACTGCAGCGCAAGTCATGCCGCATCTTACGCCCGATGACCAGCGGTTATTAACAGAGGCACTGGCATTTCAGGCCGCGCTTGATACAACGCAGTTACCAAAAGGTGTGATTCACGCGGATTTGTTCCGTGACAATGTGTTGTTTGATGGAGATAAGGTCGGGGGGGTGATAGATTTTTACTATGCCTGTCATGACCTGCTGGCGTATGACCTGGCAATTGCGGTGAATGATTGGTGCGTACAGGCAGATGGCGCATTGGATATGGCAAGATTAAATGCCATGTTGGATGCCTATCAAGCAGTCAGGGCGCTAACCCAAGCGGAGCAGGCCGCATGGAATAGTATGCTGCGCATTGCAGCGTTACGTTTCTGGCTGTCACGTTTGTACGATAAAATTTACCCGCAGGATGGTGAGTTAACCCATGCAAAAGATCCGGATCATTTTAAAAACATATTGAAACTGCGTATTGCACAGCACTAGTACAAGCGCGAAAGACTAAATATCATGACAGAAAACTTACAAAGTCAGGCATTAACTATCAGGCAGGTGCCGATAGGCAATGCATGGGCTTGGGTGGTAAATGGTTTTAATCTATTTAAAGCTAACCCCGCAATGTGGATTATTCTGCTGGTAATTTATCTGGCAATCATGATTCCTGTTTCTATGCTGCCGGTGATTGGCTCTGTGGTCAGCACGTTGCTTGCGCCAGTGTTTGCGGCAGGCATGATGTGGGGTTGTCAGGCGCTAGTGCGTAATCAGGATCTGGAAATTAACCATTTGTTTGAAGGTTTTAAACACAACACCTCACAACTGGTAGCCGTAGGTGGTATTTATATGGTGAGCCTGCTGTTTATTGCTGTGATCGTAGTGTTGGCCTTGGATAAAGACACTGTAGAACTGTTGGTTAAAGGTAAAGATTTAAGTCCTGAACAAGCTGACGGCATATTGTTGCCGATTTTGATTGCCATGTTGTTTATCATGCCGGTGCTGATGGCATACTGGTTTGCCCCGATATTGGCTGGTTTGCATAATTTAAGCGCGGTAGACGCGATGAAATTAAGCTTTGCTGCCTGCCTGAAAAACATGCTGCCGTTTCTGCTTTATGGACTGATTTTCATGGTGTTGCTGATTATTGCGATTATCCCGGTTGGGCTAGGCTTGGTCATCGTGGTGCCTATGATGATGACCAGCTTATACACTAGCTATACTGATATATTTAGTATTGAGCAGCTCCAAAGCTAGGCTGGCTTAACAGTACTGATTGATCGGGGCTGCTAAGCGCGTGCTGGTTTAGATAGGCGTAAGCTTGGCAAACTCCAGCGCCAGCCATTTTAAGCCTTCACGCCCGAAATTCACTTGTACGCGCATATCGTTGGCGTTACCTTCGTAACTGACCACAACGCCGTTGCCAAACTTGGTATGCGCCACTTGTTGGCCGATTTTCCAAGGCATGGCATTTTTCTGGTTGCTGCTTTGCTGTTTACTCATCATGGCCGGTAACTCGCTGTAGTCGCGGTTGCTGCCAGACTTGGCAACTGGTTTGCTATTCAAGTGTTTGAGTAGTTCGTCCGGAATTTCATCTAAAAAACGAGATGGAATGCCGTAGCGCACCTGACCATGTAGCATGCGGCTTTGTGCGTGGCTAAGATACAGGCGTTGTCTGGCGCGGGTGACTGCCACGTACATGAGGCGGCGTTCTTCTTCCAAACCATTAGCCTCAAAAGTGCTTTGCTCATGCGGACATAAGCCTTCTTCCAGCCCGCTGATGAATACGGCTTTAAATTCCAGCCCTTTGGAGGCATGTACCGTCATTAGTTGCAACGCTTCGCGGCCGATATCCGCCTGATGCTCGCCGGCCTCAAGGCTGGCATGGCTTAAAAATTGTGTTAACAGATCCTGCTCAGTTTCACCATCCACATTGTTGTGGTTCCCGAAGTCCTGCTTGGTAAAAGCTACTGCTGCGGTCACCAGTTCATCCAGGTTGGCGATACGGTCTTCGCCTTCTTTCTCATTCTGGTAATGTGCTTTCAGGCCAGAGAGCGTGGTCGCGAGTTCAGCCAGTTCAGCCAGACTGATGCCGTAGGCTTCATCCACCATTTGACGTATCAGTGCCACAAAGCCATCAAGACCTTTGGCGCCGGGTGTGCCATTCCCAACTTTGTTGATGGCTGCCTGCCACAGACTGCAGCTATCCGCACGGGCAGATTCTTGTAGTTGTTCCAAACTGCGTGCGCCAATGCCGCGGGCAGGAAAGTTAATCACACGCAGCAGCGCTGTGTCATCATTAGCGTTGGCAATCAGGCGCATGTAAGCAAGCGCATGTTTGATTTCAGCCCGTTCAAAAAAGCGTAAGCCGCCATACACCCGATAAGGCAAGTTAGCCGAGAACAGCGCATGTTCCAGCACGCGGGATTGTGCATTGGAGCGGTAAAGCAGAGCGATGTCGCCAAGTTCCATGCCTTCGGCATGCAGCATTTTGACTTCATCGACGATAAATTGCGCTTCATCGTTATCGTTATACGCTTGGTAAATACGCACCGGTTCGCCAGCGCCAGCTGATGTCCAAAGGTTTTTACCCAAACGGTTTTTATTGTGCGAAATAATTGCGTTGGCTGCGTTTAGGATATTGCTATGCGAGCGGTAGTTTTCTTCCAGCTTTACTATGTGTTCGATGTGAAAGTCGGTTTCAAAGTCGCGCATATTGCCGACACGCGCACCACGAAAGCCATAAATGGATTGGTCATCATCACCCACTGCGAACATGCAATTATCTTTACCCGCCAGCAGTTTTAGCCACTGATACTGCAGGCGGTTGGTATCCTGAAACTCATCCACTAAAATGTATCTGAAACGGTTTTGATAGTGCTGGCGGATATTGGCATCACGCTCCAGCAACTCATAGCAACGTAATAGCAGTTCGGCAAAGTCAGCTGCGCCATCGCGCTGGCATTGCTTGTCGTATTCTTCAAAAATCTCACGCAGTTTTTGTGTGTGCGGGTCATAGGCATCCACGGCGTGTGCGCGCAAGCCTTCATCTTTACAGCCATTGATGAAATTCTGCACTTGTTTGGGTGGGAATTTCTCATCATCCACATTCAGCAGTTTCATTAAGCGTTTGATGACAGATAGCTGGTCTGCAATGTCTAAAATCTGGAAACTTGCCGGTAATCCAGCTTCACGATAATGCGCGCGCAGCAAGCGGTTACACAGCCCGTGGAATGTGCCAACCCACATGCCGCGCGTGTTGATTGGCAGTGATGCGGTAATGCGGGTGAGCATCTCTTTGGCGGCTTTATTGGTAAAAGTGACTGCCAGTAAGCCGGTGGGGGAAACTTGTCCGGTTTGAATTAGCCATGCGATACGTGCTGTGAGTACGCGCGTTTTTCCGCTGCCGGCACCAGCCAGAATCAATGCCGATTGCTGTGGCAGGGTGACCGCTTCCAGTTGTTTATTATTTAATCCAGCTAGCAGTGGATCCTGTATAGAGGCGTGGGTAGTTTGGCTATTCATAGCCGACATTCTAGCATGACTGCTAAAGCCTGATTTTGCTGTAGCTGATTTGTAGCGGTTGAAATTCAACAATGCGCGTTAGCAACAAGCGGCTTAATTTGCCGTTAAGCATTTGAGGGGGAAATGCCGATTTTGTAATAAATTGTAAAAATTTAGAACTAAATAGAAATTTAGTCGGTCGTAGTGTCAGGTAACGCAAGTTACCTTTCCGTTTCTTTCCTCCCTGAACGGAAGCCTTAGACGATGAGGCGTTTCTGACCCCGATTTAATCCCCTTAATCGGGGTCTTTTTTTGCCTGCTATTTATGCAAGGTCTTGAATTGTGACTTAGTATAAACGCAAATTATATAATATGTAAACAATTTGTAATTAAATTGTAAGTATTATTTTAACTGCTTGAAATTGTTGAGTTTAAGAGTAGCTTAGCTACTATGAAAAATACCAGATTCCCTACAATTTTTATCTCGCATGGCGGTGGCCCCTGGCCTTATATTGAAGATATGCGCCAGCGTTTTGCATTGACGGCTGCAGAGTTAGAGAAGCTGCCCTCGACATTGCCGGTAAAGCCTAAAGCGGTATTAGTGATCACTGGTCACTGGGAAGAGCCGCAGTTCACGGTATCTACCGCAGAAAACCCGCCGATGGAATATGACTATTATGGCTTTCCTGAACATACTTATCACGTGCAGTACCCAGCTAAAGGTAGCCCCGCGCTTGCTAAGCGAGTAGGGGAACTGCTAAATCTGGCCGGCATAGAGAATGCTGAAGATGCTGATCGCGGTTTTGACCATGGTGTTTTTGTGCCGATGCTGCTGATGTATCCTGAGGCTGATATTCCTATCGTGTTGCTATCAATGAAAACCACCTATAACCCATTTGAACATATCAAATTAGGTGAAGCGCTTGCACCGTTGCGGGATGAAGGCGTGCTGATTGTTGGCAGTGGGCTCACTTATCACAACATGCGCGGTTTTGGCAGGCCGGCATCACTCGAGCCTTCTGTGCAATTTGAGCAATATCTGTATGAAGCGATTTCTAATCCTGACCCGCAGTTGCGCAATCAGGCGTTGATAAACTGGGAGCAGGCGCCGCTAGCTCGATTAGTACATCCTAGAGAGGACCATCTGATACCACTAATGGTGGTGGCTGGCGCGGCGGGGAGTAGTATCGGGCAACGTATTTTTACCGATACGGTGTTTGAAGTGGTGATGGCTTCCTATCGGTTTGACTAATTTTTTACAAGAAAATCGCCTACCACTTCTATAAATGCTTGTGGCTGCTCTGCATGCACCCAGTGGTCTGTCGCTAAGCTGGCAAATTGTGCATTGGTGAAATGGTTTTTGATATGGGCAGTGTCTGCATCCCGCACGTAATCACTGCGTTCACCACGGATAAATAGGCAAGGTTTTTCATAACGCGCCCGCTCACACACGGCTTGTAGCAGGCTAGGATAGTTGTTCTTGATTGCGGCTAAGTTAATGCGCCAGGCTAGGTTGTTTTCTGGCTTAATCAAATTCATCAGTAAAAATTGGCGCACCATGGCTTGGGGGATAGTACTGCTTAATGCTTTATCTACCTCAGCGCGGCTTTCTACGGCTGTAAGGTCAACCGCCATCATGGCATCAATCAAATGGGTATGGGCATCGGCATAGGCGCGTAATGCCATATCCACAACGATCAGTTTTTCAATCCGGTCAGGATGGCTTGTAGCAAACTGCATTGCCACTTTCCCGCCTAGTGAATGTCCGAGTAAATGGATGCGTTCTAAGTTAAGTGCTTCGCATACCTCCAGCAGGTCATTTGCCATATCGGTATAGGTTTGCGATTCATCATGGGGTGATTTGCCGTGGTTACGTAAATCCACACTAATCACTTGGTAGTGTTGGGCAAAATGCCTGGCAACCGTGCCCCAGTTATCACTAGAGCCAAATAAGCCGTGCAGCAAAATAAGAGGCTGGCCTTGGCCTAAGGTTTGGTAATGTAATTGCATTGGGGACTATACAAGATTCCAGCTCATGGTGAGCGCTGCAAGGATGGCTGTACTGTAAAAAGAATGCGACTTGACTGGGTGAGATGAGCCAGGCTATCTCACCCAATGCATACTAGTCTTACTCGATGCCTAATAACTCAACTTCAAAAATCAAAGTTGCGTCTGGACCGATAGCTGGGCCGCTGCCGTTTGTGCCATAAGCTAATTGTGATGGAATTGTTAACTCAAATTTACTGCCCACGTTCATTAACTGCAAACCTTCAATCCAACCAGCAATCACGCCTGTTACAGGGAAAACGATAGGCTCGCCGCGATCGTAAGAACTGTCAAATACCGTACCGTCAATCAGGGTGCCTCTGTAGTGCACTTTTACGCGGTCGCTTTTGCCTGGTTTTGCACCATTGCCAGCTACTAGTGATTTATATTGCAGGCCACTATCTGTGATGATGACACCTTCTTTTTTGGCGTTATCAGCTAAATAAGCAGCGCCTTCTGCCTGGTTTTTTGCAGACTGTTCAGCATGCACCGCCATTTGTCTTTCTTGGCTTTCTTTTTGCACTTGCTCAACTGTGCTTCTTTTCTCTGCATCGGTTAAGCGAGATGGGTTGCCCGCCATCACATCGTTAATTGCCAGTGCAATAGCGTCTGTATCTAAAGCCAGCCCATCATTTTTAAGCTGATGCGCCATGTTTTCACCAACAATATAACTTAAGCGTTGGGTTAAAGTGTTTAATTCAATTGCCATTGTGTGTTGTTCTTTCGTTATTTGAAGGGGATGCTTTTAATGCGAGTGATGCAGGAGGCATAAACCATAATTATGACGGAGAATGATAGATAAAACAAAACCCGCTGGCGGTGGGTTGGTATATGAGGGATATTTGGTAGAGCGGGGTTTCAAACTCACGCGGAGGTGATAAGCTATACTCTTGCATCAGATAGGTCATAAGTAACCTATCCTGGATGCTTGTTATTTGTTGATATATATTTGTACCCCCCGTGTTACATGAACGGGGATATTCGATAACTAAGCAGCATTTAAGAATTCCTAATGATTAAGACTCTTCATCAGTGAGAAGTAGATCAATTTGCGCTTTCAGCCTAACCTTATCTGCTTCATAAAATGGCATAGGAATTACTAGCCACGCCCTGCGGCCATCAGTCAAGCGAACAGGAATTCTATCTCCATCCAGAACCTCATCAACTCGACTAGAAATTACTGGTTCACGCGCATCTTTTAAGGGTGGTGGATTGAGCTGAACCAAATCATTACTTTGTATATCCTCATAACTTTCATCTTCCATTTCTACAACAACTTCATTATCGCTATTAAAATAATCTACAAAATTTAATGACTTTTTGAAAACAGATAAAGCTCCATCGGCCATATGAGGGGCAAATCCTCTTTGAATCAACTCAAATTTTAAATTTGCATCTGATGGTAATCCTGAGCTGAATTTTTCGAGCAGGTCATTGTATAAAGCAGGTCGTTTAAAAAAACCTATAAGTAAAGAACGCTTCAATCGCTCATCAGGAGCAAACATATATGACTCGACATCCTTTGACACAGCCAACAACCCTTCCTTAGGTCGGTCCAAAAGACCGTAGTAGCGAAGAGAAGCCAATACACTTAATGACGCACCATTGTTAGCGCCCTTATAACCCATATGTTGAGCGACGATATCAGTAGGGGCGGGATGCAATCTTTCACGCTCGTACACTTTCATCACGCGAGCAATGGCTTCATCAAGTGGTATTGATGGTGCCCTCGGACTCTTTTTTCTCAAAACTGCAGACATAATCACCTCTTCTTTGAAAGAATAAACATTAATATACTAGTATAATATACTAAGTATTTAAATATTTATACTTATTTATATCAAATAATATTGATTTATAAAGATTTTATATAAAGTTTTGTAATAAAAAATTACAAGTATTTACATAAAGCAATCATAATAAAACCTATATTTATCAGATGCTATACAATTCGCGAATAGCGAATACTTATTTAAATATTGACTATATTTGTCAAAATATCGTACCATTCTCAATTCGCGAATAGTGGATTACTTATAATATGCTTATTCAAAAACAACTAGTGCTAAAACCTCAAGACTTTCTTGTGTCTTTAAAAATTTCCGTGAATGATAATAGATCCCTAACTTTCGCCGAGTTAGGACGGGAACTTTCAATGTCCGCATCTGAAGTTCATTCCGCATCAGAGCGAGCCATAATATGTAGGCTATTAACAAAAGATAATGGTCAATTAAGGACTATTAACAGCGCAATGCAGGAGTTTATTCTTCATGGAGCGAAATATGTATTCCCTCCAATAATGGGTTCTATAGTCCGTGGAATACCGACTGGGGCAGCAGGGTACCCACTGAGGCAACATTTCACTCAAGGAGAAATGCTTGAATTTGTATGGCCAGACCCATCAGGAAACACAAGAGGAATTAGCTTACTACCAATCTATCCTTCCGCACCAATTGCAGCTAGCAATGATTCAAATCTATACGAAATGTTAGTTTTAGTTGACGCGCTAAGAGTGGGGGCAGCACGAGAAAGAGAAATAGCAACTTTAGAATTAACAAGGCGTTTATCATGATCCAAAACGATTCAAATATCCTTTCACTAGAGTTAGCCGCTAAGACTCTTGAACCCTTACTAAATGAGTTAATTTTAGTTGGTGGATGTGCTGTAGGATTGTTAATTACAGACAGAGCACGCCCACCTATAAGACACACGATTGATGTAGATCTTATAACCGAAGTTACACCTTTATCTAACTATTATGCACTATGTAACAGCCTAAAAGATTTAGGCTTCGTTGAAAGTCAGGATGTTATTTGCAGATGGAGAAAAGATGAGCTCATTATTGACGTGATGCCAACTGATGAAGAAATGCTAGGTTTCACAAATCGCTGGTATAAATTAACTGCAGAAATGCCAATAACAACTAGGCTCCCTAGCGGGATACAACTTAGGCATATAACAGCACCACTACTCATTGCAACAAAAATTGAATCTTTTCATGGAAGAGGAAATGGCGACTACATGCACCACGACATTGAAGACATAATTAATCTGGTTGATGGCCGACCGGAATTACTAACTGAAATTCGAGATGCCCCTTCAGACCTACGTACATATATAGAAGAAGAGATTGATGACTTTTTAGCAGATAAAACTTTTGCAGATACTATACAAATGCATTTACTACCAACACAGGAAGAACAAGAACGACGACCAATTATACTAGATAGACTTGTTAAGATTGCAGGGTTATAGTGAAAGCAAGTCATTACCAACCATAACAATTTAATCTATCAATATAATTGCATGCCAGTGCCTATCTTCATCATCTCGGGCGCTCCATTACTCCTCAAATTACGACCCATAAAAAAGCCTCGCTATTGCGAGGCTTTTTTATTTAACTTGCAGTTAGACTACATCTGCATTCCAGTTTCACTTCATCGGTGAAACCAACAACGCATCACCGATGAAGTGAAGATTGGAATTACATCATGCCGCCCATACCGCCCATGCCACCCATATCCGGCATTGCTGGGCCGTCTTCTTTCGGCAATTCAGCAACCATGCAGTCAGTGGTCAGCATTAAGCCAGCCACTGAAGCAGCATTTTGTAATGCTGAACGTGTTACTTTAGTTGGGTCCAGCACACCCATTTCTACCATGTCGCCGTAAGTTTCGTTAGCAGCATTGTAGCCATAGTTGCCTTTACCAGCTTCAACGTTGTTCACCACTACTGATGGTTCTACACCAGCGTTTTGAACGATTTGACGCAATGGCTCTTCAACTGCGCGCAATACGATTTTCACGCCTGCGTCCTGGTCATGGTTGTCGCCTTTAACTTTAGCGATTGCCTGACGTGCACGAATCAATGCAACGCCGCCGCCGGCAACGATACCTTCTTCAACTGCGGCGCGTGTTGCGTGCAGTGCATCTTCAACGCGGGCTTTTTTCTCTTTCATTTCGATTTCAGTGGTAGCACCAACCTTGATTACCGCAACGCCGCCAGCCAATTTAGCTACGCGTTCTTGCAGTTTTTCACGGTCGTAGTCGCTAGTTGCTTCTTCGATTTGAGTTTTGATTTGTGTGATACGTGCTTTGATATTAGCTTCAACACCATGGCCATCAATGATGATGGTGTTTTCTTTACCAACTTCAATGCGTTTAGCTTGACCTAAGTTCTCAAGCGTTACGTTTTCCAGTTTCAAGCCAACTTCTTCAGCAATCACAGTGCCGCCAGTCAAGATGGCGATATCTTCCAACATGGCTTTACGGCGATCACCGAAACCAGGCGCTTTAACAGCAGTTGTTTTCAAAATGCCGCGGATGTTGTTCACAACCAATGTTGCCAATGCTTCGCCATCAACATCTTCAGCAATGATCAATAATGGACGGCCTGCTTTAGCTACTTGCTCCAATGTTGGCAGCAAGTCACGGATGTTTGAGATTTTTTTGTCGTGCAATAACACGAATGGGTTATCTAACAACGCAATTTGACGCTCTTGGTTATTGATGAAGTATGGTGACAGGTAACCACGGTCAAACTGCATACCTTCAACTACGTCCAATTCGCTTTCCAAACCAGAACCATCTTCAACAGTGATCACGCCTTCTTTACCAACTTTGTCCATTGCGTCAGCAATGATCTGGCCGATAGAAGCGTCAGAGTTTGCAGAAATAGCACCAACTTGTGCGATTTCCTTGCTGGTTGTACATGGTTTTGATTGTGCTTTTAAGTCAGCAATCGCAGCAGTAACCGCTTTGTCGATACCGCGTTTCAAATCCATTGGGTTCATGCCGGCAGCAACAGATTTCATGCCTTCACGGATGATTGCCTGTGCCAATACTGTAGCGGTAGTTGTACCGTCACCAGCGATATCAGAAGTTTTAGAAGCGACTTCTTTCACCATTTGAGCGCCCATGTTTTCGAATTTGTCTTTCAATTCGATTTCTTTAGCCACTGACACGCCATCTTTAGTGATGGTTGGTGCGCCGAATGAGCGCTCTAACACTACATTGCGGCCTTTAGGGCCTAGTGTTACTTTAACTGCGTTAGCAAGAATGTTCACGCCGTTAGTCATTTTTTGGCGTACTTCGTCGCCGAATCTTACGTCTTTAGCTGCCATTTTTAACTCCTAATAAATTCTTAATTGGACTAATTCAAAAAACTCTATGTGCTGAAATTATTCAGTCTTTAGTAACGTTGAATTATTCAACGATGCCCATGATGTCTTCTTCACGCATCACCAATAATTCTTCACCGTCTACTTTAACGGTTTGGCCTGCGTATTTGCCGAATAACACTTTGTCGCCAACTTTAACGTCTAGTGCGATAGCTTTGCCGTTATCATCTTTTTTACCGTTACCAACAGCGATAACAACACCTTGGTCAGGTTTTTCAGTGGCAGAATCTGGAATTACAATGCCAGATGCAGTTGTACGTTCTTCTTCTGAGCGCTTAACAACTACGCGGTCGTGTAATGGGCGAATTTTCATTAGATTTCTCCTTGAGTTATGCTTAAAATTGGTATTAACTTGTGGTGCGTGATTTTAGCACTCACACACTTCGATTGCTAATATTGTGATCAACTTTGTTTTTTCAAGAGCTATCCATGAAAAAAATTACAGGAATTTTGTTTTGACTGACCAGACAGCATCTGAAACACCAAAACCGGAAGCTACAATACAGCAGATTAATATTGGCTATAACGCCGAGCAGGATCGTTTATTGTTGCGTGTAGGTCTAAGTAACGATACCGAGTTGTTGTTATGGCTAACGCATCGCATTGCTAAGCAGTTGTGGCAATTATTAAACGGTGAAACGCACTTGCCTACCGCCGATTCTATTCAGGCGGATGCTTTGCCAGCTAATGCAGTAGCACAATTTAAACAAGAGGCACAAGTTACGGAAGCGTTGCAAAAAATGGATTTCGCCACGCAATATCAGCCACGTAAAGCTTTACTTAACGATGGTGCATTGCTTGCAACCAAGCTGAAATTATCCGGCGAGAATGTTAAGCACTTGGAGGTTATATGCCTGGAGGGGGTTACTGTGGGTATTAATCTAGAGCCGGTGATTATTTTAGCGATGTGCAATATGTTGCAACTTTCCGTAAAAAATTCGGGGTGGGATCTAGGCGCAAAATTGCTGGTGCAACAGTTGGCAAGCTCTGATGAAATCACCAATGCAGCCACTGATGTAAGCGCTAACAAAAACAAGGTGCTGCATTGATGGAATATACCCAGCTTGGTAATTCTGATTTAACAGTTTCTAAAATCTGTTTAGGCACCATGACCTATGGTGACCAGAATACAGAAGCAGAAGCACATGAGCAGTTGGATTATGCTATTGCACAAGGTATTAATTTCATTGATACCGCAGAAATGTACCCGGTGCCACCTAAGGCTGAGACCTATACGCGTACCGAGACAATAGTCGGTACCTGGCTTAAAAAGCAGCCGCGCGACAAGATTATTTTAGGCAGTAAAGTTTCAGGCCCTCGTCGAGGTATGGACTGGATACGTGGCGGGCCGCCTGCACTGGACCGTGCCAATATTCGCGCCGCGATTGAAGGCTCACTCAGGCGTTTGCAAACAGATTATATAGATGTGTACCAGCTGCACTGGCCAGAACGCAATGTGCCGATGTTCGGACAATACCAGTTTGACCCCAGCCAGGAGCTGGATGCGCATGGCAGGCAACAGCAGTGGGTGAGCATACACAATCAGCTGGAAACCTTGGCCGAACTGATTGCCGAGGGCAAAGTGCGTGCCGTTGGATTATCCAATGAGCAACCATGGGGGTTGATGGAGTTTTTGCGCATAGCCAAAGAATATAATCTTCCAAGAGTGGCTACGGTGCAGAACTGCTATAACCTGATCAATCGCGGTATGGAGTTCGGCATGAGCGAGGTGTTGTACCGTGAGAATGTAGGTCTGCTTGCTTATTCACCGTTGGCATTCGGGCATTTAACTGGGAAATATGTGGACGATCCGGCAGCCAAAGGCCGTGTGACCATGTTTCTGGGCTATGCGCAGCGCTACAAAAAACCGGGTGTTTTTCCGGCGAGTGCGGCCTATGCCAAACTTGCCAGAGCTCATGGTTTAACGCCTACACAGCTGGCATTGAGTTTTGTTTATCACCGCTGGTTTGTGAAAAGCACTATTATTGGTGCAACAACCATGGGACAGTTAAAAGAAAATATCGATGCTTGGAGTACTCAGCTTTCACCTGACGTACTGGCTGAAATTGAGCAGTTACACCTGACGATGATGAACCCCGCGCCTTAAGTTGGCTAAGGTTTTTGTTTTTTTCTGGATAACCCCGCCCCGATAGCGATACAGACCATGCCTGTGCCCAAGCCGGATAAGATGATACTAGCCATATGCTGGCGTACAAATGGAATCTCGCCAAAAAAGTAGCCGGCCAGCATCAGTGAAACAATCCAGAAGCTGGTGCCGGTGTTGGCAGCAATGATGTATTTTTTTAAAGGCATTTTGCTTACACCAGCCAGAAATGGCGCAAAAGTGCGTATAACTGCAATAAATGGTGATAAAAACAGGGTGGTTTGCCCATGTTTTTTATAAAAGGCACGTGTTCGCTCCAGTGCTTTTTTATTTATCCATCGATACCGATGCGTTTCTATATTTTCGCCAATGGCGGCGCCGATTCTGTAGCTGATTAAATTACCAAAAAAAGCGGCGATAATCAGTGTTGCCATCATGGCAGGCAAATGAAGCGCGCCTAGCTTGCAGAAAGAGCCGGTAATGAAAATAAGCGGGTCGCCTGGCAAGAAGAATAAAGGTAATAAGCCGATTTCACTTAAGACAATGACAAATAAAATGGCGTAGATCAAATTGCCATGTGCTGCAATCATGCTGCCTAAATGGCTATCGAGACTGGTGAAGAAGTGTAGAAAATCCATATGCGCAGTCTCGATCTATTAAAGGGTTAAGGCCGTTTGGCGTGAAAGTGTACCGGCTGCGGTTGCGGTAATTGCAGTACCGGTTTGCGTATCTTGCCCATCACGTGCATTTCGCAGGGTTTGCAGTCAAACCTGAGGGTGAATCGGTCATTGCCGTTGATAAGCGTCATTGGTTCTGCGGTTACCGTACCCTGCACCCCTATGACGCCCTTTGCTTCTTTTGGACACAGGCCGTGGCTGAAACGCAGGCAGTGCTTGGTAATCATTAGCGGTACTTCGTCCAGCTCTTTATTCGCCTCGTATGCAGCAGCAATCAGTTTAACGCCATGCTTCTGGTAAAAGGTGCGCGCTTTCTGGTTATAGACGTTGGCAAGATAAGTCAGCGTGTCTTCCGGGTAAATCGCTGGAGGCTCAATTGCTGCACGGCGGGCTGGACGCTCATAACCCAGTATGCGTATTTCGGTTAACTGCGCAATGACATCTCGCCTCAGGTTGTTGATAATGGAAGCGGGAATAAACCAGGGCTGGCTGGTTTGCAGTGTAATGCTTTGAGCAATAAAGTCAGTACCGCCAAGTTTGTTCAGATTCTCACGCAAGCTGTTCTCAGCTTTTTCTATGTTCTGGGCTAATTGTTTTTCGGCTTCACACGTAGCATTAGCGCTGAAATGCTCATTGTCAGTTACCGTAAGTGCAAACCCATCAGAGGTTTCGTAAAAAGTAATTTCTACAGGAATTCTGCGCTGTGCAGAGTCTTTTTCCAGCAAGCGCATAAAAGCATGGTCACGGTTCCTGTATACGGTCATGCTGCGGCGCATGTCCTCAGGCATCTCATTCGGGTACAGGCGTTTGCCTTCTACCGTATTCACGCGCAAACCTACCAGTTGCTTATGTACATCAAAATAGCACACGCCATCACCATTATGCAGTGTTACGTTTGTCTCCACTTCAAAGTAATCTTTGCCGACTTTGCTGACTTTGCCCAGCTCTTCACCCGAGAATTTAGGCGTATCGAAGGCGCCGATGTCGGCTTGGCGGCCATTGGCAAAATAATCGGTAGCGCTGCGGTTAAAGGTTTTTTCCGGTTGTGGCGTAAAGGTATAGGTGCATTCGCCGGAAGAGGATTTTGCATACTTATTATATTCTGGGGGCATGTCGTTAAGAATTTCATCGAGCAACAAGCGGTAGTGTGCAGTGGCATTTTTTACATAGGGCAAGTCTTTATAGCGGCCTTCGATCTTGAATGAGCTGACGCCGGCCTGAATCAGTGCGCGCAGGTTGGCGCTCTGGTCATTGTCTTTCATCGACAGAAAGTGCTTGTCTTTACCAATGATACGGCCTTTTTGGTCTTCCAGTGTGAACGGCAGGCGACATTCCTGCGAGCATTCGCCACGGTTGGCACTGCGGCCGGTATGCGCATGGCTGATGTAACATTGGCCGCTGAAAGCTACGCATAATGCGCCGTGAATAAAATATTCCAGATTACAGCTGGTCGCATCTGCGATTTTTTTAACGGTATTCAAATCCAGCTCTCGTGCCAGCACCAATTGCGAGAAGCCTACCTGATCTAAAAATACGGCCTTTTCAACGGTGCGGATGTCGGTTTGCGTACTGGCGTGCAATTGAATCGGCGGCAAATCCAGTTCCAGCAGCCCCATGTCCTGAATAATCAGCGCGTCAGTACCGATATCGTAAAGCTGCTGCGCCAGTTCGCGCGCGCCTTCCAGCTCGTTATCGTGAAAAATAGTGTTGAGCGCGACGAATACTTCCGCATGGTAGCGGTGTGCGTGTTTTACCAGGCGTTCAATATCCGCCACCGTATTGGGCGCCTTGGCGCGTGCGCCAAATGCCGGGCCGCCAATGTAGACAGCATCCGCACCATGATTAATGGCTTCTATGCCAAAATCAGCATTTTTTGCGGGGGCGAGAAGCTCAAGGTTGCGACGGGTTTTTTGCATGAGGTTATTGCGCGGAAATATCGTGAGCCTGAATTTTAGACTAAACAATGGCTTATGACGATATTTCATTTAATTGAGTGCCAAAAACATCGTACAATTCAGCCATGAGTAATCAAGATCTTTTAAGCCGCAGCCTGCGCTCAGTCTGGCATCCATGCACGCAGATGAAGCAGCATGAAACTTATCCATTAATCCCTATTCAGCGCGGTGATGGTGTCTGGCTGTATGACGCCGATGGTAAAAAATACCTGGATGCGGTGAGTTCGTGGTGGGTTAACCTGTTCGGCCATAATAACCCGCGCATTAAAGACGCCATCAAGCAGCAGCTCGATACATTGGAGCATGTGATGCTGGCCGGATTTACGCATGAACCAGTAGTGGCCTTGTCGGAAAAGCTGGCAAAACTCACAGGGCTGGGGCATGCTTTCTATGGTTCGGATGGCGCCAGTGCCACCGAAATTGCGCTCAAGATGAGTTTTCATTACTGGCGCAATATTGGCAAAACCGGTAAAACCAGATTTATTAGTTTGCAGAATAGCTATCATGGCGAGACCATGGGCTCACTCGGTGTGACGGATGTGGCAATCTTTAAAGATACTTATGCACCTTTGTTGATACAGTCAGCGCAGGTGCCTAGCCCCGATTTCAGGCTGGCAGAAGTAGGCGAAAGTGCTGAAGCGTTTGCACTGCGTTGCGCTGCAAAACTTGAGGCATATCTTGCAGAACATCATGCTGAACTGGCGGCGTTCATTATTGAGCCGTTGGTGCAGTGTGCTGCCGGCATGGGCATGTATAACCCTGTTTATTTAAGTAAGGCGCGCGAAATCTGCAGCAAATATGAAGTGCATTTAATTGCTGATGAAATTGCGGTGGGTTTTGGTCGCACCGGTACTATGTTTGCGTGTGAGCAGGGTAACATCACGCCGGATTTTATTTGCTTATCTAAAGGTATTACCGGTGGCTATCTGCCGTTATCAGCCGTACTCACCACGGATGAAATCTATCAGGCGTTTTATCACGACTCCACCGTAAAAGGCTTTTTGCACAGCCATAGTTACACGGGTAATCCGCTAGCATGCAGTGCGGCTTTGGCAACATTGGCGATTTTTGAAGCGGATGATGTTGTGCGTAAAAACCGGGATAAATCAGTACGGATTATAGAGAAAATGCAAGTGCTTACTGACTTGCCAATTCAGTATCTGCGGCATCAAGGCATGATCTTCGCGTTTGATGTGGTGACGCAGAATGACCAGTTCGCAAAGCAGAGTTACCAAGCTGGTGTTGAACAGGGATTGTTGTTACGACCTATAGGCAACACTGTATATTTTATGCCGCCATATACTATTACTGATGCCGAGATCGACTTTATGCTCAATACAACTCGAGATGCAGTAAAAGCTTCATTATGATGTTGCGCCTGATTTCTTTTTCGCTCATGTTGTTTACCAGCTTCTGCGCATATGCTGAACTGCCCAGCAGCGTATCTGACGCTTTGAAAAAAGCCGGTATTCCACAGCAGAATGTGGCAATTTATGTGCAGGCCGTGGAAAGCAGTGTGCCAATCCTGAACCAGAATGCTGAGCAGGCCATGAATCCGGCATCGGTGATGAAAATGGTCACTACCAATGCCGCACTGGATTTGCTGACTCCGGTCTATCGCTGGAAGACCGAGGTTTATCGTGACGGCAACCTTACTAACTGGCAGTTGCAGGGCAATCTTATTATCAAAGGCTATGGCGACCCTAGTTTTAAGGCGCAGGATTTCTGGCGGCTTCTGATTAGTTTGCGTCAGGCCGGCGTTAAAAAGATCAGCGGCGATCTGATTATTGATAAAAGTTATTTTGCTGCCGACACAAATAATGCGAGTTTTGATACTGAAAAGTGGCGCGCCTACAATGCGCTGCCAAGTGCGTTTCTGGTGAATGGCCGCAATACAAGTTTTAAGTTTACAGCAGGAGATGAGGCTATCAATATCACGCAGGAATTTGAATTGCCTGAGGTGGTTATTGTTAACAAGCTGAAACGTGCAACTGGCGCCTGCGGCGACTGGCGCAGCCGCGTGGCTTACGATGTGCAACCTGCTGCCGATAGAGCGGTTGTTACTTTTAGCGGAAGTTATGCTGCGGATTGTGGTGAGCGCTTTTTAGAGTTGAGCCTGTTTGAAGATGAGAAGTATGCGTTTTTCACTTTCAAAAAACTGTGGCGCGAATTAGGCGGTGAGTTCAATGGCAAATTAAAACTGCAGGAAACACCGGTAACGGCAGTGAAAGTGCTGGAACAGTTATCTGAGCCATTGGGCAGTATCGTGCGCGACATCAATAAATGGAGTAATAACGTAATGGCGCGACAGTTGTTATTGACGATTGCGGCAGAAAAAAATGGCGTCCCAGCTACCGAAGCCAAGGGGAGTAGTGCAATTAAGGCTTGGTTGGCTGGCAACGGGTTAAAATTCAATGAACTGGTGATTGAAAATGGTTCAGGTTTATCGCGTGTTGAACAAATAAGTGCTGAGCATTTGGGGCAATTGCTGGTGCGTGCTTATAACAGCCCGGTGATGCCGGAGATGATGGCTTCATTACCGATATTGTCTCAGGATGGAACTATTAAGCAGCGCTTGAAAGATAGCCAATCCAACGGCCGTGCGCATCTTAAAACCGGTTCCATCAACGGCGTTAGTGCGATTGCCGGTTATGTGCTTGATGCCAACAACCACCGTCATGTGTTGGTGATGCTGGTGAACCATGCCAACGCGACTGCCAGTAAAAATGCACAGGATGCATTAATCGAGTGGGTACATCAGCAGCCGTAGATTTCATAACCGCGCTTTTCATTATGTTTTAAAGTATTATTATGGCTTACTTTAAAATGCTACATTCAGGGTTGAATATGAAATTATTGAATACATTATTAGCGGGTATTTGTTTGTTGGGTTTAAGCGCATGCCAGGCTGAATCCAATAGTGCAAATGCTGAAAATACCACAGCAAAGGAAACAGTGAAAATGGCTGAAAACATTACAGAATTACAGAAAATTGACACGCAGGTAGGCACCGGCCGCGAAGCGGAACCTGGCTTTAACGTGACCGTACATTACACCGGCTGGTTATATGACCCGGTAGCTAAAGACGGCAAAGGCAAAAAATTCGACAGCAGTCTGGATCGCGGTCAGCCATTTAATTTCTTTCTGGGCGGTGGCCAAGTGATTCAGGGTTGGGATGAAGGATTTGCCGGCATGAAAATTGGCGGTAAACGTACACTGATCATTCCATCAGAAATGGGCTATGGCGCACGCGGTGCGGGCGGGGCTATTCCTCCGAATGCCAACCTGATTTTTGATGTAGAGCTATTAAATGTTAAATAAATAAGTGATGGCATCGCTTAAACATGGTGCCTATCAGGAGCAATTATGCACGTTAGAGTGAAATGGATAGATGGCGTCAGTTTTGTTGGTGAATCTGAAACCGGTCATGCGGTAGTGATGGATGGAGCACCTGAAAACGGCGGCCGTAATATTGGCATGCGTCCGATGGAAATGCTGCTGATAGGTATGGGTGGTTGTACTTCGTTTGATGTAGTTGCCATACTGAAAAAGGCACGTCAGCCTATTGTTGATTGTGTAGCGGAGATTGATGCTGTTCGTGCTGATGAAATACCAAAAGTATTTACCAGAATTCATGTGCATTTTGTGGTGACGGGTGATAATTTAAACCCTGCTCAGGTAGAGCGTGCGGTTAAGTTGTCGGCTGAGAAATATTGCTCTGCTTCAATTATGCTGAGCAAGAGCGTAGAAATTACGCACGATTTTGAAATAAAACCACTTAGTTTTGAATTATAAAGTTTTGAAGTTTAAAGTATTTTGTGTGCTGCCTTAAACCAGCAGGAACTATTGCTGGTTTATTAGGACAACACTTTTCTAACTTGTTTCTAGGTCGAAATCAGGCTTGAGTTTCAAATACCTTTACCGACAGCGGCTGTTCGTCTTCCAGAATATTCAATAAACGATCTACGTTGGGGTGTTTGCCGGGGCAGTTTTCGGCATCTTCAGTATGCTCGGAATAGAGGCTTAAGCCCTCAACTGCAGCATCTAATGAGATTTCACCACCGTACATACGCGCCAAGTGATAATAGACTTTTAATGAGCCTTGGCTCCCAGGTTTGTTTTCAATTACCCCGGCTGGGCTACCATCTTTGTTGTAAAGCTCAATACGTGCTACATGGGAGGCATCGTCGAGTGTTAGTAGAACGTCGCTGAATTTTTGCATTCGATTAAGTACCTCAGTTATTTATATGGGCGCATGGTTATATGCATGAATATAATTTATTAAAAATGATAGGTAGAAGCTGTCATCAGTTTAGACATCTGCTTCATGCAGAATTTAACCGGTGCAGGTAATTGCGCGGCGCCTAGCAGTTTTGCATCATTAGCATGTTTGGCTTCATCTACACGCATTTGTTCAACGATTTTGCGGGACTTTTCGTCAGATTCCGGTAGTTGGCCAAGGTGACTGGTTAAATGCGCACCTACCTGTTTTTCAGTTTCTTCCAGAAAACCTAAACTCCATTTGTCACCTAATGCACCGGCAACAGCGCCGATAGCAAATGAGCCAGCATAGAATAAAGGGTTAAGTACACTGGTGCGGCCGCCCAGATCATGAATGCGTGTTTCGCACCATGCCAGATGCTCGGTTTCCTCACGCGCTGCCTGCTGCATGGTTTTGCTGGTTGCTGCATCGCGGGCAGTGAGTGCCTGCCCGCTGTACAAGGCTTGTGCACAAACCTCACCGGTGTGGTTAATGCGCATCAGTGCGCTGGCATGTTTTTTTTCAACCTCGTTTAATGCGGTTTCCGGTATACCTTCATCAGGATGCGGGCGTTGGCTATGAGGCTTGGCGAGCAGGGTGCGCAAGCCTATGTCAAATTCGCTGATTATTTTGTCCAAAGTTGTGTGTTGCATGTTGATATTCTACGCCTAAATATTATTGCGCCAGCCCATTTGTTTGGCAATAATTTGTAACGGGTGCATAACTTCAACCCGCAAATGTTGCGTACGTAAACCCTGCGCAATGTGCAGGCTGCAGCCAATATTGGAGGTGGCAAGAATAGCGACATTGTTGGCAATGATACTATCCAGTTTGTCACTCAGTAGTTTGCCAGCCATGTCGGGCTGGTTAATAGTGTATGCGCCTGCACCACCGCAGCATTGGCTATTACCCGGTAACGGCTGAATATCAGCACCGGGGATTTTTTGAAGTAGTTGGTAAACTGCCTGATGGCCTTTTTGTACGTTACGTAAAGAGCATGGATCCTGTACGAAGATTTGTTGTTTGAGAGTGGATATTGCTGCATTCGACCAATCGCAAGTCAGCAGGAATGTGCTGATGTCCTGTACTTTGTGTAATGGCAGGTAATCTTCAAGTCCGGCACCGCAGCCGCTGGCGGTGGTGAGTATGGGCATATTCGTATCAAAACTGGCGGTGTTGGCATTCACCAGCTTTTTAGCTTCTCTACCGTCGCCGGCTTGTCTGGCGATGCTGCCACAGCAGGTCTGACTGGCAGGAACATGCACATCAAAGCCAAGTTTGTTGAGTACGTAAATGCTGGCATGCAAAGTCTGGCTATCTAGTGCGCTGCTCGCGCAACCTAAAAATAAACTGACATTACCTTGATGTGCTGCCGTAGCTGGGTAGCGTGTTTTCCAGCTACCTGGTTTTTGAATATTTGGGAGAATTTTCGTGGCGGGAAGTATGTATTGTAATAGTGTTCTTAATTTGAGCTGTTGCAATAGCCATAGCGGCCACATCAACAGACGGCTAAGGCTGCGGGAACGTATGAAAGGTTTTGCAAGTGCCATGCCCAAGGTTTTTTTAGGGGTGTACAGTACGCGCGCGGTGTCGACCAATGCACCGTAATTCACGCTGTTGGGGCAAGCTGACTCACAGCTACGGCAAGTCAGACATAAGTCGATATGCTGCTTAAAACGGTCATTGTTCGGTAGTATGTCCTGCGCTACAGCGCGCATCAGCTGTATACGGCCACGCGGGGAGTCAGCCTCTGAGCCGGTTTTTCTGTAAGTTGGGCAATGCGGCAGGCATAAACCGCAGGCTACGCAGCGGTCGGCTTCAACAATTAGTTCTTTTACAGATAAAGTCGCGTGTGAAATCATGCTCTGATTATAAACGTTTTCAATTGACTGCTTCGCCAAAAATACGGCTTTAGAGGCATAAAAAAACCGCCTCGGCAATGAGGCGGCTAGCTAGGTTTTAATAGATATTAATTGGTTTTGGTCGCTTCGACTTTTGCCGGAGGCTCTGATTTAACTGGCAAGCCTTTCAGTAGGTTCATGGCCTGTACAAATTGAATATCATCTTTGCTTGCTGGTTCAATTGGTGCGTGCGGTTCAGCATATTTTTTTTCGTTCAACTTTTCTTTAGCTGTGTCTTTATCTACATTGTTTGTGGCTGCCGGTTTAGCAGCTTTATTCGCCTTGTCATCTTTAGGGTTTGACAGGTGGCGCGTCAAGTCCGCTTCATGAATGTTGCCAGATTGGTCGGTACCATCTTCAACGATGTAATCCGGAACAATGCCTTTAGCCTGAATCGAGCGGCCTTTAGGTGTGAAGTAACGTGCAGTGGTGAGTTTAATCGCTGCGCCATTATTCATAGGCATAATGGTTTGTACTGAACCTTTGCCAAAGCTTTGTGTGCCAAGTACAGTAGCACGTTTGTGGTCTTGCAATGCGCCAGCTACGATTTCAGAAGCTGAAGCTGAACCACTATTAATCAATACCGCCATTGGTACGGTTTTTATATCCTCTGGCAGATCACGGATGTAATCGTTTGCAACACCACCGCGGACATAGTTTTCAGGCACTGCGGTCAATTGCATTTTTGAATCAGGTGCGCGGCCTTCGGTGTAAACCACCAATTCACCTTTAGGCAGGAACGCAGCTGAAACGCCAACAGCACCATTAAGTAAGCCGCCTGGGTCGTTACGCAGGTCCAGAATAAAGCCTTTGAAAGGGCCTTTGTTTTCGGCATGTAAGGTTTTGATGGCTTTTGCCAAGTCTTCGCCAGTGCGTTCCTGAAATTGGGTGATTCTTACATAAGCATAACCTGGTTCAGGCATTTTGTATTTCACGCTTTTGTTTTTGATAACGGCGCGAGTCAGGGTGAATAACAGCGGTTTGGCTTCATTTTTACGTACAACGGTTAATACAATCTGTGTATCCGGTTTGCCACGCATGCGTTTAACTGCATCGTTTAAGGTCATGCCCTTTACCGGGGTTTCATCAAGTTTTACAATCAGGTCACCGCTTTTTAATCCTGCGATAAAAGCCGGAGTGTCTTCAATAGGTGAAACCACTTTTACCAGACCGTCTTCCATGCCAACTTCGATGCCCAAGCCACCAAACTCACCTTGAGTAGCTGTCTGCATATCTTTAAACGCATCTGCATCCATATAAGTTGAGTGCGGATCCAAGCCGGTAAGCATGCCGCTGATGGCTTCTGAAATCAGTTTTTTGTCTTCTACGTTTTCGACATAGTCGCTTTTGATTTTTCCAAACACTTCAGCAAATGCGCGCAGGTCATCCAGCGGGAGCTGTGGCTTCGTCATTTTTTCAGCGACGGCAGAATAGGTTAAGCTCAGCATCAGGCCTAGTATCAGGCCAGAGCCAACAAGTCCTATTTTTGTAAAACGCTGATGTTTATTTTGTACTTGCATGTATTATTATTCCCAACAAATGAAATTGCATTCAGTGTGTAAAGCAACCGGTTAAACGTTCCAGTTTTAATTAAGTCCTGGCTTTGATAAGCAGCTTTAATAAACCAAGTTTAACTAACCAGGTTTAACAAATTTTAAGAGTTTCAAATATATGATTTAGTTTCAGACCAGGTTGAATATATTATCAATTCTGCATATTAAACCATATCAGTCAGGACATACAAATTGAGTGAAAATATCGTTGAAATTACCTATTGCATACAATGCCGATGGTTGCTCCGGGCAGCATGGCTGGCGCAGGAGTTGTTAACAACTTTCGAGCAGGATTTATACAGTGTTGCATTAAAACCGGGTAGCGGCGGTATTTTTGAAATTACGCTTAATGGTCAATTGATTTTCTCACGCAAGGAAGCAGGGCGATTTCCCGAGGCTAAGGAAGTTAAGCAGTTGATACGAGACTTTGTTGATCCAACGCGGGATTTGGGGCATAGCGATAAAGTACGTGATGATAAAACTTAACGGTAGTCCACCTAAAAAAGCAGTTGTCTACGAAATGGTTCAGGTTTAAGTCATTACAAAAATCCGGGTAAATAAGAAAGCAGCTTGATAGCTGCTTTCTTATTTTGCGGTTGCTTCTATGCGCTGCGCACCGTTAAAGCGTTTTTGCCAGTAATTATCCTGCATGTCTTCAACGCGCACCCCGCCACCGCTACTTGGTGAATGTATAAAGCGATTGTTACCCAGATATATTCCTACGTGAGAGAACGTTGATTTTAATGTGTTAAAAAACACTAAATCACCGGGCTGTAATTCAGCTTTTGGAATAGTTTGACCTAGCCGGCTAATTGCACGTGCGCCATGCGGTAAAGTTAGATTCGCGGCTTGTTGATATACATAGCGTACAAAACCGCTGCAATCAAAACCAGACTCAGGAGAGTTACCGCCGTATTTATAACGGATACCTGTCAGGCTTAGTGCGTTTACCAGTACCTCGCGTGCGCGTGCCGGCCAGTGCGCCTGATCGACTGCTTCAGTATTCTGAAGTTGGCGTTCTAAAGTAAGGTTGTTGTCGGTGATGTTGCTGGAAGGCGCAGCGGGGTTTGCCGCACAGGAAGTGCTGGCCAAGGCGAGCAGAACGCAAATCAACGAATGTATATTGGAAAATTTAACCACATGGCCATTATAGTCAAGTTGCCATGAACTACCAAACTGGTTTCTATGCAGTTTATTGCTTAATTGATCCATGCTGCTGAATTCTGGTTTATCAATGTTTTTTAGGTTTAAGTCAGCTGAGTCGTGGGATAATTGCCATCCTATGAATGAATACAGTATCAATCAGGTTTTTGAAAAAGACGGTATCTTAGCCGCGCATGTCCCCGGTTACCATGAGCGTAGCCAGCAGCTGGAAATGGCTTTGGCGATTGCGGATGCGATTGAGCATAATACGCAGCTGGTGGCCGAGGCCGGTACCGGTACCGGCAAGACCTTTGCCTATCTGGTGCCGGCGCTGCTGACAGGCGGCAAGGTTATTATTTCAACCGGCACCAAGAACCTGCAGGATCAATTATTCAACCGTGATTTGCCCAATATACGCGATGCGCTTAAAGTGCCGGTTACAGTGGCCATGCTCAAAGGCCGCTCTAACTATGTGTGCCATTATCATCTAGAGCGTGCTGAACATGACGGGAGATTCGCTTCTCGCGATGATGCAAGGTATGTTCATGTAATCAAAAACTTTGCCGAGAATAGCAAAACCGGCGATAAAAGCGAGCTTACCGAGGTGCCTGAGAATGCCACGATCTGGGCCAATGTAACCTCGACGCGTGATAACTGCCTGGGTGGAGACTGTAACTTTTATAAAGAATGTTTTGTAATGGAAGCGCGTAAGCAGGCATTGGCTGCCGATGTGGTAGTGGTCAATCACCATTTGTTTTTTGCCGATGTCATGTTGCGTGATGAAGGTGTTGCTGAACTGCTGCCAAGTGCCAACACCGTGATTTTTGACGAGGCGCATCAATTGCCTGATGTAGCCGGGCTGTTTTTTGGTGAGGATGTCTCTACCAGCCAGTTGCTGGAACTCGCGCGTGACTGTAACGCTGCCTATGTTACCTTGGCCAGGGATTGTGTTGAGTTAGGTGATGTGGTTCCCGTACTGGAAAAGGCCTGTAAAGATTTCAGGCTGGTATTCGCCTATGAAGGCTCACGCATGCCGGTGCAAAAAGCGTTGGCGTTAAAAGGTTTTCAGGATGCGTTTGAGCATATGCTAAGTCAGTTGCAGGCGCTGGCAGCAGTATTGGAAACGCAGGCCGCACGCGACCCGCTGCTGGAAAAATGCTGGCAACGCAGTATGGCTTTGAGTGATTTACTGCATCGCTGGCAATCTGCCGAGAACAATAATCTGGTGCGCTGGGTAGAGGTGTTTACGCATTCGGTGCAACTGCATGCAACGCCATTGAGTGTGGCGGAGGGCTTTGGCAAGCAGTTAAATGCGCAGCCGCGTGCCTGGATATTTACTTCAGCCACGCTCGCCGTGAAAAACGACTTTAGTCATTATCAGACGCAAATGGGTCTGCAGGCGGCGACTACGGCTTCATGGCAAAGCCCGTTCAATTATCAGGAGCAGGCATTGTTTTACGTGCCGCCCGACATGCCGGATCCAAATAGTCCATCCTATTCTGCCTGCGTGGCAGCAGCAGCGTTGCCGGTTTTACGCGCCAGTGGCGGCCGGGCTTTTGTATTATCAACCAGTTTGCGTGCTATGCGTGAAATCCATGCTTTGCTAAAAGAGGCGTTTTCCGAGAACGGTATTGAAAGCCCGCTGCTGTTGCAGGGTGATAGCTCGCGCACCGAGCTGCTGGATCGATTCCGTAAGTTGGGTAATGCGGTGCTGGTAGGCTCACAAAGTTTTTGGGAAGGTGTAGATGTGCGCGGTGAAGCCTTGAGTGTGGTGATTATCGACAAGCTGCCTTTTGCTCCGCCAGATGATCCTGTGTTGTCAGCACGTGTAGATAAACTGAATGCTGAAGGCAAAAATGCTTTTATGGAATACCAGCTGCCTTACTCGGTGATTACTTTAAAACAGGGCGCCGGGCGCTTGATTCGTGACGAGAATGACCGTGGCGTATTAATGATCTGTGATCCGCGTTTAATCAGTAAAGCCTACGGCAGAAAAATATGGCAAAGTTTGCCGCCATTCAAGCGTACACGAGTGCTGGCCGATGTTGAGGCATTCTTTACATAATTTCAGAAGGTATAGTCTCGATGCCCCTTGTTTTATAACTGCCATCTGCATTAGAATGCGCGCCTTATAAAAAATCAGGATTTTAGGGGTCTCACGTGCGTCAAGTTTTATCTGTAATCGTTAGTTCTGCAGCATTTGCATTTTCATTGTTTTCAGCTACCAGTTTTGCCGGTGATTGTAATAAAACCGTAATGGGTGGTGGTTGTACCGGCCAAGTTGAGGCTGGTGTTTCTCCACACATGCAGTCTCAAAATCCACTTAATACTGCAACAAAAGCCAAAGTGAAAGTAAATGCGGCTGTGCCTGCTGTTAAAACTACAACCGTAGCTAAACCGGTAACAGTTAGCACCGCGGCTCAAAAACCACAAATCTAAACAAGCAGACTTAGCAATAAGACTGCTGACGAATTAAAAAAGCTGACGATTGAAACCGTCAGCTTTTTTAATTTGTACTATATATGCCATACAAATGGCTATGCCACAGAAATAACGCTATAGTTTTGCCTGATTTAAGTTAGTTAAAGACAATGTCATTGATACTCATCCCGGAAACTGAATATACGCTTAGCGCAATCCGTGCGCAGGGTGCGGGCGGGCAGAATGTGAATAAAGTTTCCAGTGCGATACATCTGCGTTTTGATATCAACGCCTCATCCTTAAGCGATTGGCTGAAAGACAGGCTATTGCACCTGAAAGATAACCGTATTAATGATGATGGCGTGCTGGTGATTAAGGCACAGCAGTACAGGACGCAGGAAGCGAATAAAAGAGATGCGGTGCAACGGTTGCATGAAATAGTGAATGCGGCAAATCATATTAAACCCACGCGTTATGCGACGCGTCCAAGTTGGGGTGCAAATCGGCACCGTTTGGAAAGTAAGTCACAACGTGGGCAGGTTAAGCAATTACGTGGCAAAATGTCGTTTCAATAAAACAGTCAGCTCATCAACGTGAAATTATTAGCTTTCGATACATCAACAGAATATCTGTCTCTTGCCCTCTTGAATGGGGAGAGCATTGCAACGTTTGATATATTGGCCGGGCAGAGCCACTCGCAGCTGATATTGCCGCAAATCCAGAACTTACTATCTGATGCCGGCTTGCAGCTTAAAGATATTGATGGCTTGGCTTTTGGCGCTGGCCCCGGCTCTTTTACCGGAGTGCGCATTGCGGCAGGTGTGGCACAAGGGCTTGGTTTTGGTGCCAATTTACCAGTGGCATCCATCTGTACGCTGATGGCGCTGGCTCAGGCCAGCGGGGCCAGCAAGGTTGTAGCGTGTCTGGATGCACGTATGGGTGAGGTTTACCATGCAGTTTATGTGAAGAATGCAAATGGCTGGCACGCGGAGTGTGAGCCGGGTTTATATAAGCCTGATGCAGTGCCGGCTATTGAAGGTAATGACTGGGTTGGTGCCGGCAGTGGCTGGCAGGCTTATGCTGAAGTGTTAGGCCATGCTTATCGCGGTCAGGTAAATAATACATTGCCGGAATTGCTGCCAACTGCCAGCTCTATATTGCAACTGGCGCAGCCGATATTTGCCAGCGGACAGGCAATGCCAGCAGCAGAGGCCATGCCGGTTTATATCCGTAACCGTGTGGCGCTTAAAACGGCAGAACGCGAGCAAGGTCAGCGTTTATGAGTGCAATGTTAAATTCCCAATATCAGTTCCGTCCGATGACGCCGGATGATCTGGATGCGATCATGGAGATTGAACCCCACATTTATTCTCACCCCTGGTCGCGCGGAAATTTCAGTGATTCATTGACGTCTGGTTATCCTGCATGGGTGTTACTGCATGGTGCAAAAATTATAGGTTACGCGCTGATGATGATGGTGCTGGATGAGGCGCATCTGCTTAACTTGAGTATTGCCAAAACATATCAGAAACAAGGTTTGGGACGATTGCTACTGGAACACATGATTGCCATTGCTAAAAAACACAGCGCGGCTAATATGTTTTTGGAGGTGCGGCCGAGCAATATCTCTGCAATTGCGCTCTATGAAAATATAGGGTTCAATGAAATGGCGATACGCCGCGGCTATTATCCCGCGCACAATGGCCGTGAAGACGCGGTTTTGATGGGTTTTGCGCTATGAGCATGACGCGTGAAGATATGTTGCGAGAGCTGGAGCTGCTGCCGGTGTGGCAGTTGCGGCAGCCATTGCCGGTGCAGATAACCCCGAAAATATTGGCAGAAGAAGCTGTCGTAACAAGGGTTACAGAGCAGGTTGCCGTGCCACCAGTAACCGAGCTGGTTATATCTGCCGGGGCTGAACTGCCTAACGGCATTGTTGAAACCGAGCGTGTTGAGGTCGCAGCAGTTGCAGAGACTAATCAACAGATGCCGTTACGTTTATTGCTAAGTGAAAATGCGGTTTATGCGTTTTTAATCGAGCCGGCTAGTGGTATGGATACCGCTGGGGCGGGTGCTGCGCAGGAACAGGAAACATTATTTAAAAATATGCTCAGGGCAATGCAGGTGCATAGCGTTACTGACATTACCGGCACTATTGCTGAATTATTCACAGAGCATACGCCTAAGCTGATTATCAGCATTGGTGCAACACCGGCAAACATACTGCTTGGCAAAGCATCTACTTTAGATGAATGGCGCAATATCCATTTGGAATCCCCGGCGCACTATAAACATATACCGGTAATTGTTACTTATCATCCTGCACATTTGCTGGAGTATGCTCTGGATAAAGCACACGCATGGCGAGATTTGTGTCTGGCTAAAAAGATAATGCAAGGCTTGTAATTTAAAGGCTTGTAATTTAACAGTACGCCACAATAATAGGTCATATCACTATTGAATTTAACGCTATTGAATTTAAAAGGAATCAACAATGAAAAGTTTAATTGCAAGAATCTCTGCTTTATTACTCGTACTTAGCCTGACCGGTTGTGGCTACAATACTTTTCAGTCGCTTGATGAAGAAGCCAAGGCTGGCTGGTCTGAAGTGCTGAACCAGTACCAGCGCCGTGCTGACCTGGTGCCAAATCTGGTGAATGTAGTAAAAGGCTATGCCTCGCATGAGGAAAAAGTGCTGACGGAAGTTGCTGATGCGCGCGCAAAAGTTGGCAGTATGCAAGTAAGTCCTGAGCTGATAAATGACCCTGAAGCGTTTGCTAAGTTTCAGGCGGCACAGGGCCAGTTAACGTCTGCATTGTCACGTTTGCTGGTGGTGTCAGAGAATTATCCTAACTTAAAAGCCGACCAGGGTTTTAGAGATTTGCAGGCGCAACTCGAAGGCACTGAAAACCGCATTACCGTTGCACGTAACCGTTATATTGATACTATTAAAAACTATAATGTCGCAGTGCGTTCTTTCCCGCAGAATCTTACTGCGATGATGTTCGGGTATAAAACCAAGGCATCATTCACTGTAGATAACGAAAAAGCGATTTCGGTAGCACCTAGCGTGAGTTTTGAAGACAAAAAATAGCACGCCTTAGCCAGAATTTCCAGCGCGTGTCTGCCACCTTAAAAGCCTGCCTGTATGCACTTTGTGCGATGCTGCTGTTCGCAGCATGCAATCTGCGGGCAGAGCTTATGCCTGTTCCTGCGTTACAAACGCGGGTTACCGATTTAACCCACACATTAACCCCTGAAGAGACCAGCCAGCTTGAAGCAAAGCTGGCTGGCTTTGAACAGCAAAAAGGCAGCCAGATTGCGGTGTTGTTTGTACCCACCACCAAGCCGGAAGAAATAGAGCAATTCGCTATCCGTGTCGTTGATGCCTGGAAACTGGGGCGCGAGAAGCAGGATGATGGTGTATTGGTTCTGGTGGCAAAAGATGACCATAAGATGCGCATTGAAGTTGGCTATGGCCTGGAGGGGGCGATACCTGACTTGATTGCCAAGCGCATCATTACAGAAATCATGGTGCCAAGCTTCAGGCAGGGTGACTTTTATGGCGGCATCAATAATGCGGTTGATCAGGTGATTCGGCTGATCTCGGGCGAGCAGTTGCCTGAGCCTGCACATTCCAAGTCAATCGGAGATAAGTTGTGGGATATGATGTATCTGTTGTTTATCGGCGCTTTTATAGTAGGTGGAATTCTGCGTGCTGTCTTCGGTAATTTTTTAGGAGGCGTGCTGAATGGCGGCTTCATTGGCATGTTGGTGTGGTTTTTTGGCGGCGGTTTAATCGTGGCGCTGGTCTTGGGGATTATTGCATTCTTTTTTACTTTTGTTGGTAGTTCCGGTTTGGGTCATGTCGGTGGTTTCGGTGGTGGTGGATACAGTGGTGGTTCTGGCGGCTGGAGCGGAGGCGGTGGTGGGGGTTTTGGCGGCGGCGGAGCATCGGGGAGCTGGTAATGGTAGCTAATTTGTTCAGGCGCCTATTCAGGCATCTTTTTACTACGCCAATTGCGATAAAACGGTGTTTTCCCAAAGCTGCCATGCAGCGTATAGAGGCAGCTATTGCCAGCAGTGAGGCAGCGCATCTGGGCGAAATCCGTTTTGCAATTGAGCCAAATCTCCCGGTGCTGGATATTTTAAAAAGAAAATCTGCACAACAGCGTGCCGTAGAGGTTTTTTCACAATTACGGCTTTGGGATACCGAGCAGAATAACGGTGTGTTGATTTACTTGTTATTTGCAGACCGTGATTTTGAGATATTGGCTGACCGCGGCATTCACCGGCACATTGGGCAGAATGGATGGGCCGGTATCAGTCATGAAATGGAAGCGCTGTTCAGGCAAGGCCAATTTGAAGCTGGCATATTACATGGCATCACGCAAATAAGTATACTGCTCACTCAGCAATATCCGGCAACAACGATTAATCATGATGAGTTACCAAATGCGCCAGTTATTATTTAATCTAACATTTGGTGGACTGTTGGCATTTTCATTCAATACGCATGCTGCGCTGAGTGATATTACGCAGATTTACCAGCAAACTCCGGCAGTGCATGGCTTTAATGTGTGTGTTGGTGGTGGCTGTGCTGAAGTTAAAAATGTGTCGTTGACGGATGCGGAGTGGCGCATTGTTACTGATATTTTCACGCATGCGGGACAAACAAATGCTGAGCAGGAGCGAGGCCTGATAGCGCTTGCCGTAGGCGCAATGGAGAAGATTGTCGGTGATGAAACCGATACTGCAACAGACCGTGCCGGAACATTTGGCAACTCAAATTATCCTGGTCAATTAGACTGTAATGACGAGGCGATTAATAGCACTACATATATGCGACTGATGCGTCAAAACCGCCTGATCAAGCTGCATGAGGTAGAAGATATGCGCACACGCAATTTCTTTTTTTCAGGCTGGCCACATTCCACGGCAGTGATTCATGAAGTAGCGACGGGGAACCGGTTCGCTGTCGATAGCTGGTTTTATGACAATGGTTTCCCTGCAACCGTCGTTCCTTTTTCCAAATGGAAATCGGGTTACATTCCTGCTGATAGCCCGGTTTTGAAAAAATAGTTAATGGCCTGTGGCATTGATTAACTTATTTAAGTTTCCCAATTAATTTATCAGCGATTTTTTGATGGCCTATCGGTTTCAAGTGGTCATCTATTATGAAATATAAATCCGGGGTCAGATTCAGGTCGTAAAAGTACAGGTTTTTAAAGTCTGCATCCTGCCCGGATGGGAAGTTGTAAAATTTACCGCCATTCCCGTTCGAATAAAATACAATTATTTTCTTACCCTTTAAATCACTTTCATAATGCTTTAAAACTTTTTTCAAGGCTGATGAATGCGTCTCGAAGTTCCGCCCCCGCCTTGGTTTGTGTAAATAAGAGAGTAGCTTTGTTACCGGTGTTTTTATTGAAGCTTTAATATAATTAAATAATAGATTTGATGTTAATTTGAAGTCATTTTGAGAGTGGTCGAGCTTTTCTTTAAAAGCGCTCAATTTCGCATTAATGTCAGGATTTTTTATCAGCTCGGTATTTTCGCTGCGGTCATTATTGCAATATTGGATGATGATAGTGTCTACATCATCTATTAAACCTGATTGCAGTAAACGTTTTATTTCGCGAAATGTACCGTAGCTTGAAACCGCCAAATTGTAGACCGGTCTTTTGGTTTCTTTTTGCAGTATGTTTGAGAATGCGTCAGCATCGTTTACTCCCCATCCCATGGCATGGGAATCTCCCAGAACTGCTATGCCTGGTTTTGTTTTATCAAAGTTCTTATCCGGGTTAACACGCCCATGGTTTGTAAAGGTGGTTACGGTGTCGAACTCCGGGTTTTTAAATCTGCACTTGCCGATTTTAGGTGAGTAAATCAACTGCTGATCGAGATTGATACAGTCAGGTTCATTTTGCCAGATGCTTCGATAGCCAGAATAGTAGTAATGTTTTTGATATTCTACAAAAGGCCATTGATTAATGACTATGCCCTGTTTTAATGCCCAACTGCTCACAACATAAGCTGTAAGGCAAAACAGGATGTAATAAAAAATTATTAATAAAGAATACGTGAATAACAAAACGCGGTTGGTTTTAATCCAGCTCATAAGCATTTTTATAGTCCTTAATTAATGAGCTATTTTGTATTGAGATTGAATCATGTAAATTGAAATGCTACTGCAGATGCAGTCTGCAACCGGAGCGTAAAAGCTTATCAAATATAGATTTTCAAGCGGGCATGATAGATGTCTTTAACCAAGTGTGTCAAACTAACGCGCAGTTGATATGTCATTCAACATAAGCTAACTAACATTCAAAGAGTCATCGTGTATAAAAAACTAATCAGTCCGCAACATAGTTTTATTCTTATCGTCACTTTATTTCTAATGGTGACTGGTAATGCCGCTTTTTTCCATAATCTGGTTTTAACTTATCCGGTCGAAGCTGACAACATTCCGTTTCTGCTGTCTGTTAGTGCATTCTTTACACTTGTTTCGGCACTTTTCTTAAATGTTATTTGCTACGGCAGAGCCACGCGATGGCTATTGCTTGTTATTGTGTTTGCCGCATCACAGGCTGCCTATTTCATGGATGTTTATGGCATCGTTATTGATGTGGATATGCTGGAAAATGTCATACAAACTGATGCGCGTGAGGCGGGTGAACTTATTAGTTTAAGTTTTATTTTGCGTACCGTGGTTTTTGGTTTAATCCCTGCATACCTGATTTTTAAATTCTGCCCCAAGCCACAAAACCTGGGGCGCGAATTAAAATCGAAATTAACGCTATTAGCGGTTTTGGTTCTGCTACTTATTTTAGTGGTGATTCCCTTTACATCTCAATACACCTCGTTTATTCGTGAACATAAAACCATCAGGTTCTATTCAAATCCGACTTACTTTTCTTACTCGGTGATCAAGTATGTAAGTCGTGCCTTTAAAAAACCAGAAGACACTACACTTATCAGCGTGGCAGAGGACACTCAGCACGTCGGTGTAACCCATAAAAATGAATTAATGATATTGGTGATTGGCGAAACGGCGCGTGCCGATCACTTTTCATTAAACGGATACCAGCGTGACACCAACCCCGAGTTAAGCAAGCTTTCAGTTGTGAGCTTCAAGAATGTATCTTCTTGTGGCACATCTACCGCAGTCTCGGTGCCTTGCATGTTCTCTTCATTGAAACGGGAACACTTTGATATCAAGGCCGGCCTGAATCATCAGAACGTACTGGATGTACTTTCTGAAAAAGGGGTAGAGATATTATGGCGTGATAATAACTCGGACTCAAAGGGGGTGGCCAAGCGCATGATTTATGAAGATTTCAAGCAGCCTTCAGTTAACCCTGTATGTGATGAAGAGTGTAGAGATGTGGGCATGCTGAGCGGCTTGGATCAATATGTCAGGGCAAGGAAAGGTAAAGATATACTCATAGTATTGCACCAGATGGGCAACCACGGCCCAGCATATTACAAACGTTACCCTAAAGCGTTTGAGAAGTTCACCCCGACCTGTAAAACCAATGATTTTGGTAAATGCACTAATGAGGAAATTATAAACGCCTACGATAATGCAATTATTTACACTGACTATTTTTTGGCAAATGTAATCAAATTTCTGCAGAAGTATGATGGTAATCACGAAACTGCAATGTTATATGTAAGTGACCATGGAGAATCGTTAGGTGAATATGGCGTGTATCTGCATGGAGCGCCCTATGCTTTTGCGCCTGAAGCACAGATTCATGTTCCCGCTGTTGCATGGTTTGGCAAAAACTTTGATTTTAAGCTGGAGCAGGCGAGGTTGTTTGAAAATAAAACATTTAGTCATGACGATCTGTTTTGTGCAATGCTGACTGTTTTTGAAATGGAATCAGATACCTGCTCTGCCTGGAAAAAAGTTGTTGAGCAGAATGTTAATTCGCACTAAATCTGGAATCTGGGTTTTTCTGAACTTGGACTTACTGAATTAACTATAAGGTAGGTTTTAAAATATGATGACTACAGGCGGTTGGTTATTTTGGGCGTTACTTTCCGCCGTGTTTGCGGCGCTTACTGCAATTTTTGCTAAAATCGGTATTAAAGGCGTGGACTCGGATTTTGCAACATTAGTACGCACGGTTATTATTACCTTACTCTTGTCCGGATTTGTCTGGTTTACCGGCAAATGGAGCAACCCGTTTTCGATGTCAGCCAAAACACTGGCTTTTTTGGGGCTATCTGCATTGGCAACCGGCGCTTCATGGGTTTGCTACTTCAGGGCGTTGCAGATTGGCAATGCCTCGCAAGTGGCGCCTATAGATAAGCTCAGTATTGTACTGGTCGTGATTTTCGCTTTTACTTTTTTAGGTGAGAGACCCAGTATGCGAGAGTGGATGGGTATCGTTCTTATTGCCATGGGTGCGCTATTACTTGCAATCAAGCGATAAATTATCAAGCGCCAAGGTTTCAGAAAGAAATCGGCTGTTTCAATATGCCCCGATGGTCACTGATCGTTGAAGGTTCAAGTTGACCTTGACAGCTTTGTTTGAACTTCTATAAAGTGACCGGTTAATCAGTAAGATAATTTATAAAAAAATCAGTGGTTTATACTCTGGTGACTATGGCTAACAATTTTTACACATGAAGCTTTACGAGCAGCTTGCCAACTCCATCGCGCAGTCAATTCAGCAAGGCGTACTTTGTCGCGGCGACAAACTTCCATCGGTACGTCAGACCAGTGAAAGTCGTGGTGTTAGCCCATCAACAGTATTTCAGGCCTATTATTTGCTGGAGGCCAGAGGGCTAATCAGTGCTTATGAGCGCTCGGGATATTTTGTAACTGGCGGCGCCATTGGCATACCATCTTCTCCTGAGCCGGCTATTCAATCCAGCGTAGAATTAACGCAGGTGGATGTGAGTGAGCTGGTATTCGAAGTGCTCGAATCCATTATCGCCAATAATGCTGTTCCACTAGGTTCGGCTTTTCCGAGTTTTTTATTGTTTCCTCTAGCTGGTTTAGCGAAATGTATGTGTCCCAGCCTGCAGGCCATGGATTCATGGTCAGTCATGAATAATTTGAATCGGGGTTATGCAGAGCTTAGGCGACAGATAGCTCTACGTTATATGATAGGCGGATTGAATGTCGCTGCTGATGAAATCATCATTACCAATGGCGCACTTGAGGCATTAAATCTGTGTTTGGCTGCAGTTGCCCGCCCCGGAGATACTGTGCTAATTGAGTCACCTACCTTTTATGGCGCACTGCAATCTATAGAGCGTATGGGATTACGTGCGGTTAAAGTGCCAAGCCACCCTAAAGACGGCATTGATTTAGCCGCGATGGAGCAAGCAATCGTATGTTATAAGCCTAAGGTTTGCTGGGTGATGACGAATTTCCAGAATCCCTTAGGTAGCTCACTGTCGGAAGATAAAAAGAAAGCATTAGTAGCGCTTATCACTAAATATCAGGTGCCATTGATTGAAGATGATGTATACGGTGAGCTTTATTTTGGGGATAAACGACCGTCTTCTGCTAAAACGTTTGATACAGAAGGTCTGGTGATGCATTGTTCATCATTTTCCAAATGCCTTGCCCCTGGCTATCAGGTAGGCTGGGTAGCGCCAGGCCGGTATTTAAAAGCAGTGGAGCGATTGAAGCTAACCACAATCGTGGCCACATCATTACCGCCGCAAATGGCGATAGCCAGATATTTGCATAAAGGTGGCTACGATAAACATCTGCGAAATTTGCGCCAAATCCTGCTGGTGAATCAGATTAAATTCATTGAAGCGATTGAACGCTATTTTCCTGAAGGAACCTGCTTAACTGCTCCACAAGGCGGATATTTTTTATGGGTCAAGCTGCCAGACGGTGTGGATGCGCTACAGGTGCATAAGCGGGCCATTGCTGATGGTATCAGCATTGCTCCTGGCCCTATATTTTCTGCGCAAAGAAATTTCACAAACTACATAAGATTGAATTACGGACATAGCTGGGATATGCGTAGTGAAATGTCGTTAAATGCGCTTGGCAACATTGTGAAAAGTCTAATCCCATAATCGGTGTGGTTGAAGCTTGTCGGTTTATAAACTGATATGCTTTTTATTCAAGCATCTGCTTCTGTTTTAATTTTATCAAATCACTTAAGCTAAGAAGTAGAATGGCTTAGTTTTTTGAGTCAGAATGCGCATTTGCAGATTCACTCTTTTGAATAAATTGAAATTGTTTAAAAGATATTTCACCAACAGAATTGTTGCCAGTAGTTAAGTTTGAATGGCAATTGGTCAAGAAATAACTCTGATTTTGTTTATCAGGCTCAGTAATACCCACATTAGGACGGCATGAATAAAAAAGCATTAACAGAACCACCTCAACAGCCATTTTCATTAAAAGAAACGCATGGCGTGACCGTGGCGTTAACCACACCAAGTGCGTTGCTTGAGCTCAATGGTTATGGTATTAATTTTGGAAGTAAAACTGTATTGAGTGACATATCGTTCACTGTTCCTGAAAAAGGCGTGGTGGCGCTGATCGGCCCTAAAGGTATTGAAAGAACCACTTTGTTGCGTACTATCGCAAGCTTTGGTTCAGCTAATTTCTCTTACCAGACGTCAGGCAGCGCATTTTATCGCGGTGCTGTCCTGGGTGAAAATGATCGTCCTGAGCTGGTTATGCAAAACGCTCGGTTGGCGATGGCATCAGTACTGGAAAATGTGGTTGTTAATCTACCGGGGCGTAATAAATTAAAGCACGCTATGCAGCGTGAACTTGCACAGCAACTTCTTAAGCAGGCTGGCCTGGAAAGTTTATGTAGCCGCTTGGACGAGACTATGGTCAGCTTGCCGATTGCGTTACAGAGACATCTTTCTATTTTGCGCCATGTTATAGCAAATCCACCTCTGTTATGTATAGATGAACCTGCCGCTGGTATGACCGATATTGAAGCGGCACACCTGTTTGCTTACCTGCGTGAAGAGTCTACCCATCGAGCATTACTTGTTGCTTTGCATAGCCAGAAGCATGCAAGGCTATTAGGCGGGCAAGCAGTACTGATTGCTCATGGTCGCGTGCAGGAGCAGCAGGCCATACCGCAGATATTTGATAGTCCGCACTCAGTGGCGGGACACGAGTTTGCGCGTACAGGTAAATGTGCTGCGGCCAACCAAACAGCCTCACCGGAAAATGTAGCGAAATCTGCTGAGCCTGTTATAGATGAAGTGGTTGTAGAAGAGCAGTTATCTCTCGAGGTTGAATCAGCCGGCATCGAGCATCCCAACATCGAGCATCAAGTTGAGATGGGAAAATTTTTATGGTTGAAGCGAGGCATGCTTGCAGGAACGCCAGCTCCGGGCGCGCACGGTAATATCGAGCACGATTTAAAAGAGCTGCAGCGGAAAGGTATAACGACTCTTGTAACTTTGACCGAAACAGCACTTGATGAATCCAGTCTTAAACCGTTTGGCATCAAGAGTGTTTGGGAGCCGATTCCTGACATGGCAGCACCAACCATTGAGCAAGGTATACGGATATGCATACGGATTGAATCGTTACTTGAGCAGGGTGAAGTGGTTGCCGTGCATGGGCATGCCGGGCTAGGACGTACGGGAACTGCACTTGCAGCGCATTTGCTTTGGAAAGGTATGAGCTTTGATAGCGCCCTTGAGTATGTGCGCAGGGTTGAACCGCGCTGGGTGCAGACGCAATCACAGGTGGCGTTTTTACAGCAGTTTTCTAAAATAGTTTAAGAGACTTCAATGTGAGTTATTAAGCCCTTACCCTGTTTCGCTCTTATGTATGGAATAGAGTCATTGCTCCCGCTTATTATCCATACCAAGTATTGCTGACTAACGCGCTGATTAACTGTAAAATTCGCACTTTCGTTTAGCCAGTGATTTGAATTTATTATGCGCGCCTCACAATTTTTCTTTAATACCCAAAAAGAAGCCCCTAACGAAGCTGAACTGCAAAGCCATATTTTAATGGTGCGAGCCGGGCTGATTAAACGTTTAGGTTCAGGCCTTTATAGCTGGATGCCTTTAGGCTTGCGCATACTGCGTAAAGTTGAAGCAATCGTGCGTGATGAAATGAACAAGGCAGGTGCATTGGAATTATTAATGCCGGCAGTGCAGCCTAAAGAACTGTGGGAAGAAACTGGTCGCTGGGCGGTATTTGGCCCGCAAATGCTTAAAATAAAAGACCGTCACGAACGCGAGTTTTGCTTTGGCCCAACCCACGAAGAAGTGATTACCGATATTGCGCGCAAGGAAATCCGCAGCTATAAACAGCTACCGCTTAATTTTTACCAGATTCAAACCAAGTTCCGTGACGAAATTCGCCCACGTTTCGGTGTGATGCGTGCGCGAGAATTCATGATGAAAGATGCGTATTCATTTCATACGGACTTTGCATCTTTAGAGCAAACTTATCAAACCATGTATCAGGCTTACAGTAACGTGTTTACACGATTAGGCCTTAAATTTCGCGCAGTAAGGGCCGATACCGGCGCTATCGGCGGTGAAGGCTCGCACGAGTTCCATGTGTTGGCAGATTCCGGTGAAGATGGCCTGGCTTACTGCGATAGTTCAGATTTTGCAGCGAACGTGGAATTGGCTGAGGCCTTACCGCTTGGTAACGCCAGAGCAGTTTCTGGTGAGGCTATGCGTGAAGTGGATACACCGAAACAAACCGCATGTGAAGATGTGGCGAAACTATTGAATGTTGGTGTGGAGCGTACCGTTAAGGCGATAGCCCTGATTGTTAAAGATGAGTCTGCGGGTGAGAAATTCTGTTTGGCTTTGCTACGCGGTGACCATAACCTGAATGAAGTTAAGGTGGGTAAGCTCGCCGGATTTGCCGACTTCAGGTTCTCAACTGAAGAAGAGATTCGCGCTAATCTTAACTGCCCACCCGGCTTTATCGGCCCGGTTGGTGTAGGTGCTAATGTGACGGTGATTGCAGATAGAACCGTGGCGCTGATGAGCGATTTTATCTGCGGTGCTAATAAGCCGAAATACCATTTGGCGGGTGTGAATTTCGGGCGTGATCTGCCGGAGCCTTCTTTAGTTGCGGATATTCGTAATGTGGTTGACGGTGATGCCAGCCCGGATGGTAAAGGCGTATTATCGCTATGCCGCGGTATTGAAGTTGGTCATATTTTCCAATTGCGTACTAAATATTCAGAAGCGATGAATGCGAGCTATCTGGATGAAAACGGTCAGACGCAAATCATGGAGATGGGTTGCTACGGCATAGGCGTGTCACGTATCGTAGGTGCTGCGATTGAACAAGGTAATGATGAACGCGGCATTATTTTTCCTAAGAGCATGGCACCGTTTACCGTGGTGATCTGTGCCATTGGCTATGAAAAGTCTGAAACAGTAAAAGACGCAGCGAATAAATTACACGATGAATTACAGGCGGCAGGTGTGGATGTATTGCTGGATGACAGGGGCGAGCGCCCGGGTGTGATGTTTGCAGAGGCCGATCTGATGGGTATTCCACACCGCTTGGTGATTGGTGAGCGTGGTCTGGCTGAAGGTAATGTGGAATATAAAGCCCGTGTAGATGCAGAGGCAAAATCCATTCCGCTGGCATCAGTAGTTGAGTTTGTACAAAAACAGGCATAACATCAAGCTATGGTAGCTTTATTATAGGTAATCCGGTTTATAAACAATGATGCGTAAATCTATTCAGGTGAGTTTGATGTTGCTACTGGCCGCAGTATCTGGCCTGAGCTTCGCTGGCTCTCAGGTTGAAGAGCCGTTATCAAACAGTGTGAAAGCACTTATGCAGCGTAGCGTGAGTGATAGAGCCGTTCCTACGCTTACTTTTTCCACTGAAGAAGAGGGCAGGGCCTGGTTGAACGATATGTCACAGCGCCTGAAAAAGCGCATACCTGATACCGGTTACCGTGAAGATTTTTTACGTACTGTGCATTATGAAGCCAGCCGTGCTGGGTTAGACCCGCAGATGGTGCTGGGTTTGATTCAGGTGGAGAGCGGTTTCAAGAAATATGCCGTGTCGTCAGTTGGTGCGCGTGGCTTTATGCAGGTGATGCCATTCTGGGTGCGCAGCATTGGTGCCAAAGATCATAATCTATTTCTACTGCGTACCAATCTGCGTTATGGCTGCACTATCCTGAGGCATTATGTCGATATTGAACGCGGTGATTTATACCGTGCGCTGGGTCGCTATAACGGTAGTCTTGGTAGGCCGGAATATCCCAACTTAGTACTTGGTGCATGGCGTAAACACTGGGATTATTCTTCCAGAAACTGGAATAACATTCCCAAAAACATCTAGAGCTTTGGCCATCGTTCAATTAGTTTCAATTTTTGCTTCTGCATTAAACTTCAAATTAATTTTCTTGCACTGATTTATTACATTCGTAATAATTTGTAACAAAATAGTGCAAAAAAGTTTACATTTATCTAAAAATCATTCAGTATGCCCCTAGCGATTTTATGTTTTAGGGCAACTTATAACATTTCCAATCTGCCCTAAGTGTTCGCTGCTGTTCGCATTACCTTGTTATTCAACTAAATTATTTGGGAGAAATAAAGTATGTCGAAATTAACTGCATTGGCTTTAAGTATTGCTGTTCTTGGTGGGGTATGGACATTTCTGGCGCTAGGACCTCTTACCGGCTCTGTATTGGTTTGGGCCGGGTTTATTGCATGGGGTAGCTATTTCCATACTGGTGGTGATAACGCTGCTTTGCAAAAAACAATCGTTGGCATGGTTTACGGCGCTGTGGTTGCAGGTGTTGCTTTAGCACTCGTTGTGGCTAATCCTGTTGGTTTAGGTGCCGCTATTGCCGCTCCGGTATATGTAGGTGTTACCGTGTTTTTCCTGGTGATTGTTGCAGGAATAAACTTACTGTCTGTAGTGCCGGCTAATGTTTACGGTTATGCAGCGACTGCCGGTTATGCCTTGAGTACTAATACTGCTAATCTTACAACTATGCCAAACTTAACTAACCCAGTTTTGTTGGTTGCATTGTCAGTAGTTCTTGGTGCTTTATTTGGTGTTGCATCAGGTAAGCTTGCTGGTATTTTAGGTAAATAATCCAATAATTAATCAGCAATAAAAACCGCCTGCATAGGCGGTTTTTTTATTGTGTTGAATAATCAATTATTTTTCAGTACTTTGAATCCATAGTATGTACCAAACTCACCTTCAGGTTCATGGTACACAAACAGCATATCGTTTGCATAACCAGTGCCATTAAAGTGATTCTGAGAGCGCAGTTTCAGGTCTTTAGGTAATTCGCTTCTACCCATATATTTACCGTTCAGGTCAAAAATCAATGCCGCTTTATGGTCTACATCCAGCAAGACCAACTCCTGCCCTTTGATGCCGCTATAGCCGATAAAGTGGTCGCTTATATCGTGATGTTCTGCACCTGCTGTTTTAAGGTCTAGTGAAATTTCGCTGATTTTTTCACGTGATTTGGTTTCAACCACCCAAACTTTATTGCCACGTTCCTGCTTGGCATAATATTGGTTAGTTTCCGGATTGTAGCTAGGAATAGTTGCTGAATCGCCGAATGCAGGGTTAAAGCCAAATACATCGTTTGACGTATGTTTTAAGTCACCGCTTTCTGTAAGGTCGATCGAGAAAATACCGGAGTTGGGTGAAAAGCCGACATCACTGGAGATGTTGTAGGTAACGGTTTCCAGTTTTGCTGTATTAGGGTTGTAGTAAAGCGAGCGGTTGTCGTAGCCGGGGCGTGAAGAATTTATGTATTTTCCAGTTTCATCATAGCTGTGAATTTCGGATTTTGAATAGGGCACTTCACCCTCGCCCCCCATGGGTGCCAAGCCGCCATCGGCAATGTAGTAACGTTTTAGCGTTGGAATGTATGCCACTGTCATCGGACGTGTGGTTGGTTTTTTAGTCAGCGGGATTTTTATGCCGACTTGAGCTTCCGGCAGGATTTCTGCATGAATGATTTGTGCTGAAGCTAATAAGGCCAAAGAAAGTAGTAAATTTAGAACGCGCATATTCATTTCTCTATTGATTGTTTAATGGTCAGGTTCGTAACAGTGCATGTGATGTTTGTTTAACTTAATAAGTATCTTGCGATACTAGTTTTAGCGTCTTTGTTTTTCTATTAGCATGGCGTCGCCATAGCTGAAAAAGCGGTATTCTTTTGTAATTGCATGGGCATAGGCCTTTTTAATGTTGTCTATACCAGCGAAGGCAGACACTAACATGAGTAAGGTACTTTTAGGTAAATGAAAGTTGGTAAATAAACGATCCACTACTTTAAATTCATAGCCAGGTGTAATGAAAATATCGGTATCACCATCGCCAGCTTCCAAGTCACCGTGTTGCGCTGCGCTTTCCAATGCCCGCAGTGCGGTTGTACCTATTGCTGTTACCCGTCCACCATGTAATTTTGTTTTTTTAATGCTATCTACAGTAGACTGGGAAATGCTGAAAAGTTCACTGTGCATTTTGTGTTCTGCAATATTATCAACACGTACCGGCTGAAATGTGCCGGCACCGACGTGCAGTGTCACATAAGCGATATTAACGCCTTTTTTCTGCAATTGTTCCAGCAAAGCCTCTGTAAAATGCAAGCCGGCAGTAGGTGCGGCAACGGCACCTAAATGTTTGGAAAAAACAGTTTGATAACGCTCTTCATCGTCATCTGTGGCCGTGTGTGTAATGTATGGCGGTAACGGAAGGGCACCGTGCTGCTCTAATAAATCAAATACCGATACATCGCTTAAAAAATGCAACTCAAATAAGTCATCATGGCGGGCTGTGACTTCAACATCAAAGGCGTCACTCAGGCGCATGCGGCTGCCAATCTTGGGTGATCTCGATGCGCGTACATGCGCATAAGCCACTTGCTGGTTAATGACGCGTTCGATTAGCACTTCAACATTGCCTCCGCTATGTTTTTGGCCGAACAAGCGCGCTTTAATCACTCTGGTGTCATTGAATATCAATAAATCACCTTCGTTGCATGCGGCAGGAAAGTCTAAAAACATTTTATCTGTCAGATTGCCGCTGTTACCATTCAGGCATAGCATGCGGCTGGCGGTACGTTCTTGGGCAGGATGTTGGGCAATTAGCTGGGAAGGTAGATAAAAATCGAAATCTTGGGTTTTCATATTACGGATAGCTTGCTATAATAGCGGAATCGCAATTATACAGTAATGTATAATCCAACGAGGCCCGGGTGGCGGAATTGGTAGACGCACGGGACTCAAAATCCCGCGCTGGCAACAGCGTGCCGGTTCGATTCCGGCCCCGGGCACCAAAATAAAAAAAAGGGCTTTTCTTATGAAAAGCCCTTTTTATTTGCCTATTAAAAACGTGCAGACTTGATGCGGGTGCTTGGCGTATAGCAATTTATAGCGGCATGAAAGCCTATAGTTCGCTTAGGCTTTTAATATGCGTCATTACACAGCGCCCGAGGGCATGCAGAGAATAGCCACCTTCTAAAGTTGAAACGATGCGGCCGCTTGCATATTTTTTTGCGACTTGCTTTAGCGCTTCTGTCACCCATAGATAATCGGCTTCTTTCAGTGCCAGTCCGCCCATGTCATCTTCGTAGTGGGCATCGAACCCGGCAGAGATGAATAAGAACTCTGGCTTAAAGCGATCCAGTGCTGGTAACCAGTGATTAGTGATGGCTTCCCTGAATTCTGTGCCGGTGGTTCTGGCTGCAAGCGGTACATTGATAATGTGCTCATTGCCACTTTCTGCTCCCTTGTATGGGTAAAACGGATGCCTGAAAGTTGAACACAGCATTACTTTAGGATCATCATGAAAGATATTTTCCGTACCATCGCCATGATGTACATCAAAGTCCAGTATGGCTACGCGTTGTAGATGGTAATGTTTTATGGCGTGTGCAGCACCCACGGCCACATTGTTAAAGATGCAGAACCCTGATGCGCCGGCGCGACCTGCATGGTGCCCGGGTGGGCGTATGCTGCAAAAGGCATTTTCTACCTGACCTGACATCACAAGATCTACCGCCTGCGCTACCGCACCTGCCGCATGCAGTGCAGCGCTCAGGGTGTATTTGTTCATGGACGTATCACCGTCAAGTTGGATCAGTCCTGCCTCTGGCGCCTGTTTGAACACCCATTCAACATACTCGGGGTTATGCACGCTGGTTAACTGGTCTTTACTGGCCTCTTTTGCATCATAGTGGATTAAATGATCCAGTATGCCGGAAGCAATCAATTGGTCATTGATTGCATGCAGGCGCTCCGGGCATTCCGGGTGGTCAGCGCCCATGCTATGCCTGTGGCAAGATGAGTGGGTGATGTAAGCAGTACGCATATCTATTGTCTTTAAAGCAGTTTATATACGGTTTTGATACTGTCGTCTTCTTTGCTGGGTTCGATAATGAAGTTCAGGTTTTTCATCAATTTCAGCATGTGGGTGTTTTGACCTAAAACTTCACCTTGCATCACTTTCAGGCCCCGCTCGCGCGCAGCGTCCATCAGCACCGTCATGAGTTTACTGCCTAGCCCTTTACCGTGCATGTTGTCGGCGATGACAATAGCAAACTCGCAGCTCTCGCCATCCGGATTAGTGGCATAGCGTGCTACGCCTATTTCAATTTCTTTAGATTCTGCCTTGTGACCATGCGTTTCGGTGACTGCAATCAGCGCGATTTCACGGCTGTAGTCAATCTGTGTAAAGCGTACCAGCATAGACTGACTCAGTTCCTGAATGCTGTTCATGAAGCGGAAATAGCGTGATTCCTCAGACAGTTTGCGTACAAATTCCTGTTCAATCTCCGCGTCTTCAGGGCGTATCGGGCGAATGACAATATTACTGCCGTCACTCAGTTGCCAACTGCTGATTAGGTGAGCCGGATAAGGGTAGATCGCCATGTGAGCATAACGGTCAGCATTCGGTGTGCGGAACCCAACTACTACACGTGCATCGGCAGCCAGAGCGCCATGTTCATCAACAATCAATGGATTAATGTCCATTTCCATCAGCATCGGTAATTCACAAACCATTTCAGATACACGCAGCAACACGCTTTCCAGTGCATCCATATTTGCTGGCGGCATATGGCGGAAAGCGCCCAGCATTTTTGCCACATGCGTGCCCTGGATCAGGTCTTTGACTAGAAATGCGTTGAGTGGCGGCAATGTGACGGTGCGGTCTCCCATTACCTCTACCATGGTGCCGCCGGCACCAAAGGTAATGACCGGGCCAAATATTGGGTCACTGGTGACGCCTACCATGAGTTCGCGTCCGTTAGGTTTTATCACCATAGGTTCTATGGATATGCCGTCAATACGGGCATCTGGACGGTTCTGCTGAACAGTTTCCAGCATTTCATGGTAAGCCGTGCGTACTTCCAGCGCGTTGCCAAGGTTAAGCATCACGCCGCCCGCATCCGTTTTGTGGGTAATGTCGGGTGAATTGATTTTCATTGCTACCGGAAAGCCTAATTCCAGTGCAATCTGCAATGCTTCGTTCGGTGAGCGCGCTACCAGCGTTTTTGCTACTGGAATATGAAACGCAGACAGTAGCGCTTTTGATTCCATTTCATTCAGTATTTTACGTCTGTCCTGTAGTGCACCCTCGATTACCATGCGCGCGCCTTCGGTGTCTGGCTCTATATGGTGTGAAAGTGGCCCCGGCACCTGCATGAGCAGCTTCTGGTTCTGATAGTATTTTGAAAGAAACGAGAATACTTCAACCGCAGGTTCCGGTGTGCGGAAACTCGGTTTTCTTGCATGATTGAATAATTTGCGAGATGCTTCAACCTGAGTGCCGCCCATCCAGCATGCAATCAATGGTTTGCTGTATTGGTTGGATAATTCAATGACGGTTTTAGCAGCTTCCAGTGGCTTGGTCATTGCCTGTGGCGTCAATATGGTGAGTACTCCGTCAACATTCGGGTCTTCCAGGCAGGCTTTAACCGCATGCCGGTAACGGTCAGCCTGCGCATCGCCAATAATATCTACAGGGTTGCCGTGTGACCATGTGGCAGGCAATGCCTGGTTTAATTGCGTGATAGTCTGTTCAGATAGCTCTGCCATCACTAGGCCTAGGTCAGCAACGGTATCGGTTGCCATTACGCCTGGGCCACCGCCGTTGGTTACGATAGCCAAGCGGTTGCCGGTAGGGTGAAAGCCGCAGGATAGTGCTTTGGCGACAGAAAACAGTTGCGTCACTGTTTGCACGCGCACTACGCCGGCACGTCTTACTGCGGCGTCGAAGGCGTCATCTGAACCGACCAGTGATGAGGTATGTGACATTGCCGCCTTGGACGATACACTGTGACGCCCGACCTTGACCAGTATCACCGGTTTGAATTGTGCGGCTGCTCGAATGGCGCTCATAAAGCTGCGCGCGTTGCGTATGCCTTCGATATAGAGCAGGATGCTGTGGGTTTTAACGTCAGAAACCAGATAATCCAGAATCTCACCAAAATCAACATCGATGGACGAACCCATTGATACCACGCTGGAAAAACCGACATCGTTGGATTTGGCCCAATCCAGAATTGCGGTACATAAAGCGCCGGACTGTGATACAAAAGCCAGATTGCCGGCGTTGGCGCTGCCATGGTTGAAGGTTGCGTTCAATCCGATATCAGGGCGCATCACCCCCAGACAGTTTGGCCCAATCAGGCGGATGTTGTAGCGCTTGGCATTTTCCAGTACCGCCCGTTCCAGTTTTTCGCCGGCTGCGCCAGTCTCACTGAAGCCCGCAGTAATAATGACGGCGGCTTTTACGTTATGTTTTCCGCACTCTTCAATAATGTCCGGTACAGACTTTGGCGGTGTGGCGATAATGGCTAAATCAACTGGCCCCTGTATTTGCGAGATAGAAGCATAAGCTTTATGTCCCTGAATCTTGGCGTGGTTAGGGTTGATCGGGTACAGCACACCCTGATAACCGCTTTGCAGCATGTTGTGAAACACGATCTTTCCAACAGAGTCAGCCTGGTCACTGGCGCCGAACACAGCGACTGATTTTGGCGCAAAAAGCGGCTTAAGATAGTGCTGACCCATAGTTTAACTCACCTAGATTTAACTAACTTTTATGTAACCAATATCATGTGTAATCAATATCATCTTAGCTGATTTTTTTGTTATTACGATATTGCATAGTCGAAAGGCAATGCCATAATCCGCGACTTTCGTTAAGATTATATGCTTAATAATTGTAACAGTACCGGCGCTGAATAGCGCCATGGGTTCAATCTGGTAAGGGTTTAGTCCTGTCAGGCGCATAAAATATGACTTTTTTGATGATTTATTGCAATTGTGCACTATTCAAGCCAATAAACACCGGTTATGATGGTTATTGTTATGTGAATTAGATGCACTTTGCATAATATGAGATATGATAAAAATTCGTCTTAACTAATCAGGAATACTATCCATGAATAAACAAGAATTGATTGCCCAAATTGCAGAGCAAGCTGGCTTAACAAAAACGGATGCGGCAAAAGCGCTGAATGCTATTACTGACAGCATCACCCAATCTTTGAAAAAAGGTGATCCAGTTACATTGATTGGCTTTGGTACATTCAAAGTTGGTAAACGCGCTGCACGTACAGGCCGCAACCCACGTACCGGCGCAGAATTGAAAATCGCAGCTTCAAATGCACCTGGCTTCACAGCAGGTAAAGCACTGAAAGACGCAGTAAACTAAAAGTATTATCCATGGGTTCATTGAGATAGGGCTTTATCCCTTGTCGTTAGCCTGTGTTGAGATGCAAATGAGAACGGGAGCTTAAGGCTCCCGTTTTTGTATTATTAATCTATTAGATTGCTTGCTAAATAGATTATCTGTTCATTTCATTGCCTACCTTGTAACTTTAAAGTCAAAACGCATTTCAGCAGCCGTTGGTTTTAGCCTGCATGATTGTATCTGCTGCTGGGTTTTTCAGCGAATAATTTCGTTGTATTCGCCATTTTCATATTGCCTTCAAGATTCCCTAATATTTTATGAGTGTCAAAGCCACTAGCATAGCTAAAAGTAGTCAGCAGCTTGTGAATTAAATGCGGTATAACGGCGGCTAAACACACTTGTTTCAAAAGTATTACTTACAGGGCATAATGCAATTGAAGCATTTGATTCATGATCACATCAAACTACCGCATCAAGCCTTGCATGCTTGATTAAAAAAGGATCGTTAAAAATGTTAGAAGTTCTGTCAGATTGGCCAACGCCACCTTATTTTAGTTTTGAGCCTGTTGGCGTTAAGTCCGGGCCAGAAAGCTGCCTGATTTACTATCTGAATGGTAAAAAAGCACTTGGCGATTTGATACGAATGTCTCCGGATGACTCAAGTATTATTTTTCTCGCGTCACGTAGTGATGTCAATGAAACCATTAATCTTGATCAGGTTAAAACTATCCGTCTGTTAAGGCCGCTGGTCATGCGCAGGCAGCTTGCGCTTTTGCATGAGCGGGCGGAAGAGGTGTTTCATTCATCTGATCGTCAGACTTATAGCGTTGAGTTTGTTGATAAGGAAATAATAAGTGGTGAAACCGTAGGTTATTCTGAAACAGGCAAGGGTTTATTTCTTTATCTGCCCAAAGATGATGAACAGGTTGTACGTTGCTTTATTCCCAAGCAATCAATGACTAAATTCCAGATAGGCCTGCATCTTGGTGAGATGCTGGTTAAAGAAAATCTAGTGCACAAAGACCACGTGGAAGAAGCGGTGGCACATCAGCATAAGCTACGCCGCCAGCGCCTAGGTGACTATCTGTCTGAACAGGAAATTGTCTCACGCGAACAATTGGACCAGGCAATTCTGCATCAGGAAAAGCGCCCAATTCTTAAGTTGGGCGAAGCCTTGCAAGAGTTGGGGCTTGTTACCGCCGAGCAACTTCACCTTGCTTTGACTAAACAGCAACAAAATCGTAGTACCCCACTCGGGAGGATACTCGTAGAAATGGGGGTGGTGGAAGAATCCGTGCTGAAAGGTGCTTTAGCCAAAAAGTTGGGTATTCCTTATGTAGGCCTTGCCAAGTTCAATGTGGATTTAAATGTTATCCAGTTAGTGAGTGCTGAACATGCACGCAAGTACAGGCTTATGCCTTTATACATACATGACACCAAGTTGGTGATTGCTTTTGAAGACCCTTTCAATACAAAAGCGACTGAGGAAATTCGTTTTCTCACGCAGTTGAAGGTGATACCGGTGATGTCATCTCGAGAAGATATAGAGATGTCCATCAAAAAGTACTACCACGCACAAATCTCGGATAATTATGCTGCCGCCATGGCAGCGAGTGGTGCCTCTGCCAGAGCAACACATAACGAATATGAGCTTTATGAGGCACCAGTTGAAGTGAAGATTGATGATCTTACGTCCAGATTGTCTACTGAAGATCAAGGTCTGGAGCTTAGCCTGGAGCCAGTTGCCGAGTCTGATAATACGCTGGTACAGACTGTTAACAAGATTATCTTGGATGCTCACAGTAGTGGGGTGTCTGATATTCATATTGAAACTTATCCGGGTAAGAAAAATACGCGTATCAGATTCCGCAAAGATGGCACTTTGGCAGAGTATGTAGAAATTCCTGCCAATTTCCGTGATGCAATCATTTCCCGTATCAAAATCATGGCACAAATGGATATTTCCAATCGTCGCACACCGCAGGATGGCAAAATTGAATTTCAGCGCTTTGGTCCAGCCAAGATTGAATTGCGCGTAGTGACTATACCAACCAGCAATAGTCTTGAAGATGTCGTGATGCGCGTACTGGCACCGGCTAAGCCCTTGCCGCTTGAAAAACTCGGCTGTGCTCCGGATATTATGGAAACTCTGAAAGTTTTGGTTGAGCGTCCTTATGGACTTGTTCTTGTATGTGGTCCGACTGGATCAGGCAAAACTACCACCTTGCACTCACTGCTAGGGTATATTAATACACCAAATAGAAAAATATGGACGGTGGAGGATCCTGTAGAAATCAGTCAGGCTGGCCTGCGACAGGTGCAGGTTAATAGCCGGATTGGTTTAACATTCGCGAGTGTAGTCCGCAGTTTTTTACGTGCCGATCCAGATGTGATCATGATCGGCGAAATGCGTGACCAGGAAACTACCGGAATCGCAATCGAAGCATCCCTGACCGGCCATCTAGTGCTATCAACATTACACACCAACACTGCACCAGAGAGTGTGATCAGATTACTGGATCTTGGTATGGATCCGTTCAACTTTGCAGATGCACTGCTGGGGGTGCTGTCGCAACGTTTATTAAAGGCATTGTGTGGAAAATGCAAGCAGGCTTATGAGCCTGATGCTCAGGAATTTGATGAGCTTTTAGCGGAGTTTCTTGAAGGTTCACCTATAGCGCGTGATGATGCAATCGAAAATTGGAAATCTCACTTTTCGAAGAATGGGAAATACACTTTATACAAAGCAACAGGATGTCCACATTGCAACAAAACCGGTTATCGTGGCCGCGTGGGGGTTCATGAATTAATGACTGTCAGTCCGGAAGTTAGGCATCTGATTCAGACTAGGGCGCCGTTGCGTGAGTTGCAGTCCGCCGCATTAAGAGCAGGCATGCGTACGCTCAGGCAGGATGGTATCTATAAGGTACTGCTGGGCGAGACTGATATTAAACAAGTACGGGTAGTTTGCGCTTAGATAAAGCCTGATTAGATGCAATATTGGGGTCAGGCAGTATGCTACCAGTATAAAAATAGCCTGATTGTATTTAATTATTAGATATTTTTAAATTAGGTTGGAAAATTCCCCGGATTTCATGTATTATGCCGCCTCGTTGGTCAGGCAGGGTGCTTAGCTCAGTTGGTAGAGCGTCGCCCTTACAAGGCGAATGTCAGCGGTTCGACCCCGTTAGCACCCACCAAAAGATCAGCGTATAAATACATATAGTTTCTGAACGACTTATGTATTAAGGAGTGGTAGTTCAGTTGGTTAGAATACCGGCCTGTCACGCCGGGGGTCGCGGGTTCGAGTCCCGTCCACTCCGCCAATTTTATGTTTAAAGCCTTACAAGTTAATAGCTTGTAGGGCTTTTTGCTTTTTTAAGCCGGCAGAAAACAAAGCATACTTTGCATGCTGGCTCCACAATAGAAAAAGCTGTATTCCGTGATGCGGAATACAGCTTTTGTTTGAATCATGCCCAAGTGGGCTAAACTCAAGTGAACCAGACTCGAGTTTTGAGCCTGATTTTGGCTGAGCGTTAGAAGTTAATCAGAATTACTCTTTGCCGATTTGATATTCTTCGTAGCTGACCTCAACGATTTTTCCGGTTGTTGCATCTACTTCTACTTTGATTTCTTCTTTGTCTGCTTCAAGAATATCAAATTCGTATGATGCCTTGCCATCTGCTTCAAGTTCGTATTCAGTCTCTACTACTGTGCCAGGATGCGCTGCCAATGCCGTGGCCTTTGCATCAGCCTCACTTACCTTGGCTAAGGCCTTGAATTTCGCATCATCAGCTTTTACTTCTTGTTCAGTTTCAATGATTTTTCCGGATTTTGCATCACATTCAACATCCCATGCGCTACCATCAGCTGATTCGATGTCAAACTCGTAAACACCTTTTTTGTTCTCGGATTTAAATTCTGTTTTAACGATTTTGCCCTCATGTTGCGTTAATGCAGCCTTAACGCACTTGCCCAAGCTGTCGTATGCTTTGGGTTTGATTGAGCTATGGTCAGCCATTGCTATGTTAGAAAAAAATGCTGTAACTATTAAAGTTGAGCCTAAAGATAAACGCAACATATCATTCTCCTGTTGTTATTGATGTGAAGACTAGTCGAACATGTATTTAACATGTTAATCTTGTGTTGTTGATTTTACCAAAGTGTTGTAGGTTATTGATTAATTTACATAAATATTACATTTATGGTTGTAATAAACCATTTTTAGCTTATGGGTGTTAATATTGCGCTTGAATGTAAATGGATTGTAAATATAATTCTGGTAAGCACGGTGCCAAGCTATGTAATGGTGTGTATTATTGGTAAACCTGAAAATACAAGTACAGTGTTGCGCGGTAATAGGCCTACGCGGTAATAACTCTAAGCAGCAATAACTCAGGTTGAAATTATCATAAAACTTAATATATTTCAGTTACGCTCCCTCAAGGCCAGGGTTACTTTATTTGCGCTGATAATCTTCGTGATGGGTATCTGGCTACTGTCGTTCTATGCCGGGCGGACTTTGCGTGAAGATATGCGGCGTGAGCTGGGGCATCAGCAGCTTGCTACTACATCTTTGCTGGCAGCACAGATTGACGATCAACTTAAAGAACGGCTGGCAACCTTGGAAATTGTTGCGGCTAGCCTTGGCGGCCGTAATCTAAATTATTTATCTGCTACACAGGGCTTGCTGCAGAATCGGCTACTCCTGCTTAAAGATTTTAATGCCGGTGTTTATATTACCGCGCTTGATGGCACTGCTATTGCCTCGATTCCATCCTCGGTACCAAGGGTTGGCACCAATTACATTGATAGAGATTATATTGCCGCACCACTCAGGCAAGGTAAGCCCAAGATAGGTCAGCCTGTGGTTGGCAAGGCGATACCATCCCCTGTTTTTGGTATTGGTATGCCAATTAGAAATGCTCAAGGTATAGTGATTGGTGCTCTAGCCGGGGTCATTGATCTTGGTAAGCCCAGTTTTTTAGATAAGGTTGTTAATAGTCATTATGGAAAATCCGGCTATTTTCTTTTGCAGTCTTCTCAAGATCGGTTAATTATTACCAGTACGGACAAGCGTCGTATCATGCAGCAGCAAGTTGCTTTGGGTATGAATCCTTTAATTGATCGCCAATTGCAGGGCTATGAGGAAACTGGCATTGCCGTTAACGCACAGGGCGAAGAAGTGTTGTCTTCGGCAAAACGTATACCGGCAGCAGGCTGGATATTGGTTGCATCACTGCCAACGATAGAAGCTTTCGCATCAATTAATAGTATGCAGCAGCGCATCATGCTGGCGACGATTTTAATGACGATAATGGCTGGTTTTATGACTTGGTGGATGTTGAGGCGTGAACTTTCCCCGATGATGACTATCATGAAGCAACTGGCTTCAATTGCGAGTTCGGGTCAGCATGCAAGTCCGTTGGTGATTGAGAGCCAGAATGAGATCGGTGAACTGGTGGCAGGCTTTAATACCTTGTTAATAAAACTGGGACAGCGTGAAGAGGCGCTAAAGGAAAGCGAGTTTCGCTGGAAGTTTGCGATCAAAGGTTCCGGTGATGGTTTGTGGGATTGGGACGTGCCAAGTGGTAAGGTATTTTTCTCTAAAACCTGGAAAGCATTGCTGGGCTATTCTGAAAGTGACATTGGCAGTGACCTGGATGAATGGAGGGGCCGTATTCACGCTGATGATGAGACTAGCGTCATGATTGCTATACAAGATCATCTTGATGGCACAACGCCAACTTATAACACCGAATATCGCATTCGGTGCAAGGATGGTGGTTACAAGTGGATACTTGATCGAGGTTTGGTAGTGAGCCGTGATGCAGCAAGCAAACCTTTACGTGTCATTGGAACGTTCTCGGATATTTCTGGCCGTAAAGCAGCGGAGGACAATCTGCGCATTGCTGCAACAGTGTTTGAATCGCAAGAAGGTATGATAGTAGCTAATGCGGATAATCTTATTTTGCGAGTGAATAACGCTTTTACTAAAATTACTGGATATGGAGCTGACGAAGTTGTAGGTAAGACCCCTAAGGTACTCAGCTCGGGCCTGCATGATAAAAGTTTTTATGCAGTAATGTGGCAAGCCCTCAAGGTAGCGGGTACATGGGAAGGTGAGGTTTGGAATCGTCGTAAAAATGGCGAGGCTTATCTGGAGCATCTCATTGTTACTGCAGTGAAAGATAGTAGCGGTAAGGTTATCAATTACGTGGCAACTATGACCGACATCACCATGCGTAAGGAAGCCTCCGATGAAATTCACCATCTGGCTTTTTATGATCCGCTGACACAACTGCCTAATCGTCGATTGTTGCTGGATCGCCTCAGGCATGCGTTGGTTGCCAGCGCCCGTAGCGGTAGAAGAGGTGCGTTATTATTTCTTGATCTGGACAATTTTAAGATACTTAATGACACACTGGGCCACGACATGGGGGATTTGCTCTTAAAGCAAGTATCTGTGCGTTTGGCTGATAGTGTGCGTAAAGTTGATACCGTAGCCCGCATCGGCGGTGATGAGTTTGTTGTGCTATTGGAAGAGCTGAGCAGTAAACCTATAGAGGCGGCAACGCAGACGGAAATTATAGCCGCCAAAATACAGACGGCACTATGCAGGCCATTTCACATTGGCTCGCATGAGTATCATAGTACCGGCAGCATAGGCGCAACATTGTTTGTTAATCAAGAGGTGGGTGTTGAGGCAATATTAAAGCAGGCTGATATTGCCATGTATCAGGCTAAGGACTCTGGCCGTAACGCGGTGCGCTTCTTTGATCAGGAGATGCAGGAGGCCGTTACCGCGCGTGCAAATCTGGAGCATGAATTACGCACCGCTCTGGCACAAAATCAGTTTCTGCTTTATTTTCAAGCGCAGGTTAATAATGAAGGCACTCCATTGGGGGCTGAGGCATTGATCAGATGGAGTCATCCGCAGCGCGGCATGGTTTTCCCCGCTGATTTTATTCAGCTGGCAGAAGATACCGGCTTGATTCTGCCGATAGGGTTATGGGTGCTGGATGCCGCCTGCGCCCAGCTAAAAAGATGGCAGGAAAATACCTACACCAATAAACTTACACTCTCTGTTAACGTCAGTGCAAAACAGTTTCGGCAGGCTGGTTTTGTGGAGCAGGTGCAGTCTGCCATTATCCGCCATGACATTGATCCGTTATTACTGAAACTGGAGTTGACGGAGACTATGTTGTTTAAAGACATCGGCAGCATGATTGCGACCATGAACAGCTTACGAGAAATCGGAGTTCGATTTGAGTTGGATGACTTCGGTACCGGTTATTCATCCTTGCAATATCTTAAACAGTTGCCGTTGTGCCAATTGAAAATAGACCAGACATTTGTGCGTGATATTGCAATTGATAATAATGATAGAACGCTAGTCCTTACTATCATTACCATGGCGCATAGCCTGGGGCTGGAAGTGATTGCCGAGGGTGTTGAAACGGAAGGACAGCTCGCGTTCCTGAAATATAATGGGTGCGACCATTACCAAGGCTACTTATTTGGCAGGCCGTTGCCAATTGAGGAATTTGAGATTCTGTTGCAACGCACTTAACAGAATCAGGCTATTAAATCCCATTCCCATTCCCATTCATATGCCAATACTATTTATAGATTGATAAATAGTATTGGCATATGAATGCCGCACAAACCGCACTCGGCTTAGTCGTGTTGTGATATTTCTTTCTTGTCGCAAGCTACTTTCCAAAGTGTTTCTTCAGGAGTCTCAGACTCTACAGGTTGCCACTGCCTGGCATCGCTAGTAAAGCCAGTTGCTTTTCCTTTCCCCATATGACCTGTGTGCATGGACGAAGCAAGAACCCGGTAATGCTCTTCCTCACAATTGTACTCAACCAACTCTTTTCTAGATAAGTAGGCGTGACCATCACAATCAAATTCTGTATTCTGATAATTGATTACATGCCGCATTTTTACTTTCTCGGCACCTTTATTACGGATTTTGCCTAGATCAACATATATGGTTACCCCCGCAGTGTGTGTGCCAGCTATTTCTGACAGCTCAGCCATTGCATTGGTACACACTAATAACAATGTGATAATCGTAAGTTTTTTCATGTTTTAGTCCTTTAAATTGCAAAATCCAGTGAGAAAATTACTGTGCCTGATATGGCCATCGAGCAGGGTTGCAAGCAGCATATACATGAAATGTATTCTGCTCCAGAATAGTAGCAATCTCAAACTTTTTTCTTGACCAGCATCAAGGCGCCACGATAAGCCTATGGTTGCTATTTGCTAAGCTGAAGCAAGTACACCTATAATCAGTCATGAATGATGACTTATCAAAAGGCTTGAGTCACAGAGAAGCCGCCAAGCGTTTGCTGGCTGATGGCCCAAATGAGCTGGGTACTGACCAGCGTCGTACTTTTTTGCGCCTGCTGCTGGATGTGGTAAGTGAGCCCATGTTTTTGTTGCTGTTGGGTGCCGGTGCCATTTATCTGGCAATGGGCGATCAGCATGAAGCGATGATTCTGCTGGGTTTTGTTGTCATTATCATGGCCGTCACCATTTTGCAGCAACGTCGTACAGAAAAGACTTTGGATGCGCTGCGTGACTTATCCAGTCCGCGTGCGCTGGTAGTGCGTAGCGGCCAGCCAACCCGCATTGCAGGGCAGGAAGTGGTGCGTGGTGATGTGTTGATTTTATCTGAGGGCGATCGCGTTCCGGCAGATGGTATCGTATTGGAAGCGCATGAGCTTGCGGTAGATGAATCTCTGCTGAGTGGCGAGTCAGTAGCGCTGGCCAAGTTTGCCAGCAGTTCTCAAGTTTATGCAGGCTCACTGACGGTGCGTGGGCAGGGTATAGTGCATGTAACTGCCATTGGCGCCAATACAGAACTGGGGCGTATTGGCAAATCCTTGCAAGACATTGCCATTGAGCAGTCGCCACTTCGCGAAGAGGTGAGTTTACTTACACGGCGGCTTGTTATTATAGGCATGGCTGCCTGTCTAGTTCTGGTCGTGCTGTATTGGGTGCTGCGCGGCGGTTGGCTACAGGGAATCCTGACTGGAATTACCTTGGCTATGGGCATTTTGCCGCAGGAGCTTCCTGTCATTATGATTGTGTTCTTTGCGCTGGGTGCCAGGCGTATCGCTGCGAAAAATGTACTGACACGGCATTTAAATGCGATTGAGACTCTGGGCGAAACTACTGTGCTGTGCGTAGATAAAACCGGAACGTTGACTCAGAATCGTATGGTAGTAGCAGCTTTATCAGTTGCCGGGAATATTATGGAAACGGATACTCTGGCAGGAAATGATCTGCCAGAGGCCTACCATGAGTTGCTTGAATACGCAGTGCTGGCAAGTGAAATAGACCCGCATGACCCTATGGAGCAGGCCTTTCATCAATTTGCCGGCGAACACCTGACTAATACCGAGCATCTGCATCCAGATTGGGCACTGGCGCGTGAGTATGAAATTTCATCGGAGCAGCTTGCGATGTCCCATCTGTGGCGCAACCATATCGATAAGCATGATGTTGTGGCAACCAAAGGCGCTCCGGAAGCCATCGCGGATTTGTGTCACCTTGGTGATAATCAATTAAAACAAGTGCTTTTGCAGGCGGAAGAACTAGCTGGTCGAGGCCTGCGTGTATTGGGTGTGGCAAAGGCAAAGCATGATGTAGAAAAATCGTGGCCGGATATGCAGCATGCGTTTGAGTTTGAGTTTTTAGGGCTGGTTGCCCTTGCCGACCCGCTACGTCCAGAAGTTCCTAATTCGATTGCGGAGTGTCACCGTGCCGGAATTCGTGTGGTAATGATTACCGGAGATTACCCTACAACGGCCAGAGCTATTGCCATGCAAGCCGGTATTGACTGTAAGCACATACTGACAGGAACAGACTTGGCTAATATGAATGAGGCAGATTTAAAGCTGGCAATTGCTGATGTGAATGTTTTTGCAAGGGTAACGCCACAACAGAAATTAGCAATTGTCGAGGCACTTAAGGCTAATGGTGAGGTGGTCGCTATGACCGGCGATGGTGTTAATGATGCACCAGCCCTTAAAGCCTCGCACATTGGTATTGCCATGGGCAAGCGTGGTACGGATGTGGCGAGAGAGGCCGCCTCACTTGTATTACTACAGGATGATTTTAGCTCTATTGTCTCTGCAATTCGTTTAGGCCGCCGTATTTTTGCAAACCTCAGACAAGCGTTGATTTATACGCTGGCAGTGCATGTGCCGATTATTGGACTTTCTATATTGCCTTTGCTGTTTGGTATACCACTGATACTGGCGCCTATTCATATCGCTTTTTTGGAGTTGGTCATAGATCCGGCATGCTCTATTGTGTTTGAGGCAGAAAATGGCAGTCCCCGACTGATGCTGCAGCCGCCGAGATCCAAAACAGAGTCTCTGGTTTCCAGAGGGCATATTTTTATGAGTCTTGCACAGGGAACAATAATTACTTTAGTTGCCGCACTATTTTATTGGTGGCTGCTGATTGATGGTAACGCCATTGAAATTGCGCGGGCTTTAACTTTTGTGGTGTTAATCACCGCTAATACTGCACTGGTATTTTCCAGCCGCTCATCGCAGCTTGGGTGGCGGGCAATGTTCTCCGGTCTTTCTGTAGTTGGAATATCAGTGCTTGCCCTCACAATGCTATGCTTAGTATTCATTACCAGTGTTAAAGGTTTGGCACAAGCGTTTGCTTTTCAAACACCATCACTCCCGCAGTGGTTGGGGGCTTTTTTAGTAGGTGTGGCAGTGCTGGTCTTGTTTGAGTCTGCAAAGAGGGTATACACTGCATTCCGTTAAATGTAGCGGTATAACAATATGTACGAGCCAAAAATCCACCCACCTATTCCGCCTGAGCGCTTCATTAAACGTATGCTGCTACATACGGCGGCGGCACTTGTTCTGTTATTGGTTTCACTACTTATCGGAATAGCTGGCTATGAATATTACGAACAATTATCCTGGCGTAGTGCTTTTTTAAATTCGGCAATGTTGTTGGGTGGTATGGGGCCAGTGGATGCACCGGTTACCGATGGTGGCAAGCTGTTTGCAGGATTCTACGCACTATATGCAGGATTGGTATTTCTGATCGTGGTGGGCTTGTTTTTAGCGCCGCTAGTACACCGTGTTATGCACAAGTTTCATTGGGCAGAAGATTAATGGTCTATTTATGCAGTTTTTGGCATGTAGCATCTTTTTGCGCCTTGTCAAAATCCATACCGCCACCTGCGTATACCCACCGAGATTTCGTGCTGTAATTTTCGGAAAAAATAGAGCGACTTTCATCGCTATCAGGCATGGTGATAGCGGCTAGATCAAGTATGGAATGAAAGATGCTCTCCGTTGAAACCGGTTTGCTGGCATTTTTAGTGGCAGCCATAATTTTTTCCGGGTGTTGCTGAGCAAACTCCGGCGACCACCAGAAGAGCATAGGCACACGAAAGTCCCTCTCTGTTTCCTGTCCGTGACCGCTGAGTTTGCATCCGGTATCAAATAAATTTTCCCCGTGGTCTGAAACATATATTAGTGCTGCCGGACGGCCGCTATTCTTGAGTATAGTGATGGCTTCGTTCAGCACATGGTCTGTGAATAAAATCGAATTGTCGTAAGCATTGTCCAGAGCAATTTTTTGCTGCTTGTCGTGCAAAGAGAGTACCCCCATTTTTGGACGATCCGGTATGAATTTTTGAAAAGATTCAGGATACCTGTGGTTGTAATTAAAGTGACTACCCAGTGTATGCAGTACTACCAATGTCCCTGTTGAGTTCGCTTCGACTTTAGCAATATTAGCTAGCGGTGATAACAGTATGTCATCATTGGTACCCGCCTCTTTGTAACTTGCCGGATTAAAAAAACGTACTATCTTGGCTTCATGTGCATAGATAGAAGTCGGACTTTCATGCAAGCCCAGAACATTTTGATTTGAGAGCCAGTAACTTTTGAAGCCAGCCTCATTAAATGCCGAGATGAAGGAACGCTCATTAAAAACAGGGCTACGCAGTTGCGGCGGTTTGCGGGATAGCATGATAGGCACTGACATTCGTGTCCAAGCCCATGGTGTGATTGCATTCTTGAAGGGGATTAAATTATCCATGTTGGCTAGGTGTGGTGTCGTTTCGCGTTCGTAACCATAAAGCTGCCACCGGTCTGGGCGGCTGGTTTCTCCGATAACCAGTACAATCAGCGGACGTTCCTGGTCTGTTGTTGATTGATGAGGCACAGCATTGAAACGAAAATCTTTCAGTCTGGATCGAGCATGATGTAATGTAGCCTCATCCCGCCACACACTAAGTACCCTCACAGGTAAGCCGGTAGGCCAACTTGAGGCGTAAGTTGAAAGAGTATCCGCAATTGAATCTTGTAGCAGATCATCGTATTCTGTTGGGGGTATCTCCGATGGGGTTTGGGGGATTAGTAATCCTGCATTTAGTAACATTAAGCCTGCTATGCTGAACAAAAACACATTACTTCTAGATTGCCAGAGTGCGTGGTGTTTAGCCTGCCATGACCATTTAAACCCACTATTACGAAGTGTAATAATTGCCAGCACACATATAGTCACTGTGAAAATTGTGCTTAACGTAATAGGCAGCCATAACCCGGAAAGATAGGCTTTGGTTTCGGCTATATCACTTTCAAGAATAATCTCCAGCAAGTGTGCGTCACTGGTTTTGCCAAAATTAATGACATACCATGATTCAAAAACTGCAGGTAGTGCAAGTAAGCTGAGGATAAGCGCAGAAAACCATAGTCGAGCAAATAGTGAAGTAATCAGCCCAATACCCACCAGTGCGGGAAGCAGGCTTTCCAAAATGGCCGTAACGTGGTTTTCACTGCTGAATACATACAGCAAATTGGGGGTAAGCTGAATTGCTAATAACGCCCCAAAGCACAACTTAGCCAACGTGGTCTGTGAAATATGGAATTTTATTTTTGCAAAATCAGCAGGTAGTTTCATGTGCAAATCGTAATAAATAAACACAAGCGAGCAAGGCCGAACCTGTGCGAGGTTATCGTTTGTTTTAAGTATAACATTGCATGCCGTGCGGCACTTAAACAGCGATGGTTTTATGCGACTACAGGCAGCCGATATTTCGGTGTTTATTATCTGTGAAATGACAAAGGGCTAGCCTAAGCTAACCCTCTGTTTTATATGGTGCGCCCGAAGAGATTCGAACTCCTGACCCCTTGGTTCGTAGAATGTTATTTTAATTAATTTGTCATAATAATCAATACCTTGCATTTCTCGCCAAATTGAATTGCAGTCTAAAGCAGCCTAAATTACATTTAAAACAGTCTAGATAAATTACAAATTTGCTACGTTTTAGGGCTTGTTTGAAGTAAATTATCAATAATTATGGCTGACTTTTTATCTACCGCAGAACGTAGTGTTCGTATGGCGTTAATAAAAGGGAAAAACACAACCCCTGAGTTAATGTTGCGCAGTGCCTTGCATAAATCTGGGTTTCGTTTCCGATTGCATGATAGAGATTTACCGGGGAAGCCAGATATTGTTATGCCTCGGTTCAAAACTATCATTTTTGTGAATGGGTGCTTTTGGCATGGTCATCATTGCCAGAAAGATAGGGCGCCAGTGACAAACTCTAATTATTGGCTCAATAAAATACTTGCAAATAGAAAGAGAGATGCAAAAAATATACATGAATTGCGGGCGTTAGGGTGGAGAGTGATAGTTGTGTGGGAGTGCACTATTCGTACAAAAAATAGTTTACAAAAGACTGTAAATTACATATGTAATAGGCTTGCTACTTGCTAATGTTATATACTCTTTTGGTGAAGATATTTTAGTCTGGGGCCAAAATGACAGTTTGGAGGTTCGATCAAGGAAGGCTTGATTACTTTCAGTTTGATGAAATAAAATGCATCGCAAAGGCTTTAACAACCCTCGATGGCATTGTTAAACCTTCAAGCCCAAATGAAGACTTAATTCGAATAACACTGCGTGAATTCTCGAGTCTGCCATTTTTGCCAAATGATTATTATGTCTGGCGAAACTATAAGAGAGTTTTTGGTTGCCTATTATTGGCATCAGATATAAATAACAGAATTTATGCGTCTGAAATTTGCAAAAAGCTAGCAGATGATGCTGCTGATATTAATGTGGAAGATTATCTTGCCCATATTGCAAGAAATTTCTACTACCCATCCCCAATATTTGAGGGATACAACACTGAAGATCAACAAGTATTTCCAATAATAGCAATAATAAAGTTTTTAATTGCACAGGCTGTTACTAAATCTATTTATAAAGTTTCGGTAGAAGACATTGGTAAGTATCTAATCGGAAATAATGTAACTGGTTTAGAGCCTCTTGCAGTCTATCAAGCTCTAGGAAAAACAGACCATGTTCTTGTGGGCGATCAAATTCGTCAGTTACGCGAGCTTCTTAGATTTATCAGTCAGTTTTCCTTCTTAAAGTGGAGTTCACCCGAACTCTATCTGGAGGTATCAAGCTCGAGTGAGTTATATGAGATTGAAAAAGCTCTTCAGCCAATTGTAAATGTCAGAAACAGAGATGCAGGTGCAGAAATATTACAAATGGGTGGTGGTTTTATACCTGATATATTAAATACAATAACTTTGATGCAAGTTGAAAGCATTGAAGAGGAGTTTACAGAAGGCAAGAAAACTAGAGTGACGCATTTAAGGACTGAGCGTAGTGGGAAATTAAAAGAGTTGTATTTCCAACGAGTTTCAGCACCTCAGATATGTACTATGTGCAATTTAGATACTAGTGTTAGATATCCTTGGTCAGCACATACAATTGAGCTTCATCACCTGCTGCCGTTGTCTTCGCCATTAAGAGTTGAGAGTGGAACAACGTCGCTAAAGGACATGGTTGGACTTTGTCCTACGTGTCATAGGGCAACACATAAGTATTATTCTGGTTGGCTCAGGGATAATAAATTAAAAGACTTCAGAAGTTATGAAGAGGCAAAAGCGATATATTTTGATGCAAAGAATAGAGTGGTTTTAGTATGAATGGCGTAGAGATGTTCAATAATTATTCATTACCTTTTGTTGGTAATGAGCTTGCTAGTCCAAAATTAGATCTGCAGATTGAAATATTAAAAAGTTCAATTGTTGATAATGTGGCTTTGGCGGTAGCTTTAAAAAACAATTCATTAAATTATGATGATCTCAAATATATAGATTCTAATAAGCCGTTCATTCAATCTCAGAGGCATTATTCTCTTTCTGACTTTCAGGAGAAATCCACTAGCATTCCTATGGTGAGTTTTTTCTCTGGCGCTGGTGGACTTGATCTTGGATTTGAGGCTCTAGGTTTTCAGCATTCTTTATTAGTCGAAAAGATTCAATTGTTCTGTGATACTTTGAAGTTAAACAGACCTTCTTGGGAGGTTTCGACTGCGGATGTATCAAATAAAGATGAAATGATATCTATTATTAATAGTCATATCGGCACTCAAAGACCATTTGAAGGTGTATTTGTTGGGGGTCCTCCTTGTCAGCCATTTTCAATTGCATCAAATCAAAGATTTTCGAAGAGTGGCGAGAACTTCAAACGAACTGGATTTTCACATGAAACAAATGGGAATTTGCTTTTTGATTATATTGAACTGATTAAGCACTTTAAACCTAGAGCGTTCCTAATAGAAAATGTCCCAGGCTTAGCAGAAGTTGATGGTGGTGAACAATTAAAGATAGCTTATCAGGATCTGGAAAATTCCGGATATAAAGTTAATGAGCCACTGATTGTAAAGGCAGCTTCTCATAGAGTGCCGCAGCAAAGAGTTCGACTATTTATTATTGGGAACAGAGTAGATAAAGAATTGTTACCTTTAAGTCCAACAGATGAGCCACTGGCTTGTGGCTCGATATTTGATCTGCCATTGGGTAACGTGAGCAATCATGTAACTAGAGAACATTCAGCAGAATCTGTGATGAGGTATATGCAACTGGCTTACGGAAAACGTGATCAATTAGGAAGAGTAGATAGGCTTGATCCGACAAAACCATCAAAAACTATTATTGCTGGTGGCACTAATGGGGGTGGGCGATCTCATTTGCATCCATATATTCCTCGAACCCTTTCTGTAAGAGAGAGCGCTCGATTGCAAACTTTCCCTGATGACTATGTGTTTACTGGGCCCGTGGCAAGACAGTTTACTCAAGTAGGTAATGCTGTTCCTCCTGTGTTAGCTGCGCAATTAGCTAAAATAATTAAAGATAGTTTTTTTAAGTGAAATTATAGGCTGTATGCAAAATGCACTCGGTTTAATAGTTTTAATTAGTTAATTCAGAACTTATTCTCAATGCTGAATTTGAACCTTCTTGATCTTGTTCGCAAACAAGTACAACTTGTGACAATGACGCTGTCACAGGAAAGTAAGCTTAATGAACTTTTCGATTTAATGCCAGATGAAGAAATATCTAAGCTAATTAAGAATTCACCTACATGGTTTCAATATTATTGTTCGACGCATCATCAGATGCTATTTGAAATGATTGCATCTAACGATCAAATGAAGGCTGAGTTTAATCATATTCAGAAACAGCCCGATTCATTGAATTTCATGATTTCTGATGCCGAGCAAATTCTAGTTACAAATGCTAATGATCTGAATCAGTTGAAGCAAAGTAAAGGTAAATTAAGTTTTCAGTTTGAGGAGTCTAGTCAAGGGCAAGAAGCTGTAATTGCAATGCTAGCGAGAAGCCGAGCAATGACTGCTACGCTTAGAAGTCAAAATGTTTATGGTCAAAGTATTCATGCATTGATACAAGCTGGTATAAACGGGAACGATGAGGGTTTTATTAGAGCGGTTTCAATAGATCCTACTGTTCAAGCTCATCCCGCGATTGTTGATAGAATGTCTCGTTCAAGAATCGCTAAGAGTGATAAATTTTTTAATACTTTGCTCAAAGCGGCTGTAAATGGCCCGACAAAGAGATTTGAAAAAGATCATAACCAACTGCGATATGTTTTAGGTTTTCTTTATGAGCTTGGGTTGTTGCAAAAATTATCTAGCGAACAACGGTATCAATTATTTTGTATAGACCTTGCCCTTTATCCTGTTACTGGTAAGGATCCTGAAGCTGGCCTTCGTATATTTATAGATCGATGGGAAAAAAATTTAGTGCTTTGAACATCAAATAGCAATTTCATGTTTGTGACATTGATTAATGATGTATATCTAATAGCTCTCCGCAGCGAGAAGTTTCGCTTAACTAAACGGAGATGTTATGAAATCGCAAAAGGCAGTACCTCAAGAAAAATCCTGTTTGTTGGGTTTAAAGTCAACCGATCTCGGCTCGAGAGTTCAGGGGCAAGCGTTAGCTGCACCTGAACTCTCGAACGAGAGCGGAATCACGAAAATTTCAAAATCAGCGGTAATTGAGACAACCTCAAGCACTCAAAACCTAGCGAATAGCGGCACAGACGCAACGCTCGCCCGCAGCGCAAGCGAGGACGAACGGAGCGACGAAGTCGCTGCTGTTAGACTTGAAAAGAGGACAAATCACAACACAGGTAAATACAAAATAATGCTTACCGATTACGGTAATGGTTTGGGTGAAATTGGTTGGTCTTTTATTCATTCCTATCAACCAAATAAAGCTGCACGAGGTACATCAGACAATCGTGAAGCTAACCAAGATCGTTCTGTTAGACGTGCAAAGTCTAGAATGCGAAAGTTAATACTATCTACTAATGCGGATCATTTATTAACGCTTACTTACCGCGACAATATGATGGATTTTAATCAGGCTTGTCTCGATCTCACTAAATTCATTCGATATGTTAGAAAAGATTTGCCAGACTGGATTTATATTGCGGTAGCAGAAAAGCAAAAGCGAGGTGCGTGGCATTGGCATCTAGCTGTCAAAGGCCGTCAGGATATACCTAGATTGCGCCATGCTTGGTTAAAAACGGTCAAAGATGGCAATATTGATATCAACCCGCCTAAAGGCATGGCTCAGCATCGTCAGCTCATGTTAGTCAGGTATCTATCTAAATACTTAGCTAAAACTTTTACAGATAATGATCATGGCTTAAATGCTAAACGTTATCGAGTATCTCGCGGCATTGATGTTCCTAGTAGATCTATTCAGTTGCCAGAAAATGAAACGAATGCTATTCAATTTGCAATTGATACATTGCAAACAAAAATCGGTTCAGTTGGCCATGTTTGGCTGGCTGAAGATCTTGCGGCAGGCTGGGCTTGTTCTTGGAAATAACAATATGAATACGCTCACTCTGCAAGAAGCCGCAAAATTCCTAAAAATTCACCCTGTCACTTTAGGCGAAAAAGCAAGGCTGGGTGAAGTTCTAGGCGCAAAAATTGGTAAATGTTGGGTTGTAATGGTCTAGTGAAATGGGACACCAATTAAGAGATAATCATCACTTAATGGAGTCTCAAATGAAGCAAACTAGAAATGTATTTACCACGGAATTTAGGCAGGAATGCGTTCGTTTAATTATTGA
>Ga0208632_100006_pt1 | contig 156375 bp, 137 predicted proteins | sample LakWasMet49_LOW8_2_FD_183885 | JGI IMG/M metagenome (GOLD analysis project Ga0208632, IMG submission 183885) | Freshwater sediment methanotrophic microbial communities from Lake Washington under simulated oxygen tension - Sediment Metagenome... | ecosystem: Environmental > Aquatic > Freshwater...
GGGATGGACAGATCGTAGTGATTGGCGGCTTGATGACAGACAAGTCAGTAGATAATCGAGGCAAGGTGACCGGGGTTGGTAACATCCCGGTGATAGGCGCGTTGTTTCGTAATGGTGCTCAAAGCTCGAGCAAGCGTGAGCTTGTTATAATGCTGAAGCCCACTGTGGTCAAAGGTAATGAGGCATGGACCGATGATCTGGCTAAAGTTCAACAGCGTATAGAAAACCTTGGAGCTTCTCCTGAGCCGACAGGAGATCAATAAGCAATGTATCTTGAGCACTTCGGCCTAAAGGAATATCCGTTTGGAATTACTCCTGATACAAGTTTCTTTTTTTCAGCTAATGGTTATCAGCAGGCGCTAAATACCTTATTGATTGCGGCCAGGACCGGTGAAGGGTTTATTAAAATCACCGGCGAGGTAGGTACTGGGAAAACCTTGCTGTGCCGTATTTTTATGGCCAGCATAGGCCGCGAGTTTGAAATTGCCTACATTCCGAACCCCAGTCTTGAACCACAGGCATTATTGATGGCTCTGGCAGAGGAGCTTGGTGTCGATATTGATTCGAATACCGGGCAGCATCACTTGATAAAATCAATTAATCTGGCACTGCTGAATTTTGCTTCACAGGATAAACGGGTGCTTGTCTGTATAGATGAAGCGCAAGCCATGCCGCTGGAAACTATGGAAGCATTACGTTTGCTTACCAATCTTGAGACTGAAAAGCAGAAGTTGTTGCAGGTCGTTATTTTCGGTCAGCCAGAACTGGACGTTAAACTTAACCATGAGTCGATTCGTCAATTGAAGCAACGTATTACCTTCGATTTTAAATTGGGCGCACTTACTAATGATGAAATGCATTATTACCTGAATCATCGTCTTGTGGTGGCTGGGTATCAAGGCGGCAGATTATTTAGTCCAGAGGCGCTTAAGTTGTTACGAAAGAAAACACAGGGGATACCAAGGTTGGTGAATATTCTTGCGCATAAATCCTTGATGTCTGCTTACGGCAAGGGAGTTAGAGTGGTGGAGAGGGATGATGTGATCGCTGCTTCTGAAGATACTGGTTCAACGCGTAACGGCGGCTGGAATGTTTGGTATTTACTCGGCATAATTTCTTTGATTATTGTCTTTGCTTTAGTCATAACTAGAATAGTATAAAAATGAGTCTGATCAATCAGATGTTACATAACCTGGAGCATAGGAATGCTTCAGCTGAAAAAATAGAACCAATTACCTCGGCGGTGCAGGTCATGCCAGTGGTGGAGCGTGTTGGATTTAATAACTCACGCTTGCTTTATATATTGCTTTGTTTGGGCGTTCTTATAATAGGTATTGTATTGTGGATGTCTGTTAGCAATAAACCGGATAAACAGCCTTTGATTGCAAAAGCTCCAGAAGTTCTACTTGCGCCAGTTGATTCTATCGGCTTGCAAAAACAGCCTGAAACAACAGTGAAAATTGAGACGAAAGGTACTTTTACCGCAAGCAGTCAGGTTGAGGTGCTAAAGCAGCACAAAGCCAGAGTTAATAAAACTTCTGAAGTTGCCGTGCAAACACAGGGTTTGTATTTTGAGACTGGATTGAGCAGTGCAATTGAAGATAGCACATTAGCGAATCAGCAAGTTGGAGAGCAAATTAAGTCGCCAGCAATATACTCTACATCATCAACCACAAAAACAGTTACACCATATCAGCAGTCAGAAAATCATTATCGACAGGCGGTTAACCTGTTACAGCAGGGGCGTGTTGTTGAGACTTTGGAAGAATTACACAAGTCATTGGCAGACGATAACGGTAATATAAAAGCCCGGCAGATGTTGATTAGCTTGTTGTTGGAAAACAAACGCAGTGATGAGGCGCTAGAATTACTTCAGGATGGAGTGAAAAGATATCCTCAAAATATAGACTTTATAAAAACTCTCGCAAGACTGAAAGTTGATTCCGGTGATGATGCAGGTGCCCGCGATATACTTGAGGCTGGGTTGATTTATTCTGCACAGGATGCAGAGTATCATGCTTTTTATGCATCCTTGTTGCAACGAAATTCCCAACATGACAAGGCCATAGAGCATTATGTTATTGCACTTCAAACTAGCCCTAGCATGCCAGCCTGGCTGGTTGGTGTTGGCATATCATTGCAAGCTGTAAATAAGTTTCATGATGCATCTTCCGCGTTTAGGCGCGCACAGGATACAGGTCAATTGAATCCGCAATTGTCACAGTTTGTTGAACAGAGGTTGAATCAACTAAAATCTGTTAACTGATGCTTCGTGCATGCTTTTATACTCGGCAATAAAAGTAGCACTTACTCTAGTAAATTTTAACGCTTGGTGTTATCATCCCGCCTTTGCAATTTATGCAAAAATTTTCGTGGTGTATTTGTTTTAGCTGCGGAATTTTATAAATCTACATACAACCCAATCAAGGGTGCTTGGCTGTGTAGCTAAGTGTTTTTGGTGTTGTATGAATTAATAACCCTTTAAGAGAGATTAATATGTCAGTTACCATGCGTCAGATGCTGGAAGCCGGAGTTCACTTCGGCCATCAAACCCGTTACTGGAATCCAAAAATGGCACCGTTCATTTTCGGTGACCGCAACAAAATTCATATCGTTAACCTTGAAAAAACATTGCCAATGTTTGAAGATGCACTTAAACATGTGCGTACATTGGCTGCTAACAAGGGTCGTATCTTATTCGTAGGTACTAAACGTCAAGCACGTGATATCGTAAAAGAAGAAGCTAGCCGTGCAGGTTGTGCTTATGTTAACCATCGCTGGCTAGGCGGTATGTTGACTAACTTCAAAACTGTTAAACAATCTATCAAACGTCTGAATGACTTTGAAGCAATGTTGCAAGACGGCAGTTTAGAGAAGTTCGGTAAAAAAGAGGCTTTAGGTTACAAGCGTGAAGTTGAAAAACTCGAGCGTTCAATCGGTGGTATCAAGGAAATGGGCGGTTTGCCTGACGCTATTTTCATCATCGACGTTGGCCATGAAAGCGGTGCAATTACTGAAGCTGCTAAATTGGGCATTCCTGTGATCGGTGTTGTTGATACCAATAACTCTCCTGATGGCGTTGCTTACGTTATCCCTGGTAACGATGACTCTAGCCGTGCAATTCGCTTGTATGCACGTGGTATTGCAGATGCTGTGCTTGAAGGCCGTAGCTCTGTAATCAATGAAATCGTTAAAGCTGCAAATGAAGAAGTGGCCGTAGCTGCTGAAGTAGCTGCAGAATAATTTGATTAAATTAAAAAGGGGCCTAGCGCCCCTTTTTAATTTAAAAAATCCTAAATAAATATATAAATCAATTAATTGGGCTGCGAATATAAGGCGGCTTATAAAGACTAAGGAGCTTAAAATGGCTGAAATTACCGCTGCTATGGTAAAAGAATTACGTGAGCGCACTGATGCGCCTATGATGGATTGTAAAAAGGCTTTAACAGAAGCTGAAGGCGATATGACACGTGCAGAAGAGATTCTTCGCGTTCGCTTCGGCAATAAAGCAAGCAAAGCTGCAGGCCGCGTTGCAGCTGAAGGTACTGTAGGTATAAGCATTAGTGCTGATGGCAAAACTGGTGCTATGGTTGAAGTTAACTCTGAAACTGACTTCTGTGCTAAAAATGAAGACTTCCTGAAGTTTGTAAATGAATTGGCTGGCGTAATAGCTGCTAGCAGCGCAAGCGACATTGAAGCTGTTGCTAACCTTCCTATGAGTGGTGCAACAGTTGAGGAAACTCGTGCGCAATTGGTTGGTAAAATCGGTGAAAACATCACGCCACGTCGTTTTGTGCGCCCAGTTGCACAAGGTAAATTGGCTAGCTATGTACACGGCAGCAAAATCGGTGTTTTAGTTGATTTGGTAGGTGGCGACGATGCTTTGGCTAAAGATATTGCTATGCACATTGCAGCAGCTAAACCAAAATCATTGGATGCTTCTGGTATTGATGCTAGCTTGATCGAAGCTGAACGTCGCGTTGCGATTGAAAAAGCAAAAGAAGCTGGTAAACCAGAAGCTATGCTGGAAAAAATTGCCGATGGTACAGTGCAGAAGTTCTTGAAAGAAGTGACATTATTGAGTCAGGCATTCGTTAAGGATGACAAATTGACTATTGAGCAATTGCTTAAGTCAAAAGGTGCATCAGTAGCATCATTCACGATGTACACAGTTGGCGAAGGCATTGAAAAAGTAGTTGTTGATTACGCAGCAGAAGTTGCAGCAGCGGCTAAGCTTTAATTGTATGTAGGTAATTTAGTTTAATTACCTGACAAATCTTAAATGGATTAAGCGTAATGCTTAATCCATTTTTTTTAGTAAAAATTTACACAGATTTTATGTTTCTTAGGTTTAATTTTGTGCCTAAGAGCACTGTTTTATGCTTAAATAAGCAAACTTGAAAATTGAGGAGCTCCCGTGTCAAAACCAGCCTATAAGCGCATTCTACTTAAACTTTCTGGTGAGGCTTTAATGGGAGATGATGCCTATGGCATCAATCGTGCCACCATCACTCGTATCGTTAATGAAATCAAAGAGGTTGTTGAGTTGGGTGTGCAGGTAGCTGTCGTTATCGGCGGGGGCAATATTTTCCGTGGTGTTGCACCTGCTGCTGCTGGCATGGATAGAGCTACAGCTGATTATATGGGTATGTTAGCAACTGTGATGAACGCAATGGCGTTACAGGATGCTATGAAAAACATAGGCTTAAATGCGCGTGTACAGTCAGCTTTAAGCATTGAACAGGTTGCGGAGCCTTATATTCGAGGCAAGGCGATTCGTTACCTTGAGGAAGGTAGAGTTGTGATTTTTGGTGCTGGTACCGGTAACCCGTTTTTTACTACAGATACAGCTGCAGCATTGCGTGGTATGGAAATCAATGCAGAAATCGTGATAAAAGCCACAAAAGTGGATGGTGTATACACCGATGATCCTAAAACCAATCCGGAAGCGATGCGTTACAAGACAATCACTTTTGACGAGGCTATTATCAAGAACCTTAAGGTAATGGATGCCACAGCGTTGACTTTATGCCGTGATCAAAAGTTGCCGATCTCGGTATTTAGTATTTTTAAGCAGGGCGCATTGAAAAAAGTTGTGATGGGTGAGGATGAAGGTACTAAGGTTTTACCTTGATAACCCTTTTACTATTGCCATTGGATGTGGCAATAATTGATACAAAAACTATCAAGATATTGAGTTGGAGAAATAAATGTTAGACGATGTAAAGAAAACGGCAGAACTTAAGATGCAAAAGTCTTTGGAATCACTTAAAAATGATTTGGCCAAAATTAGAACGGGGCGTGCGCATACCGGTTTGTTGGATCATGTCATGGTTGAGTATTACGGTTCCATGGTATCTGTAAATCAAGTTGCGAATGTAAATCTGGGCGATGCGCGAACAATTAACGTGCAGCCATATGAAAAGAACATGATTGGTAAAGTTGAAAAAGCAATTCGTGATTGTGATTTAGGTTTGAATCCGGCGACTAACGGTGATCTGATTCGTGTGCCTATGCCTATGCTTACTGAGGAACGCCGCCGTGACTTAACTAAAATAGTTCGTACTGAAGGTGAAGGTGCCAAGGTTTCAATCCGAAATATACGCCGCGATGCAAATGATGCTCTGAAGAAACTCATTAAAGATAAGGAGATTTCAGAAGATGATGAGCGCCGTGCACAAGATGAAATTCAGAAAGCAACTGATAAAGCTGTTGCTGAAGTAGATAAGATATTGCAAGTTAAAGAAGCAGATTTGATGGCAGTTTGATTTTGGTCATTTATTTAAAAATGATGAAGCAGTTCTCGTGTAACACTCAATGTTCTGTAGATTCGGAGTTTTGAGTGGCTTTATTTTCCAGTGCAACGCAGCGTATCCCTGAAGTTCCGGCTATACCTGATCATATTGCCGTCATTATGGATGGGAACGGACGCTGGGCGCGAAAACGTTTTTTACCCCGCATAGCCGGACACAAGCGTGGCGTTGAAACGGTACGCGAATTAGTCAAGTATTGCGTGAAGCTTGATGTTAAGTTTTTAACATTGTTCGCATTCAGCAGCGAAAACTGGCGCCGTCCCGCTGAAGAAGTTTCGTTTCTGATGGGCTTGTTTATGGATGCCCTTGAGCGTGAAGTGGTGAAACTGCATAAGAACAATATTAAACTGGTGATGATAGGTGACCGCAGTCATTTCAATGCTGAGTTGGTTGCGCAAATAGAAGCTTCTGAGCAGCTAACCGTAAACAATACAGGTCTGGTTTTGACGATAGCGGCTAATTATGGTGGTCGCTGGGATATATTGCAGGCAGCCAATAAAATGCTGCTTGCCAAGCCACAATTGGCTGGCCATTATACAGAAGAGGACTTTTCTCCTTACCTGTCTATGAGCTATGCACCGGAACCAGATCTATTCATTCGTACTGGCGGTGAAACGCGCATCAGTAATTTTTTACTGTGGCAACTTGCTTATACAGAGCTTTATTTTACCGACACGTTATGGCCAGATTTTAATGAAGAAGCTTTTAATCTGGCGATACTTTCCTATCAGAAACGTGAGCGGCGTTTTGGCAGAACAAGTGAGCAACTTTCAGAGCCTAAACGCTAGATTACGTACCAATAAAGCCATTTCATTTTCTATAGTTAATATCTTACACAGATGCTTAAAACCCGAATTATTACTGCAATTGTCTTATTGATAGGACTATTATCCATTGTATTTTTAGCATCCACTAAAGTATGGGCTATGCTGACTTTAGTTGTTGTATTACTTGGCGTGGCTGAGTGGTCTAATTTAATCAGGTTGAAAAATACCTCGAAATATTTGAGTCTTGTAATTGCACTAATTACGGGTTTGTTTGTGATTTTCATGAACTCAACACCGCTAGCCCCTTATCAGAGTCAAGTTTTGCTGGCTTTACTTGGCGGTGCCAGCTTTTTCTGGCTGGCTATTGCACCGCTGTGGCTAATTACGCGCAAAACCTGTGTAAATGGTTTGGTTATGGGCGCTTTAGGCTTGTTGCTCATACTGTCTACATGGGTTGGGTTGGTAGGACTGCATGCAATTAGTCCTTTACTGTTAATAGGTGTTATGGCTACAGTTAGCATCGCTGACAGTGCGGCATATTTTGCCGGTAAACGATTTGGCCGTCATAAACTGGCGCCAGAAATAAGCCCGGGTAAAACCTGGGAGGGCGTGTTGGGCGCGCTGGTGGTTGTTACTGTGTACGGTGCTGCGCTTTGCTACTATGCTAAATACAACTTATGGTTAATAGTTTGCATGTGGTTGCTTGTGGTGTTGAGTATTATGGGTGATTTGTTTGAGTCGCTTTTAAAGCGACAAGCTGGCTTAAAGGACAGTGGTCAATTGCTGCCAGGTCATGGTGGTGTGCTGGATAGGATTGATGGATTCATTCCCACCTTGCCAATTACGTTATTTTGTATTTACCTTCCACTTTTTAATGGGTTTAGTGTTCATGGATAATATGTTGTTGGACACTAAGCCAGTCTTAAAAACAATTCCCAGAGAAGCTGTCCAGAATGTCGCTATTCTTGGTGCTACCGGCACTATTGGCATACAGACTTTAAATGTAATTTCCCAGCATTCTGAGAGATTTAAGGTATTTGCATTAACTGCCAATAATAATGTGAAAGGCATGTTTGATCTGTGCCAGCAATATGAGCCAGAGTTTGCGGTGATGTTACAGGCTTCGGCAGCTGCGGAGCTCAATTTACAGCTTAAGACCGCTGGCTCAAGCACCGTAGTATTGCACGGTGAGCAAGCTTTGATTGAAATTGCAGCACATCCACAGGTAGATACTGTGATGGCTGCCATAGTGGGGGCAGCCGGCCTACATCCAGCAATGGCAGCAGCGCGCGCTGGTAAGCGTATATTGCTCGCTAACAAGGAAACGCTGGTGATGGCGGGCAACCTGTTCATGCAGGCTGTAGACGTGGGCGGAGCTACCCTGTTGCCGATAGATAGTGAGCATAACGCCATATTTCAGGTAATGCCGCGCCAACGCAGCAAAGTGCTCTCGGAAATGGGTATTAGACGTGTACTGTTGACGGCATCTGGCGGGCCGTTCCGGAACTTCAGCCTGGAACAGTTGCAGACAGTAAGCCGCGCTCAGGCATTAAATCATCCGAACTGGGTAATGGGTCCAAAAATCACCATTGATTCGGCAACCATGATGAATAAAGGTTTGGAAGTCATTGAGGCACATTGGTTGTTTAATGCCTCAGCCAAGCAGATTGATGTCGTGATACATCCGCAAAGTGTTATTCATTCCATGGTTGAATACAACGATGGTAGCGTATTGGCACAGCTAGGCAATCCGGATATGCGTACACCTATCGCCTACGGCTTGGGCTTTCCTGATAGGCTGGAGAGTGGCGTGAGCAGCCTGGATCTGTTGAAAATTGGGCATCTGGATTTTTCTGCGCCGGACATGGAGCGTTTTCCATGTTTGCGTTTAGCTTACGATGCGCTTAACTCTGGTGGAACGGCACCTGCAATTCTGAATGCGGCAAATGAGATTGCAGTTGAAGCTTTTTTGGCAGACCAAATTGGCTTTATGGATATTCCAGCAATTATTGAGTCAGTCTTATCTGCTTCTAAAATTGAAGATGTTATTTCAATAGAGCAGATTGTAGTTGTAGATGCAGATGCAAGGCATGCAGCAAAACTTTGGTTAAAAAATCGTGGTTAAAATTCCATCATGGTTAAGCTAATGCAGATTTTGGATCTTGTGATTTTTTAATGATGTTAACAATATTAGCTTTCATTGTGACACTTGGTATTCTGGTAACCGTCCATGAATATGGTCACTTTCAAGTTGCCAAATGGTGTGGCGTTAAAGTACTCAAGTTTTCTGTCGGTTTTGGCAGGCCGCTCTGGAGTAAGAAACTAGGAGTCGATCAGACAGAATTCGTTATTGCAGCAATACCACTGGGTGGCTATGTAAAAATGCTCGGTGAAGAACTGTTGGCTGAAGATGAAAATTTTTCCGTTCAAGATATATCTCGCGCTCTTAATAGACAAAGTGTAGGCAAAAGAATGGCAATTGTGCTTGCCGGACCATTTGCCAATTTATTGCTTGCGATCATTCTTTATTGGATGCTATTTATGACAGGGGTGGTTGGTATTAAGCCCATTGTAGGTAATGTCATGAAGAATAGTCCCGTAGCTATTAGCAATCTCCGTTCTGGAGATATGATTCAGAAGGTTAATGGGGTGGAGGTCGCAACATGGCAGGACGTGCGCTGGCTCTTGTTGAATGAGTCATTGAAAAAAGATGCAATTGGGATTCAGGTGATTGATAGTGCGGGGAGCATTCATTTACATCAATTGGATTTATCCAAACTTGATCATGATGATGTAGGCGGTGACATTCTGGAGCAATTGGGGTTTACTATTTATCAACCTAGCATTCCTGCCCGGATAGGGGAAATCATTAAGGGTAGTCCCGCAGATTTGTCCAATTTTAAAACCGGTGACTTAGTGTTGGCAGTAAACAACATTGAAATCAATGATTGGGAAGCGTTCGTTCAGCAAATCAAGCAACACCCTGCGCAGACTATAGAGATAATCGTGCAGCGAAATGCTAAAGAAATTAGCTTGACTGCTACACCTGAAGCCGTGAATATGAACGGTAAGCTTATCGGTCGCATAGGCGCTGGTTCCAAAATTGATCAGTCACAATTTGACCAATTTTTAGTGATTAAACACTTTACTTTGGCGGAAGCATTCATTAAAAGCTTAGAAAAAACCTGGGAAACGTCAATTTTTAGCTTAAAAATGTTAGGAAATATGATACTGGGTAATGTTTCCTGGAAAGGTATGAGCGGTCCGGTAACTATTGCCAGTTATGCAGGACAAAGTGCCAATATGGGCATCAAGGCGTTTATCGGATTCTTGGCACTGGTAAGTATTAGCATCGGAATATTAAATCTATTGCCTATACCCATATTAGATGGCGGGCATTTCATGTATTATATGGTTGAATTTTTCACAGGTAAGCCAGTGTCTGAAGCAGTCGTAAATATCGGGCAAAGAGTAGGTTTTTTTATACTTGGCTGGGTGATGCTATTAGCACTTTATAATGATATGAATAGATTGATTACAGGCTGATTGAATGGTAATTCAAAATTTGAACCACAAAAAACTAAAACTAAAGTTTATTCTATTGTTGTTTTCCGGCTTGTACGCTGGCTCAGCGATAGCGCTTGAGCCTTTTGTCGTTAAAGATATTCGTGTTGAAGGTATTCAACGTACTGAAGCTGGTACGGTTTTTAGTTATTTGCCAGTTAAAGTTGGCGAAACCATGAACGATGATCTAGCATCTCAAGCGATTAAATCACTTTATGGCTCAGGTTTTTTTAAAGATGTGCGAATTGAGGCAGAAGGTGATGTGCTGATAGTCACTGTACAGGAGCGTTCTGCCATTGCTCAGATTGATTTTAGTGGGAATAAATCATTTCCAACCGACAAAATGAAAGAGGGTTTGAAACAGATCGGAATTTCAGAAGGCCAGATCTTTGATAAGTCGCAAGTGGATCGTGCCGAGCAGGAAATCAAGAGGCAATATTTATCACAGGGTAAATATGGCGCTACAGTAAAAGCGGTAGTTTCTCCACTTGAGCGAAATCGGGTGGCGGTGAGATTTGATATTGAAGAAGGCGCTGTATCTAAAATCCGCGATATTAATATCGTAGGTAATCAGGCGTTCAGCACTGAGGATTTGCGTGCTGAATTTTTGCTGACTACGCCTAACTGGATGAGTTGGTGGAACAAGGATGACCAGTACTCCAAACAGAAGCTTAATGCCGATTTGGAAACATTGCGTTCATTCTATATGAATAAAGGCTATCTTGAGTTTAATATCGACTCCACTCAGGTATCGATAACTCCAGATAAAAGAGATATTTACATCACGGTAAATATCACTGAAGGTGAAAAATACACAATTTCAGAAGTGAAGCTTGCTGGCGAAACGCTGGTACCAGAAGATGAGCTACGACAACTATTCCAAGTGCAGGCGGGAGATACTTTTAGCCGTGAAAAAGTCACGCAAACCAGCAAGGCAATTAGCGATCGATTGAGTGATGATGGTTATGCATTCTCAAACGTTAATCCAGTGCCTGAACTAAATAAAGAACAGCACACTGCAGCATTTACCTTTTTTGTTGATCCAGGTAAGCGTGTATATGTCCGTCGTATCAATATTGTAGGTAACTCCCGCACACGTGATGAGGTGATTCGTAGGGAAATGCGCCAGTTAGAGTCTGCATGGTATGCTTCTAACAAAATTAACAGGTCTAAAGAGCGGATCAAACGTACAGACTTTTTCTCTGATGTAAATGTTGAAACGCCGGCAGTTCCTGGGACATCGGATCAGGTTGATTTAAACATTAGTGTGGTTGAAAAGTCGACTGGTAGTGTACAGTTTGGTGCGGGTCTATCCAGTAGTCAGGGTGTTGTATTTGGCGTCACTGTGAATCAAAGTAATTTTCTTGGTACAGGTAACCGTGTAAGTGCACAAGTTAATACCGGCAAAGTTAATACGGTTTATTCGTTGTCTTATACTGACCCGTACTTTACACCAGACGGCGTTAGCCGAGGAATCGATGTGTATCGCCGTGATGTTAATACCGGCTCATTAACTAATGTTGGCTCCTATAAATCATCATCCTATGGCGCTGGTGTACGTTTTGGTATTCCATTGAATGAACGGGATGGCATTAATTTTGGTATAGCTGCTGATTTTACAACCGTTGATTTACAAAGTGATAGCCCTAAGCAATATAGAGATTATTGTAGTAACACTAGCGGATGTAGTAGCGATTCCGTAGTGTTGTCCGGGGGGTGGTCGCACGATTCCAGAGATAGCGTATTTTTCCCAACCAAAGGTATATTGCAAAGGTTGAGTACCGAGGTTTCATTGCCAGTGCTTGATTTGGAATATTACAAGCTTGATTATAAGCAGGCTTGGTATAAAGAGGTATTTAAAGGTTATACCTTTATGCTGAATGGTGAGATAGGATATGCCGATAGCTACAGTAATAAAAAATATCCGTTCTTTAAAAACTACTACATGGGGGGGGTAAGCACTGTTCGTGGTTACCAGAACGGGACTCTTGGACCAAAAGATGTAGATAGCACTACAGGTCAAATTTATTCGGTAGGTGGTACGAAGCGTTTGCTGGGTAATGCTGAATTGTTCTTTCCAGTGCCTGGCTTAAAAGATTCAAATCAATTCAAGATGAGTGTTTTTGTCGATGCTGGTAACGCTTTTGGTATTAATGAGTCATACAGCCTAGGTGATCTAAGGTATACGACTGGTTTAGGCGTAAGTTGGATATCGCCATTTGGTCCTTTGAAACTGGTATTTGCTAAGCCATTAAATGACAAAACTGGTGATGATACTCAGGTGATGCAGTTCCAAATGGGGCAGCAATTTTAAAGAAAAATAGTCGCTTGTTTTTGAATTGATTTGATGCGAACGCATTGTTTATTATGTCTTATGGCATAATATGGACAATCAAGAGAAGTGATTTCAGGAGAGAAAATTGAGTAATTTTTTAAAGAATATAGCAATAGCAGGTTTGGTAACATTTGCAATTGGCGCTCAAGCGGCCGAGCTTAAAGTGGGTTACGTGCAGGTAGATAAAATCCTGCAGGAAGCGCCACAGACTGCAGAAAGTGGAAAAAAACTCGAACGAGAGTTTAGTCCCAGATCTCAAGAGCTGGATCGTATGGCTAAACAAATTAAAGATCTAGAAGCGGCTTTGGATAAAGAAGGGTTGACTATTTCTGAAGCGGAACGCCGTAATAAAGAGCGTGATGTGCAAAATATCAAGATTGAATTTCAGCGTAAGCAAAGAGAGCTTCGTGAAGATATCAATTTACGTAAGAATGAAGAGCTTGGTTCATTGCAGGACCGTGTAAACAAAGCTGTACAATCTGTTTCCGAAGCAGAAGGTTACGATTTGGTTGTGTATAGCGGTGTAGCTTATGCTAGTAAAAAAATCGATATTACAGATAAAGTGCTGAAGGTGTTAGGTAAGAAATAATCAACGCCTATTTCAACAAAAGAATCATTTGGATAGTTTTATATAAATGAGTGATAAATACTCACTTGACGACATTGTCAAAGCTTTGGGCGGTTTCGTCGTTGGAGATGGCAGTACATTAATACAACGTGTATCTTCTCTTGCCAATGCCAATACAGGTGACATAAGTTTCGTTAATGATTCCAAATATCAGAAAGCGGTTGCTACATGCAAAGCGAGCGCTTTTATACTAAAGAGCGTGCACGCTGACTTAACGAATGCACCTAAAATTATTGTCGATAATCCATATGCTTATTTTGCCAAGGTTTTGGCATTTTTAAATCCATCAGTTGTTGCTCCTTTAGGTGTTGATGTTACTGCTGTTGTTGCGGATTCTGCGGTAATTCCATCAACAAGTAGTGTTGGCTCTCTTGTGGTGATAGGTAAGAATGTTGTTCTTGGTGAAAATGTAATAATTGGCAGTGGCTGTGTTATAGAAAACGACGTTACGATTGCCGATTCGACGCGTTTGGAGCCTAATGTAACAATTAAACATCATTGTGAGATTGGTCGGAATTGCCATATATTTTCCGGTGCAGTCATTGGTTCTGATGGTTTTGGCTATGCTGAAGAGTCCGGTCGCTGGATTAAAATTCCACAAGTTGGACGTGTGATTCTTCACGCAAACGTTGATGTAGGAGCGAACACAACCATAGATCGAGGTGCGCTTGATGATACGATTATTGAAGAAGGCGTTAAGCTCGACAATCTGATTCAAATTGGCCACAACTGTTTGATAGGTGCGCATACTGTGATTGCAGGTTGTGTGGGTATAGCCGGCAGCGCGCGCATTGGCAGGCATTGTAAAATTGGTGGCGCAGCCATGGTGTTAGGTCACTTGGAGATTGCCGATAACGTGACTATCTCTCCTGGCAGTATGATTACACGGTCGTTGACCAGTGCTGATACTTATACGGCATTAATGCCATTTCAAACTCATAAAGCATGGTTAGCAACAGCTGCAAAGATTCGTCATCTAGATGACTTTGCAGATAAAATCAAAAAATTGGAAAAAGAAATCGCATTGTTAAAGTCACAGCGGTAGCTTTAGTATTAATAACTAAATAAATAATTATCTGAAAAGTAAGACGAGATTAAAATGACAAATAAAGTAGACGCTACCAGTATGGATATCCATGAAATTCTGGAACATTTGCCACATCGTTACCCGTTTGTATTGGTTGACCGTGTAGTGTCTTTAGAGCTGGGTAAAGAGATCGTTGCTATTAAAAATGTGAGCGTTAATGAGCCATACTTCCCAGGTCATTTTCCATACCATCCTGTGATGCCAGGTGTATTGATTATTGAAGCTATGGCACAGGCTGCAGCCATTCTGTCTTTTAAAACCATGGATACCAAACCTAGTGATGATTCAGTTTATTATTTTGCAGGTATAGATAGCGCACGCTTTAAAAAGCCGGTATCACCTGGTGATCAAATCATTCTTAACGTTAAGATTGATCGTATCTTAAAAGGCATATGGAAGTATTCTGGCACAGCAAGCGTAGATGGCAGCGTAGTTGCTGAAGCGCAAATGATGTGCATTTTAAAAGCGATAGAAAAATAAGAATTCCATTGTCCAGTGGTAATACGTAGTAATAGTTAATAAAAACAAGTGAAGTAATAATGCAAACTGCAAAAATCCACCCAACCGCAATCATAGACTTTTCAGCACAGCTGGATTCGAGTGTAGAGGTGGGAGCGTATTCTGTTATTGGCCCGGATGTTAAAATTGATGCGGGCACTCGCATCTCTAGCCATGTTTCCATTAGCGGACCGACTACTATTGGTAAGAATAATCAGATTTTCCAGTTTTCTTCATTAGGTGAAGCACCTCAAGATAAGAAATACCAAGGTGAACCAACCTTATTGGAAATCGGTGATAACAATACAATCCGTGAGTTCTGCACATTCAATCGTGGAACAGTTCAAGATAAAGGCATCACCAAAATCGGTAACGATAACTGGATTATGGCTTATGTGCATATTGCACATGATTGCCAAATAGGTAACAACACAATTTTTGCAAATAACTCTTCTTTAGCTGGCCATGTTGATGTCTACGACTATGCAATACTAGGTGGTTTCACGCTGATACATCAGTTCTGCAAGGTTGGTTCGCATGTGATTACAGCTGTAGGTTCTGTTGTATTCAAAGATATTCCGCCTTACGTTACTGCGGCTGGCTATGATGCCAAACCACATGGTATCAATGCCGAAGGTTTGAAACGTCGTGGATTTTCAGCAGATAGTATTTTGCAAATCAAGCGTGCCTACAAAGCACTATATCGCAATGGCCTGACCTTGGAAGAAGCCAAAGCCGAACTATCAACTATGCAATTGCAAACACCGGAAATTGGTTTATTAACTGATTTTTTAAATGTTTCAACTCGCGGCATCGTACGCTAGTATTTTTAGTATGGTTAGAATCGGTATCGTAGCAGGTGAGGCTTCAGGTGATTTACTTGGAAGTCATCTCATTGAAGCACTTAAACAAAAACGTTCTGATATCGAGTTTGTAGGTATTGCCGGCCCAAAAATGCTGCGACTTGGTGCCAAGTCACTTTTCCCAATAGAGCGCTTGTCTGTACGTGGCTATATTGAGGTTCTTAAACACCTGTGGGGATTGTTAAAACTCAGACGTCAGTTATTAAATCATTATTTAGATAACCCTCTGGATTTATTTATAGGTATAGATGCCCCTGATTTTAACTTCTGGCTGGAAAAGAAACTTAAAAATCATGGCGTTAAAACCATACATTACGTTAGCCCTTCAATATGGGCATGGCGTAAAAACCGAATAAAAAAAATAAAATGCGCAGTGACTGAAGTGCTTGCCTTATTTCCGTTTGAACCGGCCTTGTATCAAAACGAGGGGGTACAAGTCAGTTATGTTGGACATCCTTTGGCCGATATTTTGCCCATGATTCCAGATACTGCAGGTGCGAGAGATATTTTAAAGCTGGATGCAAAAGATTTTGTAGTCGCAATGTTGCCAGGTAGCCGACAAAGCGAAGTGCAGCAGCATGCACATTTGTTCGTGCAAGCTGCAAAACGCATATATGCCGAGCGTCCTGATGCGAAATTCCTGGTACCTTTAATTACGCGTGAAACACGCCAAATTTTTGAACTGGAAATATTCAACGAGCATGATTTACCTATAGATCTGTTATTTGGGCATGCACATGACGCAATGGAAGCGGCAGATATTGTAATAGTAGCTTCCGGCACAGCAACGTTGGAAGCAGCATTGCTAAAAAAACCAATGGTGATTACTTATCGCATGTCAAAATTAAGCTGGCAATTGCTAAAACGTATGCGTTTACAACCATATGTTGGATTGCCAAATATTCTTGCGGGTAAGTTCGTGGTACCTGAACTATTGCAAGATGACGCAACGCCAGATAATCTGGCACAGACAGCACTAAAGCTGGTAAGCGATAAAGACAATCTTACTGAAATCAAAAAAGAGTTTACTGCAATACATCATAGCCTGAAACAAAATACAGCTGAAAAAGCTGCTGCCGCTGTACTCGCATATTTGAAATAAAGACATGATGAGAATCGTCTGTTTGTTATGCAATTGATATGTGGTGTAGATGAAGCCGGGAGGGGACCGTTAGCCGGTGCTGTTTATGCTGCTGCAGTCATATTAAATCCAGATAGACCAATTTTTGGTCTTGCTGACTCAAAAAAACTCAGTGAAAAGAAGCGCGATGCGCTAGCAATCGAAATCAGGCAGCACGCATTAGCATGGGCAATCGCCAGTAGCAGTGTAGAAGAGATTGACACTATAAATATCTTGCAAGCCAGCCTGCTTGCTATGAAACGCGCAGTCGAAGCAATGCAGTTGCAATTTGGTATTACGCCGTATCTGGTACAGGTGGATGGCAACAAAACCCCGACAATCAATCTGCCATGTGAAGCGATTGTGAAAGGGGACAGTAAAGTACAGGCAATATCAGCGGCTTCCATTCTGGCTAAAACTGCGCGGGATGCTGAGTTGTATGATCTGGATAAACAATATCCACTATACGGCTTTGCACAGCACAAAGGTTATCCTACGGCAGTACATATGGCTCTTCTACAACAGCATGGTGTTTCACCCGTACACAGAAGAAGCTATGCTCCAGTGAAGTTGCTGCTTAATCTGAATTAAGCCAGCAATAAAAATACAGTCGGTTTTTTATGCAAATCTGGCAGGGGCGATTGTTTCCATTCCTTGATGCGTTTAGTCACAATGTACTCATCCTGCAAACTGATGTTACACGCTATACATAGCCTGGTTTCACTCTGGCAATTAGCAAGTATGTCTTCCAACATATGCTGATTGCGGTAGGGTGTTTCTATAAAAACCTGTGTTTCTTGCTGTCTGGATTTTTTTTCAATTTCTTTAAGCTGATTGATTCGTGCTGTTTTGTCGCTGGGGATATAACCAAGAAATGTAAAGCGCTGGCCATTCAGGCCACTAGCCATCAGGCTGAGCAGTATGGATGATGGTCCGACCAATGGCGCTACGCGAATACCTTTCTGATGCGCCAGCGCTGCAATTTTTGCACCAGGATCGGCAATGCCTGGGCAACCGGCCTCACTCATCAGGCCTACATTTTTTCCCGTTAGAAGTGAGCTAAGTAGTGCTGGCAGTTCTTTGTCTGTCGTATGCTCATTTAGTGTTCTAAGCACAATATCGCGTATGGGTTTGCTGTGCTTGATCGTGCTTAGAAAATGTCGGGCCGTCTTCTCATTTTCCACTATAAACTCATCCAGCTGCTGAGCTATGGCCACCACATCTGCGGGTAATACGCTGGATATATTGTCATCACCAAGTGTTACCGGAATGAAATACAGAGTTCCTAATTTATTATTGGTCATTAATGTTTTATTTGTACGCGATAGGTTAAAGTGGTTTTGCCTTCAGCAGGTATTTCAATTTTCCAAGCTGCTGTATTGCTACTGGTTTTTTGGCTCGGGTGGCTTTCTTTCAAGATTTTCCAGTCACCTGGTATAGGTTCTTGAACCGTAACCGTTACACGATCTTTTTTAGCATTTTTAAGTATGATTTCATAGCTACTCTCAAACATACTGTTTCCCTTGGCTGGGCGAGGTAACGTCTTAAAGTCTGTCTGCTTTTTATCAGCGGTAACATCAAAAGCATCGCCCAGTTTTAAACGTACAGTTTCGTTTTTCGGAGTGTGATCAACGTGATCTTCACCCACGAACTGCGCGTTGCCCTGATTGTCTTTTTTATACACGCGTATAACCCCCTTGGGTAAGGGCGCGCCTAGTTTCGCAGCTTCTTTATTATCAAACTCCATAAACACGCCAACTTTCATCTTTTGACCTAAGTCACCGTGGCTGGCATCGTAATAGTAATCGGCGCCGCGTAATAACAGCTCCTTGCGCGCTGGGACGTTGGATGCTGATAGTAAAGCAACTTGTTTGGTTTGGTTTTCTGCAATGGTAGTTGGGCGTTCCAATGTATATAAGTGATATTCAAGCAATGATTCTTCAGTCATTTCAGCGGCTGCATCGGCAACCATCCCTACATTTTTCCGCATTGTCAAAGCACGTGGGTAATTTTCATGGACACGATTCACATCACCAGCAACCAGTTGTAACTTGGCATTGCTGTAGGTTGTGCCACTAGTATTGGTAAGTGTTACCCACCCAGATAAATCTATACCATCTTCCTTTGCATTAAGTTCAGCGACATAATCCGCTTTCCAACCCAGCCCAGCCGTTAGGTAGCTTAACTCCAGCGTGTGTTCAGCAGCCGTCTTATTATTTAGCTTGGTAACAAGGGTGGGGCGGTCGCGAAGGGTGGCTGGTACATCATCATAGACAATACGTCCCGGCATGCCGGTTTCTATGCGATTGCCTATTTTTATGACTACGCCATTGTTGGCAGATAGTACCGTAGCCTGTTCAATTGTTTCAATGCCGGTAGCTGGATTGGTTTTGATAATATTTACATTTTTACCTACATATTTTTCCAGTAGTTTTTGTGGGGTAAGCAGGTCAAAATCAAAATTCTGTTCTAATGTGCTTAAACTTGCTGCATTGTCCAGACTGCGGAGTAATGCGGTCTCAGGCCTGATCTGGGCGCTTACATCGCGTAAGGCCAGTGTGTTTAATCCGCGGTTCAGCTTAACCTTGCGCTGATCTTTTACTAAAGCCAGGTTATTGTTGTAAATAGTAATGGCTACATTGCTCTGGTCTTGCAGGGTGCTGCGAATTTCCGTGTCATCTGCTGAAACATTGGCCGATAAAATTATCGAAATAATCGCATATGTAACTAATAAGTATTTATTTGACATCACAATTTCCTTTTTATGGGCGGTGAATTATTACAATGATTTCATTGTGGCAATCAGACTATATTACTGCCAATCCTTCGTTATATAACATTGACACTAGGGCTATCAATGGCAAACCAATTAGCGCATTCGGATCATCTCCGGTCATTTTTTCAATGATAGCGATTCCCAAACCTTCGGATTTTGCGCTACCGGCGCAATGGTATGGCTGTTCTTTCGTTAAGTAGTTCTCAATCTGAGTATCAGTTAATTTTCTAAATTTCACAATGTAGGGTACAACTTCTGCCTGCATGTTTTGTGTGGCGGCATTGTAAAGGCATAGGGCGCTGTGAAATGTTACTTCCCTGCCTTGCATCATACGCAATTGTCTGGTGGCATTATCATGGGTTAATGGTTTACCTAGTTGCCGGTTATCAAGAGTCGCCACCTGATCGCAGCCAATAATGAGTGCGCTGGCATGTGCGGCACCTACTTTTTTTGCCTTTACCTGAGCTAACCTTAAAGCGGTATCCTGTGGCAATTCATGCGGCAAGGGTGTTTCATCAACATCTGGCGTAACGCATGTGAATGGTACTTGTAGATGTGTTAACAGTTCACGCCTATAGGCTGACGATGAGGCAAGAATAAGATTTTGGGTCATAATGATTGAGTGCTAATAAAAAAGCCGACAGATAGGATTCTGTCGGCTTTGTAGTTAAAAAAGCAAATAGTCTACTCAGGTTGAATTTCAAGCAGAGCTTCATCAGGTGTCACAGCATCGCCTTTGCTGACGTTTACAGCTACAACGATACCTGAACTGGCTGCCTGAATCTCGTTTTCCATTTTCATGGCTTCGATTACCAGTACACCGTCACCTGCTTTTACTTTATCGCCAACTTTAACCTTAACAGCCACTATGGTGCCAGGCATTGATGTTGTAACATGACCTGCATGTGATGGGCGAGGGCGCCCGCTAGCTGTACTGGCTGTAGCTTTCTTTTTACCACCGGTGCTAGCACCGCTACCTGAAACTTCAATTTCACTTAAAGTTTCAACAATCACCTCTTCAGCGATACCATCGATTGTTACGTAGTAAGGACGTTGCTCCTGACCTGCGTGACCGCTACCTGTGAGGTTGATATGGAATGTTTCACCATGTAACGTTACTTTGAATTCGTTAGGTGCAAAGCGAGCCGCGCTTGATTGTGCAGTTGCTTTATCTAACAATACCTCTGGTGTAGCTGAACCTGCATTACGTTCCTGTAAATAAGTTTTACCGATATCGGGGAACATCGCGTAGGTTAGTACATCTTCTTCTGATTTTGCAAAAAGCTCAGCTTCAAGAGCAAGCTTTGCCATTTCCGGTTCCAGCAAATCTGCGGGTCTGCAGGTAATAACGTTGCTGTCACCTACTGCCTTATGTTTAATAGCGTCATTGGTTGGCGCTGGTGATTTGCCATAATGGCCAATCAGGTAATTTTTAACTTCATTGGTAATCGATTTATAACGGTCACCGGTCATTACATTAAGTACAGCCTGTGTGCCTACAATTTGTGATGTAGGAGTTACCAGCGGAGGGTATCCCAGATCTTCACGCACGCGTGGTATCTCAGCCAGTACTTCATCCATACGGTTAAGTGCGCCTTGTTCTTTTAGCTGATTGGATAGATTCGAGATCATACCGCCAGGAACCTGATTAACCAGTACACGCGTATCTACACCGGTAAAGTCGCTTTCAAATTGCCAATATTTTTTACGTACATCGCGGAAGTAAGCAGTAATTTCTTGTAAAGCAATCAAGTCCAAACCTGTGTCGTACTCGGTACCTTTTAATGCAGCTACGATACTTTCGGTTGATGAGTGGCTGGCACCTTCGCCAAAAGATGAGTTGCAGGTATCAATAATGGTTGCACCAGCTTCAATGCCTTTTAAAAAGCACATTGCAGATAGGCCGGATGTAGCGTGGCTATGCAGATGAATAGGCAAGCTAACCGCTGTGCGTAATGCCTTGACTAATTCGCTGGTGCTTTGTGGTGTGAGTAAGCCTGCCATGTCTTTAATGGCAATGGTGTCGCAGCCCATAGCTTCCAGCTCTTTAGCCAAACCTACAAAATGCGCTACATCATGCACAGGGCTTGTTGTGTAGCTAATCGCACCTTCAGCATGTTTGCCTACTTTTTTAACAGCCTCAACCGAAGTTCTTAGATTGCGCATGTCGTTCATTGCATCAAAAATACGGAATACATCCACACCGTTATTTGCTGATTTCTGTACAAACGCGCGTACAACGTCATCTGAATAATGGCGGTAGCCTAACAGGTTCTGGCCACGAAGCAACATTTGAATGCGGCTATTAGGTAAGGCCTTGCGTAATTTTGTAAGGCGTTCCCATGGATCCTCTTTCAGAAAACGAACGCAAGCATCAAATGTTGCACCACCCCAAGCTTCAAGTGACCAAAAGCCAATAGCATCAAGCTTTGAACAAATGGGGAGCATGTCATCTGTACGCATACGCGTAGCAATTAGTGATTGATGTCCATCACGTAAAACCAATTCGGAAACATGTACTTTTGCCATTTTTTAATCTATCGCTTTAAGGTTAAAGTTAATCTTTGTAAGGGTTGAATGAGTGCAATCAAATGCCCTCATGTGCTGCAATCGCTGCAGAAATTGCAGCTGCAATCAATTCTGGTGGGAGTTCATTAGCGTAATTCGCCAGTTCCGGATGTGATTCCACAAAGCTGGTATTGAATTCTGCATTTCTAAAATCCTCGTGTTTTAGAATTTGCTGGTAATAAGGAATAGTAGTTTTTACGCCATAAATCAACATATCGTCTAAGGCACGGCGACCACGCTCAATCACGCTTTCCCAATCCAAGGCCCATACTGTGAGTTTTGCGCACATGGAATCGTAATAGGGTGGAATAACATAGCCGCTATAAATCGCGGCATCCATACGCACGCCTGGGCCGCCTGGAGCATAGTAGCGTGTGATTTTACCAAAACTTGGTAAAAAGCCATTTTTTGGATCTTCGGCGTTGATGCGGAACTCCATCGCATAACCACGGAATTGCACATCACTTTGCTTGTATTGTAGTGGCAAGCCGTAAGCAACGCGAATCTGCTCTTGAACAATATCAATGCCAGTAATAGTCTCTGTCACAGTATGCTCAACTTGCAGACGAGTGTTCATTTCCATAAAGTAAAATGTATTGTCGGAGTCTAGCAAGAACTCTACAGTACCTGCGTTTTCATAGCCGACCGCTTTAGCTGCTTTAACTGCTAAACCGCCGATATAGTCACGCTGTGCCTGACTTAACTGTGGGGAGGGTGCGATTTCGATCAGTTTTTGATTGCGACGCTGAATAGAACAGTCACGTTCGAATAGATGAATCGCATTACCCTCTGCGTCAGCCAACACCTGCACTTCAATATGGCGCGGCGATATAACGCATTTTTCCAGGAACACTTCAGGTTTGCCAAAGGCTTTGCTGGCCTCACTAATGACCCGGTCATAATTACTCAGCAGCTCTTTTTCACTATCGCAGCGGCGTATGCCGCGGCCACCGCCACCGTTGGTGGCTTTTAACATGACTGGATAACCAATCTTGCTGGCAAGCGCAACTGCTTCGTCTAAATTCTCAAGGTTGCCATTGCTGCCGGGTGTGCATGGAATGCCAGCATTGGTCATTGCATTACGGGCTTGTATCTTGTCACCCATTTGACGTATTACGTCGGCACTTGGACCGATAAACTTAATGCCACGGCGCTCACAGATTTCAGCTAGCTCAGGGTTCTCTGATAGAAAACCATAGCCAGGGTGCAGGGCGTCACAGCCGGTTGCTACTGCCAAATTTACTATATTGTGTGCATTCAGGTAGCCAGATACTGGATCTGTGCCAATATGGTAAGCCTCGTCAGCCTTCTTTACATGTAAAGCCTGACGGTCCGCGTCTGAATAAATCGCAACGGATTTAATGCCCATTTCTGAGCAAGCGCGTACAATACGCACTGCAATTTCACCGCGATTAGCAACTAGAATTTTTTTGAACACGTAGTAAACCTTAAAATGTAATACAAAAACCGCGTAATTGTAGCATGCGCAGGTTGATAGCTAAATCCCTAGCGTAAAAAATTACGCAGTAAATTTACAATAAAACGACCCGAATATTTAGATAAAGCCAAACCAAAATGAGTACCCAGCATTTATTAATTGATAATATTGCATTTGCAAAAAGAAATGAGCGGCTGACCGGAGAGTTGTCAGTTGCAGATTGTCCGAGATTGAGTGATCTTTTGCGAACCCAAGCGCCGCCTGGTGTTGATTTTGCAGCAGTGAAATTCCCGTCAGGGACTGATAGCATCAAGTTTAGCATGGTTGGAGAGACCGATGTGTTAGGTAGAAATTTTTTACACCTTGAGCTGAGGTCTGCATTAACTACATACTGCCAGCGTTGCCTAGAGCAAATGCCACTGCAGTTAAACCTGAGCTTTCACTATTTGATAGGTGACGCAGATATAAATAACCTTGATGTTGATGCAACTGAAGATGTTGATGATTTTGATTTGCAGGAATCTAGCCAATCCATGGATGTCGCTGAGCTTGTGGAGGATGAAATCATTATGGCGTTGCCAATCGCACCTACCCATGCTCATGACTGCGCCAAGGTAATTATGCAGAGCGGTGAAAAACCCAACCCCTTTGCGGTACTCAAAGGCTTAATTAAATCTTAAAAAGCTTATTTAGGCTGACAAAATCTTTGTTTTATATTATTATTGCGGATTAGTTATTTTTGTAATCTTAAATTAGTGATGTGTTATTCATTTAACCGCATCGGTTTGTAAGTAATTGAGATGATGTTTTAATCATTTTATTGGAGTTTTATTATGGCAGTTCAGCAAAACAAAAAGACACCTTCAAAACGTGGCATGCACCGTTCACATGACTTTTTGACAAATCCACCATTAGCAGTTGAGCCTACTACAGGCGAAACTCATTTGCGTCATCACATCAGCCCTAACGGTTACTACCGTGGCCGTAAAGTATTGCCTTCTAAGGGCGAATAATTTACTTTCAAATAAATTCAATATTAACAACGATTTAAATTGAGTTTATTAGGTTGTTAAGAAATCATTTAACGCCGCTCCAAATGTTTGGAGCGGCGTTAGTGTTTTAGTGGCTCAAATACAATATCAAATAACCAATTAGCCAGATATTGGCTTAAAATGATTTGATGTCCTGTCATTCAAACTTGAGTATAAAACTACATGGATATTACGATCGCAATTGACGCGATGGGCGGCGATCACGGCCCTCATGTCACTGTTCCTGCCGCATTGAAGGCCCTGGAGGCCGATGATCAACTGAATATCGTTTTGGTTGGGCTCCGCGATGCCATCGAGGCGGAGCTTAAAGTCCAAAAAACAAACATTAGCCCACGTTTGCGCATTCATCATGCCAGCGAAGTGGTAACTATGGATGAGTCGCCACAGAGTGCGCTGAAAAATAAAAAAGACTCATCCATGCGTGTAGCAATCAATCTTGTTAAAAGCGGTGAGGCTAATGCCTGTATCAGTGCCGGAAATACCGGTGCGCTGATGGCTACAGCACGTTTTGTGCTTAAAACGCTACCGGGTATTGATCGGCCTGCTATCGCATCAACACTGCCTAGTGAAAAAGGTAATACCTATATGATGGATTTGGGTGCCAACGCGGACTGTACGCCTGAGCATCTTTATCAATTCGCAATCATGGGTGCCATGCTGGTAAGTTGTGTCGAACACAAAGAACGCCCGACTGTCGGTTTGCTCAATATCGGTTCGGAAGACATTAAAGGCAATGAAGTGGTAAAGCAGGCTGGTGAGTTGCTAAAAGCCAGTCACTTGAATTTTTATGGCAACGTCGAAGGTGATGATATATTCAAAGGCACTACGGATTTGGTTGTATGTGACGGTTTTGTCGGCAATGTCTCACTAAAAACGACCGAAGGCCTTGCGCATATGATGGGTAAGTTCTTGACGCAGGAGTTTAAACGTAACTGGTTGACTAAAATCATGGCGCTGTGCGCCTTGCCTGTACTAAAATCTTTCAAGAAGCGCTTGGATCCACGCCGTTATAATGGCGCGAGCTTTTTGGGGCTACGTGGTATCGTCGTAAAAAGCCATGGCGGTGCGGATCAGTTGGCGTTCTTTTCAGCAATCCACGTTGCCATTGAGGAGGCGCGTAGCGGGGTTTTGCGTCGTATTACTGAACAACTTGAAATCGAACATTTACAACCAACTTCTTTGGTAAAAAATTCTCAGGACACACAATGATATTTTCCAGAATCTCTGGCACAGGCAGTTATCTGCCTGCCAAAATACTTACCAATGCCGAACTGGAAAGTATGGTAGATACTACGGATGAGTGGATTTATGCCCGTACAGGTATCCGTGAGCGCCATATAGCGGCAAGCAATGAATTCACCAGTGATCTGGGAATCGCTGCTGCAAAAAAAGCGGTGGAAGCAGCGAATGTTGATCTACAGGATATTGACTTACTAATAGTTGCGACTACAACACCAGACCGTGTTTTTCCTAGTACAGCTTGCCTGATACAAGGGCAGCTTGGGATTAAAAACAACTGCCCTGCCTTTGATGTGCAGGCTGTATGTAGTGGTTTTGTTTATGCATTAAGCATTGCTGATAGTATGATTAGAACCGGCGCAGCTAAAACTGCCTTGGTAATTGGTGCTGAAACCATGTCGCGCATTACGGACTGGACTGATCGTAGCAACTGCATTTTGTGGGGTGATGGTGCTGGCGCTGTTGTTTTGCAAGCTTCAGATGAGGCGGGCATTATTGCGACACATCTGCATGCGGATGGCAGCCATGAAAAATTCCTTCATGTTCCAAGTGGCGTTTCGAAAAAAGATGGCGGCACTACGGTGAAGATGGAAGGCAATGCTGTTTTTAAAATGGCTGTGAATACACTGGATCAGATTGTGGATGAAACTCTGACTGCCAACGGTATGCAAAAAAGTGACGTTGACTGGCTAGTGCCGCATCAGGCAAATATTCGTATATTACAAGCCACGGCAAAAAAACTGGATATGGATCTTGATAAAGTAGTGGTTACTGTTGATAAGCATGGTAATACATCAGCCGCATCAATTCCACTGGCGTTAGATACTGCCGTGCGTGATGGCCGCATTAAACGTGGAGATGTGATACTTATGGAAGCATTTGGCGGCGGCTTCACATGGGGTTCTGCATTAATTAAATACTAAATATTCAAATAGTTAATTATATTATATAAAGTGATTTATGAAGAAAATTGCATTCTTATTTCCAGGTCAGGGTTCGCAATCAGTAGGCATGATGAGTGGCTTTGCTGACTTAAATATTATCCGTGATTCTTTTACAGAAGCTTCTGATATTCTGGGTGTTGATTTGTGGGCAATGGCTACAGAGCCTAATGAAGCGATTAACGAAACCACTAACACGCAGCCGATTATGTTAACTGCGGGCGTTGCTACATGGCGCGCGTGGCAGGCTATATCAAGTGATCTGCCAAGTATATTGGCCGGTCATAGCTTGGGTGAATATACAGCCTTGGTGGCATCAGGTGCCTTATCATTTAAAGATGCTTTGCCATTGGTGCGTTATCGTGCTGAGGTGATGCAAAATGCCGTGCCTGCTGGTGTTGGCGCCATGGCTGCGATATTGGGTCTGGATGACGAGACAGTACGTTCTGTTTGCTTGGAAGCTGCGCAAAATGAAGTGCTGGAAGCTGTGAATTTGAATTCACCAGGCCAGGTTGTGATTGCTGGAAATAAGGCGGCAGTAGAGCGCGGCATGGAGCTGGCAAAAAATAAAGGTGCAAAACGCGCCTTGCCTCTGCCGGTCAGCGTACCTTCTCACTGCGCATTAATGAAGCCAGCAGCACTTAAACTTGCAGAATATTTAAAAGATGTCGCTGTTAATGCCCCGCAAATTCCGGTGTTACATAATGCTGATGTTGCAGCATATAGTGATAGCGATAAAATCAAAGATGCTTTAGTGCGCCAGTTATACAGTCCAGTGCGCTGGGTTGAAATTGTGCAGGCAATTGCCACGCAGGGCATTACTCAGGCCGCAGAGTGTGGTCCGGGCAAGGTGCTGGCAGGGCTTACCAAACGTATCGTGGCTGAGTTGCCATGTGCTGCATTGACAAGCAATGATGCTTTGGCTGAGTTAAAAAACAATATTTAATTACTTTATATTCAGAGGTGTTCACTATGTTAACTGGACAAATTGCTTTAATTACCGGCGCTAGTCGCGGTATTGGCGCTGCTATCGCTACTGAATTAGGTAAGCAAGGTGCAACAGTTATTGGTACAGCAACGTCAGAAAATGGCGCAGTATCGATCTCTAGCACATTAGCTACAGCAGGCATTAAAGGCGAGGGTATGGCTTTGGATGTAAATGATACGGCGCAAATTGAAGCTACATTAAAAGCGATTAGCGAAAAATATGGTGATGTCAGTGTGTTGGTCAATAATGCCGGTATCACACGCGACACTTTGCTGATGCGCATGAAAGATGATGATTGGGATGCGGTATTAAGCACCAATCTGACTTCAGTATATCGTATGAGTCAAGCGGTATTACGACCAATGATGAAAGCACGCACCGGTCGTATTATCAGCATATCATCTGTGGTAGGTCATATGGGTAATGCAGGTCAAACCAATTATGCCGCGGCCAAGGCTGGCATGACAGGCTTTACAAAATCATTGGCGGCTGAAGTTGGTAGTCGCGGCATTACTGTGAACTGCGTAGCCCCAGGCTTCATTGAAACGGATATGACGGCTGAACTACCGGAGGATATTACTAATAAAATGCTGGCGCGTATCCCCGCTGGACGTCTGGGTTCAGTGAAGGAGATTGCAGCCACTGTTGCGTTTCTAGCTTCACCTAGTGCAGCGTATATTACTGGTGAAACCATACACGTCAATGGCGGCATGTTAATGGTGTAGCGCTATATCACTACTTATTAGACGGAATATCTTTTCAATGTAGTGATTAAGTTTTTTGTATTATTGTTTAGTTTTGGTAGAATACTGACTTAGCTGAATCAAGCTATTTTTTATAAAAGGGGTAATTAGATGTCTGACATCGAACAACGCGTTAAAAAAATTGTTGCTGAACAACTAGGTGCAAATGAAGCTGATGTTAAAAATGCATCATCATTTGTAGATGATTTGGGTGCTGACTCATTGGATACAGTAGAGTTGGTTATGGCGCTAGAAGAAGAATTTGACTGCGAAATTCCTGATGAAGAAGCAGAAAAAATCACTACAGTTCAATTAGCGATTGATTACATCAATACTAACCTCAAATAATTTCACATTTGAGCAGTAAGCCCTACATGGGCTTACTGCTTTTTGCCTTTTTGTTTCTTAAAACTTGTCTTCGAGACTTTTCATATGTCTAAACGTAGAGTTGTCGTCACGGGTCTTGGCGTTGTTTCACCTGTTGGTGTTGGTGTAAAAACTGCTTGGGATAATCTAATTGCTGGTAAATCCGGCATTACACAAATTACAAAATTTGATGCGAGTGCATTTACTACTAGCATTGCTGGTGAAGTAAAAGACTTTAAAGTTGAAGATTTTCTTACCGCAAAAGATGCCAGACGGATGGACACTTTCATTCAATATGGTCTTGCAGCGGCAATTGAAGCCGTGAAAGACTCTGGTATTGTAGCAACCGAAGAGAATGCGGAACGAATTGGTGTAGCTATCGGTTCTGGTATTGGTGGTATGCAGCTTATTGAAGATACCGATGCACTCTATCAGGAATCTGGCCCGCGTAAGATTTCGCCATTCTTTATTCCCGGCACTATCATCAATATGATCTCAGGCAACTTGTCTATCATGTTTGGTTTTAAGGGTCCGAACGTCGCAATCGTAACTGCCTGCACCACTGGCACGCACTCTATTGGCGATGCCTCACGCATGATTGAGTACGGTGATGCTGATGTGATGGTTGCAGGAGGTGCTGAAGCTGCCATTACCCGTTTGAGCGTAGGCGGTTTTGCTGCTTCACGCGCACTATCAACGCGTAACGATGACCCAGCTACGGCAAGCCGCCCATGGGATAAAGACCGTGATGGCTTTGTTATCGGTGAGGGGGCTGGTGTCTTGGTGCTTGAAGAATATGAGCATGCTAAAAAACGCGGCGCAAAAATATATGCCGAACTTACCGGGTACGGGATGAGTGCTGATGCCTACCATATGACCGCACCTAACATGGACGGCCCGCGCCGCTCAATGCGTAACGCAATGCAAAATGCTGGTATTAACCCTGATCAAGTGCAGTTTGTTAATGCGCACGGCACTTCTACACCACTAGGTGACTCAAATGAAACCAATGCTATCAAGGCAGCGTTTAGTGACCACGCCTATAAATTGGTAGTTAATTCTACCAAATCCATGACAGGCCATTTATTAGGTGGCGCTGGTGGTTTAGAGTCCGTATTTACGGTGTTGTCTATTTACAATCAAGTGTCTCCGCCAACCATTAATATTTTCAATCAGGATCCAGAGTGTGATTTAGATTTCTGCGCCAATACTGCGCGTGACATGAAAATTGAATATGCACTGAAAAATAACTTTGGCTTCGGTGGCACTAACGGTAGTCTTGTATTTAAAAAAGTTTAATCCCAGATTAACTTTTAGAACAGAAAAGCCCGCACATATTATCTTGCGGGCTTTTTTGTTGCCTATTTTAGGTGGTGAATTGATGCTTGCTATGGTTTAATTACGGCTATGTCACGTAATCGTTCATATCTCATTAATGGTAGCTTCGAACAGGCGATATCTGTCTTCGATCGAGGCTTTTCTTATGGGGATGGCGTATTCCGTACCATGAAAATCCATAATGGCTTGCCTGTGAGTTGGCCTTTTCACTATCAAAAACTAGTTGCTGATTGTGCTGGTATTGGCATAGTTTGCCCTAGCGCTGAACTATTGATGAGTGATTTGCAGAAACTGTTTGAAAGTGAGCTTTTCTCTGAAAATATGACTCAGGTTGCTAAAATTATCATTACCCGCGGTGAAGGTGAAAGGGGTTATGCGCCCCCCGTAATTACGGTACCAACCAGAGTGGTTATAAAGTCTGAGTTTCCGAATTATGCTGAGTCTAGCTATACGCAAGGTGTGCAGTTGCACGTGTGTAATATTAGATTAGCGGCACAACCTAAACTGGCCGGCATTAAACATTTGAATCGTCTTGAAAACGTCATGGCGCGTATGGAGTGGCGAGAAGATTATATTTTTGATGGCTTACTACTAGACCAGTCTGGCCATGTCGTTGAATGTACGATGAGTAATGTTTTTGTACGCTTCAAAGACGAATTGATTACTCCAGATTTAAGCATATGCGGGGTATCTGGTATTACGCGGCAGCGTATACTTGGCCTGAGTGGTGTGCTGGGTTTAAACCTATCAGTCAGGCCTCTGACGCTGGAGGAGTTATTGCAAGCTGATGAAGCCATTATCTGCAATAGCCTGTTTGGCGCTTTTCAGATAACTAGAATCAATGATAAAAAATGGCCATTACAGGATTTGGCCGCAAAAATAAGAGATGTAGTTGCGCATGATTAAACACATAAAAAAATCGTTGCTGTTGTCTGTAGTTGGTGCCATATTTTTAAGTGGCTGGTTGGCTTATTATGCGATTTCGCCATTAAGACTTCAGCCCAGTAGCCAGGAAATTTCCATTCAGCCCGGTAGTGGTCTTAAAGGCATAGCTAATCAATTAGTAGCACAAGGCGTGTTAAAAGAGCCATGGCGTTTTATATTGCTTGCAAAATTACTGCATAAAGAACAATACCTGCAGGCTGGCAGTTATACCCTTAACAAGAATATTTCTCCCTATCAGTTATTGCTGTCATTAAATCATGGCAAAACCACACAAGGTAGTATTACTTTCATTGAAGGCCACACATTTTTACAAATGCGTGAGAAGTTGGCTATCAATGATGCGGTAAAACAAACCATTACCGGTCAATCTGAAGCGGATATTCTGAGGCTGGTAGGCTCTAGCCATAGCGTTGCTGAAGGCTTGTTCTTTCCTGATACCTTTTATTTTGATCGAAATGTTACTGATATAGAGCTGCTAAAAACCAGTTATAACGCCATGCAAACAAAACTAGAGAAAACTTGGCAGGGTAGGGATCAGAACTTACCCTATACAAACAGTTATCAGGCTCTGATTATGGCTTCGATTATTGAAAAAGAAACAGGCAAAGCCAGTGAACGGCCAATGATAGCAGGCGTTTTTGTTAACCGTCTTCGTATAGGGATGCGATTACAAACGGATCCTACGGTAATTTACGGCATGGGATTGCAATTCAAGGGCAATATCCGCAAAAAAGATCTGCTGGCTGATACGCCTTATAACACGTATACGCGCAGTGGTTTGCCACCTACGCCTATAGCTATGCCTGGTTTGGCGGCTATTGAAGCTGCACTACATCCGGCCAAGACAAAAGCACTTTATTTTGTGGGCAAAGGTGATGGTAGTCACGAGTTTTCCAATAGTCTTGATGAACATAACCGTGCAGTGGCACGGTATCAGTTGAAAAAAATAAAATAATATGACAGCAAAATTTATTACCTTGGAAGGCATGGATGGTGCTGGCAAAAGCACGCACATTTCTAGCATTATTGAAATGCTTAAAGCTCGCGGACGTGAAGTAATTTCTACTCGTGAACCTGGCGGCACCGTCTTAGGCGAGCGTTTACGTGAATTACTCCTGCATGAACATATGCATGCCGAAACTGAAACATTATTGATGTTTGCAGCGCGCCGCGAACACATTGCCAGTGTAATAGCGCCGGCGCTTGCAAGGGGGGCTTACGTGCTTTCGGATCGTTTTACGGATGCAACATATGCTTATCAAAGCGGCGCCAAAGGCGTACCGGTCAGAAAAATTGAAATACTGGAGCAATGGGTACAGGAAGATTTGCAGCCAGACCTTACACTTTTGTTTGATGTTCCGGTAGAAGTAAGCGTAGCGAGGCTGGCAACAGCAAGAAGCCCGGATAAGTTTGAGCGGGAGTCAGCAGAGTTTTTCGCGCGAATTCGTAATACGTATCTAGAGCGTGCCAGTAAAAATCCGGCAAGATTTAGAGTGATTGATGGTAGCAAGCCATTGGAAGAAGTTGCTAAAGCAGTTGAAGAAGTTATTGCAACTATATAATTTATATGAGTAAATTAACTGGAATATACCCTTGGCAGGATAAACTTTGGCAGACCTTGAATCAAGATCGCCAAAAGTTACATCATGCTTTTTTAATGCATGGACGTGCGGGTATCGGTAAATATGACTTCGCACTTAGTTTCAGCCGGGCTTTACTTTGCCCGAATAAAAATGAAAAAGGACAGGCTTGTAATGAATGTCCAAGCTGCCGCTGGTTTGATGATGAAAGTCACCCGGATTTTCGCCTAATTAGCCCTGAGCAGGAAGCCAGCGCAGATGAAGAGACTGCATCTGTAAAAAAAACCAAGAAAAAAACTCAAATTTCTGTAGCGCAAATTCGTGAGTTAAGTAATTTTCTAAGTTTATCCAGCCATCAAACTAATGGCTTGCGTATCGTTTTAATTAATCCGGCAGAGGCTCTGAATCTAGCTTCTGCTAACGCTCTGTTAAAAATGCTGGAAGAACCGGCGTCAGGTGTAATTTTTATTCTAATTGCGCATCAATTACAACGTTTGCTACCAACAATCATCAGCAGGTGTCAGAAAGTCAGTATGCCGGTAGCAGATGAAGCGCAAGCCTTAGCATGGCTAAGCGATCAGGGGGTAAAAAATCCAAAACAGCAATTAGCTTACCTTGAAGGGTCACCGGTCAAGGTCTTTAGTGAGCAGGCCCAATTCGATCAGTTATCGGAAATATGGGGGCATCTCGCGTTTGGTCGCAGGTTGCAACCTCAGGCGGCAGCACCAGTGTTAATTGCAAACTCAGTTGAGATGGGCGTTATTGCTATCCAAAAATGGATATATGATATTCTTGCAATCAAGTTAGGTCAGCAAATACGTTATCATGTGCAATATGTAAGTGCTTTGCAAGCATTGGCTGACAAGGTAAACTTGAGTCGATTGTTTGATTTGCAAAAAAGCGCGAATGAACTCCGTAAACTGGCTTTACACCCATTGAATCACGAGTTGCAGATGGAAAATCTGCTGGTTGAATATACAAAGATTTTTCAGGCTTGATATTCTGGCATTGAATTTACTTGCAACATTAAAAAGTTATAAAAATTATGGCTGAAGATATACAGGACGATAGCAAAACCATAGGCACCCTTAAACCAGGTGTTTTATCACTTGCAATTAAAGAAAAGGTTGCATTATATGCCGCCTACATGCCTTTTTTGGCAGGGGGTGGGCTATTTATACCAACCACTAAGCCCTTCAAGATGGGCGACGAGGTCTTTATGTTACTAAGCTTACTTGATGATCCACTCAAGTTGAAGGTGGTTGGGCATGTTGTTTGGATTACACCTACCACCCAAGGCAATAAACCGCAGGGGATAGGGGTTCAGTTCAATGAAAAAAACGGCGGTCTGGAAGCTCGTAATAAAATTGAAGCGCTTTTAGGCAGTGTACTTAAGTCTTCACGCGCTACGCACACCATGTAATTTTAATAATTCTGTATGCTTGTTGATTCTCACTGTCATCTTAATTTTCCAGAGCTTGCTGCAAACTTATCCGCTATCAAGCAATCCATGCAGGATAACGGGGTAGGGTACGCCCTTTGCATTTCTGTGACCTTGCCTGACTTTCCTCAAGTATTGGCGCTTGCAGAAGATAATCAGAATTTCTTTGCATCTGTAGGTGTTCATCCCGATTATGAAGATATTGATGAACCGACTGTTGAAGAATTAGTCAACTTAGCCAGTCATCCTAAAGTTATCGCAATCGGTGAAACAGGTTTGGACTATTTCAGGCTGACGGGGGACTTGGAATGGCAACGCACGCGTTTTCGTAATCACATACGTGCAGCTATTGCCAGTGACAAGCCGCTGATAATTCATACACGTAATGCGGCTGAAGATACGCTACGGATTCTGCATGAAGAAAATGCACAGCAAGTTGGCGGTGTAATGCACTGCTTCACCGAGAGTTGGGATGTGGCGAAGAAGGCAATTGAGCTAGGCTTCTATATATCATTCTCCGGCATTGTTACGTTTAAAAATGCGGCGGCCATTAAAGCGGTTGCTCAGCAAGTGCCTTTGAACAGAATCCTTGTAGAAACCGACTCACCATATCTTGCACCGATTCCTTATCGCGGAAAAATCAATCAGCCCAGCTATGTTAAATATGTGGCTGAAGAGCTGGCAAAACTACGCGGAATCTCATTGGAAGAAGTGTCTGCTGCCACAACACAAAACTTCTTTCGCTTGTTCAAGCATGCTGTCCCTTAACAATCTTTTGCGTGGCAATACCGTATGCAGCTAACAATGCTAGGCGTAGGCTCTAGCGCAGGCACGCCAATGATCGGCTGCCATTGCGACACATGCAAATCTACAGACAAAAAAAATCATAGAACGCGTTGCTCCAGTGTGATTGAGCTAAATAATGGCAAAATCATACTGATTGATACCGGCCCGGATTTGCGGCAACAAGCGTTAAGAGAAGGGCTCTTACAAGTTGATGCGGTTTTATATACACATACTCATGCTGATCATATACATGGTATTGATGACTTGAGGGCATTCTGCCAGATACAACGTAGCCAAATACCGTTATATGGTAGTCCTGAAACTATGGCGCACATTGCTGAGAAGTTTGGCTACACGCTACGCGAAGTCGGTAACTTCTGGGACTTACCCATACTGAAAACCAATGTTGTTAACGCACCATTCTATCTGTTTGATCAACTGATAACTCCCATACCCATCAAACACGGCAATAGTGATATTTACGGATATAGAATAGGCAACATCGCTTACATCACTGATGTATCTGTAATCCCTGAGAGTTCATTGGCTCTTTTAAAAAATTTGGATGTTCTATTACTTGATTGCTTAAAATATACAGCGCACTACAGCCATATCAATCTGGAACAAAGTCTGTACTATGCCGGTCTGATAGGTGCAAAGTCTACCTATTTGATTCATATGATGCACGATTTGGAATACAGCACCTTAAGTGCACAATTACCGAGCAATGTATTCGTAGGGTATGACGGCTTGAAATTAAAGGCGTAGATGTAAACGTGAACACCGAGCCATGCGTTATGCTAATAGCTTAATAAATGAGATAATGAAAGGCTAAATTTTGGAGATAAAAATGCAATTTACTATTAAAAAATTATTAACTTTTGCTATGGCAGCATGTTTATTTGCCACGGTTTCAATTGCTAATGCAGCACCACCAAAAAAAATCTATACGGAAAATGAATTTCTTGACACATTTAGCGGTAAATCCAAAAAAGTAATTATCGAAAAACTGGGGGAGCCTTTCAAAAAAGAACTTTCAGTTAAGCCCTCTGGTGCAAATACTATGCTTGTTAAAGCCGGGGCTGATGAAAAAAACTCCAAGCCTGTTAAAGTTGAAATGTGGTATTACAAGAATATTGTTAAATACGATCCAAAACGTACTTACAAAGAAATAGAGATTACATTAGTGAATGACAAGGCGATGAATATCGCATTTTTCAATAATCGATAATAGCTATCGAGGGTGCCCTGAATTTTGTGTAACCGTCAGTTAGCTACTGTTGCGGCATCCTCTTCTAAAACTGATTATTTAGCTTCTTGGTATGAACTCATACACGTTAGCCTCTTACTTCGCTAGCTGTTCTCGTTTGTGCATATCAGCGAAGTAATGAACGCCAAATACAATCAAACAGACAATTCATGCTACTTGAATCCACACCCTTTAGGTGACCAAAGCGTATCACCACGCGCAAACCAGTCATCATAATGTTCATCATCGAAACCATATCCTACTTTTATCTTTAAAACACGATAAGCAGTGTAGGGGATATGGGTACACGCCCGTTTTCCCAGTTCTGCAAGGTTCTTTGAGTGACGTCTAGTAGCTTAGCTGCCTGCTGGATTGTCAGAAACGCTCTATGACGCATTAAATGGAAGTTGGCAGGGTCTATATATACGCGGTGATTTTATCGCGTTTGACCTGGTGTTATTTTTGCGTTTTTTTGGTTTTGGGGAGCAATCAGTCATGAAATGCTCCTTTATGCGAAATTGCACCAAGAACGTGTGATTTTTCGTATGGATGTAAAACGGCGAGAAATGTTTCCAGTAATTGCAGGTGACGCAGCAGAAATTCACTCGGCATCAGTTCCTCGTCGCAGCCGATATCTGACGCTAGTGATGTTGCAATGTTTAACGCTTGCTCATGGGTAAGCGAAAAGCTATATAAAACCTGTGGGGGCGGTGTTGCGGTTGTGTGTGACATACTTGACTCCTAAGGTCACACACCAACTTACTACCATTAATTACTTCGTATAATGTATATTATGTAAAATTTAAAATTAATAAAAATCACCCCGGAAATCGAAAGTCTGATCTACGCCAAATTTAAGCAAGTCTTAATTACTTTACGCAACATACATGTCAATACCAACTACGCTTAACATTACGCCCTTAGTAATCCTTACTCACCGTGCCAGATATGTTTATTCATAACTTCTGGCTCAGCAACTTTCTCACGATCAGCAAGACGCTTTAAAAAAGCAGCCCATTCGCGGCGGTCTTGTAAATATTTACGTAATAAAAAGCACCAGAATATGAAAACAATGAAAGCAGCAAAGAAATGAAGGTAACCCCAGAAAAAACCACAATCAATATAATTAATTGACTGAGCGAGGCAAAAACTAGAATAGTCCAATATAGAAATTGACATAAAATGATTGTGGTTATTATTTTATTAAACCATATCAAATTTTATTCACATGAAGCAACAGCGAAATATCGCTTTTAGAGTTTTCATCAGCATTAGAACGCAGAAAACTTAGGGAAAAAGCAAGCCAGGGGTGGTTTTAGTGACTTTTGTTTCAGATAAACCACCCAACAGAATTACAAAATTAATAAAGCATTCACTTGTCTATCTGGTACAAACGGAAGTTTTATGTTGAATCAGATTATCAATACTCAACTTACCTGCCCCTTTAAATATTAAAGGCAAGAACATTACAATATAAAGCAAAGGTAGCTTGTAGTTACCCAATCCATCGCCGTCTTCATCAATAATGCGGTAACCGGTTATAAGATCACTGATACTGTTTAGTTGGCTGGGCCAGTGAACTGAAGCAATTGCAACCACCGTTAATACAACAAGTGATATTGAAAAAAAGCGTGTTGCAATGCCTAACACTAAAGCCACAGCACCAAAGATTTCAAAATACGTGGCTATATTCCAGCTAATATCTGCTGGTAACAGATTGAATGGGAACGGGAAAGATATTTCCTGGAACCAGTTGGTGCCGTGAAGTTTTTCAAATCCTGACGCACCAAACTCAACAGCAAGTACAAGCCTTAGAAACAGTGGCGGAAATATCTCCCCCAAAGAGTTCAATTGATCGGTAGTTTGATGATAGACCTTCAAACCCTTATTTAAGATAGAACAAGCGTGCATCATAATTTCCCCTTGATTCATTAATGATGCTACTTAGTCGAATTGGAGTGCTATTACTTACAAGCCAAAACGATAATTTTCTATTTTCTGGATTGTGCGCTTGAAATTTTATAGTAAAGCCTGATACCTAAAAGTAAGGTTAAGATAAACATATAAAAAAGTGGCTCTCTTAGATCTTTTTTAACCAACCACAGAAAATGCACCACACCTAAAATAGCAATAAAGTAGACTATTTGATGTAATTGCTTCCATCGTTCTCGCAACAGCCTGATCATAAAGTTATTAGAGGTTAAGGCTAGTGGCAACGTCAACACAAAAGCCAAAGCGCCAACAAGCACGTATGGATGCTTGGCTATGTCTTTGACAATATCAGGCCAATCAAAGCTGTAATCCAGCCAAATATAAGTAGTGATATGCAGGCAGGCATAAAAGAACATAAACAAGCCTAACATACGCCTGAATTGCAGTTGCCATGCGCGCCCTGTCAGCAACCTTATGGGACTGAGGCTTAATGAGGCTAATAAAATAAATAAAGTCCAGAAGCCAGTTGATCGTTCAATAAACTCGATTGGATTTGCTGATAAATCATCAGCAATAGCCAAGTAAATCAGCCGAAATAACGGCACCAGACACAATAGAAACACCATGCGTTTAATGCCAGCTATTTGTTTTTTGCTGGGAACCTTACCGATAAAGCGTAACATTGATGTTGCCTTAAAAGTTTTTTCGCAAGTCCATGCCAGCATACATCTGCCCTACTTGTTCGGTATAACCATTGAACATCTGAGTTTTGATTCTTCCGGCAAAGAGCCCTGCTCCGATCCTTTTTTCAGAAGACTGTGTCCAGCGCGGATGCTCAACCTGAGGATTTACATTGGCATAAAAACCGTATTCCGCAGGACCAGCTTTCATCCACGTAGTAATTGGCATTTTATCTGTGAAACGAATTTTCACAATGGCTTTTGCACCCTTAAAGCCATATTTCCATGGAACTACCAAGCGCATGGGGGCGCCGTTTTGATTAGGCAATGCCTCGCCATATAAACCAACCGCCATAATAGTCAGTGGATTCATCGCTTCATCCATGCGCAAGCCTTCGACATATGGCCAATCAAGTATTGGTAGATTAACGCCTGGCATCTGCTGCGAATCTGCCAAAGAGATAAATTCCACATACTTGGCATTGGCATTTGGCTCTGCCCATTTAATCAGTTGTGAAAGTGAAAATCCAACCCACGGAATGACCATAGACCACCCTTCTACACAGCGCATACGATAAATGCGCTCTTCTAAAGGGGCTAGTTTGTAAATATCTTCAATACTAATGACTTTGTTTTTCTTAATCTGGCCTTCAATGCTGACAGTCCAAGGTTGAGGTTTGAATAACTTGGAATGTAACGCCGGCTCATCTTTGCCGGTACCAAACTCATAATAATTATTGTAACTGGTGACATCGTCGTAGGCTGTTAATTTCTCGCCAGCACCATATGGGGTTTTGCTATAGCCAGGAAGCCTGAGTGATGACTTAATCGTTTTTGATTGAGGTGATAAGTTGCCGGGAATGGCTGCATGTGCTGAACTGCCAAGTAAACCGGTGGTGCCGGCCAGCAGGCCGAAACCGGCTTGCTGTAAAAACTTACGCCGCTCATCAAATACTTCTTTAGGGGTGATTTCCGATGGAACAATGTCAGACTTTGTTTGAATAATCATGGTTCGACCTTAGATATGGGTACTCATTTATAGAGTTCCATCAACATTATTGATAATGTTAGTTAGTCAAACTTGCAGCGGGTTCCTTACAATGTTAGCTATTATTTAATTAGATTCCGTAATTAAATTTTTGGTTTCTTTGGTGATTTCATCATCCAATGCCTGATCATTGGTGCTTTTGGCAATGGCTCTGGCTTTTTCTATGAAAGTCTTTGCTGACAGCATGTCTCCGGTGGCAGCCTTGATTTGTGCTAATACATAATAACCTTGCGCTTCATAATAAGGCCCACCCTGCTCATTAGCGAATTTAATGATCTTGTTCAGTGTGTTTTCTGCGCTGTTATAGTTCTTTGCCGCCAAGTAATAACGTCCTAACGTAATGCTGGCATTTGCGAACTGGTCTGGCGTCCCTGATTTTTGATGCATAAAATAAGCTTTTAGCTGATATTCAACAGCCTTTTCATGCTGATCCATAAGGTGATAGGTAAGTGCGATTTTTTCAAAGCTTTCACCTCGTTCATTATCGTTTGCATCTAGTTTGCTAGCGGTTAAATAAGATTCCAATGCAGAAGGATATTGTTTAGTCTCAGAGTGGACATTGCCGATGCCAATATGAGATACACGTTCAAATGCCTTGCTTTTTGCGAGGCTGGCTTGTTTTAAGCTTAGTTGATAACTTGAAAGTGCTTGTTCATATTGATTGGCATTTTTATAAGCGTGACCGGTTACCAGTGCAACAATGGTTTTATCAAAGGCATCATTAGATAGTTTATCTGCCGATTTAAATGCTGTTAATGCAGATGTTAAATCGTCTTGTGCGCTATAGATACGCCCCTGACACATCAGGGCATCGCGGTCATTTTTATTGATATTTAATGCCTTGATTGCCAGCTTGGAGGCTGCAGCCAAATCGCCCTGCTCGTAGGCTTTATTGCAGGCATAAGCGTCATCTGAAACAGCATAAACATTATTAAAATACAATGAAATGAATAATGTAGTTAAAGTTAATTGTAGCTTCATATTTACACGGACTCTTTGATTATAATGGGGGATGTTTTATAAAAAATCAGACCAGTTAAATTCTTTTTGCACGGTAGCAAAAAAACTGGGGTTCAAAAGAGATTGTTTGGTGTTGTAACGTAATGTATGCCCTGCTTCATCAACGATATCCCCGCCTGCTTCTTTCAGCACGCAATGCGCTGCTGCGGTATCCCATTCTGAAGTAGGCCCCAGTCTTGGATAAACATCTGCCGTGCCTTGCGCCACTAAACAAATTTTTAGAGAGCTGCCCATGTGGATAAGTTCAGGGACTGCGCCGGTGGCAACGTGGATATTGTGTAAAAAATGCTGGAAATTATGATCAATATGAGATCGGCTGCCAGCTACGGTGAGCTTCTCAAGGTTAAAAGACCTGGTGTGGATTTGAAATGCAGCCTGATTTTTAATTTGTTTAAACGCACCATGCCCCACAGATGCAAAATACAGCAGCTCAGTCACTGGTGCATAGACCACTCCCAGTACCGGAGTGTTGTTGTAAATTAAAGCAATATTGACTGTAAACTCACCATTACGCTTAACGAACTCGCGCGTGCCATCAAGCGGGTCAATTAGCCAGTATAACTGCCATGAGTTGCGTACCTTTGCATCTATTGCCTCAGACTCTTCAGACAGAACCGGAATTTCAGGTGTCAGTTGTTTTAACTCGTAAATAATCAGGTTGTGTGCAGCCAAGTCTGCCTGCGTCAATGGGGAGTTATCAGGCTTTTGTTTTACATCAAAATCTGTTTCATACACATCCATGATAGCCACGCCCGCGTTCTTTGCAATCGCAATCACGGCATCTAAATATTGATGGTAGCTGTGTTTTCCCATATCTTAGCCTAGCAGCGCCAGTAATCCAGCTTCATCCAGAATCGCCACGCCAAGCTCCTGCGCTTTATCCAGTTTACTACCGGCTTCAGCACCGGCTACAACATAATCTGTTTTTTTAGAGACGCTGCCGCTCACTTTACCACCAGCCGCTTCTATCAGTTCTTTTGCGCTATCACGAGACATAGTGGGCAATGTACCGGTAAGTACGAATGTTTTACCCAGCAGATTGCCGGTTGCAGGCTGCTTGCCTTCGGTTTCAGGCCAATTGATCCCAGCTGCGAGCAATTCAGTAATAACGCTTTGGTTATGGGCTTCGGAGAAAAAGTTGGTAATCGATTCCGCAACCACGGGTCCCACATCGTTGACTTCGAGTAATTCTTCTATGCCTGCATTCATCAATGACGGCAATTTCCCAAAGTGCTTGGCCAAATCTTTAGCTGTTGCTTCACCTACGTTACGCATGCCAAGCGCGTAGATAAAACGTGCCAGCGTTGTATTTTTACTGGTTTCAAGCGCATTGAGAATATTCTGCGCCGATTTGTTAGCCATGCGATCAAGATTGCTGAGCGTATCCAAATCCAGTTTATAAATATCAGCCAGTGTATGTACCAGATTAGCTTCAACCAACTGGTCTACTAATTTATCACCCAGACCTTCAATATCCATGGCGCGGCGTGATGCGAAATGTGTGATTGCCTGTTTGCGCTGCGCCGGGCAAAATAAACCGCCGGTGCAGCGCGCCACGGCTTCATCCGCCTGCTTTAAAATATGCGAGCCGCATTCCGGGCAGGCTGTTGGCATCTCAAAGCGGCGCGCATTAGCCGGGCGACGTTCAGTTACAGCAAACACCACCTCAGGAATCACATCCCCTGCCCTGCGTACGCTAACCGTATCGCCAATATGAATATCCTTGCGGCGAACTTCATCTTCATTATGCAAGGTGGCATTGGTTACAGTTACGCCGCCAACAAATACCGGTTTTAATCTGGCAACTGGCGTAATCGCGCCAGTGCGCCCTACCTGCACGGTAATATCCTCAACAATAGTGAGCGCCTCTTGTGCCGGGAATTTATGCGCTATTGCCCAACGTGGAGCTCTTGATACAAATCCCAATTCATTCTGCTGAGTGAATTCGTTGACCTTATACACGACCCCATCAATATCATATGGCAACTGGTCGCGTTTTTCACCGATTTTCCGGTAATAAGACCGGAGTCCATCGGCACCGGATACCACATCACGCTCATGGCTTACCGGAAAATGCAAGCTTGCCAGATAATCCATGGCTGAACTGTGATTGCTCAATGCTGGAATACCTTCTGCCGCACCTAAACCATATGCAAAAAAAGTCAGTGGGCGTTGTGCGGTTACCTTGGCATCCAATTGCCGTAAACTGCCAGCTGCCGCATTGCGCGGATTGGCAAATAACTTATCGCCCCGGTTTAGCTGTGCTTGATTCAACCTTTCAAAATCACGTTTCAACATCAGCACTTCACCCCGTACCTCCAATAATCGTGGCGGTTCCGCACAATGCAAACGCATGGGAATTGCACGCAAGGTACGTAGATTATGACTTACATCTTCACCAGTGTAGCCATCCCCACGCGTAGCACCTTGCGTAAAAATACCGTTTTCATAAGTCAGCGTAATAGCCAAGCCATCAAATTTTGGTTCCACTGCATATTTGACCTGGGCGATGCCCAGCGCCTCACATATCCGTTTATCAAACGCGGCTAACTCACTGTCTTCAAAAGCATTGTTAAGCGATAACATCGCCTGGCGGTGGGTGATGCTATTGAAGGCATTGATGGCAGATCCGCCAATGCGTTGCGTAGGTGAATCTGCTGTAATTAGGGATGGATGCAACTGTTCTAATGTTTGCAGTTCACGATAGATTTTATCGTACTCACTGTCTGGTACAGATGGCATATCAAGCACATAGTATTCGTAGTCATAACGAGCTATTAAGTTCCGTAGCTCGAGAATGCGTAATTGTGGGTCGCGCTGATCCGCGCTAGTGCTGAACATTTCTTGATACCCGAGTTAAGAAAACAGTCTGTGCGCGCAATCTGAGCCTGGGGCAATGCCTCGCGTCAGCATGGTGGCCTGGATTATCTTGAGTTGATGGCGTATTTTTTCAATCTGAACATCACCCAGCGGTCTATTGTTATCATCCACGAGTTGCGCATTCAAACCAGTTTCCATCTGTTTTGCTACTTGTACCATATGGTTAAAGGCCTCAGTGCAGTTTTTTACGTGCGGGATGTCAAGCTGGAATGTAATCGCTTTTACAACCGAGGATCTTAGCATGTCGGGGCTGAAAGGATGATGATCACGATTAAACATTACAAATGATGGCGGCTGTGAATTTGCAACTGAAGAATCTTGATTTTTCACAGTTTCAGCAAAGTATTTAAACGTCCCGTCAGCGGCTAGCTCAAGCCCCTGCGCTTCAGCTAGGCCCCTGAGTTTAGTGCCGGTAAATGCACCGTTCTCACCATGTACCAGATGAAAGCCCATGGTTTTATCAACATCAATGCAGAATGTATCCAACGCCGTAGCGTCAGCAACCGGGTCGCTGGTACTTTGCCACTCTACATGCGCATCAATATCCATACCCAAGGTTTCAACTGCCAACTGGAAACGGTTTACAACACCGCGTGAAACTGGGCCGGCACGGTCAGCTAGCTGCAGGCTGCATGTAATGATTGATATCTGCTGATTTTTAAATCCGGGCTGGGATGAAACCTCGCTTAACAACTGCCAGTGGTTGCCTGATGTCAGCACATATACAAAAACTGGCTTATCGAAGTCATCAAAAACATTTTTCAAGGCGGCAGTCACTGCGTCTATGGACAGCTCGGCATTCAAATGTAACTTTGCTATTAAATCCACTTGTGCATGCAGTGCTGCCGGCAGGCTAGGAGCAACTGCTTCTGCACCTACATTACCCACAGGCATATCGCCATCATTGTTCTGTGAGTCATCAAGGCTTTCCAGCTTATTAAATACACCTTCAAAAATAGCTTTAATCCCATCATGGTTTGCCGGCTTGCTATTTACAAGTGGATCATCGAAAGCTGGTGGAGCGCTTACAAAAGCTGTAGGCACAACTGCGGCAATGTCATCAGCAGGAATCGAATCAATTTCAGGTTCGGCATAAGCGCTATTACTAGCATTAGCCAAGCTGGCTGTTAAGTTTCCAGTAATTTCGATATGCGGTTCTTGTTTGGTGCCTGAAGTTTCTTTAAAAGAATCATGGTCTATAGAAAAATCATCCTGATCAAAGTCGGCTTTTGCATAGCGTGGGCTATCGGCGTCTGGGGACGGTTCTTCTACGATAGGCGTAGCAGATACTACAGGTTCAATAGATAACGATTCTTCTGGCGACACTTGATCCAGTAAGGCATCACTGTTCACATTGGAAAAGCTGGATTCTACCTGTTTATGAAATCGTCTTTCTTGCCACCAGTTAAATACCAAAACGGCGGCAATAATCACGCCACCGATGACAATTAATACCATTTGCAAATCGTTCATTTACATTAAACTTTCATCAATAATCCAGCATCAAGATTGGCTATGCCTCGGCCATTCTCACAGCTGCTTCCATATCTACGTCTACTATGCGCGAAACCCCAGATTCCTGCATAGTAACACCTATCAATTGCTGCGCCATTTCCATCGTGATTTTATTATGACTTACGTATAAAAATTGCGTTCTTTCAGACATTTTTTTAACCATTGTACAAAAACGCTCTGTATTGCTGTCGTCCAGCGGCGCATCCACCTCATCCATCAGGCAGAATGGTGCGGGATTAAGCCGGAACAGAGCAAAGACCAAAGCCAGCGCAGTTAAAGCTTTTTCCCCGCCTGATAAAAGATGAATCGTGCTATTTTTCTTGCCGGGTGGCTGTGCAAACACCTGCATACCGGTGTCTAGTATCTCATCTCCAAGCAATACTAACCTTGCCTGCCCGCCGCCAAACAATGTAGTAAACAGCTCGTTAAAGTGTAGGTTTGCCTTATCAAAAGTAGCTTGTAAACGGCTTCTGGTTTCGCGGTCTATTTTACGAATAGCATTTTCGAGAGTTTGACTCGCATCTGTCAGGTCAAGGCATTGACTATCCAGGTATTGTTTACGCGTTTGCTCAGTCGTCAGCTCTTCAATAGCAGCTAAATTCACCGCACCTAATGCTTCAATATCAGACTCCAGATTGTTTTTTTTATTCTCTAGATGGCTTGTTTTTAAACCAGCGCCTTGTAATTGACTCAAACTACTTGCCAATACGGCCTCTTCCAGATTGAAAGATGCAAGCTCTGATTGGCATTGTTCAAAATGCAAGCGCGCTTCCTGCTCGCTTAAGCGGCTAGCCTCAAGCTTGTCACGCAGTGGATGTAGCAATTGCTCATTTTGCAAGCGCGTACGCTCCTGTTGCATTAAGCTTTCCTGGCATTCGCTCATTGCATTACGCGCTGTGGAAAGCGCAGCTTCACGCTCTTGTTTTACATTCAGCGCGGCTTCCAGATTTGCTTTCAACGTTTCCATTCTTGTAGCGTTAAGGGTAGTTTCCACGTCACTGCTACGAACTTTTAAACTGGTTTTTTCTTCATGTAAAAATTCAAGTTTATAACTTAACTCTTTGATATTATTTTCAATTAATTTTATATTGAACACTTTCTCCTGATGGTCGCGCTCCATGCTCTGCAGGTGATTGCGCGCTTCATTGAGTAAATTTTCCGCATGCTGTTTTTTTGCTTCATTGGCCGATTTTTCAGCCTGCATTTGCGTTAATGCCACAGTGATCTCAGCAATCAAAGTTTCTTTAGCAAGCTTTTCGCTTTGGAGTTTTTCCAGCTTTTGCTGTGCTAGATCGCAATCAGCCTCCAACATTGATTTTCGCTGCAATACACTCGTTAATTGTTGTTTAAGTTGCTGCAGGCTCAAGTTCAGTTGGTGCGCCTGTTGCGTGATGCTTTTTAAATGCTGCTGCTGCGCATGCTGATTGGAGCGTAACTCTTGCAGTTCAACCTCAAGCTGCCCGAGTTGTACGTTTGCTGTAGCCGACTGCTGCTGCATATCCGGCAACTGGGTTTCCAATGCATCCAGCCTTGCCTGACGTTCCAGAACGCCATGCAGCAGGGATTGTGCGCCAAAATATATCACACTGTTTTGTGTATAAATATCACCCTGCTGATTAACTAGACATTCACCTGGACTAAGGCTTTGGCATGCATGGGCTACGTCAACACCATCACTCAGCAGATACACCCCTGCCAACCAGTCATGCAGTACTGACTGATAATCCGGTGCAATATGCGCAAGTAGTGAAAGTATGGGAACATGTGGTGATGATTTTATCGCTGTGTTTTTTTCTTGTGGCTTGCTGAATGCAATGCCAAGCGCGGCAGGCGGCCTGATTTCAGATAAGGCCTTGTCGTGTATCACTGCATTCAGCCTAGCACCCAATACCGCTTCAAGAGCCGTTTCCCAACCAGTTTTAATGCTAATCACCTGCCAGAGTCGCTTGTTATTATCCAGTCCTGAATGCTTTAGCCATGAGGCTAAACTTGCCTCATTGTTTGCATCACGCATGGATTGCTGAATTTTTGATAAAGAACTGATTTCAGCTTCCAGCACGTGCTGCGCACGCTGGTACTCATGCACACGCTCACGCGCTATCTTGATGCTGCTGTGGATCGCGGCTTCTTTTTCAACAATATTTGCGACATTCTCTTCAGTTAAGCTGATTTCAGCTTGCAGTGCCTGAAATTGTGTTTGTTTATCAGTCAACTCAACATCAGATGGAATCTGTAACGCAGCTAAATTCTGCTGTAAGCGTTTTAATTGCTCGCCAGTATCAGTTATCGTACGCGAAATATGCCCTATATTCGCCTGCTCCAGACGCATTCTTTGCTCTGCATTTAGCCAAGAGGTTTGGCTGGAATTGAATGCAGCCAATGCGGCCTGGTATTGCTGCGTGTTGGCATTAAGCGATTCACCTGCAGTTTGAGCCTGCATTTCTGCGGCTGCAAACTCAGAGTTTGCAGCCAGCAAATCGTTATTAGCCAGTAGCAATCCATTTTCAACGTTCGCCTGTTGCGTTGCATTCTTTTCTAATTGGGCAATTAATTGTTGCAACTGTTGTTGCAAGCGCTCACGCGCTTCAGCCGTGTTTTTCACTTGATTTTCAAGATTAGATACCGCAGCATTGGCTTCATAGTAGCCCGCCTGTGCGGCATTCACAGCCTCTGTTGCCGATGCGTGTTCCTGTCGGATGGTTTCCAGCACACTTTCACTGCTGCGCAAGCTTGCCATTTGCGCTTCCAGTTCGTTGGCTAATTTTTCTACCGTGCGCCCTGCCTTCTCCCAGATGGCACTTGCTTCCTGTTTTTTTAGAAGCCAGATTTGGCCTCTGGTAAGATTTAAGGCTTCATGTAGCCGATGATACTGTTCAGCTACCACCGCTTGAGATTGTAAGCGCAGGATCTGCTTATCCAACTCACGCAATATGTCCTCTACCCGTGTCAGGTTTTCACGCGTATCGCGCAAGCGCAATTCAGTTTCACGGCGGCGCTCTTTGTATTTGGTGATGCCTGCCGCCTCTTCCAGAAATACACGCATTTCTTCCGGCTTAGCCTCAACAATCCGGCTGATGGTATTTTGCCCGATAATGGCGTAGGCGCGGCCGCCCAAACCGGTGCCGAGGAATAAATCCGCCACATCGCGACGACGCACAACAGTATTGTTAATGTAGTAAGTAGACCCCTTATCACGCTCAATGACACGTTTAACCGAAATCTCTGCGTATTGCGACCATTCACCTGATGCACCGCCAAGGCTGTTATCAAATACCAGCTCGACACTGGCGCGCGAAATAGGCTTGCGATTGCCAGAGCCATTGAAGATAACCGCATCCATCGCATCGGCACGCATCTCTTTGGCTGACGACTCCCCTAGCACCCAGCGCACGGATTCCATTACATTGGATTTGCCGCACCCATTGGGTCCGACTACGCCTACGCGCTGCCCATGAACATGCAGCGTTGTCGGGTCAACAAACGATTTAAATCCGGCTAGTTTTAGGTGGGTTAAACGCAAAGTTAGGTATAAATACGGTTACAAATTATTGTTTGAATTGTTAAGCGTTATAATAACGTTTTTTAAACAAAAAGCAGTATATCTATCATGAGCAATCAATCTCTAGGCGCAAAACCTACCTCTCTACCCAGCAAAAACCTGGAAACTTTTGAGAACCCAAACAAAACACGTGATTTTCATATTCATATGGAAATTCCCGAGTTCACCTGCTTATGTCCCAAAACCGGTCAGCCCGATTTTGCAGTGATCTATCTGGATTACATTCCAGATCAAGCCTGTGTTGAACTCAAAAGCCTGAAGCTATACATGTGGTCATTTCGTGACGAAGGCTGCTTCCATGAGGCAGTTACCAATCAAATTCTGGACGATTTGGTCGCAGCTACACAACCAAAATTCATGCGCGTCACGGCTAAGTTCTATGTACGAGGCGGTGTTTTTACCAACGTGATTGCTGAACATCGTAAAGCTGGATGGCAACCGCAGCCACGCGTTGAATTAACGCAGTTCGAAAGTCAATCCAACATTCGCGGTTAAGTTTGTAAATTAAGTGATACCGGGATAATTCGGCATATACATTAATTTTTGAGAATTTAAGCAAATTAAAAGGAAAGTGATTGACAAGCCCCGCGCCCATCTTTAATATGGCGCCTCGCTGACACCGCAATAGTTTGAAAGCGAAATATGTAGGTTTGGGGGTATAGCTCAGCTGGGAGAGCGCTTGCATGGCATGCAAGAGGTCAGCGGTTCGATCCCGCTTACCTCCACCAAGACTGTTAAAAACCGCTTCGGTTTGTTAGCAAAATGTAGTAGAATATCGCACTTGTAGTTAGGCAGTAAAAATTCTTAGGTCCCCATCGTCTAGAGGCCTAGGACACCTCCCTTTCACGGAGGCGACCGGGGTTCGAATCCCCGTGGGGACGCCAAAATTCGCGTAAACTGTTTTTATAACAATTTACCAGCTAGGCTTAAAAATCAGGGTGCCACATCAGAGTGACGCCCTATTTTTTTAGGTGGTAACAATTTCTTAGGTCCCCATCGTCTAGAGGCCTAGGACACCTCCCTTTCACGGAGGCGACCGGGGTTCGAATCCCCGTGGGGACGCCAATATGGCTGCAACTCTCATACTCTGAATTTACTTGGCAGGTTTCCAGTCATAGGCGACGTATGTATATATACTTACCTAAACTGTAAAGGTTAGATGCTTAAATCTCAGAATAGTTAACTCAACCCTTAAAAACTGATAAGACTGCATGATTCATCTTGAATCATGATAGATCACGCAGCCCCGAATATTAAAACAAGCTTGGCTGTTTTTTTGCTGCAGGTTTACCATCCAGTACCGAATAGCCTTTTCTTGCGCGTTTCAACAAGTATTTGGATAAGTTATCGCCTTCAATTATCTTGATTTTCCCTTTAACTACACTATTGGCTGAGAGTCCATCACACAGTTCCACTCGGGATAATGACGCGTTGTCTGGAATGTCCATAATCCGCACGCCTTTACCGCCATTAGGATACTCGTTCACTTCAGTCACAGGGAATACCAGCAGCTTATTCTCTGACGAGGTGACGGCAATATGGGTTTTATCATCCAGTTTGATTGGCTGCAGTATGGTAGTTTTATCTTCAGGCTTCATGAAAGCCTTACCGGCTTTAGGTCTAGCCACCAGTCCTTTCAGCGGCGCCACAAAGCCATAACTGTTCGAGGTAATGAATAGGTATTTATCTTCATCTTTACCGGAAAGTGCATGGGCCAATTTGGCGCCGTTCTGCACCTCGATTATCGAGCTGATAGGTATGCCATCCCCTTTACCTCCGGGTACGGTTGAAGCATCAAACGAATAGCAGCGTCCATTCGTGTCCATCAGCACAATCGGCAACACTGTGCGCGTTTCAATCACAGCAAATTCACCATCACCAGCTTTCCAGGTGATGCTGTCGCGCTCAATACCGTGGCCTTGTCTAGCCCTGATCCAGCCATTTTTGGATATCAGTATCGTAACAGGCTCATCTACCACAAATGCCTTCTGGCCACCCTGCGTACGTTCTACAGGCTCTATCAATGTGCGACGCTCATCTCCGTATTTCTCGGCATCCTGCTTGATTTCTTTTGCTGTAAGTCTGCGTAATTTTGTATCGCTGCCCAATATGGTTTGCAAGCCGTCAGCTTCTTCACGCAGGTCTTTAAGTTCTTTTTCAATCTTGAAACCTTCAAGTCTGGCCAGTTGGCGTAACCTGATCTCCAGAATATCCTCAGCCTGAATCTCGCTCAAATTGAATGCGTTAATCAAATCTGTTTTTGGTTCATCCGAGTTGCGAATGACCTTAATCACTTCATCGATGTGCAGGAAAGCGATCATGCGGCCTTCAAGAATATGGATGCGCTTGTTGATCTTATCCAGATCGAACTGGCAGCGTCTGCGTACCACATTGAGACGAAAATCTATCCATTCCCTGATGATGGCAATCAGCCCTTTTTGTGCAGGGCGCCCATCCGTACCTATCATCACCATGTTTACCGGACATGAGACTTCCATACTGGTATGCAGCAGCAGGAATGCCATCAGTTCATCACTGGAAATCTTGCTGGTTTTCGGCTCAATGATGAGTCGAACATCTTTTTTACCTTCGCTCTTGACGCTGTCAATCATGCTCAAGGCAGACTGTTTTATCAGTAATTGCTCTTGGTCTATGGTTTTTTTGTCTTTTTTCGGCTTTGGATTCGATATCGCCAGAATTTCATCCTGTATCGTTTCCACAGAAACACCCTGCGGTAATTCATTAATAATAATCCGCCACTGGCCACGTGCCATAGGTTCTACCAGCCATCGGGCGCGTAGCCTGAGCGAGCCACGCCCGGTTTCATAGATTGAGTGAATATCAGCTGTTTGTGAGATAAGCTGCGCCCCACAAGGAAAGTCCGGGCCAGGCACATGCTGCATTACGTCTTCTGTAGTGCAGTTAGGGTTATCCATAACATGCAGCACCGCATTGGCGATCTCGCGCATATTATGCGGCACCATTTCAGTTGCCATACCAACAGCGATGCCTGAAGCCCCATTGAGTAACATCATCGGCAATCGAGCTGGTAGCAACACAGGTTCCTGAAACGCGCCGTCGTAGTTGCTTTGGAAGTCTACGGTGCCGCGGTCAATTTCAGACAACAGCAAATCAGCAATCGGAGATAGGCGCATTTCGGTATAACGCATCGCAGCGGCGCCATCTCCATCACGCGAGCCAAAGTTGCCCTGACCGTCAATCAATGGATAGCGTAGCGTAAAATCCTGCGTCAGGCGCACGGCAGCTTCATAGGCAGAACTATCGCCATGCGGATGATACATACCTAATACATTACCGACCACACGGGCTGACTTTACCGGCTTGACGCCAGAGACAAGACCCATTTCCTTCATAGCATACAGAATGCGCCGCTGCACAGGCTTCTGTCCGTCTTCTACAGATGGTAAAGCGCGGCCTTTTACAACTGATACGGCATAAGACAAGTAGGCATTTTCTGCATATTCGCCAATGGGTACTGCACCCTCTTCATTATTATTCACGTAACCGTCCATTAAACATCTGCCTCCACATCATTACCACGACGTTCCATCCATTCCTTGCGTGCTGCCGACTCGTTCTTGGCCATCAACATATCAAACATCCTGATAGCTTGCTCTACGTCGCCTTCCGGTAATTTCACCTGTATCAAGCGTCTTGTATCAGGGCACAAGGTGGTCTCCCATAGCTGGTCTGGATTCATTTCCCCCAGACCTTTGAAACGCTGAATGGACAGCTTGTCTTCAGCGATGCCTTCGCGCTTGAGTTTTTCAATCACTGAGATTTTTTCAGCATCATCTGACACATAGAGTTTACGCAATGGCTTGCTCTTGCCTTGCGCCGGCACATCTATGCGGTACAGTGGCGGCTGTGAGATATATACATGGCCGCGTTCAATAAGCTTTGGCGCGTGTCTTAACAGCATGGTGAGAAGCAGCACCTGAATATGTGATCCATCTACGTCCGCATCGGACAATATACACAATTTACCGTAACGCAAACCCGAAAAGTCAGGTTCGTCTTTTAATGTGTGAGGCTCAATGCCCAATGCCACAAAAATATCATGCACTTCAGAGTTCGCGAAAATGCGACCGGCATCGACTTCCCATGTATTCAACACCTTGCCGCGTAACGGCAACAAGGATTGAAATTCATTGTTGCGGCCCATTTTGGCACTGCCACCCGCGGAGTCGCCTTCAACCAGAAACAGCTCAGCTTCCATTGTGCCGGCAGCTTCACAATCCGTTAACTTGCTTGGCATAATATTGATGCCGGAGGATTTACGTTTTTCTATTTTCTGTGTGGATTTATTACGTGCAGCTGCGGTACGGTTCACCAGATCAGAAATACGTTTAGCGTGATCTACATTCTGACTCAGCCATGTTTCCATATAAGGTTTTATTGCAGAAGCCACCATCTTCATCGCGTCGCGATTGGTCAGCTTTTCTTTGGTCTGTCCCTGAAATTGCGGATCCAGCACCTTGGCTGCCAGCACATGGCAGACGTTACTCCACACATCTTCCGATGAAACCTTGAGACCACGCTGCATCATACCGTGATGCTCCATGAAGGTTTTAACCGCTTCAAACACGCCATTGCGCATACCGGCTTCATGTGTGCCGCCAGAGAGCGTCGGAATAAGGTTCACATAGGACTCACCACGTCCGCCGCCTGTGCCGAAAGATAATGCCCATATAGCGCCCTCACCCTTGGATATGCTATCGCTATTCTCATTGTGATAAAACTCGCCGGAGATAATCGGGATAGGTACTTCATCATCTTCGATTACACGCTCACCTATGAATTCATCAAGATATTGCGGCAATCCATTTTCATACGTCCAGGTACGTTCTTCAAAGCCTTCATTGCCTTCTACCGATAGTGTCACCGTAACACCGCGCAACAGCACAGCTTTGGATTTGATTAGATGCTCCAGCTGCGGGATTGAAACTTTCGGTGAATCGAAGTATTTGGGATCTGGCCAGCACTTTACTGTAGTACCGGTGTCTTTTTTCAGGCACTTTCCGATTTCTGATAATGGCGCAACGCAGTCACCATTTTCAAAAGAAAGACTATGGATTTTTCCATCGCGTTTTACTTTTACTTCCAGTCGAGTAGATAGTGCATTAGTGACAGAAACGCCTACACCATGCAAGCCACCAGAAAAACGGTATGAACTGCTTTCATCCTCTTTATCGAATTTACCGCCGGCATGAAGCTGAACAAACACCAATTCAACCGCTGGCTGCGTTTCTCCAGTGGGTATTTGTACTGGAATGCCACGCCCGTTATCAGACACTTCGACCGCACCATCTTTAAAAATAGTAACGTTAATACTGGTGGCATGCCCGCCCAGTGCCTCGTCTGCTGCATTATCGATTACTTCCTGAACTATATGCGTGGGTGAATCAGTACGCGTGTACATGCCCGGTCTGGCTCGAACAGGTTCCAATCCACGCAGGACCTTTACCGAGTCAGCGCCATATTCTTTTTCTGCCATTAATCTACCCTTTGGAATTTATATGCCAAGTTTAATTTACCTGACGTTATTTTTAAAAACTATTTAGGCTGAATTCTATTAAAAATTCTCTTGAACTGGGCTTGGTATGATTTACCAGGGGATAGTTTAATTAAACTATAACGGAGTCTAACAAAGTGTGGGAAGTCCACCTTCTGTCATATGCATCCTGTTTCAGATTTTGGGTTTGTTTATTATATTGCGAAGTTCTGTATTGAACTGTTCTATGGGTACCGGTTTGCCAAACAGGTATCCCTGATACGCCCGACAGCCTTTGCTTAAAAGTAATTGTTTTTGCGCTTCAGTTTCAACACCTTCAGCAATGACGTTCAATTGCAAGCTGTTTGCCATTGCAACAATGGTTTGCACAATGGCCTGATCTCCATTGTTACCGGCAATATCCCGCACGAATGACTGATCTATTTTCAACTGGTACAGCGGTAGGCGTTTGAGGTATTGTAATGACGAGTAGCCCGTGCCAAAGTCATCCAATGAAAAACGGATACCTATTTCCTTCAAAGCGTTCATGGTAGCCACTGTATCTTCTATGTTTTCCAGCAAAATACTTTCAGTTAGCTCTAATTCAAGTGACATCGGATTAATGCTATGGTTCTTAATGGCCAATTGCACCTGCTCGATAAAGTCAGGTTGGCGGAATTGCTTTGCGCTAACATTTACCGAAAGCGTAAGGTCACGTGTATATGCATCTTGCTGCCATGCCTTGAGCTGACCGCAGGCCGTATTCAATACCCACTGTCCAATAGGCAGGATCATTCCATTCTCTTCAGCCAGCGAGATAAAATCAGAAGGTAATACTAATCCACGCTCAGGATGCAACCAACGAATCAGTGCCTCCGCGCCTAATGGATGGTTTGATTCATCTACCTGAATTTGGTAATACAGCTGGAACTCATTGCGGTCAAGCGCATCGCGTAAATCATTTTCCATAGATGCGCGGGAATTAATCGCATCCTGCATTTGCCTGTCAAAAAAGCGCAATGTGTTACGCCCTTCTTTTTTAGCCTGATACATAGCAATATCAGCTTGTTTTAGAAGTTCCTCTACCCCTGAATGATGATCATTAAACAGGGTAATGCCAATGCTGCAAGTGCAGTGATAGATGTGTGAATCAAGCAGGTATGGCTGGCTGAGAATTCCCAGAATTTTATTGGCTACAGTTTCGGCCTGAGATGCGGCTTCCAGATCCTTTTCACTCAAATCTTCCAGCATCACAATGAACTCGTCACCACTTAAACGGGCAACCGTATCGGCACTGCGCACAAATTCATAAAGACGTTCGGCAACTAATCGTAACAATAAATCTCCAACGGAGTGGCCGAGCGTATCATTTAGCATCTTGAAATTATCAATATCAACAAACAATAATGCCCCATCCCTACCGCTCCGCAGGCTGGAAGCAAACGCTTGTTTGAGCCGGTCTGTTAACAAACGTCGATTTGGCAACCCTGTGAGAAAGTCATAGTAAGCCAGATGCTGAATTTCATCAGCCGCCGCTTTATTGTTGGTAATGTCACTAAGTGAAGCAACGTAATTTATAACCGTGCCGTCTTTATCTTTTACTACAGTAATAGTAAGTTGTTCGGGGTACACCTCGCCATTCTTGCGTCGATTCAAAATCTCCCCCTCCCACCTGCCGGTGGCATTGATAACCTTCCACATTTGATTATAGAAAGCTTCATCCTGGCGACCTGAATGGAGAATATTCGGGTTCTTGCCTATGACTTCTTCTGCGGTATATCCTGTAATCTCAGTGAATGCGTGATTAACCTGCAGTATGGAGTTATTGGCATCAGTCACCATGATACCTTCATGTGACTCAAAGGCCGTAGCAGCTATACGCAGGTTATCTTCAGCTAACTTACGTTCAGTAACATCCACAAAGACCCAGAGCGACTCTCCTGTATCTTTATGCAGTGATGCGCCACTCATACTTAGCCAGATATGTTTGCCATCTTTGCGCACAAACTCATGCTGCGTTCTAAAAATCGCCTCGTTCTCAATGTTGGCGTAGGCTGCACCTACCGATTGGTAGTCTTCCTCATTCAAATACAGTTGCCGTGAAGGCAAGCCGATGACCTCACCTTTTTCATAACCGAGCATGGTTTCATAAGCGGAATTAGCCCAAACGATCTTCCGATCTCGTACCGTTATAATTCCGACCAATCGGTTTTCCAATATGGCCCTTTGTTCATCAAGCAATGTTTCAATACGTTGCTGATTCTCATGGCGCTCAGTAACATCCTGCGCGATTCCACGCATGATGATGGGCTTTCCATCTGCATCACGTTCAACTTGTCCGGCAGAGCGCATCCAGCGGATATTGCCATTAGCTAATATTGCGCGGTATTCAACATCGTATTTTTTACCATGTTCAATGTGATCGTTTGTTGCATCAATGACTCGCTGCCGGTCTTCCGGGTACACCAATGCAAGAAAGTCATCCCATGTCGGATCACTAATGTAAGGAAACCCTAACAACTCAATACAACTTTCAAGCCATTTCTGTTTGTTGTTAACCAAGTCGGCTTCCCAAGTGCCTATGCCACCATTTATCTGGCTTAATCGTAAATGTGCTTCGCTTTCTCTTAGCGCATTTTCCATTTGCTTAAGTGCGGTAATATCAGTGGAAATTCCAGACAAGCCTATAATCTGCCCTTGGTCGTTATACAAAGGTTTTTTAACAGTCCAGAAAAAGAGTTTTTCATTTTTGCCTTTGATAGAAACCTGATTTTCTTTTTCTATCGTCTCTCCAAAGGCAATTACTCGCTCGTCATCACGCTGCAATTCACCTACTATAGCTGACTCAAAAAAAGCACTGCTATCACGACCAACAATGTTTTTATATGATGTACCAAAGATATCTTGAACCCCCTGATTTACATAGGTGTACCGACCTGCTACATCCTTCATGTAAATATAGGAACCTACTTGGTCAAGAACGGCTTGCATATTGCGAAGCCTGTCTCTTAACGAAATAAGTTCGGGCAAGATAAAAGCCTCTGACTGCGGCTCAGATGATGGGCTACTCGAAGATTTATTTTTTTTATTATTCAATGCCATAAGATTAATCTAATTGGCTATTTTCAGCTGATTATCAGCTTTTAAAAATTACACGTCAATACCCATTTATTTAGAGTGGTTTTTAACGGATACTTGTGATTTAACGAATGTTAAGGATAAATTTAAAAAATTACCGCCACTATCCCTCTGTGTAAAATTTAAACTGATTCCGGCCAGCTTCTTTCGCTTGATACATGGCGTCATCTGCCCGCCTCATAAGCTCATCTTCACTGACTTTATTACCAATAAACAAGGTTACGCCGATACTGGCCGAGCAATGATGCTCTACCGTTTGCTCTAAAGACTGTTCATTGGTAACTTTTATTAAATATGGCGCAGATAAACTTGCTAGAATTTTTTCCGCCACTTTCCCGGCCTGCAGTTTAGATACAGCCTCATCTTTAACCAATTGTGACAACATGACTACAAATTCATCGCCGCCAATACGTGCTACGGTGTCCATCTCTCGCACACTGTGTTTGAGTCGGTTGGCAACTTCAATCAGCAGTAAATCACCGGCCGCATGTCCATGCAAGTCATTAAGAGGCTTGAAGTTATCCAGATCCAGAAACATCAAAGCGCCAAAACAACCATTGCGCCTGCTGGATACTATTGCCTGATTCAGATGGTCAACAAGTAGCCGACGATTGGGTAATTTGGTGAGTGCATCATGGAACGCCAGCTGACGAATTTCCTCTTCCAGCCGTTTACGATCGGTAATATCTAACTTAACCGCTACGTAGTGGGTCACCACGCCATTGTTATCTTTCACCGGTGAAAGATAGGCTTGTTCGTAATAAATTTCACCGTTTTTACGTTTATTAATAAACTCTCCGACCCAAGGCTGGCCTTTGGTAAGTGTGCCCCACATTTCAGCATAAACTGATTTATCGGTGAGTCCTGATTGAAGCACACGAGGATTCTTCCCGAGAACATCATCAACATCGTAGCCAGCAATTTTTGTAAAAGGCTCATTTACATATTCAATTTCGGCTTTAAGATTGGTAATTGCAACCGAAGTCGGCCCCTGCTCAATTGCAGCTGAGAGTAACAGCACTTTTTCTTCGGCACGCTTGCGTGCTGTAATGTCAGAAAACATACCTATTACGCGTAATGGCTTATTATCGTCGCTACGATTTACAACTAACCCTCGATCAAAAATCCATTTATAACTGCCATCTTTGCAACGAAGACGGTATTCGCTTTGGTAATCCGGCGTCTTGCCATCCAGATGTTCTTGCATTAAACCTATTGCATGCGCCTTGTCATCCGGGTGTACGCGCTTTTGCCATTCTTCAATTTCATTCGCCAATTCATGTTCAGAAAAACCAAGGATTTCTTTCCATGCCTTTGAAAAATACACCTGGCCTGTTTTTATGTTCCAATCCCATATCCCGTCACCGGATCCCTCAATTGCAAATTTCCAGCGATACTCGCTTGCCTCCAGAGCACTGCGTTGCTGGGCCATTGTTTCAAGCAAATGATTAAAGCCCTTGATAAGCTCTCCAATTTCATTATCACTTTCAATAGGTAGCGGTTCTATTAGCGCCCCAGACGTTGATAATGTAGATAGTTTTTTTAAGGTCGCAAACATCGGTGAAAGTTCGTACCTTAGTAACCACCAGATAACACAGCCCGTCAGTAAGATGAGAATAAATGACCATGCAGCGGTTTTTTTAACCGTAGCTCGAATAGGGGCAAATGCTTCCGCCGTAGGCAGTGCAGCAATCAGAATCCAATTGGCTATCGGAATTTTTCTGGCAGAAGCCAGCACCTCTACGCCAAGTGGGTTGGTGGTAATGCCTGCGCCCTCGTAGCCATGCAAATGACGGTACATTAATGAATCAGCAACCGGGTCTTTAATAGCTTGCATAATTCGACTCTTATCAGTAGCCGTAATAATTATTTTATTTTTTGGATCTTCCAGTAGAAAGTATCCAGTTTTTCCATAGCTGCTTTGGGTAAATTTATCCAGAAAACTGGGTTTGCCTAAATCAATTACTCCAGATAAAACACCAATTAACCTGCTTTGTGCATCGCGGATAGGAACCGCTATTGTAATGAGTGGAGAACCTAAAACCTTGCCAGTTACCGGCTTACCTATCCTGGGCTTGCCACTCTTAAGCACACCGCCAATGCTGTCTCTATCTGCATAATTAACGCCTATTCTATTATCTGATAAAGGTGTAGATGCTATAGCAACTCCATCTAGCCCGGTGACAAAGGCTCCAGCATTGAAATAAGTATTAATAATAATCAACTTATCAAGGAACTCTTGAATCTGGGCCGGATTTTCTAAAGTAAGGTAGGAAATTCTTTTAGCAACTTTTTCAAGAGCAATTAGCCGTTCTTCTAAGTTTTCATTGACGTGTGTCGCCAGAAATGCAGTTGTGGCGAGCTGCTGCTCCTCTAGTTGAGCCTGCATATCTTCACGTAGCTCTCTGGTGCCAAAGATGGTCAGCGCTACAATGCAAACAACAAAACTAAGCAAGGTGAAAAAAGTCACCCGGCTTTTAATTGACCGTAACTTAAGGAGACTTAAATTTATGATTTTTCCATTTCTGATGATTTTAGTTATTTATTGAAAGCCAATTCAAATATTACCGCATTCCGCATCAGCAACACCAATATCCTCATTCCAAAGCTGTGGTTTGCTGGCAATAAAATTGCGCATTAATGCTATACAGCTTTCATCCTGAACAACAACGACCTCTACTCCTCTGGATTTCAAAAGAAGTTCCTCACCCATGAATGTCCGGTTTTCTCCAATCACAACTTTGGAAATACCGTAAAGCAGAATTGCGCCACTACACATCGCGCACGGCGACAAAGTGGTGTAAAGCACAGACTCCTGATAGACCCTTGCTGGCTGGCGGCCAGCATTCTCAAATGCCGCCATTTCACCATGCAGAATAGCGCTGCCGCGCTGTATGCGCTGATTATGCCCACGTCCAATGATTTTCCCTTGATGTACAATCACTGATCCAATAGGAATGCCGCCTTCAGTTAAGCCGACTTGCGCTTCTTCAATTGCCGCCTGCATGAATTTATCCATATTTTTCATAGCCTCAAAGAAAACAATTACAAAACCAACTACTGATATATCAGAATTATTTAGAATTCATAGTGCTTATTTTGCACCTTTAACTGACTATATGGCACCACTTAATCACAGTAAAAAAGTATAATCAAACTAATAATGAGCAAACACTACAATATCATCATTATCGGCGCGGGTCCCAGCGGCTTGTCAGCTGCTACGCGCGCTGCCGAGCAGGGTGTGGATTATTTACTGCTGGAGGCATCTGCCGCTGCCGCAAATACGATACGCCATTACCAGCGTCGTAAACTGGTAATGGCAGAACCACGCGGCCTACCGCTGCGTAGCCCTCTCCCATTCAGCGCTTCGCTACGCGAGACGGTGCTGGAAAATTGGGAAAAAATCATAATAGACCATAAAATCAACATACGTTATGAGGCTAAAGTTTCAGGTATTTCCCGCACAGCCAAACATCTTAAAGTTGAGCTTGAGGATGGAGAAAAATTCACAGCCAATCATGTAATTCTGGCGATTGGCATTCAGGGCAATTTACGTAAACTGGAAATACCGGGTGGTGATGTACCGCAAGTGCAATATCAACTGGATGACCCTGATGCGTACCAAAACGAAACCATCGTTGTTGTAGGCGGTGGCGATACCGGTGTTGAAAATGCGCTGGCGCTTACTGGTCGTAACCAGGTCATCATTCTTAACCGCGCTGAGGACTTCAGCAACCTTAAAGACAGCAACCTTAACCTGTTAACTGAAGCCAGGCAGAAAGGTGCTGTAGAGTGGTTATTACAAACAAAACCGCAATCTATCGAATTAAATAGCAGCGGCGATTTTCCAATCACTTTATTTGCCAGCACACCCAATGGCATTGAGCGTATTCCCTGCCATCGAGTAATTGCGCGCCTTGGCGCACTGCCGTCACGTCCCGTGCTGGAAAACTTCGGTGTCGCTTTTCCCACTTCAGATGCAGGTGCCTTACCCCTACTTTCAGCAAGCTACGAATCAAACGTGCCGGGGCTGTATATTATCGGCGCGCTTGCCGGTTACCCGCTTATTAAACAAGGTATCAACCAAGGTTACGAGGTCATTGAACACATACTTGGCAACCCGGTTGAGTCGGCTGATAACGAGCTATTACGTGAAAAATTCTCAAGCTTCTGTAATGACCGTGGCGTTGATGATGTGCTAGTCAAGATTCAGAAAAACGTACCGTTACTGGCCATGCTCAGCACGCTGCAGTTACGTGAGCTTGTACTGGAAAGCAATATATTGCTGCCGGAGCCTGGTGACTTCATCTTTAAACGTAATGATTACAGCACCACTTTCTTTTTTATCATTGAAGGTGAGCTGGATGTATTGATTGATGATGACGAGCATCCTGATGCAGAACTTAAAACCGGAGAATTTTTTGGTGAAATGGCACTGGTATCCGGCCGCCGCAGGCCAGGCACCGTGCGCGCCCGCACCAAATGCGTGCTGATTGAAACACCGCGCCGTCTGATGCAGAAACTCATTAATTCAGTGCAATCCATGCGCCGCATTTTGAATGAGGTTGCAATTAAGAGCGTTGTACAAATATGTATCGGCCTTTCATTGGATGAAGATGAGCTTGATGATGTTGCCAGCCACGCGATACTGAAAAGCTTTGAAGCCGGTGAAGAACTTTTCCATGAGGGAGACGAGGCTGACGGGCTTTATTTGATCCAAAGCGGGTCAGTCACTGTTTCACGCATGATTGCCGGCCGAGAGGTCGTACTGTTCTACGTTGCGGCCGGTAATTATATCGGTGAGATGTCGCTGGTTTCTGGTGAGCCGCGCTACGCCACAGTGCGTGCAGCAGTCGCTACAGATGCGGTCATGATCAAGGCTGACCGTATGCGTGAGATCATCGCTCGCAACCCGGAGATCCGCAGCTCACTTGATGCACGCTATATGCAGCACTTGCAGGATCAGGAAAAGCGCGAGCAGTTAGAAAATGCACCGAGTGGTGGCGGTTCTTTAACCAGCCAATCCACGCAATCCAACTTGATCTCGTTCCTGATTCAACAAGGTGTTGGTGAAGCAACCGATGTATTGCTGATTGATGAATCACTCTGTGTGCGTTGCAACCTTTGTGAAGATGCCTGTGCCAACACTCATGGTGGTGCATCGCGCCTGGATCGTGATACCGGACCGATCTTTGCCAATATTCGCGTGCCAACCTCATGCCGCCATTGCGAACATCCTCATTGCATGAAAGACTGTCCGCCAGATGCCATCCATCGCGCCGCACACGGCGAGGTATACATCGACGATAGTTGTATCGGCTGTGGCAACTGCCAGCAAAACTGTCCATATGATGTGATTCAGATGGCCGTCATCCATGAACAGCCGGAGCGTAGTCTGTGGCAAATGCTACTTGGTATTAACCCAACGATTCCTGATGAAAAAGAAGGCACTAAAGTCGCGGTAAAATGCGATATGTGTAAAGACATTAAAGAAGGTCCAGTGTGTGTTCGTGCCTGCCCGGTTGGCGCCGCTCTGCGTGTAAACCCTGAAGGGCTGTTGGGATATGCAAGCGGAACCTCCGGTGAAATTAATTTACTTGGCGCAGATGAGAGTTAGTTAAATGGAAATGGACTCAATCATGCCTGGAAAGTACAACTGATGCAGCGCAGTAATATTTTCGATTACAAAAACTATCTCTATTTCAAAATCGCGGTAGTTGTGATTCTAGTGGCGTTTGCTGCTTATCTGATATTTGAGCCTGCCGTAGGTCATTACGGTGGCAGTTTTCTGGGCTATGGCCTTGGCACTGTTTCTGCACTGATGGTGCTATGGATGGCTTGGTACGGCGTACGTAAAAGACGCTACCGTAGCGGCGGCTCGACCCAAGGTTGGCTTTCTGCACACATCTACCTGGGGACCGCTATGACGGCGCTGGTTACCCTGCATAGCGGCTTTCACTATGGCATAAATATCCATACGCTTGCCTATGGCCTATTGCTGATTGTTGTGATCAGCGGCTTCTTTGGCAACTATACTTACATGATTTATCCACGCCAGATGAGCGAGAATATGGGTGAAGATAGTCTGGACAGTCTGCTGCTACGCATTGCTGAAGCAGATAAGCTAGCTCGCCAAATCGCATTGGTAATGCCTGATGCCATCAACAACACGGTCTCACGCGCTTGCCGTGAAACATCTATAGGCTTGGGCTTGATTGATCAGCTCAGAGGTTATCAACCTAACTGCCCTTCTGCACAGGCGGTTGAAGACCTGACAGAATTGGGCAATGAGTTGTCGCCAGACCAACGTAAACTATACCGAGAACTTTATACAATCATGGTGCGCCGCCTATCGCTGGTTAAACGTGCACGCCAAGATCTTATGTACCGCGCCAGACTTGGCATTTGGCTGTATTTACACGTTCCTTTCACAATCGCACTATTAGTTGCGATGACGGCCCATATTATTGCCGTGTTTGTTTACTGGTAAAAAATACGCATGTTTAACTGCCTTTTAATCAAAATAACTTATAACTCCCGCGGCTTGCCGGTAAGGAGTTACCGCACCATCACCGCCCACGAGCTAATGCTTGGCCGAGGTGCAGAGTGCAACGTACACCTGCCTGACCCACGCCTGTCAATGCACCATGCTGTTATCAAGCTAAACGAGGATGGCCTGCCGGTAGTGCAGGCATTAAACGGCGAATTGGAACTGGATGGTGCATTGGTGCCGGGAGCTATCCTGAGCTATGGCACAAGAGTCATGGTTGGGCCATACGAATTAAAAGTGGAACCTGCACCACCGGACGTGAATCTGGCCATATCCTTAGTACTGGCACACCGTCTACCGGATGATTTTCAGGATTTAAAATCCCGCACACACCAGCCACTGGCAGGGGCATCGAAATTCAAACGCCGTCTATCCATGTTTTTAGCCGCAGCAATTGCCTTGATTTTCCTGGTGTTACCTTTGCTGCAGAACATTGTGCCGCAGATACATGGCGCAATGGCGGATTTACCATTCGGCTTTGACCGAGTATGGAGTCCGGGACGCATATCAACTTCACATATGCACTTTGGCTCGCAATGTTTTAATTGTCATAAACAACCATTACAAAAAGTTTCTGATAAAGCCTGCATGAGCTGTCACCGTGATACTGGGCCGCATATAACTAACCCAAAACTTCAAAAGAGTGCATTTAATGCAGCACACCGCTCTGTTGGCACCACACGCTGTGCCGAGTGCCATGAAGAACATAAAGCACCACATGCTTTAGCAAAGCAGGATAACGGCATGTGCGTTAGGTGCCATGGCAATATTAAAGCCATTAACTCAAAAACCACGCTTTCCAACGTGCATGATTTTGACAGCGATCACCCCGAATTCAAGCTAACGTTTAAAACCGGTCCGAATTCATATGATATACAACGTATTCCACAGTCGGATAAAGCGCGCCTGGTTGAGAAGTCCGGACTAAAATTCCCGCATTACCAACACACGGGCAAGGTACAAGGGCCAAACGGCATATGGGATGTGCGCGAGCTTGCCTGTACAAACTGTCACATGCCTGAAGGCAAAGAGATGCGTTTTAAACCGCTTTCTTTCAAAAACAACTGTGTCAGCTGCCATGCCAAGGAGCTTGAACTTGGCTCTAAAGAGTCAAGATTAATCGTACCGCATGGTAATGAACAAAACGTTTTCAATATGCTGAAACTGTATGCCCCTAAACAGTTTTCAAGTTATCTGAATAACTTGAAAAATAACGGCTGCGCATATTGTCATGAAATTAAAGAAAGCAAACAAGGTGATGCAATACCATGGCGAGTAACCCCACTACAAATAAACAAGGATTGGTTCAGCAAAGCACAATTTAATCATGGTGCGCATCGCACCCAACAGTGTGCAAGCTGCCATAAGGTAGAGGAATCAGAATCCAGCGCAGATGTGGCTATCCCGGATCGCAAGTCCTGCTTGCAATGCCATTCCGGCAACAAAACCAAGCATAAACGCATTGCGAGCAATTGCATGTCTTGCCACAATTTCCACCATGCACATGATGCTGATGTAATGAACCCAAGTGCCAAGCTCGATGACAATGATGTTGATGTCCTGTTAGCAATGCCCAAAGAATCAAACCAATAACCAAGTCATACCTACCATGAGTGAAAAAAAAGTAGATGTACTATTAGTCGGTAGTGGCGTGATGAGCGCCACACTGGCTACCTTATTATCGGAATTGAATCCAGCATTTAACATTATGATGGTCGAGCGCCTGCCCGATGCGGCGGCAGAAAGCACTGATGCCTGGAATAATGCAGGCACTGGCCACGCCGGCTACTGCGAATTGAACTACACCCCAATAGACGCAGCTGGCAAGGTTGACATTAACCGTGCCCTGGCAATCAACGCCTCATTTGAAGTATCACTGCAATTCTGGTCACACTTGGTAGAAAAACAAACATTACCTGCACCGCAAAATTTTATTAACGCCGTTCCGCATTTAAGTTTTGTCTGGGGTGATGCCAATGTGGAATTCCTACGCAAACGCCATAGCTTGCTGAAAGCGCATCACTTATTCCAGGACATGGAATATAGCGAGGATATCGCGACCCTGAAACAGTGGATGCCACTGATTATGCAGCAGCGCGACACTACGCAGAAAGTTGCAGCTACCCGTGTAGGTTATGGCAGCGATATTAACTTCGGTACGCTTACACGTAGCATGATTGCTTCCCTTCAAGCAAAAAATAACTTCAGTTTGCATCTTGATACCGAAGTGATAACGCTGAAACGTTCACATGATGGGCACTGGCAGGCTGGCTTAAAGAACAATAAAAGCAATACCATATCAACAATTAATGCTAACTTTGTATTTCTAGGCGCTGGCGGCGGCGCTCTAAAACTGCTACAAAAATCAGCCGTTCCCGAGAGCAAAGGCTACGCCGGCTTTCCTGTTAGCGGACAGTGGCTAGTATGTGACAATCCTGAAATTATCCGGCAACACCATAGCAAGGTTTATGGTAAAGCCGAACTGGGCGCGCCGCCTATGTCTGTACCGCATCTAGATACTCGCATCATCAATGGCAAGCCGGCACTGCTGTTTGGTCCCTACGCAGGCTTTACTACCAAATTTCTGAAACAAGGTTCGCATCTGGATTTATTCAAATCTATTCAGGCTGACAATCTCAAACCATTGCTTGGTGTAGCGATACACAATTTTGACCTGACACGTTACCTGATTGCTGAAGCATTGCAATCACACGCATCGCGCATGGACAGCCTGCGCAAATTTTATCCGCCAGCCATTGATAGTGACTGGCACCTGCAAGACGCTGGTAAGCGTGTGCAGATTATTAAAAAATGCGACACCAAAGGTGGCAGGCTGGAGTTTGGCACAGAGATCGTCAGTACCGCTGATGGCAGCATTGCAGCTCTGCTTGGAGCATCCCCGGGAGCTTCTGTATCGGTACAGGCAATGATTAATGTCATTGAATGTTGTTTTAAAACGCAACTGGCGAATGATTCCTGGCAGCAGAAATTAAAAACGCTGGTGCCAAGTTATGGAAAGTCTTTAATTGACGATGCACACTTGCTGAAACAAGTACGCGAGCGCACATTAAAAACGCTGAACCTCAGCAACTAAACGGCAACTAAAAAACAGTAATAAAAAAGCAGCCAACTAATAATTAGTCGAGCTGCTTTTTTATTACCTGAATATTATTGTCTATGTTTACATACATTACAACAGCGCACGCTGACGGCGCACTTCATATAAACAAATACCACTGGCGACACTGACGTTCAAACTCTCAACTGAGCCATACATAGGAATCGTAATCAGCGCATCGCAAGTTTCTGCCGTTAAGCGACGTATGCCATCGCCTTCAGCGCCTAATACAATGGCAATCGGTCCATCCAGCTTAGTATTGTGCAGTGTGCTTGGTGCATCCATGGTTGTACCCACCACAAAAACCCCCGCTTCTTTTAATTCACGTATGGTTCTTGCCAGATTGGTCACGGCAATAAACGGCACTGTTTCAGCCGCCCCGCAGGCAACTTTACGCACAGTGGCATTCAGTCCAACCGCACGGTCTTTAGGTGCAATTACCGCATGTACGCCCATCGCATCAGCCACGCGCAAACATGCACCCAGATTGTGCGGGTCTTCAACACCATCCAGAATCAGGAAAAAAGGCGGTTCGGTAAGGTCAGATTCCAGAATGTCATGAATATCCTTGTAAGGGATAGGCGTATCCACCACGCGTGCAATAACGCCCTGATGACGGCCATTCATACCGGCCATGCCATCCAATCGCGAACGCTCTACCTGCATAGTACGCACACCGGCTGATTCAGCCATATTGAGCAGGTCTTTCATCCGTGCATCTACACGATCACGGTCAATTAAAATCTCCTGTACACTCGCGCTATGTTGGCGTAAACGGCTCAATACGGCATGAAAGCCAAACAGGATACGTGCATCACTCATTTTTTTACCTTACGTTTAGTGGTTTTCTTGGCCACTTTTTTAGATTTAACCGGTTTACTTTCAAATTCAGCTCTATTTGCAGAACCTGATTTGGTCGGTTTTGTTGAAGCCGCGACCACAGGGCCTTTTGCTGATCTGCCCGCTGGTTTTCTTCCAAACGCGGCACCGGATTTACTGCCTTCAAATTTAGGCGTGGATTTTACCGCAGTTTGACTTTTAACGCTCGTTTTAACTGGTGCTGAATTTATACCAGATTCAACTTTAGATTTAGACTCTAATTCATTGTTTTTATTTACCAAAGTAAAATCTATTTTTGTGGTCTCCAGATCAACGCGTACTAACTTAACGCTTAATCTGTCACCCAAGCGATAGCGTACACCAGTACGTTCGCCAGCCATTTCATGGCGTGCCTTATCGTAGTGGAAATAATCATTACCCAGCTCTGTTACATGCAACAAACCTTCAACGTACACGCCATCCAGAGCTACAAATAAGCCGAAGCTGGTAACGCCGGCCACCGTACCTTCAAATTCCTCGCCGATTCTATCCTGCATATAGAAACATTTGAGCCAGTTCGTTACATCACGCGTGGCGTCATCGGCACGGCGCTCCGTCATTGAGCAATGCTCACCTAATTCGTTCCAATCTCCAGCTTTGTATTTGTCGCCATTTAATACCGCTTTGATAGCCCGATGTATCAACAAGTCAGGATAACGGCGTATAGGTGACGTAAAATGCGCGTACGCCTCATATGCAAGGCCAAAGTGGCCTACGTTATCCGGGCTGTAAACAGCCTGTTGCATGGAACGTAGCAACACTGTCTGTAGCAGCTGCGCATCCGGGCGATCTTTTATACGGTCCAGCAGTTTGCAGTAATCTTTGGCCTGTGGCGAATCACCGCCACCCACGCCAAAACCGAATTCAGCCATGAACGTGCGCAAAAGCTCCAGTTTCTCTGGCGTTGGGCCTTCATGAATACGATATAAAGCCGGATGCTCGTGTTTTTTCAAAAACTCAGATGCACAAACGTTAGCGGCCAGCATGCATTCTTCAATCAGCCGATGTGCTTCATTACGCAAGCTTGGTTCAATGCGCTCAATCTTACCGTTCTCATTGAATATCATGATTGTTTCTGATGACTCGAACTCAATCGCGCCACGTTTTTCACGCTGTTTTAGCAGTAACTGATAAACACTGTACAAGTTCTGCAAATGTGGATTGAGCCACGCATATTCGTGCGCCAGTTCACCCTGCGGGTTTTGCAGAATGTCATAAACCTGGGTGTAAGTCATACGCGCCTTGGAGCGCATGACTGATGGGTAAAACTTGTACTGCTTAACAATACCGGCACCGTCAACCTGCATATCGCAAATCATGCACAGGCGTTCAACGTCAGGGTTCAGCGAACACAGGCCATTAGATAAAGCCTCTGGTAACATCGGTATAACCCGACGCGGGAAATATACCGAATTACCGCGGTCGTATGCCCCCTTATCCAGCGCGTCGTTTGGTTTCACGTAAAAACTCACGTCGGCGATTGCCACCACCAAGCGCCAGCCCTTGCCCTGCGGTTCTGCAAATACAGCATCATCAAAATCACGTGCAGTTTCACCATCAATCGTAATCAGGGGCATTTCACGGCAATCAATACGCCCTTTGAAATCAGCCTCTTGCACTAATTTAGGATATGACTCGGCAATTCTTACCGCCTCAGCACTGAATTCGTGTGGAAGGTTATGTTTGCGCAAGGCGATTTCAATTTCCATGCCGCTATCAGCATAATTACCTAAAATCTCGGTAATCTTGCCCATAGGCTGCGCATGCGACGATGGCTGTTCAGTCAACTCCACCATCACTACCTGGCCGGATTTAGCACCCATATCCAGGTGATATGGAATCAGAATGTCCTTATTAACCCGCTTGTCTTCTGCGGCAACGATAGTCACGCCACTGGATTGGATCACACGCCCTACCAGCTGCTGAGTACGTCGCTCCAGCACCTCGACGATCTTACCTTCTGGACGCCCTCTTCTATCCAGGCCGCTCATCCGCACCATAGCGCGATCACCGTGCATTACCTGCGACATTTCCTTGGGACTCAGAAACAAATCTTCGCCATTGGCTTTGGTTTTATCATCAGGGATAAGGAAACCAAAACCATCAGGATGCCCTTGCACTACACCGGCAATCAAATCCAGCTTGTCAGTGATACACAGAGCACCTTTTCTGTTCTGCATAATCTGACCTTCACGCTCCATCGCATTAAGGCGCCGATTAAAAACTTCGCGCTCCTGGTCGCTGATATCCAGCAGTAGGTAAAGCTGCTCTACACTCAGGGGAACACCTTGCTCTGCCATGGTGGTTAATATCAATTCACGGCTTGGAAGAGGCGTTTCGTAGCGGCTTGCTTCACGCGCCGCATGTGGATCATTAATTCTTTTGCTTTTATTTTTGTGTTTTGTCATTGACAAAGTCTGCCTTTAATATAAAATTCAACGCCTTTGTTGCAGTATAAATTATACGCAGACAAAATGCCCAGATGGCGGAATTGGTAGACGCGCTAGTTTCAGGTACTAGTATCGAAAGATGTGGAGGTTCGAGTCCTCTTTTGGGCACCATCAAATTTAGTTTCATCAAGCAATTCAAACAGTTAAAAAATCCCGTTTAAAATAATTGGTAATCTATTTGGCTGATATTCCTGAAAGCCAGGCTCATTGTACTACGAAAAAACACCTAAAAAGGTTGAGGTAGCTTTGTTGAAGCCATTATAGGCTGAACCTATAAGTTACAAGATGGTTTAATAATCGTTGGATTTGTATTTTTCAGGCAGGTTTTTGATATCAAACTATTGAATAGCCTAGTGATTTACAAGTAACGCGATAGCCTGCGCACGCTTACCTACATTCAACTTTTGATAGACTCTTTTAAGATGGCTTTTGACGGTATTTTGGGTGATGTTTAATATCACACCTATCTCCTGATTGGTTTTACCGACCTTAATCCACTCAATCACCTCTAGTTCTCGGAGCGTTAAAGATAACAAGTTGAGCGTGGCACTAGTTTTAACCAGAGGTGTAGCGTTACCTAAATGCTGAATTTTTCTTATTACATGGTCAATGTGTGGCATAAGAAGGTTTAATGCCGAATTTTTGATCTGGAATTTATTGTATTTGCTAAAAAACACATACAAACAATCATTGCCACCGCGCAGGTCGCTCACCCCATACACCAGCAAAGAATTAAGTTCGTGAGGTAAATCAGGAAATATCATGCGAAATTTACAATCAAATTCGCTAGTTGCAAAGTTATTAATTACAAACCAGTCGCGCTTATTATCCAACCACAGATTATGTAAATAAACCATGCATTGATTAACCTCTTTAGAGGCGCCCATCATAGTACGAGTGTTGAAGCCAGCTACGTTAGAGGCTACATCATATTGCAACTTGGCGTCAGTTACATCATTAAAATCTCCCCACACAGCCAATAACGCATCATGAGAAATAAATTCCGAGACTGAATTTTGTAACCAATTAAAAAAATCAATATGTTTTCTTATTTTATAAGAGCGCTGAATAACTGAAATCACTCTTTCAAAATAGTAACTTTTAACTTCTATGTCCATATTTACTATGCACCAGTTTCCGGGCAATGTTACCCATATGCTGAAACCAATGCAAAATAAATGCCAAAGAGAAAAATCAATATTTACAGTATGTTACAATCTGGAACCACTGCAACTATTTGATTAGAGCGTTATCAACTCAACCACAATGTCAATTTTATGACAACAAAAAGTATAGGGGGTTATGATGCTTTTAAAGCGTAAATTGCAGATAAATTACGCCACCAGCCATAAGCATCCATACCGTACCCAAAAACATAACGGTCTGGCACCTGAAGTCCTACAAAATCTACCCTGATAGGTTTTGCGTGATTAAGCATTTTTTCAACTAACACAGCGCAAAATACCTGCGCCGCACCTAGTTCAGAGCATTTCTCCTGAATTGCTTTCATGGTAATGCCCTCGTCCAGAATATCATCTACTAGTAATACAGTACGATTGGTCAAATCCAATGCTGGTAAAGCCAGCCAATTCAGCTCCTTACCTACAGTCGCATTTTGATAACGACTGGCGTGAACATAATCTAATTCCAATGGAAAATTAAGCTGTGTTAATAACTGACCGGCAAATACAATGCCGCCACTAACAATACAAATAACTATAGGATTGGTATCTTTGAGCGCTTGTGAAATCTCATCACTTAATCTGGCGATTGCCGCCTGAATCACTTCCGATGAATGAATAAGCTCTGCTTGCTCAAGCAGCTGTAATGGTTGTGATCTGTTCAATTTCTCGCCTGCTACAGAATTATTATTAAAAACCGCCGTACTTATCAGTGCAGGGTAGCCTGTTCAGACAGTAAAGATTTACCTATGTCGGTGGCTGATGAAATTTGTGGGCTGTACTCTTCAACCCATACTGCCAATTCCGTCTTCAAGAGATTCTCATTTGCACAATGAGAGCGCTCAATCCATTTCAAAAGATTTCTGACCCATACAGTATCAGACTTTCTTGCTTGTGCTATACGGAGCTTTTCATGCGGCGTTGGAATAGTAAGCTCATCATCTGCTAGCAGCTCCTCGTAGAGTTTCTCACCAGGACGCAATCCGACATATTCAATTTTGATTTCTTCTGGCTGCAAACCTGATAAACGAATCATATCTGCTGCTAAAGATGCAATCTTTACCGGCTCTCCCATATCAAGTACAAATATCTCACCACCCTTACCCATTAATCCTGCCTGCATCACCAACTGTGCCGCTTCAGGAATCGACATGAAATAACGTGTTATTTCAGGATGGGTAATAGTGATTGGCCCGCCTTTGGCGATCTGCTCACGGAATTTTGGAATCACACTACCACTGCTGCCTAAGACATTACCAAAACGAACCATCACAAAACGGGTACCAGTATCGCTCTCTGAAATATTTTCTTGCATGCCTTGGCAAACCATTTCAGCCAAACGTTTACTCGCACCCATCACATTAGTGGGGTTAACTGCTTTATCTGTTGAAATTAAGACAAATTTCTCAACACCTGCCTCTTTAGATGCCTGAGCCAGCGTGTGTGTCCCAATTACATTATTGGACAACGCCTCCCACACATTCTCATTTTCCATCATTGGCACATGCTTATAAGCTGCGGCATGAAAAACGACTGTAGGATTGTATTGCGCAAGCAAGTCATCAACTCTTATCTTATTTTTAACATCACAAGTCTTATAAATAAGCTTGGCAGATAATTGCAATGAACTTAGTTCCTGCTCCAGTTGATATAGTGAATACTCGGAAATATCCAAACAAATTAAAACGCTAGGGTTGAATTTTACGATTTGACGACATAGCTCAGAACCAATAGAGCCGCCAGCTCCACTAACAAGTACGGCATGACTATCAATCAATTTCTGTAGTCCTGAGTTATCTAACCTGACAGGATCACGACCGAGCAAGTCTTCAACATCAACTTTACGAATTTGTGAAACGCTGACTTTCCCGCTCATTAAATCATCAATTGCCGGCACGGTTAACACTTCCAAACCCAGCTGATCTGCAAGCTCAATAGCCTGGCGGCGTTTTTGGTGATGCGCGGAAGGCATTGCAACTATCACGTGATTAACATTAAAGCGTTTAGCAATACTAGCTAAATCTTTTATTCTACCTTTGACTTTAGCGCCAAAAATTTCTCGTCCAATAATATTACTATCATCATCCAATAAGCCAATCACGCGCCATTGTGTACTACGTCCCAAATCCTTAACCAAAGCAACCGCAGCTTCACCCGCACCCAACACAATCACCGGGTTGCCTTGTTTTAGTGTCATGCCATAAAGCTGATACTCTCTCCACGCGCGATATGTAAAACGACTGCCGCCCATCATTAGAATAAGTAGCAAAGGGTCTAATATAAGCACAGATCGTGGAATAATCACCTCCGTGCGAAACATAAACAACACTGCAGCTACTAACACTGCAGCGGAACAGACTGAGAATAAAATCCGTTTAAGATCCAACACACTCGCAAAGCGCCACACTCCGCGATACAAACCGAACGAAACGAATACTGTGGCCTGCAACACAATCACAAAAGGCAGGGATTGTGTCATTTGCAGGAAATGATCAGCTGGAATCGAGAAGTTGAAACGCAATAAATAAGCGCCAGCCCAGGCAATTGCAGCAACGATAATATCGTGCATTAAGGCAAAAAATGTGCGGGTGTTTATTAATTTTTTCTTCATGTGAACTTTTGAACTTTAATATTATTATTGATTGATAATCATCTTAATGATGAATTCCATCTTTTAACAGTACTTTTAAAAAAGTTAAAAATATTACTTTTACATCAAACCAAAAAGATTGTTGATGCATGTAATCCAAATCAAGCTTAACTTTTTCAGGAATCGGCAACTCGTCCCTACCATTAATTTGCGCCCATCCTGTTAGGCCAGGTGCAAGTTTATCAATCCCATATTGCATGCGCAGAGTAATTAGATCATCCTGATTGAATAAAGCTGGTCTAGGGCCAACAAAACTCATATCACCTTTAATAATACTCCAAAGCTGTGGCAGTTCATCCAAACTGGATTTACGTAAAAACGACCCAATTGGCGTTAGAAACTGCTGGGGATTAACCAATAAATGGGTCGCAACTGCCGGTGTGTTTACCTGCATAGTACGAAATTTAGGCATTTTAAAAACTTGATTACCACGCCCAATGCGATCAGACCAATATAAAGCTGGGCCGGCAGACGTAATACGCACTGATAACGCAATAATCAAAAATGGCAATAGCAAAATCAGAGTCGCAAGCAGCGCCAAACTCAAGTCGAATATACGCTTTATCATCATTCAACCTTATTGAATGAAGTTAAATCGTTTTGGACCATACAGTTCGATTTACGTAGTCAACATAACTCATTACAACACGCAGCAATTGTTTTGATACTGCACCTGCCTCGTAATCCTGAACTGGCTGCATTACACGCTTGGTTTTATCATGTTGAGCAATGATAACTTTCACAGCATCCAATACTCGTTCCCTCTTAAGGCCACTCATAATTAGCGTACCAACATCCATACCTTCTGGACGTTCATGTGCATTACGGATAGTAATTGCCGGCAGATTAAGTAACGAACCTTCTTCTGTAATGGTGCCACTATCTGAAACGACGCACAAAGCCTCCATCTGCAATTTGATATAGTCACAGAATCCAAACGGCTTTAAGAATTGAACATTAGGATTAAGCTTACCTAGCTCCAAAGCATCTAAGCGTTTTTTGGTACGTGGGTGCGTTGAAACAATAACTGGGCAATTATAGGTCTCACCCAAAGCATTGAGTGTTTCTACCATATCCAACAAGTTTTGTGGCGTATCAACGTTTTCTTCTCTATGTGCGCTTACAATAAAAAACTGGCCAGCTGTCAGATTCATCCTCTGTACAATATCTGACTTTTCTATCTTCGGCATATAGTAATCAAGCACCTCACGCATATGTGAGCCAGTTTTAATAATGGTTTCTGGACGAACGCCCTCTGCAATCAAGTATCTGCGAGCATGCTCTGTAAGTACCAAATTAATATCGCTTAAATGATCCAGAACTTTACGGTTCAGTTCCTCCGGAACCCGCTGATCAAAGCAGCGGTTACCAGCCTCCATGTGGAACACAGGTATCTTGCGTCTTTTAGCAGCAATTACGGCTAAACAGGAATTAGTATCTCCATAAAGCATGACTGCATCAGGCTTTTCTTTTTCCATAACTTCATCAGACTTTTCAATCACGCGTGCAATAGTCTGGGCAGCGTTTTCTCCTACTGCTTCAAGAAAATGGTCAGGTTTGCGTATACCCAAGTCCTCAAAAAACAGTTGATTTAGCTCGTAATCATAGTTTTGACCGGTATGCACCAAAATATGTTTAGTGTGCTGGTCAAACTCAGCAATCACTCGGCTCATTTTAATGAGCTCTGGTCGTGTACCTACGATAGTCATGACTTTAAGCATTTAATTCTTCCTTGATAAAATCCAATTTCAATAACAATGTTTTAACCTGATCAACATCCAAACGCTCTGTGTTGTGAGAAGTGTAATCTTCCTGATGGGAAATTTTCTCTTCACCTTCACTAAAAAATTGAGCGTAATTTAAATCGCGATTATCGGCCGGGATGCGATAGTACCCTCCCATATCCTGCGCCTTTGCCATTTCTTCACGCGAAATCAGCGACTCATAGAGCTTTTCACCATGCCGCGTACCAATAACACGGATAGCGCTATCTTTTTTAAATAATTCTTTCAATGCCTGCGCCAGATCTGAAACCGTAGAAGCTGGTGCCTTCTGCACAAAAATATCACCTTGTTTGCCATGTTCAAAAGCATACAAGACCAAGTCTACCGAATCTTCAAGCGACATCAAAAAACGCGTCATATTTGGATCAGTTACCGTGAGAGGCTTATTCTCTTTAAGCTGCGAAACAAACAGCGGGATAACAGAACCACGGGAAGCCATCACATTTCCATAACGGGTCGCACATAACACAGTTTCACCAGGATTCTGCATGCGAGCCTTAGCCACCATGAATTTTTCCATCATCGCTTTCGATATACCCATTGCATTAATTGGATACACCGCTTTATCTGTACTCAACATAACCACGCGCGACACGCCACGTGCAATAGCGGCACTCATCACGTTTTCCGAACCCAGCACATTAGTACGTACTGCTTCCAACGGATAAAACTCACAAGAAGGCACCTGCTTCAATGCCGCAGCATGAAACACATAATCCACGCCCTTCATTGCCTGATAGATGCTATCGTAATCACGAACATCCCCAATATAGAACTTGAGTTTTGGGTTATTAAGAGCAATGCGCATTTCTTCCTGCTTCTTTTCATCGCGACTAAAGATGCGGATTTCCCGTACCTCAGTTGACAGAAAGCGCTTAAGTACAGTGTTCCCGAAAGAACCTGTACCACCAGTGATCATTAATACTTTATTATTAAACATGCAATTAAACCCAATACTTTTTAAAATTATTGATATTGATACATTGTTTTAATCAGACTTTGCCAATTAGGTGGATTATAACCCGTAGCTAGATTGAACTTACTTGCATTCAATGATCTATTAATAACCAAACTATCATCAGGCTCAATATGGATTTCTTTGTTATATATCTTAGCGATCATTTTAAGTAGATCGTATTTATTGATTGGCTCCGCAGCGACATGATAAAGCCCTGTAAGGCTTGTATTTGGCAGCACATAATCTCTAACAACTTGCGCAAATACAACTGTTGGCAAGCCAGAAAAAATTGCTTTACTAAAACCTTTACAACTAGATTTTTGAGATAAAAACCAATTTAACAATCCATAGTTTGACTGTAACTCATGACCTATAGTAGACGTTCTTAATGTCAAGACTCCATCGTAGATCACCTCTCCAAGCGCTTTACTTCTACCATAAACATCATCTGCATCAGCAAGGCTAGACTCAGAATAAAGCCCCTCTTTTCCTGAAAATACACAGTCTGTACTAATATGAATAAACCGAGACCCTGCCAAAGCACAAATTTGCGCGAGGCGATGTGGCAATAATGCATTTAAATCTATTGCATTAATTGGGCTATTACCCTCTTTTTTGTGTTTTGTAGCCCCAATACAGTTAATCACCACATCAGGTCTAACTTCGCCTATTACTTGGATAACAGAAGAAATATTGTCTACATCTAAATTACTAACAAGCTTATCAACATCAATTCTTGGAAGTAATGGCCTAATGCTATCTGAGCGAATAGTGCCATAAACTTGCCAATCCGATTGTTCTGATAACACGCGTAGTGTAGTACTACCTATCAAACCGCTTGCACCCAATACTAAAACTCTCAATTTTCAGCCTTATCTTATAGTAATTAACTTTTCAAAATATTCAATCAACTTAGTTGTGAGCATTTCCTCATCAAAATGCTGCTTAAAGTAAGCTCGGCCATTGATTCCCATTTGCTCACGCTCTGACTCAGTCATTTGATAAAGCTTTACGATTGCCTGCGCTAATTCATCACTATCTTCTGCCGGCACAGCAAGTCCTGCTTTTGCGTTCTTAATTATCCGGGAACCCTCTCCATTAAGGCATGCAATAATGGGCTTCCCTACAGCGAGATATGCCTGTATTTTATTTGGTACTGTTAATTCGAAAATAGGCCATTTTGTTAACGTAACCAGCAAAACAGAAGCTTGCCGCATCAAAATTGGCATAGTTTCAACTGGAAATCTTCCTTCCAGATACAAATTAGTTAATTTTTTATCTAAAATTTGCTGCGCTACCCAATCAATCTTACTACCACTACCCAGTACCACAATTTTAATTTCAGGATGCATCTGCAATTGATCAGCTGCATCAACAATTGTTTCCATGGCCTGAGCTGCCCCCACATTACCTGCAAATAGCACTGTAAATCCCGATTGTAGTGATTCCACATGTGGAACTGGAACAGCTTGTGGAGAATAGAACTCTTTTTCTACAGAATTTGGATAATATGAAATTGTTGCATGTGGGGCTAATTTCTTTACAGGCTCAATAAAAGCTTCAGACTGTACTAACAATAAATCCGTGTGCGAATAAGTAAACCTTACAAATTTTTCAAGTATTTTTAGTAAAAATGGAGACTTCACATAACCAGTTGCCTCTGCACTTTGTGGCCATAAATCTTGAACCCAAAGCACTACTGGAACATCTTTTACCCATCCTAGAAATGAAGCTGGAATAACCTGAAATATAGGTGATACACCATATACAAATATCACATCATACTTTTCTTTTCTCACCAGCCATGGTGCAAATATAAGCCCAGAAATTATAAAAGAGCAATAATTAAGTATAAGTTTAAAAGCACTATTGCTTCCTCTAGCAAACATAGGGATACGATAGATAGGAATGCCATTCCAATACTCTTTTGATATACCCCAAGCTGCATACCCAGAAAAAAACTTCCCCTCTGGATAATTAGGTTTACCTGTTATAACTTCAACTTCATGACCATGCGCCTTTAATTCAAAAGCAATTTCATTAATACGAAAACTTTCTGGCCAAAAATATTGATTAAAAATAAGAATTTTCATAAATACAAAGTTATCAGCCTGCAATTGTTAATCGTTACAAAAACGCGTAAGTTTTTCAGCAAAATAAATAATAAATAAATTCAGAAACAATGAGCCTAACAACAAATAACTTTGTGCTGGAACATATCCAAAACTGGCAAACCTATATGCAACTACTTGTGCTAGTAATGAGCATAAAATAACATTCATGCCTCCTAACTTATATGTACAATACTCAATAGCAGCAGCAAATCCACCTAATACAAACATACTACCAAACAAGAACAAAAACGACCCAGGGTAAAAAAAGAACGCGACGATCCCCGGTAAAGAAATAAAATGATGTTTACTGGTATCTATATCCAAATATATTGACTCAATAAGGTTCTTATCAAAAAAACTCGTATCATTTTCATTGTAAGTTTCCTTCCAAGCTTCTTTCCACAAACTCCAACCCAAGTTTGGGTAGCTAGAAACGGCCATAACTCCTTCCATACCTACCCAACGATCTATAAATAACGGGGTTGTCATAGATTGAACATTTTTTGATTGAATGTCTTTTGATTGATCATTCACAATAAAAGTGCCGACACCTGCAGGCTTTAATTCGTCTAAATATACGTTAGTACGTAAATAGTTCACTGTCAAAACAGAGCCTACAAACAATATTACAAACAATAATACAGTTGAAAGGTAAAAGCTAAATTTCGATTTAATTGAATTCAAATTCAGACTAACTAACAATCCATATAATAATGCACCAGTGTTAAGAATCATGCCTCGACTCAATAATGACACATTTGTAATAAAACCTTCAAATAAACTTAAAAGCATAACCATAAGAGATGTCTTTTTATTGATTTCAAATTCAAATCGTAAAATCAACGCAGAAAATGATGCCGATCCAAATAAGAGCAACCATTTATAAACACCATTAAGCCCAAATGGCAAAAATGTCTGTGTAATACTACCTTTTTGATAAATCCCAAACACTGCATTTGATATTGCTATAAAAAAGACTAGTGATACAAACAAAATTAAAACCGCTTTTCTATTATTTTTATAAGTGCGGAATAAGCCCCAATGTACAATTCCTTCAATTTTATTTGGGTAATTAAAAAAGAATCGGCTTCGAACCATTCTGGCCAAAAGTAATCCTAAAAAACCGCATATAACAACTAATAAAGCCTGATCATACGCAAGACCAGATCGATCAAAATGACCAATAGGCTCGTGAAACACTCCATTAAAATAAGCAATTCTTAATGTAAGCTTAAGCCAATAACCAAGCCAAAAAAACACCCCAACAAAAGCATCAAAGAAAATTGCATTTTTACTAAACCCCGCATATAGCAATGTATTTGATACCACAGTAAATAAAATATAAATACTGGCCTGACCCGGGTACTTAGACAAGGCAGTTAACGCAAGATAACAAATCACTATAGTTACAAAAACGAAAGCTGTTTTACTGTACTTATTAAACTGCTGAAGCCTAAATAACATTGCTATCCTTTTGTTGAAGTCTGGGAAAGTTTATTGATCAGTAAGCCCCATAAAAAAAATGTAAAAATTCCAGAATAAGGCTGCCTTAAACTAACATTTAATGCGTTATCTACTATCAATAAGAAAAACACTACACTAGACAATACAAAAGTACCTATATTTAAATATTTTTTATTTCTTCTTAAAACTACAATCACATTAACTTGTTTTCTAAGTGTGTAAAAAATGAGACCACACAGAGGTAGAATAGCTAACAGGCCAAAATTATATACAAAGTCTAAATAATAATTACGAGCACTAGGATAAAGTACTCGATTCGGCCTCTCAGCATGGCCCAATAGCATTGATTTAACATTTTTGGTAATCCCCTCATAATAATATTGCCAACATGACAGGCGTTGCTCTAAATTACCCGACCAAGGTGAAAATGCATTGACCAACTGGACTTGCTGACCACTTTTTTGCTGTAAATAAGTTACTCCGTCATCCATATTTGGTTTCATAAGATTTAACCAATAGAACAATGATATCGAAGCTGCCAAAACAGAAACTATAACTAATTGTCTATCTTTAGCCTGCCTGTTCTTATACAAAACATAAACTAACACCCCGGCAAAAAACATTAAAATAGCTAAGATATTTAATGATGAAACCACATAAATACCCATAAAAAGCATAAGTGCTATAAGATAAACCCTGAATTTTTGCAAAGGCCATAGTCCGACAAAGGCTATCAAATATGCGCTTACAAAAATAACAGGAACATATTGAAAATGCTGGTAAATACTCATGATGTATAAATTTGGTTGCAGATAATAAAATCCTTGTGTCCATGCACATACAATTTGTATTGGTACGAATAGTATCAATATATAAAACAACGTTTTCTCTAAATCTAAATTAGTGAGGTAATTTCTTTGTTGATGGAAAAACTGCCCTAACACCAAACCAAACATTGGAATAATAAATTGCATTAAAAAAATAAATTTAGAGTCTTCCAAGCCAGCTTGCTGCCCCGCACTAAGAATTGTTGCAAATGTCATTAAAATAAAAGTAGTGAAAATAAATGTAAATGACAATTTAGCCTGCTGGTAATTACCAAGAAATAATAATCCAAAAAAACAACCCAATATCGACAATGGTATCGGCAATAAAAATACCTGACCCTTTGTATCAAATATCATTGCCTTATCTTCAAAGACACCCCCATGCAATTGAAAAAACACAGGGATAAAAAGCATTATCACGATGGCAATTTTTAACTTACGCACAACATTGACGGGTATCCCTGATTTTAAGCCTTCACCAAACTCGTAACTTGCATAAAACAAATATGCGAGCGTTGCGCTCAACAAATATAATGCACTCATCATTTGCAAACCGAATAAACTATATCCAAATGGCACTGCTGCAATTACCAATATATTCATCATCACATCTGGACCAAAAAGATCATGTTCTTGATGATGCAATAGCAGCCTATGTCTAATCATCTGTGCAAATGCCATGATCGTTGCAGCGATCATAGACAACCCGGTTGCTTGCCAAAAAAACAAAGATTTCCCAGTAAAACTGAACATATCTGCTTTTAAATATGATGAGATAAACAACAGCAAGCCCATACTGGGAAATGTAATTAACAAAAACTTGATAATGGTTGGGATTTTAAAATCAAGACTGTGTTTTTGATGTAAAGCCAAGCTAGGACCTATTGCATTCGCAAAAACAGAACCAAGCACGCCCCCAATGGCAAAGGCTGTAAACAAATCGCCAGCTACAGATTTACCTGTTGATATGATTATAAGCAATCTAAATACATAGACTGCCAACCCTATAATCATACTTGAACCTATATGTGGGAGAACTTTTTTAGAAATACCCAGCTTTAATATATTAGATAAAGTTGGGGTATTTAAGTAATAAAACTTTGCACTAAGAAGCAGTGGTAATAAAGCCCATAAAAACAGGCCAAACAGAGGGTATGGTAATTTTAAAATTAGCCATAAAAAGCTAAATGCCAATAGCCCAGCCTGTAAAAGAGTATATTCAAATGCTGTCTTTTTAACATTCGAACGCTCGATTTGGCTAAGAAATATTTCATCAAACCACTCTATGACTCGACGTAATATTAAAATCGTTGCCAACAATGGAGGCACATTGGCCATCATTGAAGACATCCAATATGCAATAAATGCTAATGGGATTAATAGAACAATCCTATTGTTTAAAATTGATTGAACGGTAACGCCAGAGTTTTTGTTAAGAATTAAATTACGAGCATTGCCAGAGAATGCGTAAAACAGAGCTAACGTTGCGGCTTGAACAATCCCCACATCTGCAGCAAAAGCTGACTCACCAGCAAGGCTAAGCAATATAAGCATACCCGTCATTGAAAACGCATTTGCCATAAATGCTGCTGAAAAAACAAAACTCACTTAATCACCATAAATTTATAATTATTGTTAATTTTTATTAAAATTTCGCTAACCAACCATAAGTTTCATTCAATATAAAAACCTGTATTACTATGCATGGGGCGCTAACTGATTGGATGCTTCCTAATCAACGTTTCGGTAAAAAATTCCAGATAAACTCCGCTGCACTTTGTAGTGGTAGAGGTTGCTCTTCTATTCCAATGAATCGTTTAACTGCTCTAGCAATAGAGATGGCAGATGCCGGATCAAATACCTGCTCAGGGTCTAACACATCACGCACATAATCTAACTCCGATGCTATCACAGACAAACCTGCTTGCCTTGCTTCGATCAGTGGCAAACCAAATGACTCTATAGTTGACGGGTAAATTAGCGCGTCAGCCTGCTTATATAACTGTTTAACTTGCTTATGAGTCAGGTAGCCAACATTAACCACATTTAACTTACAGCCACCTACTTTATACTCTATCCATGAACACAACTCACTAAAACATGTACTATCTAATGTTAACTTCAGCCTAGGATACAACCCTTCTTTTGCTAACAAGCACCAAGCTTCAATCAGTTGTCGATGATTTTTATGAGGTTCACCAGATGCTACATATAAGAATTCGAAATTTGTTTCTTTTTCAACTTTTAAAGAAAATGCCCTACGAACGTAACCATTATGATCTTCCAAGAACGGAAGTACTCTTACTGGAACCCTCCCTAGTATTAACTCTTCCAACAGCGTTTTCATTGTAGGGGTTTGCACAACAAACTCATTAACATTAGCGACTCTGCTCAGTAGCCAAAAACGCTCAACACAAAGTCTTAGCCTTGCTTTAAGCGAAAACCCCCCTAGTTCAATATCATCAATCAAATATCGATTTTGTACAAACACCACCACATGTCCACGCAGCCTGAACATTGGTGGAAGATTCCCAAAACACAGAATGGTATCTTGCACCTGCACATGCTGTGAAAGCCACCACTCTGCTTGCAAACGTTGCAAAATGGATGCATATATACGCCTAATCGTTATTTTTTTTGAAAGTTTATCAGGAACATTCATGCGAGTATCAAGCTGTGCTATCACCTCTAATTCATCGGGGACTTCGCTAAGTATGGAATTTAACAGCGAAAAACCTCCACCTGTGTGTACATTGGTAGCATGAATAAAAAACTTTGATGTTAAATTTAATCTCATCCAGATATATTTTGTGACTTAAAAAAGTTAGATTTAGCAAACACAAACAATCGCGTAAAAAAACCAGTTTGAATTATCCAGACCAACAAAATTCCACAGATTAAAATTAAAAAATAAGGGAGAGTCTGACGTGGAGATACACCGAGTTGGGAAACGTTATTCGCCATTAAAGCGCCATACAGAGAACAGAGAATAGGGTTGGCTGTTAAAGCATTAATAAAAAATTCAGTTATAAAAACAGCGAGAGTAAAAAAAAGCATTCCTAACATCACAATCAAAATTGAATTACTGTAATAAAGAATTGCAGTGGCACCTGGCAAATTCGCAAATTTAAATTCCGTTATATCCGATTTAAGATATATAGAATTTGAAATAGTCTGAAAAATATCGCGTTCTCCAGCTTCTAGCTTATCACTTAAGGCATGCCAAAGCAGACTTGGAGATTTTTTTGAATAAGATTGTACCGCCATCAATCCTTCTAAACCAATCCACCTATCCACACTCAAATGCAATATTTGTGTCAAAAAACCATCTGTGAGTTGATATCCGAACTCATTCATTAAAATTTTAATTCGTACAGAGTCTGATGCTATTGCTTCACGATATGCCTTACTTTCCCTAGCCTTAATAATCAGCAACTCGTTTATTTCAGTTTCCAATTTTTCCCTGATTTTCATTAAGCGCAAGCGTTCATTGGCAGAGCTATTTTTAATTTCAAGCTGTAATCGCTCAAGTTCAACTGTCAACACTTCCCATCGTGCGTGTGCAACTTGGTAAGCGGTGCTTGAATAGGCACCTGATTGATATAAATAATTCCTAAAAGTAGTAACTCCCGCAATTGAGACGACTAGTAAAAAAACAAACATAGATGATATAACAATGGTTTTAAAACGGCTCCATCCAATCAAAAGGTTTTTAAACCGATAAGCAGCCATTAACTGCGGTATAGCGTGAAAAACATAAGCAGAGCGACTTAATATAGATATGCTAGAAAACAAAGCTTCCGTAAGAACTGCATAAATGGGGGCTGAAATATCTTTTTTTAGACCTATATCCCACCACAGCAACACTGCTACACCTGTAGCAAGCCCAATGTTAAGAAACCAGGTAACGATTGCATTTAGTGGCCACATAAGTATAGTGCGTGGCGCTAGCCCTACCAATTGCACACCATATTTGGCATTTATAAAAAGAACCGTTATGGATATAAACACCAACAGAATCCACACCCATTTGCGGCTTTTAATATACCATGGCGGAATCACCGGTCGAATATTCTCATGCAATACACCAACTCTTAATTTGATCAGTGCATAGATAATTTTCCCAAAAATAACACCGAGGCTTGCGGCTGTGGCTACATATAACACCTCATCCCATGCTTTAGGACTGCTTACAAACAGCCCGATGGGTTCAACAAAGGAATAATTAAATATTATATGAACCGTCAATTTCAACCAAAAACCTAGCCACAAAAATACTGTCAGAAACATATATCCGTAACTATTCATTTGTCGGACACCTGTGACAACCATGACGCCCATCACTGTCGAAAACAGCATATAAACAATTTTTGACCCTGTATAACCAATCAAGCCTAACGTAAATAGTACAACCCATAAAACAAAACCAACTGCAAAAACCCTTAAGTGCAATGCGGGTGAGAAAGAAGTCACTTTCATTGTTTACTAACCATGCAAGGGGGAAATTTAATCATCAATGATGTAAATATGTTGGATTGTAGAAAACAAATTAAAACAGCAGATGAAAAAAGTAAAAACAAATAAGGCATATCTTGCCTTGGCGTAATGCCAAACTGAGCAATTATGTTGGCTACTACCATACCAAACAAAGAACACACAATTGGATTTTTTGTTAAAACAAAAATGATCTTTTCACCGGCTATCATTAACAAAGTGATTATTGCCATACCTAATATCACAACACTCAAGGATCCACTGTAATAAAAAAAAGCGGGGGCACCAGGAAGACTTGCAAACTGGAATTTGGAATCAGATGATTGATATCCGGAATTGCTAATTCTTTGATAATCAGTCATTTTCCCAGCTTCACGTTTCTCTGTAAGCATTTTCCAAAATAACTGGCTATTTTTTTCTGGATATGAAGATACGGCCATAACTCCCTCAAAGCCAATCCAGCGATTAACGATTAATTGACGGATTAACCTCACCCTAAGAGACTGCGCATGGATTACTGGTTGCGCTAATATTTCAACTTTTGAAGTTGATACTTTAGCTAACTCAGCACTCTTATATTGGTGATCTCTCATATATGATACAACTGCAATTGAAACTAAGAGCAACACGACGAAAGTGCTAGCAATTATTAATAAAAATATCTTCCCATTACGCTCAGATATTTCCTTTCGTTTAATTACAACAAAAAGTTGTGGGATTGCATGGAAAATAAAAATTGAACGGCTCATCATAGAAACTGATGACAAAAATGCTTCTCCAATAATTGCAAAAATCTGCCCTCCTCTTCCCTTACCACATCCTATATCCCACCATATTAAAATCGCTATTGCCATTGCGAATCCATAATTCAACAAAAATGCAATTAAAGCGTTTAAGTGAAAAGGAAATATTGTTTTTGGAGTTAGACCTATCTGATGTATGCCAAAAGCTACGTTAAGTACTACGACAAATGCTAACGCTAATATTAAGCATCCCCATAGCCATAATCTAATTGCAGAATACCAAACCGGTGTTTTCCCTATAGCATTATCATCAGGAAATTGGCTAAAAAATAATCCAATTAAAAATCTACCAAGCATCACCCCCAAACTAGCACAGACTGCTATCCAAAGCACTTTATCCCAAGAGTCAGGAGCGCTGTCGAACTGACCTACTGGCTCTTCGAAAAAAAACTGCATTCCTTCTGGTGGCACCCCCCCTGAAAGCATCAAACTAGCTGTTAACTTGAACCAAAAACCAAGCCACAAAAAAATCACTAAAAATAAGTACCCTTTCCCCCTTGACTGATAAACACCTGTAAACAACATCATCAAAAATACAAAAGAGAAAACACTAAAAACTAACTTTTCACCTGGGTAGTATATGAGTCCCGATAAGAATAGTGGTATCCATAACAGCCCAAAAACTACTTTTAGTTTATTATTTACCAACATAATTAATAACTTTGTCACTATCGAATACCAATATCTTCGTTAAATATATTTATCAATGAATTATAATATTTAGCACCTTTTTTGCTGCTAACAAACAACTTACCATTCTTACGCATTCTCTGGATTTCCTCAGGTGAAATTTTTTCAATTACGCTACACATTTCTTGCCAAGAAGAAAATTCCCGACAATCAATATAAACATCTGCAGGAATTAAGTCCTTAATGTCAGAGGCTCCTAGATACAAAGGCACTACTCCTGCATAAAGGCAGTCAAATATTTTTTCGGTTACATATCCACTCATAGCCATATTCTCGAAACACAAGCTGAATTTATACTGGCTTAAAACCTCGTATTTCGATTCGCATGCTCCTTTATAAATCGACATTAAGGCCTTACGATGTTTCCAATACGGCAACCACATAGAAGCTCGTGACCACCATTTATTCCAACCTCGTCCATATAAATCTACAACACCCAATTTAGCCAGGCTCGCCATAGCCTCGATACGCTTGCTATACAGCTCATTCGGTACTCTACGTGGAATATGATTTCCATTAATGACAACAATACGATCCTGACGATCTGTACGTTCCCAATATTTCTCTATGACTTCATGGCGCGGTTGTGGCCAATATAGCTGGCGCAATTTAGTGGTATCAACACTGTCAAGAGAGTAGCCATCTCCAATGAGATTGTGAACATATACCTGATCAAAAGCTGCGGTCAAATCTGGCAATGCTTTATATAGAGTTGGATCAACAACGGGAGGCTCAAATATAACGAATGCCTTTAAGTGGATATCATCGCGATTAACAAGTGCCTTGTAGTTATCTAACACACCTAGCGAATAATAGTCACCACCACCCTCTATATAGTCTTGGTTCAGTAAAAAATCTGCAGTATGAACGTCTATCCCTTGTTCTTTTTTTTTAATCTGAAGCTCTAAGAATGGTACAAGTGTATCATCTCGGTTTAGCACTTCATTTGACGTATCAAACAGCTTATCTTCATAATAAGCGGGTGATGGGGGGTCGATATAAATCTTTTTGGATGGAGTATTGAGCATCATTTATTTAATATTTTTTTAATATAAGCCAACGACACCTTGGCAAAACTAATCCAGCGTAGAAAGAGTAATGTTTTTAAATACAATCCAAGCACGAAAACACTTAAGCCACGTCGATCATGCAGAGCAGACTTTACCGCACTCATAGAAAATACATCTGGACATAACTCCACTGCCTGATCCGCCTGCCCTAGTAACAGGGCATTAACCGCACGCATTAGCTTATCTCTACGCTCAAGCCTTTCATAATTTTCGATATCTTCTGCACTCAAAAAATTTCGCACATCATCTTGATTTAAATAGTAATCAATGACCTTAAAAAAAGCTGCGCGACGAATATCCAAACGTACATTAGCAGATACCTGACTACGACTAATCCGATAACGCATCATAGATTGTGGGATTACACCTATGGGATGATTCCGCACTATTCTAAGCCACACATCCAAATCAGCACTAGAACCAAAAAGCTCACCTCGCCATGATTTAATTTCATTCTTATATATTTCAGTCCGTACCATAACGCTGGGGCAAATCAGAAAATTTGAATATTCCAATATAGCTTTAAATAAGGACTGAAAATTGTGTAAGGGGCCATTTTTTGCAAGATTGGCGGGCTGATGAATTTCACCAATAAGTTGATCAAACTCATCTACCATCATAGCCTCCGTAAATACGGCGCCAGCTTGCGGATATTTTTCAAGAAAAGCCACTTGCACAGCGACCATCTGCGGCTCATATATATCGTCAGCATGATAAATAGCTGTGTATTTGCCCTTGGCGAGTTCAATGCAGCGATTAAAATTACCCTCCCCTCCCACATTCAAAGAGTTACGGTGCAGCACAATACGACCATCTTTAAAGCTTTGTATCACTTTAACCGTATTATCAGTAGAGTCGTTATCAACCAATTGAATGATGAGATTCTTATAGGTTTGATTAAGAATGGAACTTAATGTAGCCGCGATGGTTTTTTCAGCGTTATAGGTTGGAATACAAATGCAAACCAATGGAAGAGTAGCTTTATCCATGTATCAGGCCCATGCGTTCAAAAACAATATCAAACCGCTTTTTAAATGTATGTGTATCTAAAGTTCGCTGGTATCCAGCTTGAGCTATTGATTCTCTGAGCGGCTCATTCGCAAGATATAGCGTAACCTTCTGTAGCAAATCATCAGGGTCAAGGTATATGGCAATCTCCTTACCTATTTCGTAATGCCGCTCTAGCCCTTCAACATAATATGAAAGCTGGAAACCGCCACAACCATTTATTTCAAAATGCCTAGCCTTTAGCTGTTCAATGGATTTAGGTGAACGAATCCGATTTAATAACGCACGTGGAGAAGATAAAAGATAACGTGCATCCCAAGAAGCCGAATTGGACATATTTAGATTGATGCGACTTTCATTAAATAAAGTAATCATCTGCTCAAGGGTGAGCATGCCACCAGGCCATCGATGCCCAGCTGTTTGTACTGAAAACCCTGCCATACGCAGGCGCTTAACAAGCCATTCCCTGTAAGGGTGCCAAGCCCCTACGAACGACACATCATATTTTTTTTGAATTTTAATTTTTCGATAAAGTTTTTCGTTACAGCCAAAGGGGAAATAAATAGCATTTAACATGCCATTAGAAGCATATTTTCTTTCGCCATATACATCTGGAGTAGTAAAAAAATCAAAATGATTAGCCCAAAATTGCGAAAACTCAACACGCCAAGTATCGTCATGGAAAAAACACAGTGTGCGTGTGTAATCTCCCATTTTTTTTATCGTAGCGGGATAGAACTGGTCAGTGTAAAGCGAAAACATTGATAGATCAGGTCTTGAAGACTGAACCAAGTTAAACAGTTTACGGTTCATCTCAGCTTTTCCAAGGGATTTTATTTCAGTCATGTAGTCGAATAAAGTCACCTCATGCCCAAGATCCTTCAGGCTCTGGTAGAAGTTGTAATATTCATAGGAATGTCCGCGTGATGGATCACCATAGTCGTATTCCATACAAACAAGCAATATTTTCATAGGGACTACTTATCATGCCTTGGTAAGAATGGATACAACAGCCAATAGAACATAGGTAAAAACGCAAAACCAGTCACTATAATCAGCAGCCCGGCGCTTAGTAAGCTTTCAGTATCTCCTAATGCCCAACGACCAGCAGTTGCAATCAACAAAAGAACCAATCCCATTGCTGCTCCCTTCAAGATAAGCCTATAGGGGAGAGTCATTTCAAGTGTTGATATCATCATATAGTGCATGGCGAGGAGCATGCCAGCACCAGCGAGCGAGCGAGCCAAGCCTACACCATGCGCACCAAATGAAGGTGCAAAAATCCATATCAGCACAATACAAATAAATGCACCTAATACATTAGGTAATAAGAGTAACTGTGTTTTCATTTTAGCATGTGCCGACATGCTATAAACACCGGCAATTACTCTTGCGCCCTCTGCCAGAACACCCCAAACTACAAATTGCGAAGCCGATTGATAAGTCGTACCGACCATAAATCGCGTCAACTCTGGAGCTAATCCCACGAGTGAGAACATAACCAGCATAAGAGAAGGTAAAATTGCACTAGAGTATTTATCCCACGCAAGAGATTGTTGATTCATACTATTATTACTCACATGCTTGTAAAATCTCGGCTGAAAATATGTGGTCAGTACAGACTCGAACGCCGATATTAATCCTGCACTAATGCCATACCCTGCAACAAACAACCCAAGTGTCGATAGACCAAGAGTATCCACCACAAAAAATCTGTAGCCCTGAGTTTGTAACCAATTGAAACCAACTGAAATGGCAACCGGCCATGCAAAATTAAAGAGGAGTCTCAGATGTGTATGAGTGGGTTTTGAAACAGTGACTTGGGGGTTTAGCTTATCAAAAAAAAGCTTTACACCAATTAATGCGAAAATTATTTGTCCAATTAACAAGCCTAATAGCCAGTACTCTGCTGTCGGCTCAAAGGCTCTCACCAATAAAAATGAACTAACAAGCCCAACCCCTATAGTTGCCAGAGTTAAAATGACAAAACGACCACGGAGTTCAAGCATGTTAAGCATTGGTATTGCAGTCTGGTTGATTGTATTAAATATTAGAGATCCACATACCAATAGCAGTAACCACACAATATTAAAATGAAAATCAAAAGTATGAATATTGTTGAGAAATATAAGGCTTACTGAAGCAATAAGACTCACTACCAATAAATATATCCAATGTAATTCGAGATAATATTTAGCACGCCCAGTTACATCCCATGCATGAAAGCGCCTATTTATAAACATACCTATTGGATTAATGAAAAATAAGGCATAAAAAGCTGTAGCTGATGCAATAAGCGAAAGTCTACCCATCTCTTGTGGGGGCAAATAATAGGTTGCTACACGCATAACCAGAAGTAACAGGATAAATTGTGCGGCTCGACCTAATATAATGGTTATCATCTAATTGCCTTTTGCAATACGCGTACTCTGAAAATTATCAACCTCATTAATAAAGAGATTTAAATCATAATTTTGATAGATAAGGTTAGTTATATCGACATTACACTGATAATCAGGCGAGATATCACTAATTAAAGAAACAAATTTGTATCCTAAGTTGTCAAGTGTGAATTTATAAACACCAAACTCCCTGATTTCTGGTAATAAATGAAATAAAAAAATTGGTTGGCAGCCAAGTAAGAGCGCATCAATTAGCGATGTACTCATAGAACCAACAACAACACTTGGAGAATATTTATGAATCGCTTGTATAGATGAAAGCGAATTATCAACTATTTCAACATTATGAAAATTTATAGACGAATAGAAATTATACGTTTCATTTTTCTTAATATAATCGGACGGATGAATTTTTATATACACTTTAGAAAATACACTAGCCATCTGATCTATAGCTAGGGCTGCGAGATGCATTTCTTCAGCCTTTAAATCAAAACATTCAAAATTTGAAGCAAAAAAAATGGCGGCGTTATTATTAAATTTTTTAGTATCCACAGCTAAATTTAACTTACTTTGATAACCGCAAATTGGGATTTTGCGCTCAATTGGCAATTTCATTCTTGAATATATACAATCAACAAGGGTATCTTGTATACATGCAAACATCTTGCCCTCTTGCCCTTTTTTTGCATATGCATGAACACCCATGGTATAAAAAGCCAAGTTATAGAGTGCTAAATAAAATCTATCAATTCGTTTACTAAGAGGACTGTGATAAGGACTGTTATTGAAATAAAAGCCTATCCCCTCATCAAAAATATATACTCTACCTCCTGCTACTTTCATTTTTTTTGCGAGAATAGCATTATTCAACTGATATTCAGTCAATACAATCAGGATGTCCTCATTTTTGAACTTAAATACCTTGCGAAGCATAACCTGATGAATGACCGATTTAATATATGTCATTACATGAATATAACCACTTCCGCTTGATAATGGGTGACCGTTTATTTCTATTGTCTTACAGTCCGAAAATGCAATAAAATTATTACGCTCAGAAAAATGAGAAATAAATGTGACATCTTCCTTTTCAAGATTACATTGTTTAAGAAGCGAAATCGCCAAACTTGTGTGATAATCATTATCTATAGAGATGTAAATCATACTTATTCAAGTTAATTGAGCGAGATTTGCACTACCAACGCAATGTTTAAATGAGAATAATTGTATTTGATATATTTATTCAAAATGGAATGCCAATAAACTTACAGCTTTATTTCATTAAGTATTTCGTAAATTAGTCAGCACAGAGATATCATAAGAAAGCTTACCTCTTTTACGACCATACCAGACAATGTTACGTGAAAACAACTCCATATTCCCATTAAAGCTATCTGGACGAAACACACGATAACTGACCGTCTCTTCGACCAAATCCCTTGAAGATCCATTTCGGTGAGTCGTAACGAAATCAGGAATGTCTGCAACTAGTTCAATATCAACGTTTCCCTCATCCGCTGGATTGGCAATAATGTTTTTTTGATATTTAATTAAATCTACAATTAATTCTTTCCGAATTTCTATCTTTTTAAACTTTATAAAGTCCATTAAAAATAATTGGATTTCATCATATAGCTCATCTTTAATTTTTGTGTACCTCAGAAATGAGGCTTCCTCCGATGGCCAAGACACATCAGAAAACTCATACAAATATTGTCCATACTCTCCTCCGGCAAGAACTCTGTCGAGAACCTCATTCAATATCTGCAACTCTTTACCAACGTAGCCATCAGGATGGTCATAGCCAAATTCCAACAAACTTTCATAAAAATCACGATAGACAACATTTTGTGTATATCTTAGAAAAATAGCTATACTTTGCAATAAACCTAGCATATGAAAACACTGAATGATCCATGAAAAATGCTGCATCTTCCGCCAATCATCAGAACTCATCGACTCAGTTTGTACAATTATGCGATCGAGTTCTACAATAGGATTGTCGAAATCCTGCTTAGAGTGGGCTGTAAAAATTGGGATTGATACTGTTTTTATTTGAAATTTTTGTTGATATTCAAAACTACCCATTTCGGCATTAGGCATGATAGAGCAGTTATAAATAAATATTTGGCTGTGTTGCCCATTATCTAATAAAGTGCAAATACCATTAGCAAATGAATCGTAGGTTTCACCAGGCAAACCCAATATTAATTCTGTAAATGTAGTAATGCCAGACTCATTGTATTTTGACAATAAGTCTTTAAACACCTCCAGTTTAATATTATCTCGTTTAATTGCTACTAAAGCCTCATTACTTAAGCTTTGCATGCTTATAGAAACGGCTTTCAGCATTTTTCCAGCATGAAGAATTTTTCCTACCCCGAATATAGCTTCAGTACTGTTTTTCGTAAAACATACAGCAAAGTCTTTAGGGTAGCCATACTTTTCTTTGGATGCAACAAGTTCTTTTGCAATATCAATATCACGTTTACGAATGCCAAAGTTAGCATCACAACCGAGCAGATAACCAATTTTGTTTTTTGCAAACCATTCAATTTCCTGAATTATCTTATCCCATTCAAACTCAATAACTTTGGACGCAGTTGCAGAACCCCAATCACAGAATGTACATTGAAAAGGACAACCACGATTAGTTTCCCATGGAGCCATCCACTCAACATCAGGATTGTTTTTTAATAGCGAATCAAATTCGCCACTTAAATATGGTGATGGTAAATCAGAAAAATTTTTAAGCCGTGTAGATTTAGGATTATGTATTATCCGATTATTCTTTCTATCATTATAAGAAATTCCTGGTATATCCTCATAATTACCCTCACCAAGACTCTTGATAAGAATCTCATGAAAAATAGCCTCACCTTCTCCATGGACAGCAATATCTATAAATTCATTATCCTCGAAAAAAGTAGGGCAAACATCAGGAATATGTGGGCCACCATAAATTATCAATGTATTTGGATTCAACTCTCTTACTCGTCGTCCAACTTTTTTACTTAATTCCCAATTCCAAGTGTATGAAGAAACACCAAATATATCAGCAGCTCCGACTTTCGAAATAATCACATCCAAAGAGTCGCGTTTATAAATAAAAGGTCTAAATTCAAAACCTTCATAAATTTCACTAAATTGCTTAACATAGGCGGCCAGCGATCCAATACTATATGGTACGTAATACTGATTACCATAATTATTATTCAGTTGCATCAACTGAATCTGCTTTACTTTGCTTAATTTTGAATCAAATTTTGATTTTATTAATCTAGGGTGAAATTTTATGCTATTCATATTTGACTCTCAATAATTCACCTAATGCTATTAATCTCTTTAATTAGCTTAAGCTTGTACTGACCTAGGCTTTAAACTAAGCCGAAATCAACTCTTTTAGGCAGTGAAAACGTACGCTTCTCTTCTATTATCAGCTTTTCATTAATAGCAAATTCGTAAATTAATTTTGCTGCGGTAGCCCATGCCTCAGACTGGACATAATTTCTGATATCCAGGTCATCAAGTCCAGCTTTTTTTCTTGCATTAAAAAGACTAAGAGGTTTTTTAAACAAGCGTTCAAACACTTCATCATCATATTGAACAATTCTTAAATCTGTAGCAGATATTCCCATAAAATTACCCGCCTCAGTTGTAACTATTGTGCATGCAGCCTTACCACATAATTCAAACTCTTCGGATATACTCATATCGTGGGCATACTCTTTGTAGTTAGGATGATCAATATCCAGTGGCAAATGTGGAGTACCTATATTGATTATTTCACAATCAAATTTTAGAAGTTCACTTATTAATGGGAACAAAATGCTTTTTTTAGAGTTATGAATGATTGCTTTATTTTTAAAGTTTCTAGTTCTCAATACTACCAATGGTTTTGCCAAATTTCCGCACTTTTTCTGAACTTGATAGACATCTCCAGCAGATATCATTTGTTCAATATATTCAAGATTAGTTACAAACCATTCAGTCAAATTCGGAGAAACAGGTTTCAGTGTGGATAAATCATAATAATCAGACATCCTTATATATTTGCACTTACCAAACTTCTCTTCACACTTTTTTAATAATTTTCTTTCCAATCCACTTTTTATATAAAAGAAATCCTGTCTAGGTGTTCTTCGAAAAAGACTATAACTTAAACCACGTGTATAACTTAACTTATAAAAAAACTTATGACATCTATCTAAAATTGCATACCATCGAAGAACAGTCTTATTGGGTATGAAATCTGAAATATCAGAATATTTTTTTACGGCCATCTGTTTAAATGTAACTATTTTATCTGCGTGATAATATAGCCCAGCAAAAACTTCAGGAACAAGAACTATTATCTCTTCTGCATTACCGATAAGTTTCTTATATCTCCATATTTGTGCATTTCTAATAACTGCTTCATTAACTTCTTCAAACCCAAAATTTATTAACATTAAAACCTCAAATTTTTTTACTATTTACAACCAAGGCACTCAAACACAATGATAACTTTACGTTACCATCAGTATTCAAGAAAACTGAGTATTACCAAACGGACCGACCTCCATCCATCACAATGTTTTGACCATTCATGTATGACGAAGCATCTGAACACAAAAATTGAATCGCAGCTCCATATTCATCAACATCAGCCATACGCCCCAAAGGAATCAATGAGGTCAATCGCATCACAAACTCATCACCCTGACCATTAAAAACTCCTCCTGGCGAAAGAGCATTACATCTCACACCTTTATCAGCCCAATAAGTTGCTAAGTATCGAGTCAATCCTATCAGGCCAGCCTTAATTACTGAATAAGTAACTGGTTTGACTGGTTGCATATCCTCTGATAAACCTTCTATACGGTAAAGCCTTTGATCTGGTGAGAATACTGATAAATCAGATGCAATATTCAAAATTACACCTCCTTTACCACTATTTACCATCGCCGAACCAAAAACCTGACTACATAAAAATGCACCTGTGAGACCAACAGCCATTTGTAAATCCCACTGCTCTAGAGGAAAATTTTCCAAACGTGAAGTTTCAAGAACGCCCTGATCACCTTTCACTTTAGGATCAATTGCAGCATTATTAACAAGAATATCTATATGCAACCCATCTATTACCAGTCGGTCCGATACAGCACTAATGCTTTCAGGCTTTGTTACATCCATTACAACAGTCCGGATGTAACTGGGGTCAGCTTCTTGTGATAAAGTTTTTTCAGCGGCAGCTAATCCTTCTTGGGTTATATCAGTTAGCACAACCGTTGCACCGCTCTCCAGCAGTGCTGATGCATGCCTCATACCTAACAATCCAGCAGCGCCTGTAATAAGTGCTGTCTTCCCGGAAAGACTAAATTTTTCAAATACTTTTGCCACGATTATTCCTATAGATTTAATTTACGAATGAACCTGCCCACCGTCAAGTGTCCATACTGAACCACTAGTAAATCCAGAGCGAGGCGATGCAAGATAAGCAACAAGCTCTGCTACTTCTTTCGGGGTACCTAATCGCCCCAGCGATACATCACGCCTTAACATATTAGCAACAGAACTTACATCTTCCTGCAATTTTCTTGACCAGACTGAACCATCGAATAAAATATTCCCTGGTGCTACAGCATTGATACGAATACCAAATTTACCAAATGGTCTGGCAATACCTCTAACATAAGCATGAAGAGCTGCCTTAGCGGCCGAGTATGTTACAGGAGCATCTGGTATTACCTCTATACCGCAGATTGAAGAAATACAAACTATCGTACCTTTACTATCAATAAGACTTTTACGAGCGGCCTCAATTGTATTAGTTGCACTCCATAAGTTAAGACCAAAAACTCGTTGCCACTCCTCGAAGGTTTCATCCCCAGGTTGAACAGAACTACCACTACCAACGTTGCAAACTAATATATCTAGTCCACCCATAGCTGTTACTGCCTCATTTACAACTCGTTGAGCTTCTTCTGGCTGAGTAACGTCCCCGAGTACTAAAAATGCTTGATTAAGACTTTTTGCAGCCGCTGACAAGTCAGTAACATTACGACTGTTTAGAGTTACAATACACCCCTCATCATGCAGAATTTCAGCTATAACTTTACCAATTCCACGAGATGACCCCGTTACTAGCACTCTCTTGCCAACAAGTTCAAGCTGCATAATGACTTAGCCAAGCAACTGTCATATCACGATAGCGCATTAGCACTCCAGCATGATTATCGTCAATCGCACGTGCAGTTTGAAGTATACAGTTTCCTCTGAAACCAATTTTAGCGAGAGCCGAAAATACGGCCTCAAAATTAGCGCCACCCTCGCCAAGAGGGACTGTGGTACCACCCAACATACGATCTTTTACATGAACATTGAAAATACGATTTCCATAGGCGGCAATTTCTTCTTCTGAATTAAAACCTAGTGCAGCACTATTACCAATATCATAATTAATACCAAATACATTTGGATTAAGACGCGAAATAAAACGAGCTAAATCAAATGGGGAAAAGTCTGATTCAAAAATCACTTTTATAGCATGGGATACAAAAAAATCTACTTGGCTTTCCAAAAAACCTACCAAGACATCTTCCTGCTCTCTACTTTCAAGACGACCATTGTCTACTAATGGCACAACAATCATAGAAATTCCTACAGCTGCACACCCCTTTACTACTTCACAGAAATCATTTTGCAATGCTAATCTAGCATCACCTTGCTCCTTCCAAAAAGGAGCTTGCATGAAACAATCACCTGTAAGTGATGGAATAGCAATATCATAGCGCTTACTTAACTCTCTTATTTCTGCCTGTCCAGCAGCGGTGAGCAATGGATTCTCATATAATCTATTTTGATCCAACGTCCATTCCATCAAATGGATATCAATCTGTTCAGCAGTTGAAAACTCAACTTTCCAATATTCCCAAGGAAAAGATTGAATACGACCATCTATCATAGGTGAAAGTCGGCCCTGCATAAACCCAATGCGATTGCAGCGATTCATAAAATACTTTCAGAAACTTCAACTAGAGGTTTATTAGACGACGAAAGCAACATTATCTCTTTGGAAAATCTAACGAACTTACTGTATTTTTTGAGAAAATTTGGCACGAAAATTCTAGCCAACTCAGCAACTAGAAGCATCCAAGGACTCTTCCAAAGAAGAGGTAGTTGACGGAAGCGCTCACACTTAACATTATTAAAACCATGTATCAATTGAATATCACGTAATGAAGACAACATAAAGGGTGTGCGATGGGTATAATCTTCATGATAAATTCGATAATTAAACTCCCAATCTGGACAAAGTGTAATAACCAACCCACCCGGTTTAAGCACTCGATGAATTTCTATCATCAAATGCTCAGGATAATAAAAATGCTCTATAACTGACTTGGAAAATACCACATCGAAAAAATTGTCACCGTAAGGTAGTGCCTCATGATCAAGGTTCGCAGTACGTAACTCCGCATCTGGACATAGTGCTGCCGCAGTTAATGAGCGATCAACACCATATCCCTGAGCGCCACATCTTATGAAACCTCGAAGAAACTCACCACGACCACAACCAATGTCTAAAACTTTTTGACCTAACTCAATGTTATATCGATTAAAGATGTATCGTGATAGCTGATCAGGATAGGCGGTAAAAGGCCTATCTTTCTCGTTATAAATAACTTTCACATAATCGCGCTGATTACTCATTTGAAAGCACCTCAACCAATTCTAACAAAACACATTCTGGCCCTCTGCAATAAGTTACTTTGGCATAACCATCAGGGGACAATTGCGGAGGTGCATTGAATTTAACTCCCGCTGTACTTAACAAAGCAAATGTAGCATCCAAGTCGTTTACAGTCATAGCTATATGAGTAAATCCAGTTGAATTTGGCTGACCTTGCCATACTGGTTTGTCAGGATGTGTATGAAAATGTAATAACTCAATTAAATTGCCATCAGGCGCAGCTAATTTTACTGTTGTCAGACGCACATCCTTAAGCCCCATCATCGCATCAATATGTGAGCCAGATTCCTCCATGCGTTTTGAAACTACAAACCCCATCAAGTCACACCAAAAACTCAATGCTTCATCCAAATTTGCCACAACTAAGCCAGTATGTCTAATTGCGGTAATCATTCAGCAGCTATCTCCGCAATAGCCTCACCCATAACATCAACACCCTCAAGCAAAGCTGCATCAAAAATAGTCAATGGTGGTCCAATCTTAATTGACTCTCGTCCAGTATGAACAACCAATAACCCCTTTTGCATACAGCGCTCAGCAACCTTGCTAGCAAAGGCTCCATCTGGCTCCCCTGTTTTAGTATCTTTAAATAACACCGCTGCAATCAAACCTTTACCTAAAATTCTATGCAATCGGTTTGGAAATCTGGCCTGTAGCTTATTTAACGCGCTAAAAAGCAATTCGCCTTTACGTGCTGTTTCGCTAATCAAATCAGACTCTTCAATTTCAGCTAGTACTGCAAGACCAGCAGCACAGACCAAAGGATTAGCTGAGTGTGTACTACTCATATTACCAACATCAGGCAAATCCATTATTTCAGCACGCCCGAGAACACCAGAGAGCGGCACCCCCCCCCCCATGCCCTTCCCACAACAAATAAGATCAGGCGTGACACCATAATGTTGATATCCAAAAGCTTTGCCAGTTCGTGCAAAGCCGGCCTGCATCTCATCGAAAGCAAGTAAGATGTTATTTTCACGGCAAATTATCTCAATAGCTTTCACAAAGGATTCAGGATAAAAAACTGCGCCCCATCCTTGAAAAGTCTCTAACATGAAACCACAAACATCTAATGTCAAATCAACACCTTTGTCGGTCAGTCTTTTTAAACCATTTCTCAGAAACTCTACAGCGTTATCCTCATCCACTAACCATGGATATGGAAATGGGATATGATGTATATCAGCATCCTGATAACCAATCCAATCTCTCTGGGCCAGATTACTACTCATCATTTGAGCTCCAAGCGTGCGTCCGTGCCAATTTCCTTCTATACAAATTACCCCTCTACGGCGTTTCCCTACCTTTTGGCCATGCATCCGCATCAGTTTTAAAGCTGCTTCCGTAGCTTCTGTACCTGCAGACAATAGAAAAGCTTTTTCAAAAGGCTTGCCGGCAAAAGCAATTAATTTTTCATGATATTCCGAGCGATTTTCATTTGCATAAGCATAACAACTCATCAATGGCTGGTCTAAAGCACTCTTTAGTGCATTAACAACTCGGGGGTTTGAATGCCCCACATTTGCAACAAAAATAGTGGAAGTAAAATCTATCCAGCAATTTCCTGCTTGATCGTATATATTAAAATTTTCTGCACGATGCCATACTATTGGCAATTGACCATGCATAGATCTAGACTCGCAAGCATCTAGTCTATCTAAAATTGCTTTGGTACCTGGAGCCGGTATGGATGTTTTTATTTCTCGGTATAAAGTTTTTATTTGAGGCACTAACACTGGAGTGCATGAAAAAGAGTGACCAGCCATACTAATCCTTAACTAAACAATTTTTTTGAAATTACAGATGAGAGTGACAACTGATACTCAAGATAGTTAAAATCATCTTCAGTATCAACTTCAGTTACCTGAGGTGTTATAAACGGTAGAACTTTATCACCATGCAATAATCCATGACTTCGTATATACGAAGTCGATAAAACATCAATATACCCATTAGCTTGGTATGTTTTTGGGAAGCTTTGTCTCGCATTATTAGCTGTATCTAATGATGTACTTTCACTACCTAAACATTTCAACTCGCCGGTTGTCCCAATTTCAAAGGACTTATATGCAGACTCTGACATTTCGTGGACTGATCGGAGAGCAGTCGCTGCACTAGACTTATTAAAGTATCCAATAGCCTCTTCCATAAGATTAGGATCTCTAAAAGGAGTTGTTGGTCGAATATGTACGATTAAGTCAGGTTCCGATGAATTTTCTCTTAGCCAATTTAGGGAATGTAATACAAAGTCATAATCTGTTGAGCGATCACCAGAAATTTCTGCTGGCCTTAAAAACGGGACTTCTGCTCCATAACTGCGAGCCAAGGTTGCATATTCCTCCGAGTCCGTGGACACTATCACCCTATCAATCGCCTTTGTCCTAAGACAAGCAGCAATCGACCAAGCCAGTAAAGGATGTCCACCTAATGATCTTACATTCTTTCCAGGCACACCTTTGGATCCAGCGCGAGCTGGTATTAATGCTATAACTTTACACATCGATTTCAACTCGCAGTTTACTGCGTACAGCAAGCTCTGCTTGAGTAATTTCTTTAATACCTGTTCCCAAAATCAATGGCACCTTGCGTACTGACTCTACAAAGTTGTCTAACGCATTTACTTCTATTGATGCCGCTTGATCGGAACCATACATAGCGCGATCCAAGGTGATGTGTCTCTCTAAGGATGTTGCTCCTAATGCAACGGCAGTAACACAAACTTTTATTAATGAACTTTCATGTCCAGAATAACCCACATCACAGCCGTAACGAGCTTTCAACATAGGAATACAAAGTAAATTTGCATCATCTTCTCGCATTGGGTAGGTGCTATTACAATGCATAAGTTCGATAGGGCAATTTGCTTGCTGAAATTGATTCACAACTTCATCAATTTCTTTCAGTGTTGCCATGCCAGTCGAAATAAAAGTCTTTTTTCTTTCAGAAGCTATTTCACGCAATAAGGGCTTGTGACCCAACATAGCTGACGCAACTTTATTGAAAGAAACATTAAATTCTCGAATAAAAAGCTGCGCATCTACATCCCAAGCTGACGCGCTCCAATCGATACCTTTTTCTTTACAATATCTATCTATTTCCTGATACTGTTCCAATCCGAATTCCAGACCAATTTTTTGTTCTCGTTGGGTAGTTCCCCACATACTTTCACGTGGGCTATCCAAAAATTCTTTTGTATACACCTTATCGATAGTCCGCTTCTGGAATTTCACGGCATCAAATCCCGCAATTGCAGCCGCATCAATAAGTTTTTTAGCAATATCCAGACTGCCATTATGGTTAATACCTACTTCAGCGATTAGATACAAGCTCATCGAGTTCCTCCTTGGAAAAATTATTAATACCGAGCAACAACTCGATAAAGGCGCGCACAAAACCATCACCACCACGCTGTGGCATGACGAGATCTGCAATATTACAAATCGCTGGATGTGCATCTGATGGCGCAACCGAAAAACCAGCGCGCTTCATGATTGAAAAGTCATTAAGATCATTGCCAAGATATATTAGTCCAGAAAAAGGACTAATATCTCCAAAATCTCGTGTAGCAAAGTACTCAGTCATAAATAATAACTTATCCCCTACACCATGTTGACAATCAAGTTTAAGTTTTTTTGACCGAGCCAAAACTACAGGGTTAGATTCTTTTGATAAAATAAAAAAGTTAGCTTTTAACTTACCTTGTCGTTGAAAAGTGCGAACAATATCAAAAGCAAGTCCATCACCTCTATCACACCGCACACTTTCGCGACCATCTTGATCCACCCAGACTTTATTGTCTGTGAACACCCCATCAAAATCAAAAACCACCGTATGTATATCGGTAAGTTTTGGCAAAACGCGACTAAGCAAGTTGCAACTCCTGCTCGATAAGTTCACACAAAATATGACCAATCAGTATGTGCGCTTCTTGTATTCTGGCAGTTGAGTCAGAGGGAATAATCAGCGTTTGATCCGCCAATCCATTGGCAGCCCCACCGTCTTTTCCAAGTAATGCAACTGTGGACAAACCCATTTCTTTTGCAACCTTGAAAGCTCGCAAAACATTCTCACTATTTCCTGAAGTTGATATACCTACCAAAACATCTTCAGGCTTACCTAACGCTTCAATTTGTCGAGCAAATATATCATCATAACTATAGTCGTTTGCGATACATGTCAATACAGAAGAATCGGTAGTCAAGGCAATGGAACGTAAAGCACGCCGGTTTTTCTTGAAACGACCAACTAACTCAGCCGCTATATGCTGACTATCTGCGGCACTACCACCATTACCACACCAAAAAAGTGTAGCTCCATTTGCAAGTGACTCCCCCAGATGCTCACCAATCAACCGAATCGAATCACTAAGGGTTTCTCGGACTAATTCAATAGTGCAAATATGCTCGGCAAAACTTTGGTTTATATTGTTATGTTTGTCCATAGAATTTCCGTCAAAAATTATTAATTAAACTTTGAATTAGCTTACTTCAATCCCTTTTCAAAATAACCTATAATCGTATCACACCTACCCACTGCAGCCAACGAATTGGCATATGCGCTGTTAAGCTCATGGCTATCAAGAAATGACCATTTATGATGGCCGCCCGGCTTACCTTGACTTAGCCAATGTAAATGATTGGATAACGGGTATCTTTGATATTGCTGTATTGCCAAAACTCGTAATCCAGCCTGCACAGCAAGTTGCTTCAGAGTCTCAGGATTGAACAAGAAAAGATGCTGACTCCAGTAAGTGAAATCCTGAAAATCATCGGAGTCATATATAGTTAAAAGTGCATCATCTGAACTCGGCACCTCTACGACCATACAGCCATTATCATCAAGCAATTCGGCCAACTCACTAAGCATCTTTTTGGGATCATGCAGATGTTCTATCACATGAAAAGCAGTAATCAAATCGTAACGCCCCTCAGCAGACTTAATATCTGTATGAATTGGTATCAAGCCACCCCAATGCTCACGTACACGTTGTTCAAGCTCAACACCTACTGCAGTATCGGCAATATGTTTTGCTTTATTTAAAAAACCAGCAGCACCACAACCAAAATCCAACAATTTTTTATTCGGCAACATTGACTTAAGCATATCAAAACGGCGCTGATCATCCCATTCTGTATTTTTAAGCCAAGTTTCAATTGGTACAGGTTCTGCTCCATGCATGCCAGAATCTTCATAAAAACCAGACTGAATATGATCCAATGAACTTAGTGCAACTAAACCACAACAAGTACATTCAAGAACTTTTAAATCTGGCGCATCGCGAACTGCCCCTTTACGGATGTTGAAATCAGTTGAGTCACAAAGATAACAATTCATATTTATTCCATTAAATCCATTCAGAATGTATGCCCAATAATATCCTGATAAGTGCCGGTTCGCTTAATTTTTCCTTCGGCCAATTCAACTATAAGTGTGCAACTTTTTAGAGTAGTAAGACGATGAGCAATAATGATGACTGTAAGATCATTATTAAGGCTTTCTATAGCCTGCATAACAGCTTGCTCGGTATCTCCATCTAGAGCACTAGTAGCTTCATCGAAAACCAGAACAGATGCTTGCTTATAAAGCGCCCTAGCTATACCAATTCGCTGCCTCTGCCCACCAGAAATACGAACCCCGCGCTCACCTAATAATGACAAATACCCATTTGAACAACTTTCGATAAAACTACTGATTTGCGCCTTGGCGGCTGCCTTCTTGACACGTTCCATATCAATTTCTATAAAAGGTACACCAAACGCGATGTTTTCTGCAATAGTAGTATCAGAAAAATATATACTTTGAGGAACGTGCGCAATTGTGCGTTGCCAAGATTGCCTACGCAGTTCGTTCATAGGCAGATCATCAATAAAAATCTGCCCGTTAGTCGGACTAAGAAGCCCCATCATTAGATCAAGCAAAGTACTTTTACCGCTACCGGTACTACCTATTATCCCAATCCGCGAACCCTTGGAAATAGTAAGGTTAAAGTTATCTAAAACTTCAGGGCCATCATCAACATAACTAAAGCATACATTTTCAAATCTAATAGACTTCTTAAACTCCAACAAGGGAAGCTTAGCTTGAGATAAGCAAGCAGGTAAAGGCTGATTAAGAAGATCTACAATAATACTCAATGATGTCTGACTGCCGATAATATTTGCCCATGAGCTATAAATTTGCTGCAATGTTGGCAACATACGTTGCGCTCCCAATGCTAGGGCACCCAGCACAGGAAGAGCAGTTGAGACGCCACCTTCATGGTAATTTAACTGATAAGCAAGTGCCGCGATTAACACCATACCAAGCGCTTCCATTGCATAGCGCGGACTTGAGCTAATAAATAAATTATTTCCCTGTGCTTTTCGAAGTGGAATATCTGCCTTGCGATAAATATCACAGTATACCGACTGTGTTCCATCCAGCAGAACATCTCTTATACTGCCCAAGCCTTCTTGGAGTGCTTTTATCATCTGTGTTTGCTCATACGCAATACGTTGACTTGCCATTCGCAATTGTCGTCTAGACATATAACTAATTAAGCCATAACTAACACCAAAACAAATAGCAGCTATAGACGCCACCAATGCATCAATAATCATCAGCGTACCTAATATAGCTCCAAGAAGAACTAGTGAACTAATAAGCGTTGGCAGCGATTGAAGAACTCCAAATGCGACTTCATTCACTTTGTATGTAACACTACTAATCACTTGGCTACTATTACGGCGAAGGTGCACATGATAAGGCTGATATAAAGTCCTACGATACACTTCAACACTAAGGTCAGAAGCACTAGCGTATGCCACTCTGGTACTTGCAAACAATAGAATCATACGTATGGAGCCCGCAAGAAGTGCGGCTAAACCGAAGCAAATTGTAAGTGGTAACACCAGTTGGCTGGGAGATGTTATACCCAGAGCATGGGCTAGGTTAGCTATTTGTGGATAAGAAAGCACCTGCTCTGGCGCAGTTAGTGCCGCTAAAAATGGCAAGACTGCTCCCAAACTTACAACTTCGGCGAATGTACTTAGTAGCATTAGAGCAAGTAGCGCTAAAAACTGTCGCTGCCTGCGCCTACTTAGACTTACCCAAAGACACCTAATAAGGATTGGGAGTCTTTGCTTAGGTGTAATATCCAATCTCACATCAATCAATTATCAACATCCTTCAATAAGTGCATTCATTACTAACTTTATAATAATCAATTATATCTAGGCATTTTCAACATTGCCTCAGCCTCTATCAATACACTTTCAAGTGAAGTGAAACTAGGCTTATAACCAAAGTCTGCTGATATCATATTCATAGAATAGTAATTTACCTTTGTATTTATGGAACTGACAGGTGCTGTTATTTCAAATTTCAAATCAAATTTTTTCTGCATAGCAGCCAATAAAGTAAATTTATCAATTGGCGCAAGGCTATAGCAATCTACTGCAGCATTTATCTCAGGAGCTACTAAAAGAACACTGACTAATTTATAAAAATCCGTAGGGTGTAGAAAATCTCGCACAATATTCTCTGCAGATGTCTGCAGTACCGCTTTGTCGCGAATGGCACGCAAAATATCCGTAATCAAAAAGCGTGCTGAGATGTCCTGAGTACAACTAAAATAATTAAATACTCTTATATCAAAAATTGAAAACTCTGGATGTGCACGATGCCTACACTCGGCATATAACTTAGAAACACCGTACCATTCTTGAGGTGCCAGATTATTTATTGCAACAACTGCCGGCGTATCTCTATTAGCTGGTTCATTAAAACTAGTACCATATACGGCACCACTACTTAAAAATAAGTAACGGCAAGTTGGGTGCGACTGTAGATAATTCAATACTAAATCATCAAAATGCAATGTAACATCAAAGATAGAATTACCCATGACTACTGCCTGAGCTGGGTTGCCAACACCTACAAAATTAATGACAGCATCAAACTCCTGCTCACCAAATACAGTAAAGTCATTAACTAGATAACGTTCTGGCAGATTTATAGTCTTTAGCCACGTTGCAACTTCTTCAGGGCGACGCGCAAACAAGTGTAATTGCTTATCTTTCTCAGCAGAAAATGAAACTATTAAATCTCTGGCAATTTGGCTAGTCGCCCCTAAAATGGCAATTCTCATCATATAAATCGCGACTAATTGTTCAGTTTAGGAAACTGCTCATCCAGTTTTGATCCAAAGGCTAAACGTGGACGACACTCTATAGCATCATTCATCATAATTTCGATGAGTAATGGGCCTTTGTGACTGGGAATTAAACTTAAAACTTCATCAATTTCTAAGTTATTAGTAACACAGTGGGCTTCAATTCCATAGGCACGCGCAATATTGGTAAATGAGGGGCTGCTATAACCTTTCTTTGTAGATTGATCTCGTCCATCAAAATACATATCCTGGAAATTTTTAACCATACCTAATACTGCATTATTCATGACGATAATGGTCATATCCAACCCTAAGCGATTTAGCGTATCTAACTCTTGAATATTAATTTGCAGGCTACCGTCACCAGTAATTACAACCACTTTGTTTTGAGATTGAATAGCAACTCCCAATGCTGCTGGTAAGGCAAACCCCATTGCCCCCATGCCGCCGCTGTAATGAACTGCTTGATTATAAGATAAACGTAAGCTTTGTGCAGCCCACATCTGGTGATTACCAACGTCACACACATAATCAACAGGGATATTAGTTAGGCCATTATTAAGTTTTTTGAACAAATCGCTTGGACTAATCTTCCAGTCCTCATATTCATTGTGCAGTGAACGGTCACGTTTTTTTGAAAGTTCAACTAACCAGTTCTTATCTAAATTTAGAAATGTATCTGCTTGAAGTGGAAATGCTCTAAAGAAGCTTTCTGCAGTTGCGCAAATACTCAAATCTGCTTGAACTCGATTATTCAATTGATTTTCATCAATATCAACCTGAACAACACGAGCTTGGCGAGCAAAATCGTTTACATCTGCACCAGTTTGCCGAACATCAAGACGCGCCCCCACAACAATTAACAAGTCGCAATTTTGAACTGCCCAATTAGCCTCACGATTGCCATAGCTACCTATCATATTAAAATAAGCATTACGTACAATCACCCTTTCATGACCCATTAGTGTGGATACATATGGTATCCCGAGGTTATCAGCGGCGGTTAACCATGAGTCCATTGCATCCGCCCAACGTGCGCCACCACCAATACAAATCAATGGTCTACGTGCTTCTTTACATAAAGATCTTAATAGATTTAAATCGCTTAAACTCAACTCTAATTGAGAGCCAATAGCCAATGGTGTGATCAGCCATTGTTGAAGCACAGCATCTTGGACATCAGCCCGCTGAATATCATTAGGAATATCTAAAAGCACAGGACCTTGCCGCCCGCTTAGTGCTAACGATAAGGCTTTATGTAATTCAGGTAATAAATCATCTACATGATTTATTCTTACTGCATATTTAGTTAGAGATCGTGCAACTTCAACAATATCAAGCTCCTGAAAGCCTTGTTGCCTTATAGCACGGTTACCTTTGAGTTCACGTGTATTGACCTGACCTGTGATGAATAAACAAGGTACTGAATCAAACCAACAGCTACCAATACCTGTAATCAAGTTAGTAGCACCTGGGCCGCTGGTTCCCATTGCAACTGCTACGGTTTTACCCCGAGCCTGCCTAGCCACACCTTCTGCAGCAAAAGCAGCAGATTGCTCATGATGCATTGAGACAATATTAAATTGTCCTGATTCAGCTAAGCTATCTAGTAGATGCGTAATCATCCCCCCCACAAGTTCAAAACAAGTTTGAACCTGATGAGTTATCAGAAATTTGGCAAGTGCGTCAGAAGCTTTCAATCTCTATCCAATTGTACTAAAGGCTTAGAAATTTACGCCAAAGAATGCTTCGATCTTATCTACAATAAAACCCAGCTTTTCTTCATCAAGCCCTGGATATACACCTACCCAGAAACTGTTATTCATCACCAAATCAGTGTTGGTAAGTTCTCCGCTAATTCTAAAATTGCGGCCCAACATATAAGGCTGTCTAGTCAAATTGCCAGCAAATAACAAACGGGTGCCGATTTTATTCTGATTAAGATAATTTATTAGATCAACGCGGCGAACATCTGATTCTGGACGAATGGTCATCAAAAAACCAAACCATGAAGGATCGCTATTAGGGGTAGCTTCAGGAAGAATCAAAAACTCTTCGCATGAAGATAGGCGGTTTCTTAAGTACGCGAAATTATCCTTACGCGCCTGCACAAAACTATCAAGCTTATCCATCTGCGCAAGCCCACATGCAGCTTGCATATCAGTAATCTTTAAGTTGTACCCCAAATGTGAATATGTGTATTTATGATCATATCCTTCTGGTAGATTACCAAGCTTCCAACAAAAACGTTTGCCGCAAGTGTTATCTTTGCCTGGAGGACAATAACAGTCACGCCCCCAATCACGGAAAGATTCCGCAATTTGCTTAAGTTCGTGATTGTTAGTAAAGACTGCACCCCCCTCACCCATCGTGATGTGATGTGCAGGGTAGAAACTGAGCGTACCAATGTCGCCAAATGTACCAGTGAGCTGCCCATCATAGCGAGAACCCAATGCATCACAATTATCTTCAACCAGCCATAGGTTGTGCTTCTGGCAAATTTCTTTGACCACTTTGATATTGAATGGATTACCTAAAGAGTGCGCCAACATGATTGCTTTCGTCTTTGGGCTGATAGCTGCCTCAATCTTGCTGACGTCAATATTATGTGAGGCTAGCTCAATATCTACAAATACAGGCACTGCGCCGTACTGCAAAATAGGATTCACAGTGGTAGGGAACCCAGCGGCGACACCAATTACTTCATCACCAGGCTTAATTGCTCGATCGCCCAACTTAGGTGAAGTTAGTGCGGTAAATGCCAGTAAATTGGCGGATGAACCCGAGTTAGTTGTAATTAAAAATTTAACGCCGAGATAATCCGCCAAACGCTTCTCAAATGCGTCGTTAAAGCGACCTGTAGTTAACCAGCCATCCAGAGACGCTTCAACCATATTTTTAAGCTCAGCTGCATCCAAAACTTTGCCAGAAGGAGGCACTACAGTTGCTCCTGGCTCAAAAACCTTAGGCGCATATTGAATTGCCGCATATTCGTCAACGAGTTGAGCGATTTGTTGGCGAATTTGTTGAGACTTATCCAAAGTGATATTCCTTATCTTCTAATAATTACAAATATTTTTAGTGCTATACCACTAATTAATTAATGTAGTTTCGTATTGCTTGATTTGGTGCAAACAAATTTCCCGCATATTAGCTCCTGCTAGATGCGCCTTATGCCAAATACAAATATTATCTATGGCCTCAGCTAAAGACCATCTGGGTTGCCAATGCAGGCGTGATTTTGCTTTTGAGCAATCTAATTTCAAATAATGCGCTTCATGAGGATGGTCACCGCCATCTAGTTTCCAACTGGCACCATCCCCCCATGTGTTAATCAAGTTATCTAATATCCACTGTACGGGCTTAGCATCATCATCACTTGGCCCAAAGTTCCAACCCTCAGCAAAGCCTGCACCCTCTTCATAGAGTTTTTGTGCCAACAACAAATAACCAGAGAGCGGCTCTAGTACATGCTGCCACGGACGAATACTATGTGGATTACGAATACTAACAGACTGACCGTTTGTAATAGCTCGCATCATATCCGGGATAAGGCGATCCTCTGCCCAATCGCCACCGCCAATAACATTGCCAGCCCGACCTGAACCAATGGCAACGCCATGGGTTTGGTATTGTTCAGGATGAAAGTATGAATTGCGGTAGGCTGCGGTCACCAGTTCAGCACAGCCCTTACTGTTGCTGTACGGATCATACCCACCCATAGCTTCGTTCTCGCGGTAACCCCAAACCCACTCACGATTCTCGTAACACTTATCGCTCGTAACGTTCACCACCGCTTTAACGCTAGTGGTACCACGTACAGCTTCAAGGATATTCACTGTACCCATTACATTGGTAGAATAGGTCTCAACTGGTTCAAGATATGAGTAACGCACCAGCGGCTGTGCCGCCATGTGGATAACAACTTCCGGTTGATATTCAGCGAATACCGCGCGCAAATGTGCAAGGTCGCGAATATCACCAATGATGCTAGTCATCCCCTTGCCAACTTCAGCCACATCAAACAAGCTAGGGTTAGTAGGCGGAGTAAGTGCGTAACCCACAACCTGGGTACCCATAGATTGTAGCCAAAGCGATAACCAGCTACCTTTAAAGCCTGTATGGCCTGTTAACAGAACGCGCTTGCCACTCCAAAAAGTTTGATTCATGACCAAACCTTCCACGGTGCCTTGCCTGATTGCCATAACTCTTCCAGGAGTTGTTTGTCACGTAATGTATCCATCGGTTGCCAGAAACCATGATGCTGATAAGCAGCCAAGTTACCTTCTTTTGCCAAACACTCTAATGGCTCACGCTCCCATGTAGTTTCATCATCAACAATATAATCAATAACTTTAGGAGACAATACAAAAAAACCACCATTGATCATCGCCCCATCACCTTTAGGTTTTTCCGTAAAGCTATTGACCATGCTACCTGCCATATCCAATGCCCCAAAACGTCCAGGCGGAATAGTGGCTGTCAAGGTAGCCTTAACTTTCTGAGCTTTATGAAAGGCTATCAATTCCGTGATATTAACATCACCTACACCATCACCGTAGGTAAAACAAAAAGCCTCTTCATCTTTCACATACTCAGCAACCCTTTTTAAGCGGCCACCTGTCAGAGTGTTTTCGCCAGTATCAACTAATGTTACTTTCCAAGGATCTGCATATTGCTGATGGACTTCCATCTTATTATTAGCCATATCAAAAGTCACATCAGACATGTGCAGGAAGTAATTGGCAAAATACTCTTTGATTACATACCCTTTATAACCACAACAAATTATAAAATCATTCACACCATGAGCAGAGTACTGTTTCATAATATGCCATAAAATCGGCTTTCCGCCGATCTCTACCATAGGTTTAGGGCGAGTTGAAGTTTCTTCGCTTATGCGGGTACCAAGACCTCCTGCAAGAATTACGGCTTTCATTAGATGTATCCTTACAATTTAGACAGCGCAACAAACGCTTCTGGGATAGGGTAATGATGATTACCAACAAACAAACCGTTTTGATCTATATGTTCAGCATTTTTTAGTGTGCCATGCACTTCATAATCAAAATATTTCACCACTTCATTTTTGGCAAAATTACCCGCAACAATAGGACGGCATTCAAAGCCAAGTTCATTCAATTTTGCTACTAATGTTTTGCGTGTAAGCTTACTGCCAGGACGTATCACTAAACTAAAACCAAACCAACTACTATCGCCAATTTCTTGTTGAATAATAATATCTGGGTGATTCGCCAATGCAGATTGTAGTAATTTACCATTTTCACGGCGTGCCGCAATCAAACTTGGTAGGCGTTTGACTTGCTCAACACCTAACGCACCTTCTATTTCTAGTGGACGAACATTGTAGCCCGGCAGTACAAAACGGAATGACTCCTCAAATGGGTCATCACTTTTGTCACTACAAACAAGATTCTGCTTAGGTAGATTACGTGTCCAACCATGCGCTCTAAGCGAAAGTAAAATTTGGTATAACTCTTCATCATTTGTGACGATCAATCCACCTTCCATGGTAGAAATATGATGACTGAAGAACGAACTATAGCCCCCCATTACGCCAAAAGTACCAGCATACTTCCCTTCATACTTTGCACCCATAGACTCGCAATTATCTTCCATCAACACAATATCGCGTTCACCAATAATCTGCTGGATGCGTCCGAAATCATTTGGGTTACCAAGCAGATTCACCGCCATAATCGCGCGCGTTTTGTCTGTAACAGCTTGCTCTAGCTGATCAAGATCATAATTCAAGGTATTTAGATCAATATCCACAAACTTGATTTTCAATCCATATTGATACAGCGGATAGAACGTAGTACTCCATGACACCGCAGGTACAATCACTTCATCACCACGCTGCAACTTAAACTTCTGATTTTTTGTATAGAACAGTGCCGCCACCATAAGCAATATTGCCGACGAGCCGGAATTGACCATTACACAATGCTTACTACCAACATAATGTGCAAAATCACGCTCAAAAGCCTGCACATTTTCACCCATGGTGTACATGCCAGAAGCAATAACACGTTGCATCGCATCTTGCTCTTCTTGCCCCCAGGTAGCGGTGGCTAACGGAAACTTGAAACTCATTGCAAATATTCCTTTAAGTAAAATTCATATGTTTTTTCTATACCCCTATGTAGGTCACTTTGAGCACTCCAACCCCATGCCTGCTGACGATCTACACTGACGATCTTGCGTGCCATACCAACTGGCTTGCTAGTATCATAAACGAACTCCCCCGTGTAGCCCATTACTTCAGCGGCGGCTTGATAGTATTCATTAATCGTATAATCATGTCCCAGCCCAATGTTCATATAAGTAGGCAATGTATCAAACTCATTTACCGCGCGAACTACAGCATCAGCTAAATCACCCGCGTACATAAATTCGCGCCGAGCAGTACCATCGCCCCAAATTTCAACAGTTTGCTGATGGCTTAATTTAGCCTGATGTACCTTATGAATGATTGCAGGTAAAAGGTGTGAATGTTTAGGGTCAAATTTATCATAACGCCCATAGAGATTACAAGGAATGAGAGTCTTGTATTGATAACTAGTATCTTCACGCATTATGTATTCACAAAGCCGGGCTGTTACGACCTTTGCTAACGCATAGCCTTCATTGGTAGGCTCCAACTCCCCCTTCAGAACCATTTCTTCATGTAATGGTTCTGAGTGGTTGCGCGGATACATACATGAACTACCAAGGTTAATAAGACGCTTGATGCCGGCCTGATGCGCAGCCCACACAATGTTGCGCCCCATGTCGAGATTTTCCATCAAAAAACCCACTGGTTCACGCATATTAGCCTGAATGCCGCCCACTTTACCTGCGGCATGGATCACCATATCTGGTTGGTGTTTGCGCAGATAAGCTTGCACAGCGTTAAAATCTCGTAGATCCAATTCTGCGCTACGTGGCGCGAGCACTTCAAACTCACCAATAGCTGGATGCTCAAGCACATTGCGCCCGACCATGCCGCCGCCGCCAGTGAGTAGAATCCTAGTTTTGCTCATTTATACAACCTGACTATTCTTGAGGACGGAAAACTTGATACCCGTGTTTTTTAACCAATTCATCACGTTCCGCACCCATAAGATCTTCTCGCACCATCTCAGCTACCAGTTCATCAAAACTGATTTTCGGTGTCCAACCTAGCTTATTTTTAGCTTTGCTTGCATCGCCTAATAAAGTTTCCACTTCTGTAGGACGGAAATAGCGCTCATCAACAGCAACAATACATTTTCCTGAAACATCGTAGCCTTTTTCATCCACACCTTCGCCACGCCAAGAAATTAGCATACCTAGTTCTTTAGCTGCTGCATTTACAAAATCACGTACACTGTATTGAACACCAGTAGCAATCACAAAATCTTCTGGTTTATCTTGCTGTAACATCAACCATTGCATTTCCACATAGTCTTTAGCATGCCCCCAGTCGCGTAGTGAATTCATGTTGCCTAGATACAAGCATTCCTGCAATCCAAGTTTAATTCGCGCCAAAGCACGTGTAATCTTGCGTGTCACGAATGTCTCACCACGCATGGGACTTTCATGGTTAAACAGAATGCCATTGCACGCATATATGCCATAGGCCTCACGGTAATTAACTGTAATCCAGTAGGCGTATAGCTTGGCCACGGCATATGGAGATCGTGGGTAAAACGGCGTAGTTTCTTTTTGTGGAGTTTCTTGCACCAAACCATAAAGCTCCGAGGTCGAAGCTTGATAGAACTTAGTCTTTTTCGTTAAACCAAGAATACGTATGGCTTCCAAAATACGTAACGAGCCTAACGCATCGGAATTCGCTGTGTACTCAGGTTCTTCAAATGAAACTGCAACATGACTTTGCGCTGCTAAATTATATATCTCATCTGGTTGCACTTTCTGAATAATATGAGTCAGACTGGAAGAATCGGTCATATCGCCATGATGTAAGAAAAACGGCCGACCCTTTTCATGTACATCATGAAATAGATGATCGATACGTGCCGTATTAAACAATGAACTTCGGCGCTTGATACCATGCACTTCATAACCTTTATCCAGTAGCAATTCAGCAAGATAGGCGCCGTCTTGCCCTGTAACACCTGTAATTAACGCAACTTTAGCCATAACTAATCACACCTTCCATATGTATCTTCAATTCTAATGATGTCGTCTTCCCCTACATATTCACCGCACTGCACCTCAATTATACTTAAAGGCTTATCAGTATAATTTACCAAACGATGACGATGCATTTTCGGAATATACGCGGATTGATTTTCTTGCAATGTATATTCAATTTCATTGTTAGTAATAGTAGCAACACCTGAAACCACTACCCAGTGCTCAGAACGATGCTTATGCATCTGCATTGAGAGTTTTGCGCCAGGATTTACGACAATGCGTTTGATTTTAAAATTAGCGCTCTCTTCCAGCACAGTATAACTGCCCCATGGTCGATAAACCGTTTGATGAATTTCCGTAAGCTCCGGTTTACGTGTCTTAATCTTGGTTACCAATGCTTTAATATCTTCAGCACGGCTTCTATCGCATACCAGAGTGGCATCAACGGTTTGTATGACAGCCACATTATTTAGTCCTAATGTTGCTACAAATCCTGCTTCGCTCCAGATTAAACTATCTTGAGTATCAAGATTTAACACATCTCCATGCGTTACATTATTGCTTGCATCTTTTACATTTCGCGCATAGATTGAATCCCAGCTGCCCAGATCACTCCAGGCCATATTCACAGGTACAACTGCGACCTTTTCAGCCTTTTCGGCTAAGCCATAATCCATAGATAAGCTTGGTAATCCAGCATAGTTTTCAATCACATTCTGGCCATTAAGCGCGCAAATTTGATTGTAAATTTCAGGCTGATACTGCTGTAGCATCTGCATAAACGAAGCAGCTTTAAATACAAACATGCCGCTGTTCCATAAATAACCTTCATTTACAAAACGTTTAGCATTTTCCAGATCTGGCTTTTCTACAAATTTAGCTACCTGGTAAGCCGGCAAATTAGCGTCTATTGGTAATTTCTGGCTGGGTTTTATATAGCCATAACCTGTGGCAGGCACATTTGGCTCAATGCCAAGCAATGTCAGATACCCTTGTTCCGCAACCTGTTCAGCTGTTTGCCAAGCCTCTAAAAATGCCGGCTCATTATCGATTGCATGGTCCGATGCAAACACACCTATAGTTGCATTTTCATCTTGCTGATATATTTGATAAGTAGCCCAGGCTATAGCTGGCAAGGTATTTCTTGCACAGGGTTCAGCTAGCACATTACCAATCGACTCAGGAAATAATTCCGCCAACTGCCCTTTAACCTCAAACTTATGATCCTCATGGGTGACAGTAAATAAATGAGAAGGGTCAACCAACTGCGTTAAACGCTTTGCCGTTTGCTGCAGCAATGTCTCATCACCATTTAAAGCCAGAAGCTGCTTAGGCCTTAATGTACGCGATAACGGCCAAAGCCTGGTACCGGAACCGCCACAAAGAATTACTGCATAACGATTATTTATCATTACTTGACCTCAACGGATTCCAGTTGAGTATTGAGATCGATACTTTTACTATCGTTGATTTGAGACTTGGTTTCCTCCACCAACTCCCTGATTTCTTCTTGAAGCAATTCATATTCACGCATTTTAGTTTTCAAGAATCTTAAGGTAATTTTTGATTTTTCTTCCACTCCGCTTGGAGTAAGCAGATACATATAAGCCAGTTTATTTTGGCTATTTCGAAAGTTAGTTGCCTTCAACAGGCCTTTTTCAATCAACGCTTTAAGGCAAAAGTTAACCTTGCCCAGACTAACACCTAAATCTTTGGCAAGCTCACGCTGGCTGATTTCAGGTTTAATCTCAACCAATTTCAGAATCTTGTATCGATACTCGTCAGTTAGCATGTTTTAAAGGTTTAATTACTGCGTTCATGGATTGAACATGAGTTTAACAAACAAAGCTTACATCTAGCAACATAATAAATAACTCATACGATCATTATATTTTCCAAACAGCTGTCGCAAAGCAACTGGGCTTTTAATTGCGTATCGGATTCGGCATAACAACGTAACTCTGGAGCATTACCGGAGGGCCGCAAATGAACGATATCGCCATTGCTAAATAAAACTCGGAAACCATCGGTTAGATCAATGGAAACAACATCACCTGACCTAGGCGCCATTACATGTGCCGCTTGCTGGTGATTCCTGTTCAACGAATCGAGCAACACGCTACTTTGTTCATTTGAAAAATTCTGCAAACGATTACTGGCCGTAAACCGGCTTGGTAATATTTTCAATAACTCAGACACCTTGCACCCCATGTCTCTGGATAAGCCAACTAATGCAAGCATAGGCAAAACAGCATCACGCGTAGGAAGTGCGCTTAAAACCCTGCCATCACGCTTGACGTCAGTGCCAAGCAAAAAACCGCCATTAGCTTCAAAGCCTGCGACAACATTAGAAGAGTCTGCAATCTCACGTTCCATAGCAGAAATCACATAGGGGGAGCCAATACGCGTACGCACTACCTTACTAAACCAGCCGGTTTTTTCAGCAAGGGTATTACTACTGACAGGAGTAATTACAACATCGGCGTTTAAAAATTTGGCACAAAGAATACCTACCACATCACCTCTGAACCATTGTCCCAGTTCATCTCCCATTAAAGGACGATCTGCATCTCCATCAGTGGAAAATATTGCATCAAATTTATACGCTTTTGCCCATGTGCTCCCCTGAGCAATATCTTCGGCGCGCACAGCTTCTGTATCAATTGGGACAAAATCTTCAGTGCGTCCCAATTTGATAACTTCAACACCTAAAGACTCTAAAATATCATGCAGCACGTCTCGCGCTACGCTGGAATGTTCATAGATTGCAACACGCAAGCCTTTGAGGCTATCTTTACCAAAAAAATCAACGTATCGCTTCACGTAATGTGCTGTAGCAGCCACATCAGCCTCTGGCAACCGCATGCTTAGCAACGAGATTGGCACATCAATGACGGAAGATTGAATTAACGACTCCTCCGATTTGGAAATTTCACCATTATTGGTATAAAACTTGATGCCATTACGATCAAATGGAATGTGACTACCTGTAACGACAATAGCCGCAGCACCGAGATAATTGGCATAATAGGCAAGCGCAGGGGTTGGTAAAGCTCCCGCGTAAATCAACTGCACTCCTGCATCTTTTGCGGCTGCCGCACAGGCGGCAGCAATTTTGGGGCTGCTAGGTCTCAGATCATGCCCCAACACCACTTTAGCTAACGTACCGGCACTGCCAACAACGCTTTTCAGAAATGCAGCGGTGTAGGCATAACAAACTTCATCACTCATGCTCTCAACCAAACCACGAATACCGCTGGTACCAAAACGGACACCGGTAGCAGTCATAAGCGCGTCAATATTAATTTCTTTTGTAGTCATTTTATTAATCATCAATTGATATCAGGATCAAAAATTCAGCTTGATTGATTCATTTTAAAAATAAATCACTCATCATTTATTCGGCCTAATAAACACCGCCTGTAAACTTCTTGATGTCCCGCAACTGTTTCTTGGTTGGTCGTCCCAACCCACGGTCACGCTGGGCATATTCATTTTCACCTGTCAGTTTTGCATTTTCACGCTTGGCTATACTTGCTGCCGTTTCTGTGTACAAAAGCGCAGCATCTGGCGCACCCCTGCGAATATTAGAGAGCGCCTGCACACTAACTTCAATTTCAAAATCACGATTACGAATATGAATTACCTGATCTGCACGCACTTCTTTTGCAGGTTTGACACGCTCGCCATCTATATGCACTTTACCGGTCTCAATAGCCGCCGTAGCCAGGCTGCGTGTTTTAAAAAAACGCGCAGCCCACAGCCATTTATCCAGCCTGCACTTGGTATCGTTTTCATTAGTCATAATCGAATGAACAGAAGTTTATTGGTAATAAAATCAACTACTGCGCTTAGGTAAGTTAGCTTCCAGCGTTTGCTTAAAGCCCTGAAGCGCAAGCTCTGCCAAACCATTCAGCTCTTGCAAGCTGCGCCCTGTGAGATGCGCTATACCATCCGCGATGGTATTCATTGTGGAAATATGAAAATGACCTGTCGCAACCGCTTCAATCACTTCATCACTCAGCATCAAATGCCGCATATTACGCTCAGGAATCAGCACCCCCTGCTTACCATCCAGACCTATCTGCTTGCAGACTCTGAAGTAACCTTCGATCTTTTCATTCAAGCCGCCAATCGGCAGCACTTCACCATGCTGATTAAGCGCGCCAGTCACAGCGATACCTTGCTTGATAGGTACCTGCGCCAACGATGACAGCAGTGCAAAAAGCTCGGCACATGAGGCCGAATCGCCATCTACGCCGCTATACTCTTGCTCGAACACCAGTGAGGCGGTCAGGTTAAGCGGATTAAGTTTTGCAAAATTAGTATGCAGCCAGCTTTGCAGTATCATCACGCCCTTGTCATGCGTTGGGCCACTCATTCTCACTTCACGGTCAATTGTGAGTACACCGCGGCTACCGGCATAGCAGTTTGCCGAAATACGCACAGGTGAACCAAAGCTGGCTTCCGACAGGTCAATATGCGTAAGGCCGTTGATCTGACCGATGCACTCGCCGTAAACACTGATGATCAGCTCTTTATCCACGATTGAATCACGCATGTGTGACTCAATGTAGCTATGGCGTTGATATTTACGCTGTATCGCTGATTTTACGTCTTGAATCTCCACCAAACTCGCACCACGGATACCAGCCGCAGCCGCGCTTTCAAGCAGCAGCTTTTCCAGAACACCAAACTTGGTGCTCAATCGGGTCTGATCCTCGATCAGCCGATGCATAGCTTGTAGCAAACCAGCCACAGCTTCAGCTGTAAAATGGTGACAATGATGCTGCTGGCATTTGTAAGCAACGAAAGACGCATACGCGGCATAATGTTCCGTATTGGCTTTCACCTGATCAGCAAACTCGATTTTAATCGGGAAGTAATCAAAGAAATCCGGTGTAATGCCAAGTAACTCGTAATAGTCTTCACGCGTGGCAACCAATACGACTTTTACTGAAACCGGTATTGCTGACTGCGCACTGATGAGACTGCTACCCTGATTGCTACTGCTGGTTAGATCTTCAATCTGCAATGTGCCATTACGTAAAAAGCGATGCAGTTTCTCCAGTATGTGTGAACCATTTTGCTCATCAGCCAGAATATCGCGCAGATGCAGCAACAACGTCCCTGCATCGGCACGCAGCAAATTGCCGGCCCGCAGACGCATAAAATCCGGAATATTGCTGGCCTCACTTGCACCCTCTACACCGCCAAATAAAGACTGCAGGCTAGGATCATTGTCATATAAAACCGGTGCATGCTGCCCAGCATGATGCTCTACCAGCAGATTAGTACGGTAACGTCCAAAAAAACTCTCACTTAACAATGCCTCCAGATTGGTTTCACCTTCTGCATTCAGGTTAGGCTGCCATGCTTCCAGCGTATCCAGAATATCCTGCTGCAAGGCATTGAAATAATGCGTAGGAATCTTGTCAGCATCAACAAGAGTAAGGCTGGCTTTAATAGTAGCTAATTGGCCTTCAATAAATATCTGCACCGGTATCATGGAGTTTTGCTGCGCCTTGGCTTCCAACAGGCTGGGCAAGTCTTTGGCAAACACCCGTACAAAATTATCCATGGCCTGTTTCAACTGCATACCGGCACCGGCAGCCAATTTTAAAAACAAAGGTTTACCATTCGCATCAAACTGGTACAAAGCCACCAGATCACTGGCGACAGGCGACTTTACTGCAGCTTCGTGCATCATGTTCAGCATCAGGGTTGTACGGCCAGAGCCAGGCTCACCTAATGCAAGCAAATTAAAACCCGGATGCTGAATACTTAAACCAAATTCAGCCGCCTTTTTCGCTTCTGCCTGCGTTACCCAAGCCTGATATTGAGCACTATTGTGACCATCAACAATCAGTTCAGAGGTATCTGCAAAGCTAAATTTATTAGCTTCAATATTTAATGTTAGTTGTTGAGGTGTCAGTATGTTTTGCATATTTTTAGTGTTCACATCATGTGATTAACATGACGAATTCAAGTTATGGGTACTTCTATAAATACATTTTTTGGGCGCATTACTGCGTTGCGCGGTACTCGGAACCTTGCTGTATACTGCATACTATCTCGGCTCCTGTGTCCCGTGCGCCTTGTACTGCATCCCAAACTCCGCATTTATAGAAGCACCCTTATTTAGTTTACAACTGGCTCTATTTATTCCATCGTTCCTTGGCGTCATCATCAGCCGCCTTTGCTTCTACCCAGCGCTCGCCGGATTGCGTTAATTCTTTCTTCCAGAACGGAGCTTCCGTTTTCAAGCAGTCCATCACAAATTCACATGCAGCAAAGGCTTCGCCACGATGTGCGCCACTTACCGCCACAAGCACTATTTGATCACCAGGCTGCAATGTACCGACACGATGAATGATAAGGACATCCATAATATTCCAGCGCGCTTTGGCCTGTGTAATGATTGCATTCAATGACTTTTCAGTCATGCCCGGATAATGCTCCAGCGTTAGCTCTGCAACCGCATCCCCTTCATTGATGTCTCGCACCTGACCGATAAAACTCACTACGGCACCAACATCTTTACGCGCATACCGCAGCTGCCTGATCTCAAAACCAGCATCAAAATCTTCTATCTGCACACGTACGGTCATAGTTTTTTATCTATTAACCGCCGGTAACCGGCGGGAAAAATGCCACTTCATCACCATCGGCAATCGGGGCATTGTCGTGTACCAGCTCATGATTAATAGCAGCGCGCACTTTCAGCTTGCCCATCAGCATATGCCCCCACACGTCGCCGCGTTGTGCCAACAAAGCTTTGAGCTTTAAAATCGTCCACGCGCCATCGGCAAGCACTATATCTTCAGTTGAATATTTGAGCGACTCTTTAAGCCTTGCAAAGTAAAATAGTTTAATTTTCATAGTATTAAGATTATTAGTTAAACTTCTTTGTCATCTACAATATCCAGTACATCAGTTGGATTTTTAGATAACTCCACGCGCTCAATCTGTGCAAAGCGCTGTGTGATTTTCTGACTGGAAATATGCACATCCTGTGCATTTTCATGAGCCTGGCGAATATTGTCTGCCAGCTTTTTCATACGCACATCAAAACGGCCAAAGTCTTTGCTCAACTTGCCCAGCTCTTCCTTGATGACATGCACCTGTTTGCGTGTTTCTACATCTTTAAGCACTGCACGCGCCGTATTGAGTACCGCCATCAGCGTGGTTGGTGACACCACCCACACCCGCTTATTCATTGCATACTCAATCACATCATTGTGATAGGCATGCAATTCAGCAAATACGGCCTCAGCCGGAATAAACATCACCGCGCCATCAGAAGTCACATTGGAAATAATGTACTTATTGGCAATATCGTCTACGTGTTTTTTTACATCCAACTTAAATTGCTTCTCGGCCAACAACTTCTCAGCCTCGGTAAGCTTGTTATCAAGCATGCGGTGATAGTTTTCCAGTGGGAATTTACTATCCACCGCTACCGTGCCGGTTGGCTCCGGTAGAAACAAGGCACAATCAGCACGAGTGCCGTTTTCAAAAGTGTATTGCATGGCAAATGAATTGACCGGCAGCACATTACGCACCAGTGCCTCCAATTGCACCTCACCGAATGCACCACGCGAACGTTTATCCCCCAGCAACTCCTGCAAACTTACAACGTTAGTAGTTAGGCCATCAATTTTCTTTTGTGCTTCATCTATGGTTGCCAGGCGAGCCATCACATCCATAAACGTTTGATTGGTTTTTTTGAAGCCTTCATCCAGACGCTCAGACACCTTACCGCCAATCTGCTCAAGGCGGCCATCAACTGACTTGGTTAGCGTTTCAATACTGGCAGTCAATTGCAGCGTTGCATTGCGCATCGTGGTTTGAATCAGCTCCTGCTCGGCTTTGCCCTGCTCCGCCAGAGTGGTGTGCAGCTTTTCCAATACCGTTTCACGTGTCAGTGCCAAGCTGCTGTTCTGTGCCAGCTGCAATGCCTGCATAGCATCTCGCGTAGCCTGCAATTCAGTCGCCACGCTTACACGCAAACGCTCGCTCATTTCACCGGATGAAGCACTTAAACGGTCGCCCAGTTTATTCAAGCCATCATTAAAATCCAGCAGCATCGCGCGATGCTTTTCTTCCAGCTGTTGCAGAATAACAATGTTTTTATCGGTCTGATTGTCGCGCCAGATCTGCCACAGAAGCAGCAAAAGAATAGCCATCGCGATAATTAAAATAAGTATTTGTATCATAGGGTTCGATTATACCTTATGCACCGGCATTGAGACTTGCCGCTTAACACGGTGTTAATGATAGCCTGCCTTCACAAATAGTTGGATTGCACAAAATTAACTAATTTTTTCAAAGGACTATTCCTAAAAGTCTTCAGTTTATGCCAAACTTGAGACTAACTAATCAATCGCATGGGTATATTGTGAATAAACTAGTCCTATTCATAAACCAATGGCTTGCTAACATTACCCGCAGGCTGCACAACAACTTTTATCTATACCTGAGCGCCCTGCTTACGGTATTTGTGTTGCTGGATGCCAGCTTGTTCCACGTTGGCGAAAATATGCGCGATAAGGCATTTGACCTGATGGTTAAAAACCGTGTCATCGTGCCCAAGCCAGACCCAGACATTGTCATTGTAGATATCAACGAAGCATCACTAAGCGCAATGGCTGGCGAATATGGGCGCTGGCCATGGCCCAGGCAGGTATTGGGTGAGTTTCTTGAGAACATCGAAGCGCAGCAACCCAAAGCGGTGGTATTTGACATACTGTTCAGCGACCCGGATGTATACAATCCAGATAGCGATGCCTACTTTAATGACGTCATCGCCGCCACTAACAATACATTCTTCCCAATGCTGCGCCTGGCACCTGAAAGCGATAATCTAAGCAAAATCACCCCAGGCCAGATTCCCGGCATTAACCGTATCCAGCCAGATGACAGCGCATCACCTGATTCCAAACAGCCGATAGCTATCGTTTTGCCACATTTTGAGGCTGCGCTAAACAGCAAACATCTGGGCACACACAACATCTATCCAGACAAAGACGGCATAGTGCGCGAGTACAGGCTCTGGCATGATGAGCATGGCTGGATATTGCCATCATTGCCGCTAGCCGTAGGTAACTTTGCACCCATTAAGCCGGCATCACCCACGCAAAACATACTCATCAACTGGCGTGGCAAACCGTTCACCTATAAATTCGTCACATTCAGTGATGTGTATGCAGACATGGCAAGCAAAGTTAAAAAGCGTCCTGCTACTGAGTTTAAAGACAAGATTGTGATTATCGGTTCAACAGCCCCTTCACTGTTTGATCTTAAAGCAACTGCCATGGCTAAAGCACACCCGGGTGTGGAGATTCTGGCAACAGCTATTGATAACGTCAGGCACAATGACGACCTCAAGGTATGGCGCGGCAAGATACCTTACCTTCTGGTGAGCCTGACGCTCATCTGGCTCACTGCATTAGCATTTTTCCGCAATATGGATCGTGACAAACTGACTACGGTGTTCAGTAGCAGCCAGATTACCTTGTTGGCACTTTCATACACCGCGATTAACCTGACCAATACCTATCTGGACTTTACCGGGCCAATCACTTGGGCTGTCATGTATTTCAGTATTGCAAAAATATATGCGCTGGCGAATGATCGCGCCATGCAGCGCATTTTGGCCAGCGACGTTGAATCAGGTAAAAGAGGTGCGAACATACTGCTCATGCCCATCATCATTGAAAGCCAGATATCGTTCACCGACAGCATGCTCAAAAAATTAAGTCACAGAATCGAACAGCAATTACAACAGCCGGCAACTGTAGAATTTGTTAAAGGCACACAAAGCGGCATCTGGGGCTTGTTTAGTGATATGGTGGTAGTAAGCTGGGCATACACAAATATCAATCAGACTGGGTCCAACAAGACTGTGGCCGACAAGGTTGAGCAGGATGCCACACAGTTAGGCGCTCAATTAAGCAGCTTATTACAAAGCTCTGGTATGCCGGATGATGCGAGTGTGCGTTACGTAATGCATATCGGCACATTAAACACAGAAAAGCCTATGGCGAGCCAATGGCGAGGTCTGTTTGCACAAGCGATTATCAAGCTGGATATATTGGAAAGAGAACTATCATGACATCAAAATTCAAAGCTTTGCTTTTTATAGCGCCCCTGCTCTACTGGCAGACAGTTATTGCGGCTGAAACCGGTACCGCCTTAAAAAATGATACCTTGCGCAAAGAACCATATGCTGACGCAAAAACTGGCGGCAGCCTGACACGAGGTGAACCGGTAGATATATTAAAAAAACAGGGCGCATGGCTGCAAATCAAAACCAAAAAAACCACCGGTTGGGTACGCTTGCTATCCGTTAAACGTGGGACTTCAACATCAGGCAATCAAACTGCTGGCGTACTCGCCGCGGCAAGCGGCCGCGCGGGAACCGGTCAGGTAGTGTCTACCACTGGTATACGCGGCCTGAATGAAGAAGAGTTAAAAGCGGCCAAATTCAATGAAACCGAAGTTAAAACCTTGGAAGGCTACACCTTGAGTGCGGATGAGGGGCGCCAGTTTGCCAATGCCGGCAAGCTGAAACCAATAGTATTTGCAAATCTAAAGGCTGCGAAAGGTGATGCAAAATGAATATTCGTAAAAACCTGTTAATCTCAACGTTAGTTGCCACGGTATTGGGCACATCTAGCATGCAAGGCCTTGCCTTCGATTTTAAAGGCGTACTCAAAGACGCTGTAGAAAAAGAACTCGGGGAAAAACCTGTAACAACACCTGATGAAGCATCTCAAACACCTGCTGACACTAATGCCACTGACAGCACTTCAGCAACAAAAACCAGTGAACCAGAATTTAACTGGAAAAATCCCAGCAAAGAAGAAGAAATCTCCCTGGGTCGTGAGATTGCAGGTAATTTATTAGGCGCTGCTCCGCTTGTGAACGATGTGGCACTGCAAAAGTATGTCAACTCAGTCGGTCGCTGGGTTGCATCCCAGTCAGAACGTCCGGATCTACCTTGGCGTTTTGGCGTAATAGAAAGCGATGATTTAAATGCCTTTGCGGCCCCCGGCGGTTACATTATGCTTACCAAAGGCTTGTACCGCAAACTTAGCAACGAAGCGCAGTTAGCAGGTGTGTTAGGCCATGAAATCGGCCATGTTGTTAAAAAGCACCAGCTCAAAGTATTGCAAAAACAGCAGCTATTAAACATCGGCGCCGGTTTTTTAAGTGGTAAATATGCAAAAGATAACAAGCTTGTCAGCAAGGCAATCGGTACCGGTGCTGAAATCAGCGCACGCAGTCTGGACAAATCCGCAGAGTATGAGGCAGACAGGCTTGGTTTAAGCTACGCCACGCGTGCGGGCTATGAACCATACGGGTTAACTGAAGTGCTGCAAACAATTGGCCAGACCAACAAAAATGACAGCAGTGTGGCATTGCTGTTTAAAACCCATCCGCACCCGGATGACAGGCTAGTTGCCTTGGGTGATGCCATTGGCAACAAACTGGACAATATCAAAAACGGCAAAACATTGGAAAACCGGTTTTACCAGCTTAAAAACTAGAGACTTTAATTTAATTGCCCAAGGTATTGATATTACGCTTTAATAAATATCGATACCTTGGTCTGCAATTGATTCTCACCTCAAAGAAACGTTTGTCTGGATTTGATATGCTACTGACAAACGCCAACTCCACATTGCTGCTAATTTACATGGGCTAATAGCTACTTGGCGTAATCGTTAATCGGCCGCCGTTGCATCGTGTTAGAATTTTATACCAGTTAACAGATATCCTGTTTACCACACCTCATCGACAGTGAAACCAAGCACAAGAAAATGGAACACAATCTCTCCCTTATCTCCACCATTGCTGCCGCCTTCAGTGCGGCATTGATCCTTGGCTTCATCGCAGAACGGCTTAAATTACCTGCATTGGTTGGCTACCTGATCGCAGGCATTATCATCGGCCCGGCATCACCTGGTTTCGTTGCTGATATGCATATTGCTTCTCAGCTGTCAGAGATTGGCGTCATGCTGCTGATGTTCGGTGTCGGCCTCCATTTTTCATTGAACGACCTGCTTTCAGTCAGGCGCATCGCTGTTCCAGGAGCGGTGGTCCAAATGGGGTTGGCAACAGCACTTGGCATGTTGATGGCATGGTCATGGGGCTGGCCTTTGGGGAGCGGTCTTATTTTTGGGTTGTCATTATCCTGCGCGAGCACTGTGGTACTGCTTAAAGCGCTAGAGTCCCGCCGCGCACTCAGCACAATGAATGGACGCATTGCCGTTGGCTGGCTGGTGGTCGAAGATCTTGCTACCGTAATGGTTTTAGTGCTTTTACCGCCACTTGCAGGAGTGCTTGGCTCTACCAGTGCAGATTTAACCGTGACTAAATCACTCTGGGTAACCATCGGGCAAACGCTATTGCAAGTTTCTGCATTTATCGTCCTGATGCTGGTCGTTGGCCGTCGGGTGTTGCCATGGTTATTGTGGCAGGTTGCACGCACTGGTTCACGCGAATTGTTCACCTTATCAGTGATTGCATCTGCGATAGGCATTGCTTACGGGGCATCAGAGTTGTTTAGCGTATCATTTGCGCTCGGTGCATTTTTCGCTGGTATGGTGATGCGGGAATCCAAACTCAGTCAGCGTGCAGCAGAAGATTCGTTGCCATTACGCGATGCGTTCTCGGTACTGTTTTTCGTGTCAGTCGGTATGTTATTCGAGCCTGGTATCCTTATTAAGCTGCCCTTACATGTACTTGGTGTGGTTGCCATTATTATCCTCGGCAAGTCGTTCGCGGCAGCAGCATTGGTCATTGCGTTCCGCTACCCGCTCAGTACGGCTTTAACCGTTGCTGCAAGCCTGGCGCAAATTGGTGAGTTCTCGTTCATTCTGGCCGGGTTGGGGCTCTCTTTGGGCCTGCTGCCAACTGAGGGAATGAGTTTGATATTGGCCAGCGCCTTAATCTCGATTGCACTCAACCCTTTCCTGTTCGCTACCATAGAGCCATTCCGGCAGTGGGCCTTGAAACACTCCGAACTGGCACGCGTACTGGAACAAAGGCAAGACCCTTATGCCGAATTGCCGATGAGCACTGAACGAAAGTATCTGGAAGGCCAAGTTGTACTTGTCGGCTGCGGACGTGTCGGACGACGAATTGCAAAGGCGCTGAGCGAGCGTGGCATCCCTTATGTGATTGCAGAACAAAATCGTGAACTGGTTGAAGATCTCCGCAAACAAGGATTGGCAGCCGTGTCCGGGGATGCCGCTGACCCTGTTGTGTTAGTCCAGGCACATATCGCCAAAGCGGCCATGCTCGTCATCGCAACGCCTGATTCGTTAAATGTGCGTCAGATGGCGGATACGGCACGAACACTCAACCCAAATATCGAAATTGTTGTGCGCACGCATAACGAGGACGAATCCCTGCTGTTGCGCAATGAACGGATCGGCACTGTTTTCTATGGTGAAGAAGAATTGGCGAACGGCATGGTAAGCCACGTTCTGGCACGTTTCAATTCGCAAAGTCCAACTTGACGCAGTCATGAGCCACATGAAAAACGTGGCTTTGCTGTCAGCTCCTGCTTAACACTTCAATATACATGGCAGCGGACTTCCTGTACCTTCCGAAAGCCGCGATACTGAATCAATATGCGGCTAAACTGAAACAAGCACATCACATTGGCTTTCAATAAGCACATGCTTGGTAACGCTGCCCAAAAGCAGTTCTTCGATGAGATTTTCACCATGCTTGCCCATAACAATCAGGTCAGCGCTTTGCACCTGCTCCTGCTCTATCACACAGGCAGATGGGTCGCCATGCACCAGCACATATCTCGCCTCATCGAGACCAAGCCCGGCTTCCCTGCAAAGGGCCTCCATGCAGGCAGTTGCTTCTCGCCTGGCAGCCAACAGATACTCATTGATAATAGCGTCGTCCACACTGGCATACCTTAATTGTCCTTCAAATGGTACTTCATACGCGTGAAGTAAAATGATTTCGGCTTGTGGCGCAATTGCCTGTGCCTGCTTGATTGCACGCAATGATGAGGACGAAAAGTCAACGGGAATAAGTACTGTACTATAGGACTCATGAGCAGCCTGTTTTACCACAAGTACCGGACGCCGGGTTCTACGCAGCATCCTTTCAGCGGTTGAGCCCAGCAACGCATGCCGCATGAAACTCTCGCCACGCGCACCGCAGATCACCATGTCGGCAGAGGCATCTTGCAACTCATTGAGCAAAGAGCCGGATATCACGCGCACATCAGCAGAAATGCCATATCTTTTTGCCAATGTTCCAGCCTGCGCAATCAGACGGCTATGCGCAGCTTCAAGAATGCGTTGCTGCAATGCAGCAGATGCATCCTGTACGAGTTTTCGCAGTTTTTCCAATGGCCCAAAACTGACAACGTGCAGCAGATTCAGCGTGGCACCTGACTCTTTTGTAATCATGGCGGCACGCTCTACTGCATGGTTCGCTGGTGCTGAAAAATCAGTCGCTGCCAGCAATCGGTCAATTTTCATTATATTATTCTCCTGACAAACCGCCGCTATCGCCTGATTACCACGGCCACTTGGATTGGACAGTCGGCATAGCCTTGCGTATACTTTTTATAGTTATTCTATATCTTCCAGTACAAATTAGCGACATTGGAAAATGTATTCAATATCACTCGGAAGGCTGTAGCTACTGGATATCGCAAACAAGCACATATTGTTTACCTGTTGAATTAGAACAATAAAACCTGCATTTCAATCAACGATGCACCTCATTGCGGAAACCGTTACACCATGAATAAAAATACCTCGAATACAACCCCGCCTGCAACCATTCTACTGGCGACTGACTTGAGCGCACGCTGTGACCGCGCACTTGAGCGTGCCGCACAACTGGCAAAAGAATGGCAGGCGCAACTGATTGCCTTGAATGTCATCGATGCTCCGGACTCTCCTGATCAGGTATTAGCCTGGGTTGAAAACAACACTGATGACACGATGCTGAATATTGCTGCCAAACAGATGGCACGCGATGTTTCAGGTCTAGGCATCATGGTATCAATGCAGGTGATCCATTCGACTGATACTGCATCTACCATTAAGCAAACTGCTTTAAGCACGAACAGCGATATGGTTGTCACCGGCATGGCCAGGAATGAGATACTCGGCCGCTTCCTGCTGGGGTCAACCGTAACAAGCCTGGCCAGATCACTGCCCATGCCGCTTTTAGTCGTTCGCAACCGTGTACATGCCGCCTATCAGCGAATTTTGGTAGCCACAGACTTCTCGGAGCATTCGCGTCAGGCATTGCTGTTGGCGTCGCATTTATTTCCAGAACGCACCCTCCTTGTTTACCATGCCCACGAGATGCCATTCAGCGGTCTTTCCAGCAAGCATGCAGAAATCAACAACAATATAAAGCATGGCGAATACGCAAAATTTATAAACAACAGCAAACTGCCGGCTAACGTCTCTATTAAACCTGTAATAGAACTCGGCATGCTTGCGCCTGCACTGACACAATACGTGAGAAATCATGACATTGATCTGGTAATAATCGGCTCGAATGGCAATCACGGACTAGTAGACAACATATTAGGCAGCAACGCATCTGAACTTCTGGACTGGTTACCATGCGACACGCTGGTAGTTCGCAGTTCAGCTGATACTCATCAATAACAATGGAACTGCATCCCTCTATCACCTTTCTTGCCGGGTTGATTATTATCATCGTCGGCGCAGAGTTATTGCTGCGCGGAGCTTCACGCATTGCAATATTGCTGAAAGTCAAACCTATCATCATTGGCCTGACTGTAGTATCTATCGGCACCAGCATGCCAGAATTAGCGGTAGGCATCACTGCAGCTACAGAAGGCAAAGGGACATTGGCGGTCGGCAACATCGCTGGTACAAATATTTTCAACATCCTGTTTATCCTCGGATTAAGCGCACTCATCCGCCCATTGCCACTTCATCTGCTAAGTATCAAACTGGATGTCCCGGTAATGATTGCAACCGCTCTCGTATTGATTGGAATGGCATGGGACGGCATTCTTAATCAGGCAGAAGGCCTCGCGCTGATATTTGCTGCAATCATTTACACAATATCGCTGATACAGTTAAGTAATCGTGAGAGCGCAGCTATGCGGCATGAGTTTTCTGAAGAGTATGGCGCAGAATCAGCAAAGTTGCCTGCCGGCATCATCATACCGCGGTCAAAATTATATATAAGCTTGTGGAATAGCCTGTTGCTCATCTTGGGCATCTTCCTAACAGTAATGGGTGCGGAACTCATGGTATCCGGTGCGACGGGCATTGCACAATCTTATGGGATTTCCGACGCTGTCATTGGTCTTACTATCGTTGCAATTGGCACATCTGCACCTGAACTGGCCAGCACAATGCTGGCTACGCTTAAGAATGATCGTGATGTAGCGATCGGGAACCTGATTGGCAGCGGCATCTATAACGTACTGGTCATACTTGGTATTACTTGTACAGTCGCGCCTAACGGCATTAATGTGAGTGATGAAATCTTATGGATAGACTTGCCGCTGGCAGCCATGGTGGCGATTGTATGTCTACCTGTATTTAAAAGTGACCGCTTGGTTTCCAGACGTGAAGGATTGTTTTTCGTAGTCGCCTACATTGTTTATTTCAGCTCACTGCTTCTGCTGCGCAGCTAGCAAGTTGGCGCAATTCTTTAATGTAATTGTCAACAGGCAATTACATGAATGCTCATGATGTGCTGGATCAAAGCTAAAATCAAATCAAATCTCGTGCACGTAGTTCAGCTTTGACATAAGCATAGTAGATTGGCGCGGCAACCACACCTACCAGACCAAATGCGGCTTCCATGCACAACATCGCAATCAGCAACTCCCATGCATTGGCCCGTATCTGGGTACCAACAATGCGCGCATTCAGGAAGTATTCAAACTTATGAATGATGATCAGATAAAGCAATGAACCGATTGCTACCGCAAGTGAGTGACTCAAACTCACAATCACAATGATCGTATTTGAAATCAAATTGCCTATGACAGGAATCAATCCCACCAAAAATGTTATTGCAATCATGGTCTTAACGAGTGGCAGATGAATTCCAACCAACGGTAAGACAACAGCCAGATAGATAGCGGTAAAAAAGGTATTGATTGCAGAAATGCGTATTTGTGCGAAAACAACGCGCCTGAATGCTTCGCTGAATAAACTGGTACGCCCTACCAGTGCACGTGCAAACGGCTTGAAATTATCAATTACCACCGCTTCACGCAACGCGATGATGCCACCGATAATCATACCAATAAGAATATGGACCGTCACACGACCGGCTTCCTTACCCACTACCTGCAGTTCATCAGCATGCGTACGTAACCACGTAGTGGCTTGCTCCCTGAACGCAATGGCATCCGCTGGCAGATGTTCAAGCAGCCAGCCAGGCAAGGTTTTGCGGGAATCTTCGATAATCTGTGCCATTTTGGCCAACAGCACCGTTACACTGCCCGCATCAGAGCGCAAAAAGGCAGTTAATCCGGCACCTGCCAAGGCAAGCAGGCTTACGATAATAAAGACCAAAATGCCCACAGCCCATAATTTTGAGGACCGACCTGGACGCGTCGCAGGGAAGCGACGTGCGATATAAGGAGTAATAACATGGACCAGCTGGAATACTAACAGACCAGCAAGCAATGCCGGCAAAAGACCGAACTTCACGACAAAAAACAAGGTGAGCGCAGCTAGAATCCACGCTGATATTTCATGAATAGTTGCTGGCGGCTGGCTGTTTATAGTCATAAACTTCTAATTCTTTCAATTAAATAAGTTTTTCAACCTATTGTTTTATTTGAATCTATTTAAAAAACTAGCGACCTCTTCTTTTGGCAAACAAATCTCTAAATCCACTTGCTCATTAAACGCTTTATTCAGGATAGTACCGTTACATTTACTTAGCACCTTAGCCACTGCATCCATTTGATTATAATGAATCGTGATTGCCACGGTTTGCATTTCAACAAAATTGCCTATTTTCGCAGCATCCAGAGCCATTTTGGCAGTGCCGCCATAGGCGCGCGCCAATCCACCCGTGCCTAAATTGATGCCACCATAGTAACGTATCACCGCAACGCAAGCGTTAATCAAATCTCGGCCTTCAATCAACTTAAGCACGGGCATACCTGCAGTGCCAGAAGGCTCGCCGGCATCGGAAAAACGCTGCACGATGCCTTGCTCCGTTTTGATTCTAAAAGCATAAGCCAAATGGTGCGCACTTTGATGTTGAGTTGCAAACGCACGTAAAGCAGCGCCAACTTCACGTTCAGTAGAACATTGCACCACCATTGCGATAAAACGTGATTTGTTAATGGTCTGCTCGGCAAAACCAGTTTGTAATATTACTTGCAACTACTTGCGCCCACCCAATATGCTACCTAAAACACCCCGCACTATCTGGCGACCAAGTTCAGAGCCAATGGTGCGTGCAACACTTTTTGCAGCTGCTTCCAAAACACTATCGGAGCGGCTACCGGAAGGCTTTTTATTATTACTACCGCCCAAGACCCCGCCCCAATCAAACCCTTGTTCAGCTTTCGCTTCTGCGGCAGATTGTTGTGCACGAATATTTAACACCTCATACGCAGACTCACGATCTACGGCTTTCTCATAATAACCGGATAGCACTGAAGATCGGATAGTTGCGCTGCGCTCTACATCTGTTGCAGGCCCGATGCGGCTACCTGGTGGGCATACAAACGCACGTTCCACCGGTGTAGGAATACCTTTTTCATCCAGAAACGACACCAAGGCTTCACCTACACCCAACTCGGTAATGACTGTTTCCACATCCACTTTTGCATTCGCTCTAAAAGTAGTCGCAGCGGCTTTAACCGCCTTCTGATCACGTGGTGTAAAGGCACGCAATGCATGCTGCACACGGTTACCCAGCTGCCCAAGCACCACATCAGGAATATCCAGCGGGTTCTGGCTAACAAAATATACACCTACACCTTTAGAGCGGATCAAGCGCACCACTTGCTCAATTTTATCCAGCAACGCATCTGGTGCATCATTAAACAGTAAGTGCGCTTCATCAAAAAAGAATACCAGCTTGGGTTTATCCAGATCGCCGGCTTCAGGCAGCTTTTCAAACAACTCAGAAAGCAGCCACAACAATAGTGTCGCGTAAATGCGTGGGGAATTAAAAAGCTTATCACTAGCCAGAATGTTAATGACACCATGACCATTGCTATCCGTTTGCATCAAATCATCAAGGTTCAGCGCTGGTTCACCAAACAGGCGGTCTGCACCTTCTGTTTCCAGTTGCAAAAGCGCGCGCTGCACTGCGCCAGCACTCGCAGGCGATATATTGCCGTATTGCGCCTGATATTCCGCAGCATTTTCCGAAACATACTGCATCATGGCGCGCAGGTCTTTCAAATCCAGCAACAACCAGCCTTTGTCATCGGCGATCTTGAATATCGCGTTCAACACACCGCCCTGCACTTCGTTCAGATTCAGCAGCCGAGTCAGTAACAATGGCCCCATTTCTGCAATGGTAGTACGCACCGGATGGCCCTTTTCTCCGAACACATCCCAAAACGCCACTGGACATTTTGCGTAGCTGAAATCAGGCAACGTAAGTTGCTGCACACGCGCCTCAACCTTTGCGTTACCTCCACCCTGTTGTGAAATGCCGGACAAATCACCTTTTACATCCGCCATAAATACCGGCACACCAATCCTGGAGAAGCCTTCAACCAAGGTTTGCAAGGTCACAGTTTTTCCGGTGCCGGTTGCTCCGGCAATCAAACCATGGCGGTTAGCCATTTTGGGTAGAATAAAACTCGATATATTGTTATTTTTAGCAATCAGTATTGGTTCGGTCATACTATTCTCTGAATTTATTAAAGATTAAGGATTTATTTAAAGATTTAAGTTGGCAATGTTAACGATGCAATTAAAGTTGCGGGCTAAAAGTCACCTTTACGTGCCTTGTCCATAATTTCCAGTAAAACTGTTTCCAGTTCCTGAGCAGATTTCTTGGCACGTTCGCTAGGATTTTTAATACTTTTCAAATCAAACGTCGGCCTATCCATGGCAATAAAAAGTTTCAGCTTGTTATTTGCGTCCGGTTTTTCGTATATTGCTATGCGGCAGGGAGCGAACACCAGAAACTCGGGGTGGTCCAGGATAATTTCCGTCCCCATGCTTAAGTTACAGAATGAACGCACTTCTTTAATACCTTGCGGATCTATACCGCGCAACTTGATATGCTCGCCAATAGGAAAATTGGCCGGGTTCACAAAGTTCAGCCCTTCAGACAAGCTTTTCAGGCTATCCACCACATCCTGATAGCTCACGCCTTCATTCACCGGCAACTCATAAATTGCGGTAGCAGCATCAATAGCGGGCATACCGGCCCTGACCTTACCCGTTAATTCCCCAAGACTAGTCTCGGCTGGTTTAACCGCAGTACAAGCCGTATTTAACAACACTGCAACTATAATCATGGTACTTACATAAAAATTGCTGCGATACATATATAGCATCCTACCTTTAAGGTATTAATTCAATCAATTAGTCGCTAATTTTGAGTGCCGCGTTCACTGCAGCACGATTAAAGTGTGGCGCAATCAACTCAATAAAGCCATACATATAAGCACGCAAAAATGCATCTTTACGCACGCCTAAATAAGTAGTGCTGTCGGCAAACAAATGGCTCACATCTATTCTAGCCAAATTAGCATCACGCTCAGGGTCGTAAGCCATGTTGGCAAGTAAACCTACTCCCAACCCCAAGCTAACGTAGGTTTTAATAACATCGGCATCGATAGCAGTCAAAACCACATTCGGTGTTAACCCTGCATCACTAAACGTCTTGGACACCAGCGTACCCCCGGTAAAAGCAAAGTCATAGGTAATAAGTGGGTGTGAAGCCAGTTTTTCCAGCGTTAAAGGCCCACCTGTTAATAGTGGATGATCATGCGGAACGACAACACAACGATTCCAGTGATAACAAGGCAAACATAATAACTCTTCAAAGCTGCTAATAGACTCCGTTGCGATACCGATATCAGCCTCACCACTGACTACCTGCTCTGCCACCTGACTAGGATTACCTTGATGGATATTTAATTTCACTCCAGGGTATTTAGCCATAAACTCTTTAACTGCGGCTGGCAACCTGTAGCGCGCTTGAGTGTGGGTGGTAGCAATGGTAAAAGTACCTGCCTCTACATCACTGAACTCATCACCTACCCGTTTAATATTTTCAATATCGCGCATTACTTTCGCAGCTAAATTAAGAATCTGCTGCCCCGGTTCAGTCAAGCCGGTTAAACGCTTGCCGTTACGCTTGAAAATCTGCAGACCAAGCTCTTCTTCAATTAACTGTATCTGTTTGCTGACACCTGGCTGTGAGGTATACAATGCCTCGGCTGCATTGGTAATATTCAAACCATGCTTTACAACTTCGTGCAGATATCGTAATTGATGCAGTTTCATAAACGTAACCTCAGCGTCATCTCAAATACATAACGCTTATATAATTAAAAGATATATATATAGAATAACATATTCTTAAAAAAATGATTTATTCGTTGTTATAGTTCACACCTGAACAAAAACTCAATAACGGATACTCCACATGGAATTTGGTTATATTATTTCTGGCTTTGCCGTAGGTATGCTTGTGGGCATTACCGGCGTTGGCGGCGGCTCCCTGATGACTCCTTTGCTGGTATTTCTTTTTGGATTTAAACCAGCCATTGCCGTCGGCACAGATCTTCTTTATGCAGCCATCACTAAAACCGGTGGCGTGTTTGTACATCATAAGTCACATAAATCCGTTGATTGGCGTGTAGTGTCATGGATGTCTCTTGGCAGCTTACCCTCTGCCGTTGCAACCATTTTTTTGATTAAACATCTAATCAAAATTGAAAAAGATATTACCGGACTTATCACCTTTACGTTGGGTGTTGCGCTGATACTGACGGCGATTGCAGTGCTGATACGCAGCTTCTTAACCCGTAAAAAGATTCGTGAAATTGAAGATAGCGTCATTAGCAGTGGTCGCTTCAAAAAAATGCAAATACCGGCCACGATTTTTACTGGCATAATACTGGGTTTGCTGGTTACGATATCCTCAGTAGGTGCTGGCGCATTGGGTACATTGGCAATTCTGTTCCTCTACCCAAAAATGAGCACATTGAAAGTGGTAGGCACGGACTTGGCGCACGCCATCCCTTTAACTGCAGTAGCAGGTTTCGGGCATTGGTCATTAGGCCATGTTAATTTTGCGCTATTAGGCACACTGCTAATCGGCTCACTACCGGGAATATGGGTGGGTAGCCATTTGAGCGTAAAAATTCCAGAAAAAGTTTTACGCCCAATGTTGGCAACATTGCTGCTGATTATTGGTTTGAAATTTGTTTTAGCTTAATTTTTGAATTTATGATGAAGTCTTAATTTACATGTATAAATATGATGAAATAGATCAACAGATTGTTGATGAACGTGTAGTTCAATACCGCGACCAAGTGCGCCGCTATCTGGCAAAAGAGTTAACGGAAGAAGAGTTCCGTCCGTTGCGCCTGCAAAATGGCTTGTATATTCAGCGCCACGCACCGATGTTACGCATTGCCGTGCCTTATGGCATGCTCTCCAGCAAGCAATTACGCAAACTGGGCGACATTGCAAAAAAATACGACAAAGGCTACGGCCACTTCAGTACCCGCCAGAACCTGCAACTTAACTGGCCAAAACTGGAGGAAACACCTGACATATTGGCTGAGCTGGCTACGGTTGAAATGCACGCCATCCAAACCTCAGGCAATTGCATCCGCAACATCACTACTGATCAGTTCGTAGGCGTTGCACCAGATGAAGTGATAGACCCGCGTGCCATGGCTGAAATCATCCGCCAATGGAGCACCTTTCACCCCGAGTTTGCCTTGTTACCGCGTAAATTCAAGATCGCGGTTTCTGGTACCAAACAAGACCGAGCTATTGTGCAGGCGCACGACGTCGGTCTGGAGTTCTATCGCGATGCCAACAACCAAGTTGCCGTTAAGGTCTGGGTTGGCGGCGGTTTGGGCCGCACACCTATTCTAGGCTCAGTAGTACGTGAACATCTGGATTGGCAGCACGCCCTCACCTACTGCGAGGCGATCATCCGTGTTTACAACCTGCACGGCCGCCGTGACAACATGTACAAAGCGCGTATCAAGATTTTAGTAAAAGCTTTGGGCATCAATGAATTCCGCAATCAAGTAGAAGCCGAATGGACTCACCTGAAAGATGGCGCCAACACTATTACCGAGGCAGAACTGGCGCGCGTAGCAAAACATTTTGAAGCCATGCCTTACGAAAACCTGCCGGCCAACAATGCCAGCTTCGATGCGGCTATTGCCAGCAACCCGGCATTCGCTGCATGGGTAAAACGCTGCGTGCATCCACACAAACAATCAGGCTATCGTGCCGTGACCCTGTCACTAAAACCACACGGCCAAGCGCCCGGCGATATCACTTCTGAACAGATGTGGGCAGTGGCTGACCTGGCTGATGAATTCAGCTTTGGTGAGTTACGTTCTTCACATGAGCAAAATCTTATTTTGGCTGATGTGAAATTAAGCGACCTGTTGCCATTATGGGAAAAAGCGCGTGCCAATGGCTTGGCAACACCCAATATCGGTTTGCTGACAGATATCATCTGCTGCCCTGGCGGCGACTTCTGCTCACTGGCTAACGCCAAGAGCATCCCGATCGCAAAAGCTATCCAAAACAAATTTGACGACCTTGACTACCTGCATGATATTGGTGACATCGAGCTAAATATCTCCGGTTGCATGAACGCCTGCGGTCACCACCATGTTGGGCATATCGGCATATTGGGCGTAGATAAAGACGGCTCTGAGTGGTACCAAGTTACCATTGGCGGCAAACAAGGCAACGATGCCAGCATCGGCAGCGTGATTGGGCCTTCATTCTCGGCTGAAGAGATGCCGGGCGTGGTGCAAAAATTGATTGAGGTTTACATTAAAGAACGTACCCCGGAAGAACGCTTTATTGATACGGTACGTCGTATCGGCGTTGTGCCATTCAAGGCACACGTCTATGCAAAAGATGAGGTAGTCGCATGAGCAATTTAGTTAAAATCGAAAACGGCATAGCCGCAGTAGCAAGCGATGACTGGACACTGGTTCAGTTGCCGGCAACGCAGGTTGAAGAACGTAAGCAAGCGGGTAAAGTTGTATTGTTCAAGCTCACCGGTGAGAATGTAGTGACTGAAGAGCAAATAGCCAACACGGTTATTCCTACGAGCGGCAAAATTATTGTGCCTTTGAGTGTTTTTATTGAAAGAAACAATGAATTCGCCAACCGTATTGCTAAAGGTGAAGTCGGTATTTGGCTAGCAACGCATGAACTGCTTGAATATTTAATCCAACAACTACCAGACTTGAATACATTGCCGATTATCGCTGTATTTGTTGAGCGCTTTGCTGACGGACGCATATTCTCGCTTGGTACTTTGTTACGTACACGCTATGACTACAAAAACGAATTACGCGCTTTTGGTGATGTACTGCGTGACCAGCTGTTCTTTTTAAAGCGCAGCGGCTTTACCAGCTTTGTCATTCGCCAAGACCGTTCAGCACAGGATGCCATTGCCAGCCTGAACGACTTCAGCAAACCTTACCAGGGTGCGGTAGATAATCCTCAACCGGTATTTAAACGCTACAACAGAGGTGTTTAATGACGAGTGACATCGACCTCGGTCAAGTGGTTATGCTAAAAGGTGGCGCTAACAACCCTGCCACCAAACCGGCACTTACCGACGAATTGGTTGCAAGCGTGAATCGAAAAACGATTGAGGTTCATGCCTTGCTGAGCCAAGCCGTTGCAGAATTTGGCGCGGGCAACATTACCTTTGCCAATAGTTTCGGTGCAGAAGATATGGTGCTTACCGATATCATCCTTAACCATCAGGCTAATGGTGATAAATTAGGCATAGAAATCTTCTCGCTGGATACCGGCCGCTTGCCTGTAGAGACGTATGATTTAATGGCTGCTGTAGAATCACGTTACAATACTAAACTTAAAGTGTTTTTCCCTAAAGCTGATGCAGTAGAAACTTACGTGAATAGCCACGGCATTAATGCATTCTATGAATCCATAGAGTTACGTAAAGCCTGCTGCCATATGCGTAAAGTGGAACCTCTGCAACGCGCGCTTAACGGCAAAAAAGCCTGGATTACCGGCATGCGTGCAGAACAATCTGCAACGCGTGTTAATTTACCGGTGCGTGAGTTCGATAGCGGTAATCAGCTGGAAAAATTCAACCCATTAAGTGACTGGTCAGAAAAAGAAGTGTGGGCTTATATACGCCTGCATGAAGTGCCTTACAACAAGCTACATGACCAGTTCTACCCAAGCATAGGCTGCGCACCATGTACACGGGCAGTTGCGATGGGTGAAGACATCCGTGCCGGACGCTGGTGGTGGGAAGACCCAACCAGCAAAGAATGCGGGCTGCACGTTAAAAAGTAATTTATAAAAAATAGTTTGTAAGAAATAATTTTAATTTTATTGGCTTTTTTCTGTGGTTTTAGCATGCTACAGATCTAGAAATACTCAACATGACGACAACTAAACAACCTTTATCACATCTGGACTGGCTGGAATCCGAAGCCATTTACATTCTGCGTGAAGTCGCAGGCCAATGCTCTAACCCAGTTCTGCTATTTTCAGGCGGCAAAGATTCACTTTGTATTTTACGCCTAGCAGAAAAAGCATTCCGCCCCGGTAAATTCCCATTCCCGCTCATGCATATCGACACCGGCCACAACTATAAGGAAGTGATTGATTTCCGTGACCAACGTGCCGCCGAACTCGGTGAACGCCTGATTGTGCGCTCTGTGGAAGACTCGATGAAACGTGGTACCGTAGTGCTGAAATCAGCTGACGAACCACGTAACAAACACCAGTCTGTGACCTTGCTTGAAGCGATTGAAGAGTTCGGTTTTGACTGCTGTATCGGCGGTGCACGCCGCGATGAAGAGAAAGCCCGTGCCAAAGAACGCATCATGAGCTTCCGTGATGAGTTCGGCCAATGGGACCCTAAAAACCAGCGCCCGGAACTATGGGATTTATACAATGCGCGTTCACATAAAGGTGAAAACATCCGTGCGTTCCCTATCTCCAACTGGACAGAAATGGACGTCTGGCAGTATATCGAACGCGAAAGACTTGAACTGCCAAGCATCTACTTCGCTCATCAGCGTGATGTGGTAATGCGCGGTGGCGCAATTGTGCCAATTAATGTGCCGCTGCAAAATGGTGAGGTCATTAACCCACCTAAAGCCGGTGAAGAAATTATTGATATGCAGGTACGTTTCAGAACCGTAGGTGACATCACTTGTACCGCTCCGGTAATCAGCGATGCTGATACCGTGTCTAAAATCGTGCTGGAAACAGCTACTACAACCATCACCGAGCGCGGTGCGACCCGCCTGGATGACCAAACCTCTGACGCTTCTATGGAGCAACGCAAGAAAGAGGGTTACTTTTAATGAGTACTATGAACACTACAGCACAACATAACGACTCCCTGCTCCGCTTCATGACTTGCGGCAGCGTAGATGACGGCAAGAGCACTTTGATCGGCCGCTTGCTTTACGATACCAAAACCATTCTGGCAGATACACTGACACAGATTTCAAACACTTCAAAAAAACGCGGCATGGAAGCGGTTGACCTGTCACTGCTGACCGATGGTCTGCAAGCCGAGCGCGAGCAAGGTATTACCATTGACGTGGCTTACCGCTATTTCAGCACCGGCACACGTAAATACATCATTGCCGATGCTCCAGGGCATGAGCAATACACACGCAATATGGTGACAGCGGCTTCTACTGCAAACCTGGCGATTATTCTGATTGATGCACGTAAAGGCGTATTGACGCAGACGCGCCGCCATAGCTATCTGGCGCATCTAGTCGGCATTCCACACATTGTAGTGGCTGTGAACAAAATGGATCTGATTAACTATGATCAGGCAGCCTACGACAAAATCTGTGCTGATTACCTGGCTTTCGCAAACGAAATCGGTCTCGCACAAAGCAAAATCGCCGCCGGTAACGACATCAGCTTTATCCCGATGTCTGCACTAAATGGTGACATGCTTGTGGACCGTCTGGACAATATGCCTTGGTATACAGGCCAAACCATGCTGGAAAAACTGGAAGCTGCACCTACAGCGCATTCTGAACATGCTGAGCCATTCCGCTTCCCAGTGCAATTTGTATGTCGTCCACATGCTTCAGACAACCATGAACTGCATGATTTCCGCGGCTTCATGGGGCGTATTGAATCCGGTGAAATTGCAGTAGGCGATGCCGTCACAGTATTGCCAAATGGCTATACTTCTAAAGTTAAAGCTATCCAATTAGGTGAAGAGAAACTGCAATCTGCCACAACAGAACAAAGCATTACCCTGCTGCTAGAAGATGAAATCGACACTTCACGCGGTGACATGATCGTAAAATCAAGCGATGTCAAAGAACCGGTAAAACAGATTGAAGCTTTTGTGTGCTGGCTCTCTGAAACACCAATGTCGACTGCACGTACCTACATTGTGCGTCACACCACGCGCGAATCTAAAGCCAAGGTTGGCACTATCAGTTACAAGGTAGATGTAAACACATTGGAACAGCAAGCAACTACTGATCTGAAAATGAATGACATTGCACGCATCAGCTTTAAACTGGCGCAGCCATTAATGGTTGACAGTTACGCGGCTAACCGCAGCACTGGCGCATTTATCATTATTGACGAATCGACCAATAATACGGTTGGCGCTGGCATGATTGTTTGATTTAAGGCAAAACTCCTAATAATTAAACATTCACAACTCGCCATATAGATGAGTTTTCTTATAAAATAACGTTTTAGCTATTTAAGCTGTAAAGGATTAGAAATGACTTACGTCGTCACCGAAAATTGCATTCAATGTAAATATACTGATTGCGTGGATGTATGCCCTGTTGATTGTTTTGTAGAAGGCCCTAACTTCTTGGCAATCAACCCGGATGAATGTATCGACTGTACATTATGTGTTGCAGAATGTCCTGCTGAAGCAATTTTTGCAGAAGATGATGTGCCAGCAGATCAGCAGGAATTTATCGAATTAAACGCGCGTTTAGCGAAGCTGTGGCCGGTAATTACCTCACGTAAGGAATCACTGGAAGATGCCGATGCGATGAACGGTGTTCCAGCTAAGCGTGATTTACTCATCGAATAGTTTTAACCACGGGATCTATCAGTTAAAAGGAGGCTTACGCCTCCTTTTCTGTTTTAACTAATAGTGATAACGATACTTAACATATTCAATGACAGCTCCCCTTAAATACCTGCAACACTATCCAGTATCACTGCAAGACAAAATCAGGCAGTTACAGGGGGAAAACCTGCTCGGCGACTATATACAGCAACGCTCAGCCGCATAATGTACAAACTGACAAAGCTTTGTATGAATATAGCAATGAGATAAAACAGGCTTATCTACGCAATGCACCATTACTGGACAAGGTGCATTATGACAACCGCCTGAGTATTGAACACCATGCACTGGGCCTGAATACTGCAATATCCCGAGTGCAGGGCGACAAACTAAAAGCAAAAAAAGAAATCAGGATTTCGTCATTCTTTAAAGAAACACCGGCCGAATTCTTACGCATGATCGTAGTCCATGAACTGGCACATTTGAGGCAGAGAGATCACGACAAGGCATTTTATCAGTTGTGCCTACACATGGAACCCGACTACCATCAGCTGGAATTCGACTGCCGCGTTTACCTGTTATGGAAGAGTATTGATAAAAACGCTACTGGCTAACCCAAAGTTTGCTTTTACGTATCATCAACCAGCCGAACACAAGATAAGCAGCCATTGCCATGGCCAGTCCTGACGGCGCATACCAGACCAATGGCACCACTAGCCCCGCTGATACTGTCGATAATAGCATTTGTATAAAAGCCTGACCAGAAGCCGCCGTACCGCGTATCCTGGGGTGGCGATCCAAAGCTGCCAACGACAATATAGGCATCGCCAGCGCCATGCCAACATTAAAAAAAGCAACGGGGGCTATATTGTAAACAGCATTTGTTGGCAGAATAAAGCAGATAAAAATATTTAACGCCACCATTACCGCCATCCATAAATAAGCGACTTTAACGACTTTTCTTTGCGCATACTTACCGGCTGCACGCTTGGCCAGATAAGAACCTAACACCATGCCACAAACGGTAGGTATAAACATCCAGCCGAACTGATGTCCATTCAGACCTAGATGTTTTACCAGAAATACCGGGCTTGCCAACACATATAGAAAAAAGCCAGCAAAATTAGCCCCTGTCGCCAACACTACATAATTAAACTCTTTATCGCCAAAAATAATACGGTAATCTTTAATTACCTGCTTGACTGATAGTGGCAAACGTTTTTCAACAGGCATCGTCTCCGGCAGATAGCGCATTGCTGCCAGCAAACTCACCCCGGAATACAGTGCCAGAAATATGAAAATTGCCTGCCAGTGAATACCCAGCAGCAAGCCCCCAATGATAGGTGCAACCGCCGGCGCAATACCAAACAACATCTGCACAGTGGCCATAACGCGCTGTGCTTGCGGACCAGAAAATAAGTCACGCACCATCGCCCTTGCCACAACATTGCCAGCGCCGCCGGATAATCCCTGTAATGCCCGGAAGAACCATAATGTTTCAATATTCGTTGCAAAAGCGCAACCTATTGAAGCAATGACAAATACACCTAAACCCCATTTAATTGCAGCAATACGCCCTATGGAGTCCGATATAGCACCGTGCCATAACGTCATCAACGCATAAGGTAATAAGTAAAAAGTGAGGCTTTGCTGTAGTTGCAAAGATGAGGCATGCAGGTCACTTTCCAGCGCAGGAAACGCTGGCAGATAAGTATCGATAGCAAAAGGTGCTAATGCTGCCAAACTTGCAAGCACAACAGAAAAAAGCAGGGTTGATGATTTTTGCATTTAACCTTAACAAACTGAAGTATTTCAACCCACAGCTTTACAATTTATACAATGATATTCAAACCTTGCTCAGTCTGATTAATGCTCTTTATAACAGAATCTGACTCATGAAGTGCTAATAAATTAATACCCATTTGATACGTTCTATAGCCATTTTGAGCTAAAAAATCGCTAACAGCTTTAGCATCAGTTTTGATGATCTCGATAATTAAAATAGGTTTGCTACGCGCAATGGTTGCTTTTGCCCCAATCAGCACATCAACTTCCATGCCTTCCACATCTATCTTTATTAAATCTACACGCTGCCAGGCAAATGCATCTATGTGTCTAAGCTGGACAGACTGCATATTAGCGTCTGAGTAATCAATATTTTGTCCAATAAACTCATTGCGATCACTTCGTTTCAGCTCCAGACTGCCAAAACTTGCCGGAACCAAAGAATTAGCTACAGGAATTCTAATTTCCCCTTCTTCCTGACCTATTGCTGCATGATAAACGGTGGCATTAAGACAATTATTGATTGCAACATTTCCAGCCAGTGCATAATACACTCGCTCCTGAGCCTCAAAACCATGCACATAGCCCCAGCCATGCATATGCTTTGCCCACTCAATTGTATGTACACCAACATTTGCACCACAATCAATGGCTACAACACCATCCCCATATGCACGCCTGCGCAAGGTTAGCAGTGCCAATGCAAAATTGACTTCTTCAGGGTCAAAACAAGAGTTGTTTAATATTTGATAGCCAACTCCATATCCGCGATTTTGATCTACCATTCGGTAGTCGTTACGGTTAACAATCATAGTACCGTGATTGCTGGATACCAAAACAAATGCTATCGGACGCTTAGTAGCCACGATTACTCCTTAAATTACGGTAAGGCATGAAACGCATCCGTCAACTCCTTAAGTTCACCTGAGATAATCTTTTTCGAGTTCTTATCGTTGCGAAACAAAATAGGCTGCGCTGCAATCACCGGGTTTTTCGCATCTTCAATCGCTTTTTCAATCAGGTGATGATGCGGTGACTTGCTACATACCGGATCTGCGGCTTCAGCATCACCTGTCAGCAGAAATGATTGACAACGGCAACCGCCAAGGTCCTTTTCTTTCTCATCACAGCTGCGGCATGGTTCTTTCATCCAGCTATCACCGCGGTATTTATTAAAGGCCGGTGAATCCTTCCAGCTCCAACCCAAGTCGTTATCTTTAACATTCGGAAACTTCATGTTTGGCAATACACGGGCTGAATGGCATGGTAGCACATCACCATTAGCCGTCACAATCATGAATACTTCACCCCAGCCGTTCATACATTTTTTTGGACGGTCATTAAAGTAATCCGGCACAACATAAAATATTTTCATCTTGGTGCCAGTTGCACGGAATTCATTTGTCACGGCTTCTGCACGTTCAAGCTGCTCTCGTGTTGGCATCAGTTGGCTACGGTTAACCAACGACCATCCATAATATTGGTTATTCGCCAGTTCGATATAGTCCGCGCCTAATGCTTCGGCCATTTCCAGAATTTCTTTCATATGATCGATGTTATAGCGGTGAATCACCACATTAAGCACCATTGGGTAGCCATGACTTTTAATCATGGCCGCCACTTTTTTCTTCAATTCAAAAGTTTTGGTATTGGTAATGAAGTTGTTAATCTCTTCAGTAATATCGTGCATTGACAACTGAATGTGATCCAAACCGCCATCTTTAAATGCCTGAATACGTTTTTCAGTTAAACCAACGCCTGAGGTAATCAGATTGCTGTAATAACCCAGTTTTTTGGCTTCCACCACGATATCTTCAATATCATCGCGCAGCAGCGGCTCACCGCCAGATATGCCCAGTTGAATCGCGCCAAGCTTCCTAGCATCGCGCAGCGTCTGAATCCATTGCTCGGTTGTCAGCTCATTTTGCGTATGTTTGTCATAATCGGTCGGGTTGTAACAAAATGCACAATGCAGCGGGCAGCGATATGTTACCTCAGCCAGCAACCACAAAGGCTGGGTCTGTGTAGCGCTAGCAGCTACACCGTTATTTACGGCTGCATGCACCGTCTTTTGTACTACTGATTCACCTAAAGAGGCTTGTGTCATTTTGTTACTCCTGAACGCTTTAAGGGGTTACCCCCTAACTTTCCTAAACTTTACGTAACCAACCTTTGCCTGTAGCAAGTTCGAACATGCCGATAATATCTTTCTCAATATCTTCGGCATCAGGAAATGTGGCCTTAAGATCAGCCACAATCTCCCCTACTGTTGCCTTACCATCCACGCGCTTTAGCACTTCACCAGCGCCGCCATGAAGTTTGACCATGCCTTCAGGAAAAAGTATCACATAACTATTCTGTGCTTCTTCCCACTGAAAACGATGATGATGGGCTAACGCGTAAACATCGGCATCTTGTATTTGAATATCCATAACTACTTTTCTTAACTAACGTTCATCACAGGTTGACGTAAGTAATCGCGGCCTTCAACTTTGATATCAGCACATTGCAACATAATCGCATCTGCCATCACCCACAATACGTCCAGTTTAAATTGCAGGATTTCTATCGCACGCTCCTGTAAGGCACGGCTTTGACCAAAGTAGTCCAGCGTTACCTGTAAACCTTGCTCAACATCACGACGCGCCTGTGTCAGGCGATTTTTAAAATACTGCATACCTTCCGGGTTGATCCATGGATACATATCAGGCCATGAATCGATACGCTGTTGATGGATATGTGGTGCAAATAGCTCAGTCAAACTAGAACATACTGACTCTTGCCATGGGCGTTGTTTTGCAAAGTTGATGTAAGCATCAACTGCAAATGTAGTGCCTGGCGCAACCAATTTAAGTGACATAATATCTTCACGGCTTAAACCAACGGCATGACCTAAATGAATCCATGCTTCAATACCGCCCTCACCGCCTTCATTAATGTGGCCACTACCATCATGGTCAAAAATACGCTGAATCCAGCCACGGCGGATTTCACGATCTTGGCAATTAGATAAAATCGCTGCATCTTTCATCGGAATCGCAATCTGATAGTAGTAACGGTTTGCCACCCAAGCCTGCATTTGCTGTTGCGTTAACTTGCCTTCGTACATCAACACATGAATAGGATGATAAATGTGATACCCCTTACCTTTTTCACGCAACTTAGCTTCAAACTCTTCTCTACTCCATGGTGCTAATTCTTGATTTGCCATTTTTATAATCCTTATAAAATAATATCCATACCGTCATACGCGACTTCGATTTTGTGTTCATTCAAAATCGCACGCTCGGCGGAATCTTCACGCAAAATTGGATTTGTATTGTTGATATGTATCAAAACTTTACGCACATCGCCGAATTTGTCTAAATCTTCGATCATGCCATTCTTTCCTGATTGAGGATTATGACCAATGCTGCGCGCAGTCTTGGTCATTAAACCTAGATCGATCATTTCAGTATCAGTCCAGAACGTACCGTCTACCATAATGCAATCTGCCTGATTCATAAGCTCAGGAAGATGTGGCTCTATTGACTCCAAGCCTGGTGAATACCAGCACTTTTTGCCTGTGCTAATTTCTTCAATCAGCACACCAATGGTGTCGCCAGGTTGAGGATTATTACGATGCGGCGAGTAAGGCGGTGCGGCACTTTTTAGTGCAACCGTGGTGAATTTAAGATTTGGTACATTGGGCATGGTAAAACTGGTTTTACCATCAATCGGCACGTTGTGATGATTGATGCCACAGTAATGGCCCAGTATATTCAGCGCCTGATTACCCGAGGTTAGATCACCATACACCATGTCAGTACAGTAAATTTCACGCTTCACTGTACCTTCACGCAACATATACAAACCAGTGGTATGGTCAATCTGCGCATCGATCAATACAATTGCCTGGATACCTGTATCACGTATTGCCCGATTTGGTTGTAGCGGAGCGAAATCCTGTATTTGTTGCAGCACATCTGGCGAGGCGTTAAATAACACCCAGTTAATGCCGTCACTGCTGACACAAATAGATGACTGTGTGCGCTTGGTCGCTTTAATCGTGCCTTTGCGTATTCCATTACAGTTAAAACAATTACAATTCCACTGTGGGAATCCACCACCGGCACCAGCGCCTAATACATGTATGTGCATATCGATCTACAATTCTTTAATAACGGTTATACAACTTCTGATTTCTATAAAAAAACCTATACTCTTGATTTGCAAGACAGTTTTTTTATAAAAAAAGGCTGTCTTGCGGCAGCCTTTTTTTGTAATTAACGTATACGCTAATTATTTGTTCATTACGTACATTGTTACTTCAAAGCCAAAACGCATTTCTGTAGCAGCTGGTTTAGTCCACATGATAATTTCCTTTTAATAGTTATTTAGTTGGTCTCGCTGTAACTGAATCGTCGCAACGTGAGAAGCATTGTGCGCTCTAATTACCATGGCCAACACCGCTAACTTACGGAATAACTACTAAGTAAATTCATGATGCAGACATCATAAAATCATTACTGCCAGACATAGGTATTATGTATTACTACCCGATTTCATGATTTCTTCGAGCGCAGATAAAAACTTGGCATTTTCAGAAAACAAACCGACACTCACTCTCAAATACTCAGGCATTTCATAATTGGCAACAGGCCGAACAATAATGCCTTTTTGCAACAGTTTTTGATTATAGCCTGCAGCATCGCCAACCTTCACACTGATAAAGTTTGCATAGGACGGAATGTACTCCAAACCAAGTTTATCAAATCCCTGTTTTAATTGTGCCATACCGGCCTGATTCAAAGCATAGGTACGCTCAACAAAATCATCGTCAGCAAGCGATGCTACTGCTGCCGCCTGAGCAATGCTGTTCACGTTAAAAGGCTGACGCACACGGTTCATCATATCGGCAATATCCGCATGACATAAACCAAAACCGATACGTAGCCCGGCCAAGCCATAAGCCTTGGATAGTGTACGTGAAATAATCAAGTTATGAAATTCTGGTAACCAGTTGATAGCTTCAGATTTCAGATCGCCTGGCAGATACTCATCATAGGCCTCATCCAGCACAACCAGTACACTTGCAGGCACCTGTTTCAAGAAAGTATATAACTCTTCTTTACCTAACAATGTGCCTGTAGGATTATTTGGATTAGCAATAAAAATCATGTGCGTGTTAGGTGTTATTGCCTTTAACATCGCATTTAAGTCGTGACCGTAATTTTTGGCCGGCACGACCACGCCAGTTGCACCCATCGCCTGTGTGACCAGCGGATAAACCGCAAAAGCATGCTGCGAGTGTATCGTTTCGCTATCATTCGTTAAATAAGCACGCGCAGCAAGTTCCAGAATATCGTTAGAGCCGTTACCGAACACGATCTGGTTATGTGCAACATTGAATTTCTTGCTCACCGCATCACGTAACGCAAAACTATTACCATCGGGGTAACGCGCGATATCAAGAATCGCCTCCTGTATCGCATACTCAGCTTTAGGGCTGATACCGAGTGGATTCTCATTTGAAGCCAGCTTGACGATATCCTCCACTTGCAAGCCCATTTCGCGGGCAAGTTCAGTGATAGGTTTACCACCTTGATACGGCGCGATTTCACGAATATAGGCTGGTGCTTGAATAGTCATTTTTGAACAGTAAATAATTAGATTGTTAAGCTTGAAGGGCTATTGAGACTTTAAATGATTGCAACTGGATATGACCCCAAGTGCTTCAGGTACGAGGCACGGGTTTCAATCTCTTTGACTGCCGCCGTCACTTTTGCATCCTGCTGATGACCTTCAATATCAACGTAGAATACATATTCCCACATACCGACTTTTGAAGGCCTGGACTCCAGCTTAGTCATACTTACCCCATACTCAGCCAATGGTGCCAGCAGGCCAAGAATCGCCCCGGGCTGGTTTTTAGTAGCCATCACCAATGAAGTCTTGTCTTTACCCGATGGTGCAACATCATGCGTTGCAATCACTAGAAAGCGCGTAGTGTTTTTAGGATCGTCTTCTATATTCTCTGCGAGTACATTCAAGTTAAACAGTTCTGCTGCACGCTTGCTGGCAATCGCCGCAACCGGTGTATTTTCGGTAGTTACCAGATCATGTGCCATTTGCGCTGCCAGTGCGTTACTTACCACAGCTTCTCGCGTTACATTTGGAACAACTCTATTAAGCCATTCATGACATTGCGATAACGATTGGGCATGCGAGAATATATGTGTGATTTTTTTTATGTCGGTTTGCGCAGAAAGCAGGCAGTGATGCACAGGAATGGTGACTTCACCACAAATCTTCAGCGGGCTACTTAACAGCAGATCCAGCGTCAGGCCTACCGCACCTTCATTCGAGTTCTCTACCGGGACAATACCGTAATCCGCCTGCCCTGCTTCTACGGTGCGGAACACCTCATCAATCGAGCCGCAAACCACTGCGCCTCTGCCAAAACCAAACTGTTTAAGTGCAGCTTCCTCGCTATATGTACCCAATGGCCCTAGAAAAGCCACCGTCAATTCTTTTTCCAGCGCACGGCAATTGGACATAATACTGCGGAATATATTGGTAACCGCTTCTGCTGATAATGGGCCGGCATTAAGCTCGGACAAACGTCTTAATACCTGAGCTTCACGTTCAGGGCGATAAATAACACCATCGTCCTTTAACTCACCAATATGACGGGCATAACTTGCCCTGTCGTTTACGAGCTTGAGTATCTGCTCATCAATCGCATCAATCTGATCGCGGTATTGCTTTAACTTATTAGATGATTGTAAGTCGGACATTAGTGTGCGCTTTCAAAAGCTTTCATGTAGCTGACCAATGCCTGTACGCCCTCAATTGGCATCGCATTATAAATAGATGCACGCATGCCACCTACCATGCGGTGGCCTTTTAATTGCAATAGGCCGTTAGCCTCTGCGCCTTTCAAAAACGCATCGTTCAGTGATTCATCTTTAAGGAAAAAAGGAATATTCATGCGTGAGCGGTTATCAATAGCCACCTTATTCACATAAAAATCGGTACTGTCGATATAGTCGTAAAGCAAGTTTGCTTTTGCAATATTTACTTTCTCAATCGCAGCAACACCACCCTGCTCCAGCAGCCACTCAAACACCAGACCTGCAATGTAAATACTATAAGTTGGCGGCGTATTAATCATGGACTGATTTTCAGCCTGAGTTTTCCAGTTGAATACCGCAGGTGTCAGCGGCGATGCCTTACCCAGCAAATCTTCACGCACAATCACGATACACAAGCCTGCCGGACCGATATTTTTTTGCGCGCCACCGTAAATTACGCCATATTTGCTTACATCAATCGGTCTGGAAAGGATGTGAGATGACATATCGGCCACAATAGGCACACCACCGGAATCAGGCAGACCATCGAACTCAACACCATTGATAGTTTCATTGGTGCAGATATGCAGGTATTGTGCATTTTTATTCAATTTCCAGCTGGCGTATGCAGGCACATGCGTGAATTTATCCGCTTCACTGCTGGCTACTACGTTGATTTTTCCATAAGCGCCGGCGTCTTCCACACTGCGCTTAGACCAAGCACCGGTCACCACATAATCAGCCTCGCCGCCATTAAGCAGATTCATCGGAATCACTGCATTCTCGGCAATCGCCCCGCCTTGCAGAAACAACACCTTGTAGTTCTGCGGAATATCCAGCAAAATGCGCAAATCAGCTTCAGTTTTAGCCAGAATACCGGTGAACTCCTTACCGCGATGCGACATTTCCATCACACTCATGCCGGAACCATGCCAATCCAGCATCTCTGCCTGAGCACGCTCAAGAACCGGCTTTGGCAATACAGCAGGACCCGCCGAGAAATTATAAATTTGTGTCATTTATTACTTAAACCTTATTTTTAATTACAGATAACTCAAGAAGCCAAAAATCAGGACGATTAAAAATCACTTATTCGTCTTGCTGGCCAGTAGCATCTTCAGCAGTTTCTCCGACAACGTCTACAGCGCTATCTTCTACAATCTCGTCATCGTCTGTTTCAACAATTTTCTCTATACCTGAGAGCTTCTCGCCTTCACCAAGGTTAATCAACGTTACACCTTGTGTTGCGCGGCCAAGCTCACGGATTTCTTTCACACGTGTACGAATCAACACACCACCAGTAGTAATCAGCATGATTTCATCTTCATCATTCACGAGTTTAGCTGCAACTACCAGGCCATTACGCTCACTTATCGCAATCGCTTTAACACCTTGCGTGCCACGGCCGGAATGACGGAAATCAGCCAGCACAGTACGTTTGCCATAACCGTTTTCGGTGGCAACCAACACGGTTTGCTGATCATTTTCAGCAATCAGCAATGACAGAACCTGCTGATCAGCAGCCAGCTTCATGCCACGTACGCCGCGTGTTGCGCGACCCATTTCACGGACTTCTTCTTCGTCGAACCAAACCGCTTTGCCGCCATTGGAAACCAGAATAATGTCATCATTACCATTGGTTATTTCCGCACCAATCAAATAATCACCTTCATCAAGGTTAATCGCAATAATGCCTGATTTACGCGGGTTAGCAAATTCGGTCAATGCAGTTTTCTTAACTGTACCTAACGAAGTAGCCATAAAAATAAAGCGGTTTTCATCAAATTCTCTCACTGAGAGAATGGCGTTTATTTTCTCGCCTTCTTCCAACGGGAACAGGTTAACGATAGGCTTACCACGACTTGTACGACTGCCTTGTGGCACTTCATAAACTTTCAGCCAGTACACACGGCCACGGCTTGAGAAACACAAGATGTAATCATGAGTATTCGCCACGAACATCTTATCGATAAAGTCATCTTCTTTAGTAGCAGCAGCCTGCTTGCCACGCCCACCGCGTCTTTGCGCACGATACTCATCCAATGGCTGTGACTTGATATAGCCGGTATGTGACAGTGTTACGACAACGTCCTGCGGCGTGATTAAGTCTTCCAGCGATAAATCCTGTGCGTTTGCTACGATTTCACTGCGGCGTTTGTCACCGAACTGCCGTCTAATCTCAGTCAATTCATCACTGATAATTGCGGTTACACGTGATGCGTTCGCCAAAATATCCAGCAAATCGGCAATCACATCCATCACTTCCTTGTATTCATTAACAATCTTGTCCTGCTCAAGGCCGGTCAAGCGTTGCAAACGCATTTGCAGAATTTCCTGCGCCTGCACTTCACTTAGCTTGTAGCCATTTGGCGTTAAACCAAAGTCAACAGTCAAGCCATCCGGACGTGCGGCTTCCATCGCAGCACGTTTTAACATCTCTTCAACGACTGTGGAATGCCATGCTTTAGCCATCAAGTCTTTTTTAGCTTCTGGCGGTGTTGGTGCGGCTTTGATGATAGCAATCATCTCATCCACGTTTGCCAGCGCTACAGCCAAACCTTCCAGCACATGGCCGCGTTCGCGCGCTTTACGCAATTCAAACACAGTACGGCGTGTAACGACTTCACGGCGATGGCGTAAGAATGCCTCCAGCATCTGCTTCAGGTTCAGCAAGCGAGGCTGACCATCCAGCAAGGCCACCATATTCATACCAAATGTGTCTTGCAGTTGCGTTTGTTTGTACAGGTTGTTTAGCACCACTTCAGGCACTTCGCCACGTTTCAATTCGATTACTACGCGCATACCTGATTTGTCGGATTCATCACGCAAGTCAGAAATGCCTTCAATTTTTTTGTCGTTAACAAGCTCGGCAATTTTCTCGATCAGTGTTTTCTTGTTAACCTGATAGGGCAACTCGTCAATAATAATGGACTGGCGACCACCTTTATCCATATCTTCAAAGTGCGTGCGTCCACGCATGACCACACGGCCACGACCGGTGCGGTAGCCTTCTTTAACGCCTACGGTACCGTAAATAATACCGGCTGTTGGAAAGTCTGGCGCTGGTACCAATTCAATCAACTCATCAACCGTTGTTTCAGGGTTTTTAAGCAGCGCAAAACAGGCATCCAACACTTCGTTAATGTTATGCGGTGGAATATTGGTCGCCATACCTACCGCGATACCTGAGCTACCATTAATCAGCAGGTTAGGAATGCGTGCCGGCATAATAAGCGGCTCGTGCTCAGAACCATCATAGTTAGGGCCGAAATCTACAGTTTCCTTGTCAATATCTGCCAACAGTTCGTGCGCGATTTTCGCCATGCGAATTTCGGTGTAACGCATCGCCGCCGCATTGTCGCCATCTACAGAACCAAAGTTACCCTGACCATCCACCAGCATATAGCGCAATGAGAAATCCTGCGCCATACGCACGATAGTGTCATAAACAGCAGTATCGCCATGAGGGTGGTATTTACCGATTACGTCGCCGACAATACGTGCAGACTTTTTGTAAGGCTTATTGTAATCATTAGATAACTCATGCATCGCAAATAAAACGCGGCGATGTACCGGTTTTAAACCGTCACGCA